>BNJS01002680.1_pt1 | contig 114954 bp, 166 predicted proteins | sample 8540461 | NCBI WGS metagenome assembly BNJS01 (sample SAMD00202454, study PRJDB9452) | human saliva metagenome | isolation source: human saliva | place: Japan | reverse complement strand
GAATATACCTGACGATGCTGGAGCGAGACCAGACAGCCACCGTCGCCGTCAAACAGCCAGCCCGACCGTTATTGTCGAGTCGCTACGCCTGCGTTCCGCTTGAGGCGCGAGATTCCGCGGAGGAGGCTGCATCATTCACCGCCACCCAGGCGATCGAGCCCGCGACCACCGGCCTCAAGAGGCAACAGACACCCCCGAGGGGCACCGTCTTCTTCTGTGCCGACAGCCGCCACCACAGAGCCCAGCCCGCCCAGCCTCCGCCAGAGGCATGGCCCAGGCTTGCCGCGACACAGATTACAGGTAATCGCTGCACCAACGTAGCCAGCAGTGAACGTCACTGGCGACTCACAGCCCCTCGGTCCTCGACGACTCCCAAGACACGAACACAAACACGAACACACACGTCGCCAGCTACTGGCCCAGTTAGCACCAGCTGAGCTGCCATCATCTCCCATGGACCTCATGGTGGCGAGCTCAACCGACCACTGGCGAAGCCGAGCATCAGCCCGCCTGCCAGTGTTTCAGAGTCAGCTCGTTACCCCGCTCATATCCGGGTGGCGAGCTCCCGATTAGTGCCGTTGCGTTAGACAGCATGGTGATGGTCGTTGCCCCTCGCGACGAACATGTGGCACAGCATACGCCCGCACCGATACACCGCCCGCCGAAGAGTGATCTTCACCACTGGTCGAGCTGTGCGTCATCGAAGAGCCACGCGGCGGACGTACCGTCAGTCAGCATGCCGAGGAGCAGTACAATGCCCGCAGCGTGACTGGGTCTTCGTCAAGCGCGCCGAGCGAGCTGACCAAACGGTCGGACGATACGCCGTGCCGCCTCCCGCCGAACCACTACGATCCGGTCTGCAGCCAGGAGCCTGCCTGTGGCCGGACGTGCCCGAAACCTCGCGCCGAAGCACCACCCCGGCGCCTGACTGCAGCGAGCAGGCGGCGAGCCTGAGCGACGCTGCTGTCACCGTGTCACGAAGCGAGCGATCATTCTTCGTCGATGATCCACACACCGCAGGTGCTGGCAGTGAATATCCGCTCGCCCAGCACGTGGCGGAAGTAGTAGGCAGTGAGCCGAGGGCCAGAGAAGAGGATAGCAGCGATGAGAACAGAGTCATCATCATCATCATCATCATCCCAACCGAAATGCAATGAGCGTGCCGAGCGCCCGGTGACTATGGGCGTGCAGAGATCCGCTATGGCAAGCTCAAGGAGCAGGAGGATAAGATCGCTTTGCCCAGAAGACCTCGTCGAAGCCCAAGGCGATAGCGCCTTGATCCGTGAGGAGGTCACCGCAGAGGACATCGCCGATATCGTCTCGCTGACGAGGGATCCTGTAGAAGATGCTCCAGAGTGAGCGGAGAAGCTCCTCATCTCGAGGAAGAGCTCCACAAGCGTGTCGTCGGTCAGAGCAGGCGCATCCGAGCGTGGCGATGCCGTCGCGTAGTCGTGCAGGGCCCAAGACCCGAAGCGTCTATCGGTCCTTCATCTTCCCCGGTACCAGGTGTCGGGAAGACGGAGCTGGCGACTCGCCGAGGTACTCTTCGATGACGAGACGATGCTGACGCGCATTGATATGAGTGAGTATCAGAGAAGTTCTTCGCCACGTCTGATCGGTGCTCCTCCGGGATATGTAGGCTACGATGAAGGTGGACGGCTCACAGAGGCTATCCGTCGTAAGCCTTACTCCGTGGTGCTCTTTGACGAGATCGAGAAGGCGCATCCTGATGTCTTCAATGTCCTACTCCAAGTGCTGGATGATGGACGACTGACGGACAATAAAGGGTCGGGTCGTGAATTTCAAGAATACGATCATCATCATGACGAGTAATATGGGCTCTGAGCTCATCCGTGAGCGTCTCAGCCAGGTCTCTTCCCCTGAGGAAGAAGTCCGAGCCACTGAGGAGACCCGTGATCTTGTCCTAGAGATGCTGAAGAAGACCATCCGTCCGGAGTTCCTCAATCGTATCCGATGAGACGATCGTCTTCACGCCCTTGAGACGCAAGGAGATCGACCAAAATCGTCCGCATGCAGCTAGATGCTACGGCACGACTCTTGCTCTCCAATGGCATCGAGCTATTCGCTACTCCTGCTGCAGTCGAGTGGATCGGTGACGAAGAGCTATGACCCCGAGTTTGGAGCACGCCCTGTTCGCCGAGTCATTCAGCAGACGGTACTCAATGAGCTATCTAAGAGTATCCTCTCTGGAGCAGTCGATCGCTCGAGTGTCATCACAGTCGATGTAGCGGATGGAGCACTCTGCTTCCGCTAAGCGGTAGGTGATTGATTGATTGGTTAGGTTGTTGTGGCGAGGCTACTTACAGGCTGTCAGCCTGTGGTAGCCTCCTTCCTTCTGGGCTTAACTTGGCGGAGAGAGGAAGGTAGGTGGAGCGCTCGGGAGAGAGGAGGACTCTCTGGAAGGATCGGTGGCTAAGGTAGAGGATAGCCGGTGTAAGTAGTGGGATTGGCGTATCTTTGCGCTCGGTAATTCATTTCGATACGACTAGATAAAGACGGATGCTTAGCGACGAACAGATCTACGAAAAGGTAGATACCCCTCTCTTCCATTTGATAGGCCAGTGTGCCGATCGCCTCGGCGTCGAGGCTTATGTCGTAGGAGGATATGTCCGAGATCTCTTCCTCTATCGACCCAAGCAAGGACATTGATATCGTCTCTGTCGGGCAAGGCATTGACCTAGCCAAGGCGGTAGCTAAGGAGTTAGGGTCGAGGAGCCCAGCTCGCTGTCTTCGCACGCTTCGGTACGCTGCAGGTCAAGCAGGGAGACCTTGAGGTGGAGTTCGTAGGGGCAAGACGTGAGAGCTACACGCCTGACAGCCGAAAACCCTTTGTGGAGGATGGCACGCTGGAGGAGGATCAGGAGCGCCGAGACTTTACGATCAACGCTCTAGCCATCTGCTTAAATGAAAGATCGCTTTGGTGAGCTCGTCGATCCCTTCGATGGTTTGACGGACATGGAGGAGCTGACTCTGAGGACACCGCTAGACCCTGACGTCACCTTCAGCGATGATCCGCTACGGATGATGCGTGCCATACGCTTTTGCTTCCCAGCTAGGTTTCTTCATCGAGCCCGAGACCTTTGCCGCCATTGGGCGCAATGCTTCCCGCATCGAGATCATATCTGCCGAGCGCATCAATACGGAGTTAAATAAGATCCTGCTCTCCTCGTCCCTCGCTAGGTCTAGAGCTCTTTGAGCAAACGGCTTGATGGCTAAGGTGTTCCCTGAGCTTCTGGAGCTCAAGGGCGCGAGACCCGAGAGTGAGTCGGGCATAAGGATAACCTAACGCACTACCTATAAGGTCGTCGATAACCTAGCCAAAGCCCTACGGACAGCATCGGTCGACGAAGAAAGCTCTGGCTCCTATGGGCAGTGCCTGCTTCACGACATCAGGAAGCCTGAGACCAAGCGCTTCGACAAGCGTCTTGGCTGGACATTCCATAATCACAACTTCGTCGGGATGAAGATGGTCTCTAAGATTTTCCGCCGTCTTCGCCTCCCGTTGGACCACAAGATGCACCACGTAGAGAAGCTGGTGGAGCTACATATGCGTCCCGCTACGCTGGTAGACGAGGGCGCGACGGACTCCGCAGTCCGACGTCTGCTCTTCGAAGCGGGGACGACATCGACTGATCTGATGCTCCTGGTCGAGGCAGACATCACGAGTAAGAACCCTCAGAAGGTACGTAAGTATCTGGATAACTATACCCTCGTTCGGCAGAAGCTCGTCGATCTCGAGGAGAGAGACCGCATTCGCAACTTCCAGCCCCCGATCTCTGGTCAGCTGATCATGGATACCTTCGCCCTCAGCCCTTGCCGTGAGGTCGGGCTGATCAAGCGACGCTATCAAGGATGCGATACTCGATGGGACGATCCCCAACGAGTATGAGGCCGCCTATGACCTGATGCTCGCTGAAGCCGAGCTCGGTCTCCGTCCTCAAGCCTAATCTTTAATCCAATTTACCCCTATATCTACGTCAATTATGAAGCAACTTATGCTCCGCATAGCCCTGCTATGCTCTCTTCTTTTCGCTCCTTCGCTTGCCTTTGCCCAGACGGGTGCCGACGCTATCCTCGGTACTTATATGACCGAAGGTGGTAAGTCCAAGGTCGTCATCACCAAGCAAGGCAACACCTTCGTCGGGACGATCTCTGGCTAAGGAAGGGCGATATCCTCGATGAGAAGAATCCTGACAAAGGCAGAGGCTAGCAAGAAGCTCACCGGAAAGGTCAGTCCTGCGTAGCCTACAGTACGACGACAAGAATGAATACAAAGGGCGGTGAGATCCACGATCCCGAGAGTGGCAAGACGTATAGCTGTAAGGCTACCGCTCGGAGAATGGTGATCTCCGTGTACGAGGCTTTATCGACGTGCGGCGCTCTTCGGCCGTACGACCACCTGGAAGGCGTGTGAGTAACGCCCTCCCTACCTCGGACATTTACCCAGAGGCCCCTACCGCGAGGCACTGCTGGATGAGCTCACAGAGGCGCCAGCGGTGCCTTTTTGCTGGGACAGCGTGGATCGACGTGTGGTGCAGTGGGCTATCCCTCAGGCGAAGGTATAGCTTGGAGGGAATGAGGTCAGCTTCACGGGGACTAGTGCCCTACCTTTTCTTGGGGAAAGGTAGGACTTTCTTTTCGCTCCACCGTTGGGCATGTTCGTTAGATAGGCTTTTGCCTCGAGGCGAGGGGCTCGGAGAAGTCTTGGATTGGAGAGGTCACTGGAGGTCACTCGGGAGGAGCTTCCTCTGCTGAGTCTTAGTCGGTGATGGGTTCTGAGTTAGGGCGATTGTCGTACCTTTGTGACACGAATATTCACTTTATCTCCAATAGACTTCAATCCAATGATCGTAACCAAGCGTGCTAATGAGCCCGTATGGACTAGCATCACGCCTATGCTCCAGCTCCCGAAGAGCTCCGTCGCTTGAACGAACTATCGCACAATCTCTGGTGGTGTGGAGCCCTAAGGCGCAAGCCCTCTTCCGTCGTCTCTCCCCCGAGCTGTGGGAGGCTACTGAAGGTAATCCTGTCGCTCTGACACGCCAGCTCTCTAGCGAAGAAATCTCCGCCCTAGTAGCCGATAAGAGCTTCATGAAGGAGCTCGACGAAGTATATGCCGACTTCCGTGCCTATATGGACGAGCCTGTAGATAGCGTCCGCCCCTCGATCGCCTACTTCAGTATGGAGTAGTGGACTGTCTAACGTCCTGAAGATCTACTCTGGTGGTCTCGGTGTCTTGGCTGGGGACTATCTCAAGGAGGCCAGTGACAGCAATGTCCGTCTCTCGGCTGTAGGCTTCCTCTATCGCTATGGTTACTTCACCCAGACGCTCTCCCGCCGAGGGACAGCAGCAGGCTACCTACAGAAGCCCAGACTTCTCTCAGCTCCCTCTCGAGCAGCTCTTCGAGGAAGATGGGTATACCCCTATGGTGCTGGAGGTGCCCTATGCGACCCATACGGTCTACTGTCACGTCTGGAAGGTCAACGTTGGGCGCATTAACCTTTACCTCCTCGACACCGACATCCCGCAGAACAGTGAGTGGGACCGCTCCATTACCCACCAGCTCTATGGTGGTGACTGGGAGAACTGCTATGAAGCAGGAGTACCTCCTCGGTATCGGTGGTGTACTTCTCCTCAAGCGACTCGGCATTCAGAAGGACGTCTACCACATGAACGAGGGGCATGCCGCCTTCATGAACGCCCAGCGTCTGGTCGATTACGTAGAGGCTGGCTCACCCTTCGACGAAGCTCTCGAGCTCGTACGTGCCTCGTCGATCTACACGGTGCATACCCCTGTACCTGCAGGGCATGACTATTTCGATGAGGGAGCTCCTAGGTAAGTACCTCGGGCACTTCCCTCTCGCCTCGGGATCTCTTGGCATGACTTCGTCAGCCTAGGACGTTAGAATCCGGAGAGCCAAGAGAAGTTCTCGATGAGCGTCTTCGCTCTGAACACTTGCCAGGAGGCTAACGGCGTGAGTCTCCTACATGGCAAGGTCTCACAGGAGATGTTTGTCTCCCGTTTGGAAGGGCTTCTTCCCCGAAGAGCTCCACGTAGGCTACGTCACCAATGGGGTTCACCTACCGACATGGGCTTCCAGCCTGGCAGGAGTTCTACCTCAAGCACCTCGGCAAGGACTTTATCAAGAACCAGACGTCCGAGGATGCGTGGGCGAAGATCCAGTCCGTACCAACGAAAAGATCTGGGAGACGCACCAGCAGATTAAGCTTCATCTGATCGAGCATATCCGCTCGCTTCTACGGAGAGAAGTGGATCAAGAGTAGTGGTGATCCCGAAACGACCGTATCGGTACTCGATGAGATCAACCCGAATGCTCTTTTGATCGGCTTCGGTCGTCGTTTCGCTACCTATAAGCGTGCCCATCTCCTCTTTACCGACCTCGAGCGTCTGGAGCGCATCGTCAATAATCCGAAGTACCCCTGTACAGTTCCTCTTCACAGGGAAGGCGCATCCTGCTGACGGGGGCGGTCAAGGCCTCATCAAGTATATCCTCGAGATCAGCCGTCGTCCTGAGTTCCTCGGCAAGATCATCTTCCTAGAGAACTACGACATGCGTCTGGCGAGCAAGCTCATCGCTGGCGTTGACATCTGGATGAATACCTACCCGTCCGCCAGAGGCATCTGGTACCGGGAGAGAAGGCCGAAATGAACGGCGTGCTTTAACCTCCGTCCTCGACGGCTGGTGGTATGAAGGCTATCGTAAGGGTGCCGGCTGGGCATTGACCGACAAACGTACCTTTACCGACCAGGGACTTCAGGACAAGCTCGACGCTACGACCATCTACGACATGCTCGAGAAGGAGATCATCCCGCTCTACTTCGACCGTAGGGGATAAGCCTTTCTCGGACGCAGGTACAGACGATGAAGAATTCGACGAACTTCATCGCACCACACTACACCATGCGCCGCATGATGGACGACTATTTCGCACGCTTCTACTGTAAGCTCGCTGAGCGCTCGGCACACCTCCACGCCGACGGACATCGGGTGGCGCGTGAGCTAGTCGAGTGGAAGCGTAGCATGACGGATCGCTGGGGATGACCTGCGCATCCTATCTGTCGAGGATACGGCACAGACCAACGCCTTCGCGACCGACCGCCATACCGGCACGGAAGAGACGATCCGCCTGACGCTGCGATCGTGGCGCTCTGGCCTGTGACCCGCCAGAGACTCGTGGATACCCAGGAAGACGAAGGGGCAAGCTACGTCTCGTCGGCAAGACCCCGCTGAAAGCTCGTCAGCAAGGACGGGCTCTCAGGAGACCTACGAGCTACGCTTCACACAGTCTCGTCCCCAGGTCACTACAAGCGTGCCCTACGCATCCTCACACCATCCTGAGCTTCCTCACCGCATGGACTTCGCCCTCGATCCGCTGGGTAGCCCTGCAGTAAGCGCTACTCCCGCTACCCCTTTTGCGGACCTTTTCGGTCTGCTTCTTCTAGCGTAGCCAGCCCTCACGTGGGGCTGGCTGCGCTAGAATTCGACATGTAGTAATATGAATAAGCTGATGAAAAGATTCTTTTCTCGCCACAGGGCTTATCGCACTGCTGGCAACGAGCGGTCTGCATGCTAGACTCTCGCGGACGCCTCGGCTCATCCTGAGGGGTGACAACGGGACAACCTATGACTATGCCTCGGAAGCCACTCGAAGTGGGTACAAAGGCTACTCTCGCGTCTCGGTATGGACAGATAATGAGAGCACGAGAGCATGCAGTTTGATGGTCTTATCCCAACACTAGAGGTCGCACCACGCCACTTCTCCCGTCGTGATGTGGGAGAAGTCTTCATCGAGGTCTCTATCTTCCCTTCGCCTGAGTGCTGAAGCAGATCAGTGGATCGCTCTTCCCAAGTCGCGACTACGCGAGCCCCCGTACATCTCTATGCTAACTATGGCGGCACCGACGATCGGTGGAGTCTCCCGTGGGTGAGATGAGTGCCTTCCGCTTCGTGCAGGGATAGGCCTACCGGCAGAAGTACCGTGAAGCAGGTGTATCTGACATGGCGCAGTAATACCAGTCACGCAGAGATACCCATCTACCTGGAGCTGACCCACATGCACGCACTCTAGCCTGAGCTCCCTCATCCTCGTCCCATCCTGCCTGCATGCGCTGTAGGCGATGGTCACTAAGCATCTTTGTTTCTCGTTCAAAACGAGACAAAACGAGAGATAATGAGTACGAAACCCCACTCTTTTTCAGCCTTGACCTTAAGGTGCGTGACTATGAATGCGATCTCCGAGGCGTGGTTAACAACGCCAATTACCAGCATTACATGGAGCATACCCGTCACGAGTTCCTCGGAAAGTCTAGGGTCAACTTCGGGAAGATGCACGAAGATGGCCTAGAACGCCTTCTACCAAGGTCTCCATTGGCTATAAGAAGAGCCTACGTAGTGGGATTTCTTCCGCTCGCACTACGCTGCGAGATGCACCCTCCGAAGCTCGTCTTCTATCAGGATATCTTGCACACCGATGGCACGATGGCTGCCATGGCGAAGTCGAGTGTCGTCTGTCACAAGACGGACGTTTGACCCGTGGCGAGTTCTTTCAATCTGCTGAAGGACGTCCTTAGTCCTTCTCCCTACTCTCTTTGCTCTCCCTTTCCCCTATCCCCATGGCCAAGAAAAATAGCTGAGACCCCTGATGAAGCAGTATCTGGAGCTCAAAGGCAAGCACCTGATGCTTGCTCTCTTCCGTGTGGGGGACTTATGAGACGTTCAGCGATGATGCCATTATCGCTTCCAGATTTTTGGGGATCACGCTGACGCGTAGGGCTAACGGTGCGGCGATGCACATCGAGCTTGCTGGCTTCCCCATCATGCTTTTGGATGCCTATCTGCCTAACGCTCAGTGAGCAGGCAAGCGTGTCGCTATCTGCGACCAGCTAGAGGATCCGAAGCTAACGAAGAAGCCCGTCGAGGGCGGCGAGGTCACCGAGCTCGTCACCCCAGGCGTGTCTCCGGGGACAATGTGCTAGAGAGTAAGGAGAATGACTACCATGGCCGCCGTTTGCTCGACCCGGCAGGGGAGCGAGGGATGCACTTCCTCGACTATCTCCTGACGGGGAGTTTCGTCGTCTCCGAGGGCGCACTGGCCCACTTAGATAAGACTCCTGACGACCCATCGAGCCTACAAGGAAGTCTCTGGTGGAGCGCTCGACCAAGGGACGCTTCGATCGGTGTTTCTCCTTCCGAGGCTTCCTCTTTGAGGTTTCGAGGACTGGAGCTTTGCCGTGGAGAATAACCGACGCAAGCTCCTCACGCACTCTTTTGGCCTCCAGAGCCTCAAGGGGCTAGGTCTGGAGAATAAGACCGCTTCGATCGCTGTCGCAGGGGCGATCCTTAACTATCTAGAGCCAACGAGTCACCACGAGCTGGGGGCATATCACCACGCTCAGAGCATCGACCGCCTCGACTACATGCGCCTCGATAGCTTCACCTTTCCGTAGCCTGGAGATCCTCTATCCGATGCACCGAGGAGGGAAGAGCCTCCTGACGTCCTGGACAAGACGGAGACGGCGATGGAGGGGCGTCTCTTGAGGCGGTGGCTCTCCTTCCCTTTTGCTTGACCTTGATGCGATCCATCGGCGCCAAGTGATCGTCGGATGCTGGTCAAGGAGCATGAGCTTTCGTCGACATTCAGGAGCCCTTCGTGGTATCGGGATGACTTAGGCGACTGAGCTCCAAGGGTCGCAGTCGGGCGTATCTCTCCTCGGGAGATGCGTCAGCTAGCCCTCTCCTCCGTCAAGCAGAGATGTCTGGCCGTAACCGCTGGGGCTACTGTCCCAGAGCTGGCGAGCTATGCCACGAACCACACCTCCTGCACCGAGATCGTCGAGGTGGGCATACCTGACATGAGGAGCCTCCTGCTGTCCTTTGGGGCGAGGAGCAGACCATTGCACAGGGATGGATGCCGAGTTGGATGACCTTCGTCTGCCCTCTTCCCATAGTACAGGAGTATCTACTGGAGCTTCAGCGACGAGAGAGCGAGCGCAGGGATCACTTCACTCAGGGTCGCCTTTTAATAAGTCTTCGGTCTACGTCCGAGGTACGCTCTGCTCATAGGATAAGGTCCCCGAGGACTGGACTACGTAAAGCAGACCCTCGTCAATGCGAGCGCTACATCTTCCCGAGCTAAAGGAGTATGAGGAGAGATCCTCGGTGCAGAGGAGCATCGCTTCCCAGGCAGAAGCTCTATACGCTCTTAGTGCTGACGTCTAGCACGCTATGTCCCACCCTGCAGCAGAATGCCCGCCTCGTAGCGGAGCTAGACCGTCTCACTTCGCTAGCTAGTGTGGCGTCGAGCAGCGCTATGTCTGTCCGGTGGTAGACGATGAGATCCGTTTGGATATTCGTCAGGGCGTCACCCTGTCATCGAGCTTCAGCTACCCTTCGGACGAGAGCTACGTCCCCAGCGACGTTCGTTTGAGATACGAGGAAACGCAGTGATGGTCATCACGGGGCCCAATATGAGCGTAAGTCTGCTCTCCTCCGGCGAGACCGCACTGATTACCCTTGCTGGCGCAGATCGGCTCCTTCGTTCCTGCAGAGGCGGCACATGCTAGGACTGGTAGATGGGATCTTCACCCGAGTCGGTGCTTCGGACAATATCTCCCGAGGGGAGTCCACCTTCATGGTCGAGATGGAGAGGCCTCAAGCATCCTCAATGCTATCACGCCGAAGTCACTCATCCTCTTGATAGAACTCGGTCGTGGTACCAGCACGTATGACGGATTTCGATCGCTTGGGCGATCATCGAGTATCTCCATGACAATCCCCATGGGAGACCTAAGACCCTCTTTGCGACACACTACCATGAGCTGAATGATCTGGAGAGTCGCCTGCTCGCGTCAAGAACTTCAATGTCTCAGCACGAGATCGACGGGAAGATGCTCTTCCTCCGTAAGCTCGTCCCTGGGGAGTGAGCATAGCTTCGGGATCCAAGTGGCACGCCTGGGGGATGCCTGCGAGCATTACTGCACGTGCCAGCGAGATCCTCTCCCAGCTGGAGGAAGCGCATATCCACGAGGAGACGGGGCTAGGGGAAGGAGGTCAAGGTCAGCCGTGCTACCCCGAATGAGACTCTCCCCGACAGAGAAGATTACGGGAGGGATGCAGATGAGCTTCTTCCAGCTTGATGATCCTGTCCTCTCAGATATTCGGGAGCGTCTACTGAAGGTGGATATTAACGCCCTTACCCCGCTCGAGGCGCTCAATAAGCTCAGCGAGATCCAGCGTCTCCTGCAGACCAGCTAGACGTTATCCCATTTCGACTCACCCTTACAGCGGTCTAGTCCGTGTCATCAGGCACCGACTAGACCGCTTTCTTTGTGAGCCATAGGGCTGAAGTTTCGCCGAAGGGGAGACACAAAGGAGCATCAGTGTTAACACAAAGGGGCAACAGTAGTGCCTCGCGAGGTAATCTGATGCCCTCAAGAGAGCACTCACTGTTGCCTCACTAGTTGGATTTTCTTCGTTCTCCTCTCGAGGGTCTTTCCTGAGGGAGAAACAGAAAATAAAAGTGTCCTCCTCGATTTGGTATATTGAATGAAGAGCGATACTCAGTTTGAGTCAAAAGGAGGGATATGATTGTACGTCAAATATATACCGAGAGTGAGGCAGGCGAGATAAAGACATGTAAGGTGCAGGTATTGTAAAAGAGAATATAACTCTGTAGCACAATATTGTCGGATATGAACGAGGCACGTGTCGATAAATGGCTCTGGGCCGTCCGCATCTTCAAGACCTCGAACACTGGCTGCAGAAGCCTGTAAGAAGGGTCGAGTAAGTGTCAGCCGGGACAGCCATCAAAGCCTCTCGTAGTGCTCCAGCGTGGCGATGTGAGTCTCTGTGCGTAAAGCCCTCGATAGAGTACTCCTTTGCTCGTAGAAGGAGCTACTGGGGAATCGTGTGGGCTAAGCTCGTACCAGAGTATATGGAGAATGTGACACCCCGCTCCCAGTATGAGCTACTGGAGATGCAGCGTATCTCGGGATTTGTCGATCGTGCTAAGGGACTTGGTCGCCCAACGAAGAAGGATCGCCGAGACTCTGGACCAGTTCGCCGAAGATCTGCCTACCGATATGGAGGTCTTCGACTGGGAGGAGGAGTGGGATTAGACCGAACTTCCCCCTTGCATTTTTACTACTGAGACCTACCAAGCGAAGTATATAACGATAAACGAGCTATAGTATGAGAATTAAAGACCAGATATCTCTCCGTAAGATCGCTGGACGAGTATATTATGATTGTCGGATCAGGAGCAGCTCTGGACCATACCCAGGCGGTAGCCTCAATGACAGTGCTGCCTATCTCATCGAGCAAGTACAAGGTCGTGACTTCACGTGCTCAGGATCTGGTCGAGCTCCTGACTCGAGCGCTACGAGGTCGATCTAGAACAGGCTGCAGCAGACGTTGAACAGCTTATCCAAATGCTTATTCAGAGCAGAGGTCATCGTTTGAGCACCCTGTAACTATCTTTGCCTCGTGCCGAGGCACTCTTTCTTACTCCTCCGAGCAGCGCTTGCATTTACGGAGCTAGATCCTGAGCCTTTCACTGGGCTAGAAGATGGGGTCTGGCGTCGACACTGACTTAGCTATCCAGCATGCTGTCCCTGCCTTTGTGGGCGATCGGTGCTTACGCTCCCCAAGCGAGGCGCTCCCCGAACCGCGATATGCGCTTGATGATCTTTCTCGGAGATCGAGCTCACTAAGCGTGCGAATACCTCATCTTGGCTAAAAGCGCTCAGAGAGCTGACGGAGCTATACTAGCGAAGTGAGCTGGACTTCCTCCTGCTCAAAGGGGACTTGCTGTCAGTAAATACTATCCACAGCCGCTACTACGTGCGGAGGATCTAGATATTCTCTTTCTTCACAGACGAAGCATGACGAGGAGGCCAATACCTTCTTACTCTATGCAGGCTATCACCCGCATGATGACCTCCGAGGTGCGCTACGGACATACAGCCTTTACCTACGGACGCACCATCGTTGAGAACCATGCTCGTGCAGTCTTCTTTGACCACAAACGTCACAATGTAGCTTTTGAGCGTGCTCTGCAGAGAGGCTCTGCAGACGGGAGAGCTGGAGCATCTGTCGATCGGAGGCTTTGGAGATGAAGACCCCTGCCCCATGAGGCTGAACGTCGTCTCATATCTTTATCCATCTCTTCTTCCATTGGCTTCATTGGGGTTGGCTCCGGCAGTACTGCGATTGGCTCCTGATGATGACTCGTCTGAAGGGGAGCCTTGACCTAGAGAAGATTCATCAGCTGTATCCAAGATCTGGAGATCCTCATCCTATGCAACTCTTTGCAGAGGTCGCTATACGTTACCTCGATGTAGCTCCAGAGATCTTCCCTTCCCACTACTGGGGAAGGAGGATCCGAATGTCGATCGCCTGCTCTGGGATGTGCCTGCAGAGCGGCAACTCTTTGGCTTCGCTCAGCGTCCAGCAGCTAGTAAGAGTCGCTGCGACGAACTGGCGGAAGTTCTGGTTTACGATAAGCGTACTCACCAGCTCTATCGCATCTCGCCAGTACACACTTCCCGTATCCTCTGGGGATCGGTCTTGGGTCATCTCCAGCTCTCTACGCCCCTCGACGATGATTGATCTGGTGCGCTTTATTCTGCGAGGCCACTAGGGTGAGCATCTACTGATCCTCTGCTTGCTAGTTAGTAGATGACCAACCTCGCCTTTCATTTGGCTCTCTAAGAATGTCATTGATATAGCGTCGCACCAGCGAGGAGGCTCTATACACACCTTTTCCTTTTGCCCTGGTTCTTACACTCAGCCCTTCGGGTGCTCAGTCGTGTCGCCTCCGTGCGTCTGTCGGAGCTATACAGGCAAAGATGAGTAACGATGTCCAGTCTAAGGTCTTCTCCCACCTACTCTATACCCGCTGGTCAAGTCTCGGGCGTATACATAGTGGAGATCTCTCGTCCGCATGCTGAAGGACACTGAGACCCCTCGTGACCTTTCTTCGTCTCCTTGCTCCCTTCGGCGACTCATCGCTCTAGCACAACTCATCAGGCGCACTCCTACCCTCTACTATTTTAGTCCCACACTGGCGCTATCTTAGGCATCGGGATGCCCTCTTAGCTCTTCAGTAAGTTCTATTATAAGCGCATGCGTCGCTATACGGAGTGAGATGAAGCAGGCGGAGAGTGTGATCACGGCACATGTGCAGGAGACCCTGATGAATCAGACTGTCATGCACGCACCTTCGAGCGTCAAGGACCGCCATCGATCATCTGCACATGCGTCAAGGGCAGTATCTGCGTGCTGTGGGGCGACAGACCGTCGTGTCCGTCTTTGCGAATCTACTGATGCAGGAGCGCCTCCTGGGAGTATATCGTGGCCTTTCCTATGGAGTGCTCGAGAGCTCTTCGCTGGGAGCGATCACCTCGGCCTGATGACGTCCTTCCTCCAGCTCAGCACTGCATCCAGTCACCGCTCAATACCCTCATCCTTCAGCGTACCAGGGCTCATAAGCTCGAAGTCCTCCCTGATCGTCTGGTGAATCTGCTAGAGTTCAAGACCGAGCGGATGGCAGAGCTGTGCGACCGACGGGGAATAAACTCCGTCTCGAAGTCGAAGGGCCTCCTTCCGCCACGAGGAGTGATGAGGCCTGAGTCCTATCGGGAACTTCAGTCTCTCTGCTGGGCGTGAGAGATGATCGCCCTCATGGGGCGTACAGGAGCGGTGAAGACGACTCCCTCGTCTCCTTCTCGGCTGATCACCCCGACGGAGGACGTATCGTACGCCACAGACGCTCAAGCATCTACCGTCAATGAAGCTACTCGAGGGAACTTCGTGTACATACCGCAGGGAGGGAGTCTCTTCAGTGGGACGATCCGTGAGAACCTCCTCCTCGGGGATGAAGATGCTCGGAGAGCGACTGTCGGGTCTTTGCACTTTAGCGGTCGCTGACTTTTGTCTTCGATCTTCCCATGAAGGGCTAGATACCCTGATCGGTGAGCGAGGTGTAGGCCTCTCCGAAGGACAGGCGCAGTATCGCTATCGCCCGTGCGCTTCTGACGCCCTGTGCGATCTTACCCTTGACGAAGCGACTTCTGCCCTAGACCAGGAGACCGACACGCTTCCCAGAGCACCTTCACGTGAGGCAGGTGATCGCCTTTATTCTCTTTATCACGCACCACCCCGAGGTGGCTGCACGATGTGATCGCACGCTCCGTATCTAGGAGCGTCTTAACCCTAACCCTCCCTTACTACATATGTCAGAAGAACTAGAGAACGAATACCTCCGTATCGAAGAGGATATCGTCGCTGCCCTTCGTAATGGTCTATGACCCGAGATCCGTGAAGCGTAATACGATCTTGGGTTGATCTACTGTGTCGAGCTTCCGGATGATAGTCAGTGATACATCACGATGACCCTAACTGCTCCTAACTGTCCTGCGGCGGACTTCATCCTAGAGGATGTCCGTATGAAGTAGAGGATGTCGAGGGGTCACGAGTGTGAGATCCGCTTGACCTTCGATCCCGAGTGGAATAAGGATATGATGAGTGAAGAAGCCCTGCTTGAGCTAGGCTTCCTTTAGAGGATGAGTACGCGCTCCAAGGTCTTCTTTACGAGTGATGCCCACCTCGGCTCGGGCCACCATCAGGATCCTCATGCGGTGGAGTGCCGACTGGTACGCTGGCTGCAGCAGATCGAGCCCGAGGCGAAGGCGGTCTACTTCCTCGGGGATATGTTCGACTACTGGTTTGAGTATCGGGCGGTCGTCCCACGAGGGCATGCTCGCTTCCTCAAGTGTCGTCTGATGCATGATGCCGTGTGGAGATCCACTCTTTGCGGGCAATCATGATGTTTGGTTTAGTGACTACCTCCAGACGGAGCTGGGGGCGACGATTCATCACCACGCCTCGGTCGTCGAGCTGGATGGCAAGCGCTTCGTCCTCGCTCATGGCGATGAGGAGTATATGGGGCAGCGGTGGACGAATAAGTTCCTCTACGAAGCTCTTCCGCAATCCGACTAGCCCTGCTGGCTCTATGCCGGTGTCCATCACACGCTGGACTGGGATGGACCAGCGTTAGCTCGTCTCGCGTAGTCGTCAGAAGGGGATGAAGCGCCGTACGCGCTGGGGCAGATCCCACGCTCATCACAATGCCTACTTCGATGTCGAGAAGGAATGGCTGGTGCGCTGGACGAAGGTTATATGCCGCTCACCCCTGAGATCGACTATTACCTCTTTGGGCATCGTCACCTGCTCTTGGATCTCTCCTTGCGTGGAGGGAAGCGTCTGGTGATCTTGGGTGATTTCGCTGCAGTACACCTCGTTTCGCCGTCTGGGACGGTGAAAATCTCTTCTGTGGACCAGTTCGTCGAGGATGACGAAGCGAGCTAATGCTGCTCCCTAGATCTGCAGATCAGACATACCTCACTTGGGAGGCTAGAGCCTTTACAAGTGTCTTTTTATGTCCATTTTTCTCGCACATGGATTTTCCATCCAGCAGGCAACAGAAAACGTCACCCGAGGGGCACTACTGTTGCCTGTGAAGAGGCACTACTGATGCCCCTTTTGAGGTAACACTGTTACTGAGGGGATGACCCTCTTCCTCGGTGGGGATTACAGGCTTTGGACGAGGGGAAACCCTGCCAGAGAAGCATAAATTGTGTAACTTTGTATGGGCACATATAGACCTGCCTTAAGGGGCAGGCTTAGACCTTCCACCTCGATCCTGGGCTTAGAAGGTGTGCTACTTACCTCCGTAGGGTGGAAAGACCATTCCCTCCCCGAACTAGATATACGACACCCCCAGTGGAGGGTGTCGCAGCAAGAGAAATATGGATTACAAGACGACGACGGCATCAGTAGTGGGATGCTGTGCCATGAGCCCCAGCGGATGTAGCGGTTGTGAGCGAGCGCAGATGAGCTCCTACGACTGGCTGAGTGACATCCCCGAGGCGCTACGTAGTCCGATATGGTCGAAGTACAGTTTAAGAATACCCGCAAGGATATTACTCAATCACCGATAAGCTCGATCTCTGTAAGGGCGATACCGTAGCGGTAGAGAGCCTCACGGGGCATGACATCGGCGAGGTCACCCTCACTGGCAAGCTCCTGAGCTAGCGATGAAGAATCATCGCTTCCGCCCCGAGAAGGGAGAGTTTTCAGCGCATCTACCGCCCAGCTCGCCCCGAGGATCTGGAGCGCTGGCAGGAGGCCAAGAAGCGCGAGAGCCCACGATGATCCAGGCCAGAGCAGATCGCTGTCTCCCTAGGCCTTGACATGAAGATCGGGGATGGAGTACCAAGGATGGGAATAAGGCCATCTCTACTATATCGCCGATGGACGTGGGACTCCGTCAGCTGATCCGTGTGCTAGCGGATACCTTCCACGTGCGTATCGAGATGAAGCGAGATCGGTGCCCGTCAGGAGGCAGGACGTATCGGAGGAATCGGTCCCGTGGACGTCAGCTCTGCTGTGCCTCGTGGATGAGTACCCTCCAGTGTGAGCACGGGGCAGCACGTGCAGGACATCACGATGAACCCGCAGAAGCTCACGGGGCAGTGCGGGAAGATCAAGTGCTGTATGAACTTCGAGGTGAACACCTATGCCGAGGCACAGCGTAGCTCACCATCACGTGAGATCGTCCTCGAGATCGAGGGAGAGAGCTACTATCACTTCAAGACCGACCACTTCCAGCGCCAAGCGACCCATAGTCATCACGCAGGCTCCTATTCGTCTGGTGACGATATCGCGGAGCGTGCCTTTGAAGTCATCGAGATGAATAAGCTGCGGCGTCGCCCAGAGAGCCTGCAGGAGGAGGTAGAGAATCCTCGTCGGGGATCTCGCTCTAGTGACATCTTGGCAATAGCCTGACACGCTTTGATCGTTCGAGGGCGTCGTCCTCGAAGTGGCGGGCGACGACCTCAGCGTACCGAAGGGACTCCCTCGAGGTGAGCGTCCGTCTCGCCGAGGGAAGTGCGATCCCAACGCCGAAGGGAGGTGATCATGCTGTCCGGCAGTTCCGTCGCCACGTACTCGTCCCGAGCGTAGCGCTGATCCCGAGTGTAGAGACGACACGCATCCCTACAGATCCCTCGTCGAGGGAAGGAGGAATGAGCCCGCTTCGTCTCCCCCATTCTACAGATCATCTAGGGGTACTACTCTACTGTCCTACTCATCGTGCTCACTGAGCAGGTGAAGGATGACTACTATGCCTTTCGTGCACGTACACGAGGGGCGCTGGAGTAGGGAGGAGCCTTGTGCCTTTGACTCTACTCTTCACTGAGCGAGAGTCGCTTAGCTACGGAGGTGATCCTGCGCATGGATAGCCGTCTGATCGTCCGAAGGCTCGTGTAGAGACCCGATTGAGCTTCCGAGAGAAGTACTGCGCATCGATACGCTCGACTTTCTCCTTTTGCGCCTCGCCAAAGGGCGTCTTGGGAGCGCCCGGTATCATCTATCACGATTTCAGTCGAGGTCTGGCACAGCCTCTGCATACACCTCACACTGGCCTCTTCTGTTTTAGGAGGTCGCCCTGCTCGACTCGCTCCCTTTAGAGGGTAGCGCAGCTGGGTATCCATACCCATCGCCAGCGTCCCAGCAGGACATGATACAGCTACCCTTCACCGAGAAATGAGTAAGAAGAAACAGAACGAAGAATCACACCTGCGAGTTGCCCAGCACCATACGGGCATGCCTGTCGAGGAAAGCTATAAAAGTCGAAGAGACTCCTCTGTCCCCGAGGAGGAGCGCCAGGAGTCCTCTACACTGATGGCCCCTGCGCAACATGACCATCTCTCCCAGGTGCGCTGATGCCTGTCCTCATCGGGCGTCAAGAGTCCATGGAGATCATTCGTATGGCAGACGAGAAGGAGGCCTCTTCGGGAGTTATCACCCAGCGTGATGCTAGTGGAGGATCCGAGCAAGGAGGGACTTTCCTCCCATCGGTACTGTCGTCGAGATCACCCAGATCATTGAGCTCCCTTCAGGGAGATCTCAGCGATCCTGCGTGGTATCCAGCGCTTTTGAGCCAAGGAGCTTGGAGCAGACGGAGCCCCTACTTGACGGGGCGGGTCGAGTACTGCAGAGCGACGTAGAGCCCGGAGGCGAGCTGAGAAGAGGAGTTCAAGGCGATCGCGAGCTGATCCATGAGCGTCTCCTTCGTCTGCTTCAGCACACAGTGCCTAGCTCTCCTCTGGCTTCATCGATACGATACGAGGACTCAAAGAACTCGATCTATATCATCCATCCCGACGGCCTGGTGCTGCAGATCTCTCCCGAGAAGCGCCAAGAGCTTCCGGGCAGGGAGACGCTCTTCGGCCGTGCGGTCGAGGTCTTGACTTGCCTCACAGACGCAGCTTCGGAGAGTGACCTCATGAGGAGCTTCTGGCGCGTACATGCCGAGAGATGGATCAGCAGTAGCGAGACTACTTCCTCCAGCAGCAGATGCGCACCATCCAGATGAGCTAGGCAGGCAGGAGGATGACGAGATCGAGGAGCTGCGTAAGAAGGGTAAAAGAACAAGCTCTGGAGCAAGGAGGTCAGTGAGATCTTCGAAAGGGAGCTTCTGTAAGGCTGAACGCCTCAACCCTCAGAGCCCCTGACTTCTCTATCCAGATGCAGCATCACGCACGATCGTTGAGCTTCCTGGTGGCTACAGCCAAGATAACTTTGACCTCAAGGGGGGCAGAGATCTTGGAGCGGGAGCATTATGGTTTGCGAGAAGGTCAAGGAGCGTATCCCTAGAGCACCCTAGCCGTCCTCCAAGCTTAAAGGGGAGATGAAGTCCCTCATCCTCTGCCTCTATGGCCCCTCCAGGAGTAGGGAAGCTTCCCACGGAGAAGCTTGTCGCTGAGAGCCCAGGACGGGCCAAGTGTCACGTATCTCTCTCGAGAGGTGTGGCATGACGAGGCGGAGATCCGTGGTCACCGCCGTACCTATATCAGCGATGAGTGGACGTATCGTTCCAGAGTCTACAGAAGGCAGGGTACATCTAATCCGGTCTTCGTCCTCGATGAGATCGATAAGCCTCCTAGTGACTGCAAGGGCAGATCCTGCTTCGGCTCTCCCAGAGGTGCTGACCCCGAGCAGAACACGACCTTCCACGACAACTACCTAGACATCGACTATGACCCTCAGGTACTCTTTCATCGCTACTGCCAATAACATCGGTGCGATCCTCTAGGCGCTGCGTGACCGCATGGAGATGATCGAGGTCACAGGCTACATCGCAGAGGAGAAGCTACAGATCGCACAGAAGCATCTCCTGCCCAAGGAAGCCAAGGAGCATGGACTCGATATCGAGAAGATTCACTTTGCACCAGGAGCCCTTGAGCTGATCATCGAGGAGTATACTCGTGAGAGCGGGGTGCGCTCCCTCACGAAGAAGATCGCTGACGGTGTGCCCGTAAAGCCTGCCTGGGCATCTGCCCCGTGAGGAGCTCCTGCAGAGATTACCCCGAGCAAGTACATACGCTTATCTAGACCGTTTATTCCTCGAGATAAGTATCAGGAACGAGCATCCTGGAGTCGCTCGGGTTAGCATGGACCAGTGTTGGCGGAGAGATCCTCTTCATCGAGAGCAGTCTCCAGCCAGGGCAGACTGGCAAGCTTACACTGACAGGGAGCCTCGGTGACGTGATGAAGGAGTCTGCTACGATTGCGCTAAGCTATATCCGTGCTCATGCTCTGGAGCTGGGGATCGACCTCGAGCAACTCAAGGATAAGGAGATCCATGTCCACGTGCCCGAAGGTGCTATCCCTAAGGATGGTCCTAGCGCAGGGATCACCATGGTCACCTCTCTAGTCTCTGCCATCACCCCGCCGTAAGGTGCGTGCACATCTAGCTGAGTGACCGAGAGATCACGCTCCGAGGCAAGGTGCTTCCCGTAGGGAATCAAGGAAAAGATCCTAGCTGCAAAGCTCGATCACCGATATCATCCTCTGCCGTGAGAATGAGCGTGATATTGAAGAGATCGATGCCGTTACCTGAGGGATGACTCCACTATGTGGATGAGATCACAGAGGTGCTAGCCTTTGCCCTGCTCGATGAGGTGGTAGATCGGTAAAAGTGAGCTAACTTTGTAACCTCATGAAGCAGACTATCCAGCACACAACGACCGAGCAGGAGGCCGTGCAGAGCTGAACCATTGTCGAGAGCTTTTTGTCAAAGAAAAACTCTATGACTATGGAGCAGTTTGGCGCATCTTGCGTCCGAGTCGCTCACCGATCAGATCTATATTAAGGCTGAGCGTATCCGTACTATTCAGATGAAGGAAAGGCTCAGGTCGCTGAAGGTATTCTGGGAGGAGTTCGTCGGGACTTAATTATGCGATCATAGGGACTCATCCAGCTAGAGCGGGGTGGTGAATACTCCCGATCTCACTGCGGAAGAGGCTCTGGAGTCTACGATCACTATAGCCAGCAGACGATCAAGCTTCTCAGTGAAGAACCATGACTTTATGGAGAAGTCTGGCGTCAGATGCGCCTCCTCCATCAGTCGATATATCATCCTATCAAGATCTTGCGACACAAACAGATCGAAGATCACCAAAGCGAGACTATCGTCTCTGAGGGTATCGTTTGCCAACTATATGGATATGGTGAACTACGCCTCTTCTGCTTGGTCAAGCTTTAACGTTCTGTTTATGAATCACCCTACGTCACATCTTCGCTGAGAGTGCCCATGATCGTGGGCTACCTTCACCGTCTTCTCGGGCTACTTATAGTCGTTGATCCGGTGGGGACAGCCTTGAAGTGAAGGACTATCTAGCTCCAGTGATCCTCCTCTAGCTGGGAGGAATGGAGTCGATGTCCTTAGCATCTCCTTCCTCCTCTGTGAGGGGAGTTTATCTGGGGCTTTCTTGCTGGTCGGGATCTATCGTCGTCCTACGTGCTCGTCTCTGTTTGTGTTTCATGCTAGGATGACGGCACTGACTCTCTATATCCTCGTCAGCTAACCCAGTGAGCGACTGTGATGCTTCGGTGATGCCTGACCACAACCCATCTGCAGACCTTCCTGAAAAACCTTATTCTCCTACCTCTTACTATCTTTTGTGCTCTGGCAGCACGCCTCGCGACATCTCTATTCTCGCCGAGAGCGATGGGTGCCAGGCTTGCTGTCGTAGGGATAGGTTGTTTTGTGACGTAGAGAACTATCGGCATCTCCATCGTGACTGCGCCATGCTGTAGGAACCGATCTAAGACAAGCGATGACGGACGAACAGCTCCTCCTTCCAGCAGAAGCTCCTGGAGGACTAAGTATATCTATCGCTTAAAGGATGGGAAGGAGGCAAGTTTCTCTGCTGATGCTTCCTGATGAGTAGCTGGACGTTCGTCGAGGCTCGCAGTGGGAAGGAGGTCGAGACGCTTAAAGCGAAGTACGACTCTCTCGCCCACGGGACAGTCTAGAGAGATCCAGTAGCTGATAGGATCCTAAAGTAACCCAGATTACGCTACTTCGCATCTCCCTCGTGGACGAGACGGCGAGCCAGGGGCGTTATCCGATGAGATCGCAGAGCTCTATAAGCAGAGTAACGATCTTGGCTATGCTTTCTATGCGAGGTAGTGCCTCCACTCCCGAGGAGACGAGTCGCTGGAGTTACACCTCACAGGGCGCTTGCGATGCTAACCAGCTGGATGCGACTCCTATCCGTACGATTATCTCGTTCTGGCACTCCGCTATTGTCTTTGCGAGACGGGAAGACTTGGCATGGACAAACGAGCTCCAGCAGACTTCCCTGAGGTCGAGATGCTCTACTTATCTGCGTGGTCTAGCTGATCCAGCACGTCCATCAAGCCGACACCTTCGGTTGGCTACGCGTACCTATCTTTTGATGGGGATGTGGTTGCACTCAGCCTACTAGGCTTCCTCGCTTTTGGGCAAAGGGAAGCTCCATCTGACTTTGGTGCATCTCGCGCCCAGCGTAGCTGATTTATCCAAATCCTTAAATATCTACTTGACCCAATGAGAAAAAGAATATCATGCTTTGAGAACTGGAAGATGAATAAGACCCTCAGCGAAAGGTGTCTCCTTCATCAACGAACTTAGAGAATGCGCTGGCTGGTAAGAGCCCTCAAGGTGCGACGTGATCGTCGGTGCTCCATTCATTCACCCAGCGTCTAACGCTACGAAGCTGAAAGGTAGCCCTGTGCTACTCGCTGCAGAGAATTGCGCTAACAAGGCTGAAAGGCGCCCATGCTACAGGTGAAGTCGGCAGCTGAGACGGTCGCTTCCACGGGGGCTCGCTATGTCATCCTTGGTCACAGCGAACGTCGTGCTTTATTACCACGAAGATGACGCTGCAGCTTGACGGAGAGAGGTTCGTCTCGCTCTGAGACAACGGACTTGCTCCTACTTTCTGCATCGGTGAAGTCAAGGAAGAGCGTGACAGCTGGTACACCCTCGAGGTCGTCGAGCAGCAGCAACGAGTGAAAGCGTCTTCTCTCTCTCGGCTGAAAGACTTCAAGAGAGGTCATCCTGCTACGAAACAGCATGGGCTATCGCACGGGGCTTACGGGCTTCCGTCTGCTCAGCGCACAGAGAGATCCACGCCTCATATCCGTAGCCTCATCGCTAAGAAGCATGGTGCAGAGACTCGCCGAGATACGACCATCCTACTACGGCGGTAGCTGTAATGGTGGCAATGTCTATCAGACTCTCTCTCTCCAGCCTGATGTCGACGGTGGTCTCATCGGCGGTGCCTACTAGCCGTGAGACAGGATTCCTCCCCATCATCGAAGCCTTCAACTAGGCTCTCCCACGAAGCTATCCTCCTCGCCCGGATAGGGGTGGAGAGGAGGATGCTCATACTCTATCCCGATCTCCATTTATCCGACCAGCTGTTGTGCTGAGACGTACTCGACGGGCACTCCTTTGCACCTTCTCCTGCAGTGGTGCCCTTCTGATCGCCTCGCTGCAGATGGCCCTGAGAAGACGCGCCCTCGCAATATCTTCGATGCTGTGGAGCAGATTGCTTTCCCAGGTGAAGGTCTGGTGACCATCTTGCAAAGCCCTCGTAGAGCTTCGTGAGAAATCAGCATCGGACAAGCTGGCTGCACCATCGCGATCGCGCTGGCACGTGACGGTGCTTACTCCATCCCTCAACGGCCATCGTATTCAGCTCTTCAATAGTAACCTGCCCAACGCGAGACCGAGGCCTACGCTCGTGCCGAGATCCTTCGCAAAGGCAGCACCCACGCTCAGTGGCCACATCACCCTTCCTGTGCCCCTTCTGGAGACCCACGGTCGGCAACTTCCTCTCACGAAGAAGCACGTGCAGCGCGTGTCGTCTTCTCACCCTTCTCCCAGCTTGGGGTATGAACGTCTATATCGTCCGCGAACGTGTCCGCATCTTGAACATACCGCGCCCAATGAGGTCCGAAGAAGGAAGCCTATCTGCTGACCAGCTCACCCACGTGAGGTCAGGACGAGCACAAACACGTGAGGAAGCCCTCACCACTCATCAGGAGATCCACCGACTGCTAGGCGAAGACCCCCGAGCGGGAGGCTTGTCAAGACTGAGCGGGTCGCTGCCAAAGGCCATGCGCTTCCTCACTTCGGCATGCAGCAAGACCCGAGTCGAGATCATCCGTGGAGCGATCTCAAAGGAGACTATGGGCAGATGGTCGTCGTCGTAGGACATTGACTTCTACTCTCTCTGCGAGCACCATGCCACCCTTCTTCGGTGAGGTGCATATCGGCATATATCAATGGCTACATCACGGGTCTGTATCGAGAAGCTACCCCGTGTCGTGGATGCCTCTCGCCCGCCGCCTTCAGGTGCAGGAGCGTCTGACGACCCAGATCGAGGACTGCATCCACGAGGCACTGGAACCCCCTCGGTGTCATCGTCGTCAATCGAGGCTCAGCACATGTGTGTATGCTGCAGATGCGTAGGTCGAAGGCAGAGAACTCCTTCACCACCACGAGTGATTCTTACCGCTGCTCTCTCCGTGAGGCTAAGAGCCGGGAAGAAGCTTTATGCAGCTCATCACGCACGCCGCTAATCTCCGCTGAAGTAGTCAGACCATTCACTTCCGCAGATCTACACGAGCGGGGCGAATTCCTCAAGACCAAGAGGAAGGAGCAGGTGAAGTGAGCTACCTCTTTTCAGTGGATGAAGCCAATGCCTTGCTTTCCCGGAGGTAGCTGTGCGCTGTGCCATGGGTATAGGTCTAAATGAGAAAGGTATAGGTCTCGATATGGCGAACCTCATACCTTTTCGGAGTGAGGTGGCCGTCCGGAGAGGGCACTAGCCCTTAGGAGATCAGCTCCAGCCCGCGCTCGGCGTAGATGGCCCTAGGCGGGAGCCGAAGCAGGGTGTTTTCAGCCAAAAGGTCGGGGTCGGCCTCGAGCATGCGCTCGGCGAGCGCTCACGTATGCTGCACTAGGGGCACGTCTAGGGCGATCATGACTGCGTGCTACCAATCCAGCTGTCCCGCTCTCGTCTCGTGCCATCGATCTCGTAAAGCCACGCATGCGCATATCTTCTCGGCGATGACCAGAAGCCGTCGGTCGTCTCTACCATGATGTCGATGCGTCGCTTGGCGTCGTCGCCTAGCTCCTGCCCTCGTGACGAGGATGCCGCAGTCTGTGCTGACGCTCGCTACCTACGGGCTCGGAGTTGGTGAAGGCGAGACCGGAAGCGGCTAGCGCCCTCGATGACCATGACGGAGCAGTGGGACATTGGCTGACCTCGATGACGGTCGTGGCAAGGAGGATCTTTGGCCTGACCGCGGATGAAGCGCTGCATGGCTTCGTCCTTGACGTCCGCCTTCCTCTTGCCGTGCACGGATACGACTTCCCAGTCTCGAAAGCGCTCGGTGTGAAGGAGCGAAGGCCTTCCTGCAGGGCACGCATCGAAGCCCTCTTCCTGCTCCTCGATCATAGGAGACTGACGATCGGTACCTGTCTGCCTTCGACCCAGTTGCTTATCGAGGAAGTTGTAGACATGGCGTACATCTGGCTCTCGCTCTGGTGGTAGGTGCTCGATGGGCTTGCGTCCAGGCGCTCGTCAATGACGGAGATGTCGAGATCTCCGGCAGAAATCATCGCCAGCGTACGTGATCGGCGTGGCGCTCGCGGTGAGGGATAATATGATGGAGCTCTCCTTCTGCCAGAGCGAGCGTTGGACGACGAAGCGGTGCATGCTCAGTCGATGACGGCGCAGCTGGTGGAGACTGTACCGTGGGCTCAAGCAGGCGTGTGTCCCCACGATCAGCGGCGGAGCGATCCTGTGGCGAGGTCGGCTAGAGCTTCCTTCGCTCAGCCTTCTTGGTGCTGCCGATGGGCAAGCTACTTCTAGCCCCAGAGGCTGGAGGTAAATCGGAGAGAGGCACAGGTGCTGACGGGCTAAGATCTCGGTCCGCTTGCCATGAGACAGTTGAGCTTGATAGCCATTGTCCACGCTGAGCAGCATGGCGAAGAGACGACCTGAGGGTCTTCCTGCCACCTACATCTCCCTGGACGAGGGCGGTTCGTCCGCTTTCCCGCCGATGACGTCCTGCTGGATCTCTCGCAGCACCCTCTTCACGTGCGCCCGCTAGGTCGAAGGAGGCTGAAGCGTAGAGTCCACGTGATACGTTTCTCCTACCTGCAGCGAGAACGCCTGGGATATGAGCCTCGCTCGGACTCATCCGCAGAAGACGGCAGCTGGATGAAGAGAGAGTTCGTACGAACTCGAGTCGTCTTGGGCGTGCCTCCCTGCCGCTCGTTGGTCTTTAGGGAAGTGGATCTTCGACTGCCCCCGCGTGGCCCATGAGCCGTGCCGAGGAGATGATCTGTACTCGGGAGAGTCTCCGAAGGTGCAGAGCAGCTCACTTTTGAGCATGATAGACGAGGTCGCTGAAGCTGGCGATTCTGGAGGCCAGCACGCGCGGGCTACTCCGTGAGGGGGTAGACGGGGACGACCCGCTAGACAGTTGCTGGAGCTCTTTCTGCCGTGTCATCCATCCTCAGGACGTGATGGAGTAAGCGCTCATTGAAGAAGGAGGGCTTGCACAAAGACGAGGTATTCTTGTCCGAGGGTATAGAGAGGCTGCGGAATGATATGCAGTGCTCTTGAACAGACAAAGCTCGATCTCGTCCCCGTGCCGTCACTGAAGTAGCCGACAGTCAAACGCTTCCTACCTGCCGCCGACTTCCTTGAACCCTCGGAGGTGACCACGTAGCTGGACGTAGGGCATTTCCTCTCGGCTCTCGGATCGTGTAGACCCCTCGATCGGTCGAGATGTAGCGAGTAGGGAAGTAATGGCAGTGAATCAAGGTAGGTATAGAGGTCGAGCTCCTCGGCGAGTAGCTTAGCTCGCTTGGGGCCGACCTAGTGGAGATAGATCCAGCGGAGTGCGGAAAGTCTTGGGCGGAGGGCATGCACAGGCTGTCGACTTAGGTTACGCTTCAGGGCAAGTAGCAGACTCGGCCAAGGAGAGACGTCAGAGGTGTCAGTGATCTTGATATTCGTTCGCCTCGCCTGGAGCTAGCGCTGCAGCGCCAAAGCCACTGGCCCTCATAGACCGAGGCGTCATCCGCAAAGGTCGGCTGATAGGGCTGGAGGTGAGCTGTGTGGGGCGCTCTGGGAGAAAGTCTGGGGTGTCTGCACCCGACAAGCGCTTCGCTCAGACGGCATGGCTGGAGCCTGTCTCGTCAAGCTGGCCGGAGACTATCGGTCATCGGTAGAGCGGGTAGAGCCGCTCCGAACGCCTCTGCTTGGACGAAAGCAGGCCTCGGATCAGCCTCTTGGCGTACGACGAGGGGCGGACGCCATCGTGCGCGGCCACCCAGCCAGCCTTAGAGCTGGCGAGGCGCGAGGAGAGCACGGAGTGAAAGCGAAGCTCTCGCCTCCGAGGGCTACGCGGATCGGGAGGTGCAGTCGCCTACTTGGCACAGACCCTCCCAATATACAGTATGGTCTTCGGGGAGGACAAGGATGACTTTGTCTACTACACGAGCGAAGCGCTCGAGCGCATGTATGAGTACGGGGCGACCGGCTAGGGCGGGAGGAATTGCCGGTAGCGCGCTCCCCATGCGTCAGTCCTCTGCCTCCAGCTACGATGATCGCATAGCGGGGTAGCTAGAGGTCGGCATCGGAAGAGTCCTCTGTGAGCTGGAGCCAGAGGAGGCTAGCTGTTTGTCGGCTTTGGTGAGTTTCTCGGCAGAACTTCGTGAGCGTACCGGCTTCTTCGACGAGGCCAGTGAGCTCATCGACGTCGGGATTCTCCTGCTCGATCAAACGAACGATGGTGTCGAGGCGAGTGGACGCTCCTTGTAGGTCAAGTCAGACTTGAGTTGCTTTTAGGCATAAGCGAATGTCTACATAGCTAATAATAAGCGCAAAGTTAGTGATAATGCTAGCAAAGGCTAGTCTTTGGCGACTTTTATGGTCTCGCTTCCTAAAATTTTTATGCTATGGGTGGCTGCTGCCCCCTCCTTTGTCCCAATCGCCTACTGCAAAAGTATATGAGTTCATTCCAAGTTGTAATAATTTGTGTCTTTACAGAGAGTTATATCTTGCCCCCAAATAAGTTGCAGGGGACAGGCTGATGCGCCACCTTAGGAGTCATCAGAATTACACTTTGGTCTAGCCCTACTGATCGATAAGTCTGTCAATAAAAACTCGATAATAAAGAAGATTATGATTAGAAAAACTTTCGTAGCTGTAGTAGCTTGCTCTTGCTGGCTCTATGCTGCAGGCTCAGTAGACTAGCGACCTCGCATATACGGGTAAGTAAAGAATGCTGACAAATATCGCGTCGAAACCAATCGCTTCGGTGCAAAACTGGTTCATCGGTGTCGCAGGTGCACAGATGTACTTCGGTGACCATGACAAGCAGATGCGTCTAGGTGATCGTATTACTCCAAACTTTGAAGCTTACTCGCTAAGTGGTTTACGCCAGGTCTTGTACGTATTGGTGCTAATGGTTACAAGATTAAGGGTGTGTCTGGATGGATAACCACAGAAACGCAGCTCCTCTTGTAAAACTATGGTAACTATGGTGGTTTTCATCAAGGAGCCTCTCAGTGGTTTTCACCCTCACCATGATCGTAGCAAGACTCCATATGACCTCTATGAGACTGAGATGGACTACATCACGCTCATGCGGATGTCCTCTTCAATCTTTTCTGCAGCTTGTTTGCGGGCATAACGAGATCGCTTCTACCCTTCATCCCTTATGCCGGACTCGGTTTTTGCTACTAGTCTCACACGCTTCTCCACACGGGCGCGTCATCTCACGAAATAACGGCTAGCGTGGGGCTTCTCAATCGCTTCCGTATCAACCGTGCTTGGACATCAACTCGATGTCCGTGGTGCTTATGTTTCGATCACTTCGATCAGGAAGATGCTTCATTCAGACCAGCGATCAGATAGGGTTAATTCTAGTCTCAGGTCGTTGGGGTGAAGGTTCTTGACTGCTCGCACGTTAGCCATAACATACCCTCATCGTGATGGGATCGTGGCTCTGTTACGACGATACGTGTCAGCAGAGAATGTCCTCGAAGGTTCTACGCACCGTCTTGGTGAGCTCGAGTCACGAATAGTGACCTCCGTCGTCAGCTTCGAAGAAGCTCTTAACCGTGAAGTGACTGTTGAGAACGTTACGGTGATGCCTCTTCTTGTTTCCTTCCCAATCAATCGTTGTTCTTTCACAAGGATCGCGTAAACCTCGGTTTCCTTTGCTGAAGCTCTTAAGGCTAATCCTAAGCTGGTTTCTACGTGTGTCTGGCTTTTGCTGATAAGGGTACGGGTAGCGTGAAGCGTAATATATTCCCTCGCTCGCAAGCGTGCGAAGTATGTTTACGACTGCCTCGTTAAGGAGTTTGGCGTGTCTGAATCCACAGCTAAGAAGGATTCTAACGGTGGCGTAGCTAACATGTACTACAACGACCCACGTTGCAGCCGTTCAGTTCTCGCTAAGATCGCTGAATAATTCTCACTCTTAATTTGCTTATCTGTTCTCATGGATTTGCTACTAATCGATGAAAACGATCTGTGATTCCACGTAGTAACGTGCAAAGTCTTCATGCAGGGCCTCCCTCTCTAGCAGTATTATCCGGCCAGGAGGAGGCCTTTACTATCTGGTTTGTGTCTCTAGCCTCATCTCCGATGAAACATGCCTACATGATCCTAGCTCATGGCGAGCCTGAGCTATTGCAGCCTTCTTCTAGAGCGGCTAGATGATCCACGGAATGATATCTACATCCATCTAGATCAGAAGTGGACCAATCCTCCTAAGCTAGAGACGAAGCGAGCTAGCTTTCTTTCCTATTGGTGAAGGAGTGGATGTTCTCTGGGCAGATGTGAGTATGCTTGAGGCGGAGTATGCGCTCTTCATGTGGTAAAAGACTCTGGACAGAGCTACGCCTACCACCATCCCTATCAGGGTAGATCTTCCGATAAAGACGCAGACTATATCCATCAATTCTTTCTCGAGAATAATGGGAAGAGTTTGTCGGTATTCATCAGCGCCCCTATGAGCTCTGAGCTGATCGGGCTCTACATTATTGGCATCCTTTTGCGCAGTTCCTTTTCGGGGGCAGGGATATGCCTTTCAGGTTAAACGAGTCTGCGCTATCTTATCGTGCAGGTGCAGGTACTACTTGACTCCGACGTAATGTCGCCATGTCTTTCCAGAAGGAGGACAGTGGGTGAGTATTACTATGGATCTTGATAGATTATCTTCTCAAACAAGAGGAGCCAGTCTTGCTTGTTATGCTGGGACGTTTGGACCTGATGAATATTTTCATCCCTACCCTTGTTTGAATTCTCCTTTTCGAGAGCGTCTCTATTGTGCAAACTGATGAGAGCTCTCGAGCTACACGTTATATATAGGTGGCGATCCGATGGTCAACTCTCGCTTTTAGCTCGGAGGATTTACCTGAGCTCCAGTGACCTTCGCCTTTTGCTCGTAGTTTGATCTTCGTGATCAATCTTTCTTAGAAAAAGGTCCTTCTCATTTCAAGCCGACTCATGATTTATCACTTGCTATCCTTTAGTCTCCATCATTATTCCTGTCTATCGAGCAGAGAAGACTCCTGCGTGCCTGAATCAGCTCAAGAGCGCAGAGCTATCGAGTCTCCAGTTGATATTTATTGATGATTGTAGTCCTGATGGGACATGCCTATCTCTGCATCACAGCGAGCTTGAAGCATTGGGGATGGAGATGACCTTACTACGGCATGAGAAGAATCAGGGAGTTGCAGTCGCTCGTAATACAGGATTAGATGCAGCTCATGGAGTATATTTACTCTGTGGATGCAGATGACCGTCTTGCTGATAATGCGATTGAGTTGTTTATGAACGCAGCTGAGCAGAGCCATGGATGGGCTTGGTTGTGAGTACTACCTTGAGGAAGGCGGCATATGCGTCAAATTCATCAGCCTGATGTTAAGACGGGGCAAGAGGCATTTCAACAGATCTGTTATGGCCGGATGAAGTGGAATCTCTGGCTCTTTCTTATTTCGTCGAGAGACTCGTGGAGAAGCTAGAGCCATTGCGCTTCCTGCCAGGGAGGAATATGAGAAAGATCTTATGCTTTTTGGGGCGTCTCACTTGATCGAGCTAACGGGATTGAGATCATCATCAGCCTCTCTATACATTATGTGTGCGCTCGAGGGAGCAGATTACAGGCTCTCACCGCCAGAGCATTGGTCTCAGGTTTTTGCTAATCTAGAGATACTTGAATCCTCGCTCTCTCCAGAGGCTCGTGCTTATATCCTTATCTCAAGTTTGACTCTCAAGCGCCCCTGCTTTGTCACTGGTAAGGACGCGATTATGTCCGTTGGAAAGGATACGTATCGGGAGATGGATCCTTTATTATGCGCAATCCCAATCTTCCCTATCGATCTAAGTTTTTGAACAAATGGCAGCTAAAGGGACAATATTGGTATGTGGCCTTGTACTATCAACTCGTAAGTGTGGATTGTATTCGCTTTTCTATCGTTAGTGCGTAGCCTATGTGAAGATTCTACAAGTTCTGCTCATAGCAGTCTGTAGTTAACCTGCTCTTATTACTCCTTTAGTTTTGCTTGCTTTCCTAATGCACCCAACACCAAGATGCTTTTTGATACTCGGACTTTTGTATGGTTTCCTGTTTGACTCTGGCGTCGTAGGAAAGGACTTCCTTCTCTCCAGCTATGCTTACTGGGACCATATGTTTGCAGGACTATGTTCATTAGTTAATCTTATATCTGTCGAGAGTTAATAACACGAATGACTATAGTTATGCAAACTATCTATCAACTTTTTCGTCTGGTCTTTCAGTGTCTATCCAGCTCTAAGTCTGATGCGTAGTGTCCATGGATCAAGTTATATCTCGGATTACTTACTATCTTGCTGCCCTGACCGTATTTCAGTGTGTGTCACAGCTATCCTTAATGGATAATTTCCGGCGTCGACGAGTTTTGTTTAGGTATCGTTTCCTGGGAGCTAGACTTTTGAAGAGGATCAATCGCTGCATTGCTTTAGCACAGCACTGACCCTGCAGGGGTGCCTTTTGCCCTTGTTTTATCCTTATTTGCAGTCATCATTTCAGTGTACGATGCAGACAGAGGTCCAGCAGTTCCCTCAGGATTTATCTCCCTTTCATCGCTTATATTTGATCTCAGGTCTTTGGAATATGGTGGTCGCGAGACGACGATCATGGGATGGTACTGGGCTGTGCTCCTTTTCACCTATAGTAATGTTGTGAGGTCTAAAGCGTTCGATCCTCATGGTGCGTACGATGTCGATCTTTGGGATGCTTTATCGTTGCTTTTGCGTGGAGCTACCTGATAATATCAGTACCTATTATAGAGATTTGCTCGAGTTTGGCTTGAGGGATTCTTCAATTTGGTTAATAATGAGGAATTTGAAACGGGCTCAACAGACACTTCTTTGCAAGACCATCTACTTGGCCTACAGATACAAAACGTGCTCATTGGGTCTGGGTTTATAGTCGTTTAATTTTGCTAACTCCGATGCAGGGCTACAGTCCGATTATCTTTTACTCAGGTCTGATCGGATTTAGTGTCTTTCGCCTTGATTTCGTGTACTATGCTATACACTTTGCTAACAAGTTCCCCTCTTATCGCTGGCTCTCTCTTAGCCTACCTAGCTATGACCTTCATAGTCTGGGTAAAGGTGTCGACTGATACTTTTGATGATTTATGCGTTCTTCTTCTAGTTTACTAAGCAAGAGGAAGATGCGATTAATGGTCTCATCCCTATTGGCTCAAGATACAGACGTATGAAGATCATTCTATTGTATCCCAGCGACCTTCTCTAACTCGGGGAGGAATGGAGCGACGTCCTAGCGAGGAAAAGTAAATTATCTAGCAGAGCATGGCTACGAGCTAGGATTATTACCTACCGATCAGCGAGGGAAGGCTCCTTTTCCCACTCCATGCTAGCATTAAGCAGTATGATCTGAGGATCACTACGATGGAGAATAACGGTCAAGGACTTTGGGCGAAGCTGAGGGCATATCCACGAAAGAAGCGCCTGCATCGTGAGCGACTCTCCAAACTATTAGTAGAGCCTGGACTGACATTGTCATCTCTATGTTTGGGGATGATGCGGACCTCCTGCCAAGCATCCAAGATGGTAGTCGTAAGGTGCTGAGTATCACTTCAAAGCTCAAGCGCCTGCACATGGGCGTAAGGGACTTTTGCTGTATGATCGATCACTACCGCACGTGGCGCGATGAGTCCACGGTGCGAGGGCTATGATCGCTTCGTTGTTTTGACAGCCGAAGATGCAGGATATTGGGGAAGTCTTCCGAATATTCAAGTAATTCCCAATCCATTGCCATTTACTTGAAGAAGTCTCAGATTGTACCTCCAAGCGAGTCCTCGCTGCTGGGCGGTATGACTTCCGAAGAATTTCTCCTCCTTCTGCGGATCTGGTCTAAGATCGCTCCAAGCCATCCGGACTGGAGCTGGAGATTATCGGGGATGGAGCCCTTCTGTCCCGCCTTGGAGGAGGTTATGCAAGCAGGACTCTCATCTTCGTCGAGCTCCCTCTGTCCGACCTAAGAGATGCAGGCGGTCCCATCTGCACTCTTCGATCTAGCGCGATGACTCTCGCCATGAGGCGCTATGGTGCTGATCGAAGCGCAACAGATGGGACCGCCCTATTGTCTCTTTTGCTTGTCCTTGTGGTCCACGTGAGTGATCCATGAGGGCGAAGATGGATTCCTGACTACCCTTTAGGGCGAGAAGACGCCTTTTCGTCCGTGCACTACGTCGGCTTATGGACTCTGAGGCGAGCGCCAGCGTATGGGACGGGCAGCTCGTCTCTCTTCTGCTCGCTATGATGTAGACTTGCGATCACTTGGCACATTGGATCCAGCTCTTTCGATACCCTCACAGTTACTGCTTCTTCAACGCTCACTCGGGCGAAGCGAGATAGTCATCTCTGCGGTCCAATCTTCGCAAGGGAGGGACGCTGACCATCCTACGTCAGTGTCTTCGTTTCACTCTCCGGGTGGGCTCCTAAACGCAGGCTACGAGGTCGTAGCTCGAGTGCACAAGCGGGAGCATCGCAGACTATCCCAATATTCGCTACATCGAGGCTTCCTTGGGCGGCCACAGGCTGGCTCAAGCTGTCTGTGGTGTGAGTATGTCACCACGAGATCTCTCAAGAGCTGGGGCAGATCGACCTGTACGCTCTCCAGCCGGCACGACGTACTCGAGTGATAGGCGAAGCGTCGCAGTTTATTGTGAACGTCCTTCCCATTCATGAAGTGGCGCTGGAGGACTGTAGCTTTGACAAGAAGATCCCTCTGCACTATGATGTATCGCCGCTTGCTACCAGTTCGATCCGGAGGAATAGCCTCTGTTGTCCAGTGATGAATAGGTTACGTGAGCTGAGTCGTACGTTTGAGCTTTGCCTATGGGAGCGCTTTATCGTTGCGCCACCACCCAGAGAGCCTTGCACTAAAGCTGTGGACCTTAAGAAAGAGGAGGAGCACCTTTTACCTCTCTATGCAGCGACCCCGTGGGCGCAGAACTGTAGGTTGCTCTGTGAGGCCACCCAGGAGCTATGGAGCGACGTGTCGGGCGAGAAGTTCATACCATCCTCACGATCAGTGGACAGAAGGAGATAATTGCATACCGTTGGCTCCATGCAGGCAATGGGGGCTTAGCACGCCTTGATTTCCGATTCCTCTCAGGAGGAGCTACAGAAGACATACGCCTTTGACGGACTGGTCTCTGCAGTTCCCTCTCACGCACGAGACGTGCTTACCGATCTCGAGTTCTGCCTTACGAGCGCCCTCATGCTCGTAGACCTCCCTATGCCCACGAGACCTCTCGGGGAGCGCCGCTCGCTGCGAGGCTTCTTTAACCCACACAAGTCACGATCTAGTCCGATGCTATGCAGAGCTGTCCTGGAGGGGGCATTTAGAGGGCCTACAGCAACAGTGTTTGCCCCATCGAGGCAACATCGTTGCCTCTTGAGCAGCACTGCCGCTTCTTTTAGCAACACTAGCAAACACTGAACTATGAAGATATGCCTGACCAGGGAAGACCTATCCGATCCGTGGTGGAGTCGAGAAGGTGATGGAGATCTTCACCCGAAGGGCTAGCCGAGCGTGGCTATGCTTTCGACCTGCTCTGTGCCTCTCATGATGGACGGGTCGACGACGTCATCTGGGCGACGAATCGAAGATCATGCGCACGCAAGACGTGGATGAAGCTAGCCGCCACGATGATTTCACCAGCGATGATCTGGCGCCTGCGCTGTAAGATCTGCCGTGAAAAGGACGACATTATCCATTCGCCACCCAGATCCGATGGCCCTGTACAGCTGGCGCTCTTCGATGCACATCTCGGGAAGGTCGTCCTGCATTGACATAAGGACATCTTTAGAAGCGGAAGTTTCTTCTTCGCTTCTTTGTTCTTTTCAGAATTGGCTCATCTCGTCAAGGGCTGGCTTGATCCTCCGGCACGACCCCTGTCTCATGTGAAGGAGTCGCCCTTTCTAAAGCTAAGTGCAGTCGAAGACGAGCTACCTGCCCATCGTCGATCCACACTTGGCTTAGGCTGATGAGATCCGTGAGATCCGCCAGCAGTATCAGACAAGAAGGTCCTCTTTTAATATCGGGCGTCTAGGTCTCCGACTGGTACCAGTATCTCATCAAGCCATAGCGGTACACCCTTCCTCAGGAATATGTCTTGCTTGTCGGAGGGAAAGGTCCGGCTCAAACAAGAGCTGCAAGAGCTCATCGATCGCTCTTGGGCTCAGGAGCGTGTTAAGCTCCTGGGCTCATCCGGACACGCTCAAAGCTCGCTCTACTTCGGAGCTTGTGATGTCTTCTGTCTCAGCTCTACGCTCAAGACCGAGGCCTATGCTATTGCAGGTCGAAGCGATGTCTCTTGGACGACCCATATCCTACGGATCCCTGATCAGGTGTAGCATGGGTCAATGCCCACCAAGAAATCTGGGCCTGAATGTCCGATCGAAGATGCTCCAGGCACTCAGCTCAGGCCATCTAGAAGATTTGCCAAGATCCCGAACTCTGGAGCTCTTACAGCAAGGGTTCACGCCAACGTTTCTTCGAAGTCTTCACGAAGGATGAGATGATCAACCCAGCCTACTCCATATTCATACAGAACCCTCCATCCCATCATCCCATAGTACGGAATCTAAGAATGCAATCGAACGATTTATCTAGCGAGCTTTTGACTCCCTCACTCAAGCTCTTATCTCTCCCTGTCTCTCTCACTCATTGCCTTGATTGCTCATTGACTTAGCGAGGATCCCTAGGAGACAATCTATCAAGCAGGAGCGTATGGGCATACAAGGACGTCCCTTTTACTCCTACTAGTTCCGCTCTATGCATGGATGCAGAGGCAACAACTTGCCCAGTTATTTCACCGATGGCGAGTAGCTGCCTGACGAGGTCGGAGCCATCCGTGCCCATCATCTCGATGAATTCCCTCAGCTATGGAATGTGATCAGGGGAGATGTCCTTGTCGGTCCTCGCCCCCGAGGCGTCGGTCTTCATCGATCAGATCGTGGAGCACAACTCTGACTTCACACCTGTCTTTATGCTGTGCGTCCAGGGCTCTTCTCCCATGCGACCTCCACAATGGGTATACTGATACGATCGAGAAGATGCTGGAGCGCCTACGTCTAGACCTGAAGTATCTAGACAACTACTCCTCTGCAGGTAGACGTGAAGATCATCTTCCTTACCGCCTTTTCTATTATATTTGGTAAAGAAATTCTAACGACTTTACGATATGACAATGATCAAAAAGACTCCTTTCGCTCGAGCGTGTTTGCTCTTGGCGCATTGCTGACGCTGGCACTCCTCCTGTGACTCGCATACCGCACAGAACTATCTGCAAGATATCGAGACGGCCAAGGCTTATGGGAGTGAAGTACAACTCTGAGAGTTGTGGTTCAGAAGGGAGACAAGCTACGCATCTTGGTCTCCAGTCTACGTAACTCCTGAGTTGACTCTACCTTCTCCAATCGTACTACTGGAGTAGCAGTCCCTTCTGCTCTTCAGGGAATAAGGTAGCTGCATGCAGATACGACATCGTCTTACCTAGTCGATGCTCAGGGGAATATTCAGTTCCTATCCTCGGCAATCTCCCCTGTCCAAGGCCTCAGCCTTGATCAAGTGAGTGAGCTCTGTTCAGTCTCAGCATTTGATCGCAGGGAAGTATCTGGCGACGCCCATGTGACGACCAAGTTTGATAACCTGCGTGTCTATCTTCTCGGTGCCTTTTCGAGAGGAATTGTTGCTGGCGGGTGGAGGTAGCCAGGGGTTGCTGATCGTGGATCTTTCCATCTTGATAATCCACAGACCCGAATATCCTTGAGCCTGATCAGCTCGTACGGGTGGACTCTCTGAGCAAGCAGACTTTTCAGAAGGTAAATGTTATCCGCCGTAAGTCGGTAACGGGTATATCTACTACCGTCTGGATATGCTCTCGAAAGAATATCTTTGACTCTCCAGCCTTCTATCTCCAGCAGAATGACATTATCTCATACTGAGTATCGCTTCATCGTACACGCGATACGGGCAGAAGGTACTCAGCACTGTGGGCTATGTACAGCAGCGATGTCTACCGTCGTTTCGGCGGTTGCTCTAGTCACCTTCTTAAGCGTTAGAGACGATGGCTAATCAAGATAATCAGATCTGCTGTAAAACGGGATTCGGAGCAACGAGGCCAATCTACCAGATATTTTCTTCTATCTACTTCGCTATTGGTATCTCTATGTGCTAAGCGTAGGGATTATCGTAGCCTCGCACCTATCGTAATGCAAAGCAGCCCTACGTCTATGAGTCTTCAGTGAAGATCTTCATCAGGATGCATCTCAGCGTGCTAGGGTGATGCTGACGTCGTTACGCTTTTCTGCCTCGAACCAACCGTCTCAATATGGACAACGAGCAGATGCAGCTGACCTCAAGGCAGTCATTGAGCGCACCAGTGAAGATGGCTAATGCTCATGTCTTCTATAAGGCTCAACAAGGCTCTTCGTCAGATTGAGCTCTACAATGAGTCTCCTTTCTCCATGAAGTTCCTCGATATCGCTTGATCGTGCGACCTCTTTTGTCGTTCGCTATGGTGATGCGAGGACGTGCTCTAGTCATCCCTGCTGGGCGAAGAAGAGCCATTACGGTGCCACTTAATGTCCTGTCACGATTGGAGAAGAACGCTTTATTATCGAGCCTCGTGATAGCTATAATAGTCCGTGGAGACATGCTTCGATGCAGGTACAGAGAGCATCTTTCTCTCTAGATCGTGTACGCTATTACCAAAAGGCCGTTACGATTACTCAACCAGTAAAATCGTGCCTCTACGCTGACTCTTGATCTCACAGGATCAGAATAAGAAGCGTGCATCTAGATATTCTCTTAGCCCAGGTCATAGCATACAACCAAGAAGAACTTGATATGCGCAATCAGGTCGCTAAGAATACGGCAGACTTCGTGAATGAACGTCTAGCACCCCTAGCCAGGAGCTGGTTTGGCAGAGAGGCGAGCATGGAGCGCTTCCTTATCTCCAACCGCACGATTGACTTTGATAGCAAGGTAGGGGCGCTTTCAACTCTCGCTCTGCTGAGACTGGAAAACGCAGGCTCTAGAGATTCGAGACTCAGCTAAAACTAGTCTCCCACATGCTTTCACAGATCACTTCTTCTGGTAGACAGTACGGCTATCTCCCACTCAATATTGCCGCTCCTGACCCAGCTCTTGATGGATATATAAGCCAGTATAACCAGCTCAAGTCTCAGCGTGATAAACTCATCGAGGGAGCTGGGGTAAGTACGGAGAACCCTGTGATCTCCGAGTATGATCGTACTCTTGATGAGCTTCGTCGCAGTGCTTAGAAAGCCTGGAATCAACGAGCTGCACTCCTATGTGCTCGTCTTAAGGATACGGAGGGTATTCAGTCAAGTCTCCTCTCGAAGCTCCCCGAGGTTTCCAACCAAGGACGTGAGAAGGCGGATATCGATCGTCGCCTTGAGATCCGTCAGGCTCTCTATACCGAGCTATCACAAGCGAGAAGAGATGCTCCCACGTCAGGCGATGACGTCAGATGCGCAACCATCCTTGATATGAATGATACGCGCCAGCTCCTCCTATTAGTCCCAATACGACGAGGCATTCTAAATCGCCCTACTGTTAGGTTGGCTCTCCCATCGATCTTCTTGTGATCATCTCGTCTGCTCGCCGACAATAAGGTGCGTAGCCGTAAAGGATATCATGGATGAGTCTCTATCCCTTTCCTTGGGTGATATTCCTAAGGAAGAAGTGGCTCAGTCGTGGTCATACACGTGGTGCTCGTGAGGCAGGGCTCTGATGAGACTTCTGAGGCCTCTGCAGTCCTTCCGTGAGAATCGCGCTTTATGGTTAACTCTAGTGATGGGTGAGTCAAAGAAGAAGATCATCTTTACCTCGTTTGGTGAGTCTGCGAGGTAAATCCTATGTGTCCTATAACCCAGCCAAGACGCTTGGTTTTGCTGGTCATCGAGTTGCCTTGGTAGACCTTGACCTGCGTAAGAGAACTGCTGTCTCGACGTCATGGGGCTCTCTGGAGTAGGCGTCACCGGAATATCTGGCTAATGGAGATATTCAGCTTGCTCAGATTATTCGTAAGGATCTAACGACCCCGAAGCTCCTCGGTTGACTATGTGGTGCTAGTGCCCTCCTAATCCCGCTGGAGCTTCCTCTTGGCCGTCGCTTAGATCACTGGCAGATGCACTCAGTGCTGGAGTATGACTCATGTGATCTTCGATAATGTGCCCTTCGCAGTGTCGCTGATGCTGCCATTGCTAACCGTGTGGCTGATCTGACGATCTTTGTCCTGCGTGCAGCTAAGCCTCGATCGCCGTGCATTGCCAGAGCTCCAGCCGTCTCTATGATGAAGATATCCTTCGCAATATGGCGCTTGTCCTCAATGGTGCTGCGGGAGTGGTCATGGTTATGGCTACGGTTACATGGTTATGGCTACGGCTATGGTTACGGCTATGGTTATGGCAACAAGAAAAAGAAGGGTCCACTACGTCGTCTTCTTCGTCGCTTAGGTATTAAGCGTTAAGCTTTCCTCCTCAAGTGTCCTTTTCTTCCTCCCCGCTACTCTCGGTTATTGTGTACCGTCTACAACGTTGCCCCTCATCTGGGGCAGTATGGAGTCTATCCTTAGTCAGCCTCAAGGCTCTGGGGTGATTCTTGTAGATGATGGGTCGACCGATGGTAGCGGTGAGCTTTGTGATCGTCTTGCCCAGACTGATGAGCGGGTACGTGTCCTGCATCAGCCTAATGCAGGACTCTCTGCAGCGAGGAATGCTGCCCTAGAGCAACTCCCGGGAGAGTTCTTTACTGTGTTGACTCGGATGACTGGTTGCCTGAGGACGCATGGAGCTGTCCGATGAGCTACTTGAGGAGCACTCTGAGGTAGACCTGTTAGAGCTCAGCTATGTCGAGGTCGTAGAGCAAACTGTGCGGAGAAATGGATCCTGTACGCAGGGGCTTCACTAAGCCCTCAGGAGGCCATCGAGTCTTTGGCTAAGCTCTCAGGTGTGAGTGGGATGGCCTGGGGAAGATCTTCCGCACCTCTGTCCTGGGAGGTCTACGCTTCCCTGTCGGACGTCCCTATGAAGATATTTCTTTCGTCTTCGAAACGCTGTGTCATGCACGTAGCTATCGCTATATGTCATGGCAGGGATACTTCTATCGCATCGGGCGAGCAGGGAGTATTACAGAGCGCTATGATGCCCGCTTAGCTTATCTCTTTACGAATCTTCAGGAGCTGACGCCCATGGTTGAGAGAATCGCACCAGTCTCACCTCCTTGGCTGAATGAGACCCTCTATCGGCGACCAGTGATTTTCTCTCTTTGATGCGTCATCGGAAGAATCTCCTGACCTACTCCCAGCCTTTACTCCTTGGGCTAGTCGACTTCGTGGGCTTAGTTATCCTCAAGTCTCGTGGAAGGGATGTGCTTCGGAGGAGTTATTTCTTTCGCTCTCCTTGTCTCTTCCTAGCGCGGAAACGACTTGCTTCTGTACTATCCTAATACCTTACTTTACACCCTATGGATACCTCTTTGATCTATTGTGTAGCTCACGAATATACCCACATGCACAGCAGCTACCGTGCTCTCCTTCCCTAATTATGGGCCCTCCTCGTAGAGAGCTCCCGGGAGGGTGGAGCCTCATGCTTTAAAGGAGGCGTTGATCTGACAGCCTACCCACGGAAGGCTCTCCAGAGAGATAAGCTCGAAGGGCTACGTGCTCGTGTCTACCAGACGACGAACTCAGAGATCCTCCTAGAGCTTATGGCTAATCAGCGTCGCATGTGCTCCATGTCGATCAGGTCATGGAGTAGAGTGACCTCCGATGTCCACTGACGATCAGCGCAGTCTACTTTATCAACCGACTCATCATGATCGTCATGAGTGGCATCGCCCGTGGAAGATGCTGAAGATGCATGCTTCTGTCACGGAGCTCAATGGGAAGGCCCTACTCTTCCTCGGTGTTAGTGGCACGGGCAAGAGCACCCATAGCCGTCTGTGGCGTAAGTTCGTTCCTGGTGCTGCGCTACTTAATGATGATGAGCCGATCGCGCCTATTGCGGTGAGTGAGGTGCGTCTTTGGTTGCCCATGAGTGGTAGTACCCTGCTATCGTCAGGCTTCTGCAGAGGCTGTGGCATTTGTCCATCTTCATCAGAGCCCCGAGAACAACTCACAAGAGCTGCGCGGGCGCAATAGCTTTGATTCGATCTACCCTCGATCGTTTCCCTGCATTCAGATAAAGCCCGTCATATGGCGACCTTCGATACCATCAGTGATATCCTAGAGCGTATCCCCTGTTTATCGCCCCATTGTCGTCCCGATGAAGAGCTGCCAAGCTCTCACATGCAATCTTCACCTAATTAGAGTGAAAGATGAGCCAGATGTTCCTTCGATGGACGAGCGCCGAAGGCAACTCGATTATTCGATGAGCTCTTCCTTACAAGAGCCACTCGCCCGCATCGCAGAGGGTAAGCGTCCCCTATCGCCCTCGGGGATCGAGCATGCTTCCCTTCATCCGTGGAGGGAAGGATACGGTGGATCTAAGTGCACTCACGGAGGATTCGCTGCAGGTAGGACGCATCGTCCTAGCTCATATCCCCCAGGGCTACCTCGCATCGTATCGAGCGTATCGATGGTGACCGCTTCACTGCCGTGTGGCTGACATGCAACCGTGAGTGCTAGCACTGACCCGTGAGCAGATCCTTGCTGAGGTCGTCGAGGTGCAGCGTGGCAAGCGCTCTATCCGCCCAGGCGATCGCCTCTCGTGGTGCTATGAGCATCTGTGGACGAAGAGTCCCTTTTGGCGTCGCTGGATCCTAGCGATCTATCGGCGTACACTCCTTCCTTGGGGCCTCTAAGAGGAGGCCTATTGAGCCAAGGAGCCTCTATCACCTTTTATTTCTTCCTTTGATGAAGCTTTTAGCCTTGATATTGATGGTACGCTCATCGACACCCGAGCACACCAGCTACCATGGTGTCTGCCTGCTCTGGATTGATGCCCAGCGCATGGGCAAGGTGCGATGATCCTAGCATCCAGTCGCCCTACCCCTGCTTTGTATAGCGCTGAGTGAAGGGCCCAGCTAGCCCAGTATGGAGGCTATCTGATGCCCTTCAATGGGGGAAAAATCGTCGAGGTGGCCATGAAGCGTGATCTCTACTCAGCTACTCGATGCCGATCTTATCCCACAGCTCTACGCCCTGACGGGAGTTCGGAGTCAATATTCTGACTCACACAGAGGAGTATATCCTGAGCGAAATCGAGGGAGACCCCTATGCTGAGAAGGAAGTCACGCTGACAGGTATGCCGCTGAAGGTCGTACCTAGCTTCGTCGAAGCGTCCAAGAGTTGGTCCCAGAAGTGTCTCCAGCCTGGGGCCCCTGGATCGCCCTAAAGCCTTTTGGCGAAGCTGTAGAAGCTCGCTTAGGAGATCGTGTATCTGCCTTCCGCTCGAGCGACTTTTTCCCTTGGAGCTCAGTACCGAAGGGTGTGAACAAGGGCGCACTGCTGGAGCGTCCCCTTCCTCTCTAGGCAAGACCCCAGCGGATCTGATCGCTATGGGGGATAACTACAATGATGTCGAGATGATCCGTTTAGCAGGCACAGGGGTGGCTATGGGAAATGCTCCTGCAGATATTCAAGCTATCGCAGACTTCGTCACCCGCTCCAATGAGGAGGATCGCGGCTATGCCCTAGAGCAGCTACTCCCGTGCAGCTCTCACATAAGAGAATACACCGCCCCTGCTCGCTACTTCTGGTAGTGGGCAGGGGCGTGTCGTGGGGGAGGCCTATGCCTGACGGGAGATCTGGTCGAATTCTCAGGTGTGCCCTAGATGGCTGCAGGAGTACCTGCACCATGCTGGGCGGTAGCATCCGCTGGCGGGGACTGAAATCCCAGTTTCCTGGAGCTCCGGAGGCAGTAGGGGATCCTGGCGGATGAGTAGGCAGGTAATGGCCTGCTAGGTCAGCTCGCTCCTCGGGGAAGTACAGGCAGGCGAGCTCCTTCATTACATAGGTACGGAAGGCGATCGAAGGGGAGTCTTGGCTTTGGTCTCTAGAGAATAAAAAGTGAGTAAATAAAGGGTATACAAGAGCACGAGGCATAGGTGGTGCTTCCGTGGTCTTCTATAGGAACGACAATTCTTGACCGCTGTCAAGAACCGTCACTAAATAAATTTCTTGCTCAATCAGACTCTCTGAGGCCTCCATATAGACTGGCTTTTCCTGATCGGAGAGAGGTGTGAGAGGATCTCACTAAGCCTTGCTGGAGGTGTGCTTGGTTGTGATGCTCCCTATCAGATAAGGGGCTAGTGGGCATTCCTTTATGGGAGTGGGGCGGTCACTATATACCCAACTGCAGATCACGATACTACGTATTCGATGTGTACATATACCCAATGACGGAGTCAGGAATATACCTAACCTGGTGGTCTAGAGTAATGCTCTCTACGGGAGCTAGGTGTGTGGTAGACGCAGGGTGAAGGTGAGGTAAAGCAGGGTAGCTCACACCATGCATTCCTCGATAAATAATCAGGCTACCCATTAGGCTTGAGTGCCAATGGCAGCCTGACTGCTACTACTTTAACTAGGGAGTTCGGGAGGTCCTTTAACGACCCACCCGCTGAGTGAGAAGGTCTTGTTCTTATCGAACGATAGAAGGGGAGGCGTCTTCGACTCATTAAGGATCGCATCGGTGTAGAGCTGCTGCCCGGATGGGAAGCACCTCTGTGCTCCGTCAAGACCTTCTCCGTAAGGGCGGACAGAGAGTGAGGATTACGTGCACCCACCATTGTAGTAGCGGTAGGTGGTTGTTAGCGTGGTCTCCTGCTCCCGGCACGGTGTTAGAGCCGGAGCTGTTGGACTGGCTCGTTATGGGCCAAAACCTACGGTGATGGTGGCCTCCTCCACGCTCGAAGGATAGGAGAATACGGTCGTGGTTCTCTCCTCCTCCTGCTTTGTTATGGAGGTTGCCGTAGCTGCCACTGGGTGCCGGTGATAGGCGTCGTGGCTGGGAGTCATCGCCACAGGAGCTGAGCCCGAAGGTGATCGCCATGAGGGCAGAGTGTAAAGAGTTTCATCGGATGTTTCTATTAAATCATGAATAGCCCCTGAGGGAGGGTTATGGGGATATATTGTTTGCTCTCTAACATGCGAAGATACACCTTCTGTATATAAAGGGCTAGTTTAACTGATATTTACGCTATCTTTGTGTATCTATAACTAGTACAATCAGTCACTATTTTAAATAGGTATTACGAATTATGGAAAGCAAAGCACACGCTGCTCTTTAGCTGGACTATCCAGTTTTCGTGCCAAAGGCTCAAACGATGCAGCCCTCATGACGGATGCTCCTGCTCACCGCGTTGCTTTCGAGCACAAGCCCGGGAGCTAACTACTCATCACCCTCAGTGGTGGTCGGTGCTATGTCCCTCGAAGGAACAACAAGCCTCACCACTGACCGTCTCTCTTAGATACGTCACTAGTCATCGGGCAAGTGGCACAATCTCACTATGCTACTCGTCTGAAACTTCGTCGGTGGGAAGCCGACCATCAGAACTTCACGGGTCTGTAACAAGAACTACTCGTCGGTGGCTCACTGACTTCCTCTTCGATGTAGTCAACTACTTCTCCAGCTACCAGCAGGACCGTGTCTTCCACCTCATCCCCTTCGTTGGTGTAGGCTATGAGTACAAGTTCGATCATACGGATCCTAAGCTCACCAACACGCACCACGTGACGGCCAACGCCTGGTCTCCAGCTGAAACTTCCACGTCGCACCACGTGTAGACTCCTTCCTCGAGGAGAAGCTCGCTACAGTGGTCTGAATGTGCGCTACCACTACCGTCCTAACTACTCCAATGCCTTCCGTGTATCTGCACAGGCAGGTATCGGATTCCGTCTCGGTAAGCAGGGCTTCAAGGCTGTAGAGCCTCTTGATCAGGCTTACATCGATGGCCTCCAGAATCAGCTCAATGCCCTCCGTGCAGAGATGCAGAGCTCTCCACGTCCCGCATAACTGCACGATGCATCTATGATGGCTCCTGCAGAAGCGCTCCGATCGCTTCGTAGCTGATAAGTCCATCCTCTTCGCTCAGGTCAGTCTAAGGTCTCCAAGGATCAGCTCATCACGGTCTTTGACGCTGCTGACTTCGCTCTCAAGGAGAAGGTAGCCTCGTCGTCACGGGCTATATCGCTAAGAACGAAACTCGCTTCAAGGGTCTCGCTGAGAAGCGTGCTAAGGCTGTCGCTACCCTACTTACCGACCAGTATGGTGTCGCTGCTGACAAGATCACGGTCGAATGGAAGGAAGCTGATGAAGCCCCTTATGGCTCTGCTCAGCTCGGCTGGAACCGTGTCGTGATCATCCGCTCTAAGTAATCCCTGCTAACCGCAATAGACAACCAACGCTCTAATGAAGACGAAAATAATGACGCTCGCCCTAGCGGCTCTCGCTGCTAGTGCGCTTCAGGCTCAAGAGCCCGCTCAGAAGCCTGCATATAAGACTCCTTTGTCAGGATGGTAAGGCTCACTGGTTCCTCGAAGTCAGATCTGCTACCATCAGCCTCGCAGGAATAACCGCGATGTGAACTTTACTGACCGTGTGAGCCTGCTCAACCCTAGCTAGCTATCGGTCGCTGGTCTACGCCTGCCTTCGGGATGCGTCTCACGCTCCAGGGTGGTAAGACATCTGACTACGCTCGTCCTGCAGGTCTGTGGGCTGCTGCCACAACGACTCAACGGCTACCTCCGTCATGATGTGACCTATGGTTTCGCACTGAGCACGACTTCCTCTTTGACCTCGTTAACTACTTCGCTCCTCACAGAGAACCGCTTCTTCCACGTCATCCCCTTCCTTGGTGTCGGTCTTGGCTACAAGCATGAAGTAGAAGCTATCCACGTTAAGGACAAGAGCCATCGCTTCAGCCCACTCGCTGATGCTGGTCTCCAGCTCAAGCTCCGTCTCGCTCGCTTCGTAGACTTCAACCTCGAAGGGAAGATCACGGCTTCTGATCTCCGTCTCCCATCACAGGAGGATCGACGAAGTCAGGTACGGACTTCATCGCACAGGCTGAAAGTGTGCATCGACCTTCCACCTTGGTCGTAAAGGCTTTCGAAGCTATCACGCCCTAACGACGAAGCACTCATCGCTGACCTCAACGGACAGATCAATGCCCTCCATGCAGAGATGCAGAGCTCACAAGCGTCCTGTTCGTTGCCCAGACGTAGAGATCCCTGTCGCAGACTCTAAGGTCATCGGTAATGTCATCTACTTCCTCGCTCAATAGCGCTGTAGTCGACAAGAACCAGATGATCAATGTCTCACAACATCGCTGAATACGCTAAGAGCAATACCGGAGACGATCACGCCTCGTAGGCTAAGTGCAGACCGTCAGACCGGTAATCCTAACTACAACATGGCTCTCTCTAAGCGCGTGCTGAAGCTGTAGCCAACATCCTCGTGAAGAAGTATGGTATCTCTCGCGATCGTCTTAAGATCGACTGGAAGGGTGATACGGTACAGCCTTGACGCAGAGAATGTCTGGAACCGTATCGTCCTCATGAGCGCTGAATAAGCAGCTCTTCGTAGACGGTATTCTCCGTATTCTACTCCCTCATCCGTAGGCGATCGCCTCGGGTGAGGGAGTACTCGTTTCTGTAGCAGGAGAGCGTGGGTCTATCCTCAACTTAGTATGATATATAGCCTGCTAGCGGAGTTAGGGTATATTAAGGCATAGTGTGGTCGGGTATGTTCTGACTTCTCGGTTACGTATATAGCAATGAAGCTTATCACGTATATGGTGACTAATGGTAGAGCCTAGATGGGTAGGGCGAGTAGGATAGGAGGGCGTAGGGGGACTGCTGGGTGAAGTACTCCCACTGCTTTTGTGTAAGTTTGTAATCATGGTGGCAGTCCATCTTCTGGGAAGAAGCCTGAACTGCTGCAGTAAAAGTGTTTGTTTCATGGATCAATATACCTCTTCCAGCATTTCCAGAGGTGCTATGAGTCAGATTCCTCTGCTTTACAGGCCGCTCTCGGCGAAGGGAATTCTGGGGCTTTGTCTCTATTATGGTCTTGCGACGCTTGCCACGATGCTACTGCTTCTCGGGGCTAGATTTTATATCGCTCTATGCCAATAGCCTCAGTGATGCTCTACGTGATGGTCATGCTCTGGGGGTGCTACAGCTCTTTCAGGTGGCGTCGCTTCTTCCCTTGCTGGCGGTCACGACACGTCGGCTACATGATGTGGGACGAGCGGGCTGGTGGCAACTCATCGCCTATATCCCAGCTCTACTCTGCTGGCCTTCTAGCGTGTGGATGACGTGGGCTTTCTCCTTTACTACTAGTCGTCTTGGTTAGTAGTGGAGCTACGGAAGTGCTATGGCTTGGAGGGATCCTACTAGCACTTACCTTGGTTGGGGTCATCACTCTCCCTTGTTTTCCTTGGTCGTCGTGGAGAGCAGGCGAGAACAAGTACGGTCCGAGATCCCGTAGCTAGACCCAACAGAATCCCGAGGTGGGTATCCATTCAGCTTGAACTAAACGAAAGAAGAAGTGGCTTGAAATGAAGAAGATGCGCAGGCACTCCTTTTCCTCGAGGGATATCTCGCTGGAGATTTATCTGCTACATATCTCCTTCGTTTATCTCTTCCGTGGTCCCTCGATTTATATCCAGTCTACGTGGGGATATATCCTGGTGGTTTATGCCCTGCACCCTACTTGGAGCCTCACCTTTTGATGCGCTATTGCAAGCGCTTGGTGCGCAGCCTAGGGCTCGCTGATCCTATACATTACGCCCCGTGAGACGGAAGCTTCGTCTCACGGGGCGGTGTGCTCCTCGAGGCGAGAGGAGCGCCTCCCTAGAGGCGAAGGTAGCTGGGGATCGTCGGTGACCCTCACGGATGACCCTCGAGGAAGGGAGGAAATTTGATCTCAAGTCAGGGGCACAGCTGATCTCTAGGATCTGATAGTCACGAGCGAGGCTCGATGAAACTCGTCGATTTCGAAGTACTGTCGTGCAGACGAAGCTACGACAGAGCTTGTGAACTAGTACCTCTTCGGGATTAGGGATCGTGTTGAGGGAAGGAAATGTATTCCTCGAGCCGATCTGACGCTCGGTGATGATGGGCTGAGACTCTATGGGACTCTTGCGGTCATAAAGTACACGTAGTTGCCACGTGAGACCTCGCTTGCGGATACGGACGCTGCTTCCATCCTCTAGATCAATGTAGCCTGATAGAGATCTGTCTCTACACCGAAGGGGAGGTCGCCTGTCAGGCGAACAAGGAAGCGACGACGGACGTCGGTAAGCTAGGAATTTCGTCATCGCCAAGCGACTCGTGGATGGCGTGCAAGACCTGACGTATCTTCACCTCAAAGTCAACGTTGTTCTCGACAATGTGTAGCTGTGGGTGACCTGTCCAGGCCTTCATGATGCGAGCGTCTAGCTCTCGGGCCTCCTCGATCGTCTCTCCGCGAGCGCTATTGTTCTCCAGTGTGTAGAAAGCCTCTGCTCCTTGGGCTGCCGTGACCATATGGATGAGCGGCGTCGTAGCGTGCGTCTCGTAAGCTTGATCTCAGAGGTCCCTAGCTCGTCGAGCATAGCTTGCCACATGGCACGCTCGATGTGGTTGGAGATATCCATCGTGCCTCGGTCAGAGATGATCAGCACGGGCTGGGGAGCGGCATTGGCTAGCTCGAGGAAGGTATCCTCCATCTGGAGCTGATACTTGAGGACTGCCTTCTCGATGTTATAGAAGTACTGGCGATCCTGCGTACCGAAGTTGATCGAAGCGTTACTGAAGAGTGTCGGCGTCTCGGGCAGTGCGTAGACGAGATAGCCGAGGTCGCTGAAGTGCTCGATGATCTGTGCTAGAGCAGTCGTCTTGCCAGCACAGGGGCCCCCTGTGAGGGCGATACGGGTAATATTCTTGTTCATCCAGAGGATGTGAGGGGATATTCTAGTCAATAATCCGTGCAAAGATAAGGTATCCTACCCCATTCTGTTCGTTTGGGCTCGCTAAGGACTGTCTGGAGGCTTCTCCCGAAGGAGGGAAGGGAAAGATTTCGGCGTGAAAAGGTAGGGCTTTACTCTAGTAAGGTCTACCTTTCAGTGAGGGAAGGTAGACCTTGGGGGTGGCTAAGGTAGACCTTGATGGAAGGAGATCTTCCTTGGTCGCTCCGGGCGTAGCCCGTGCGGTCGCTCGGGGGAATAAGCAGGATGCGATGAGCATCGAGGTGAGGGTGACTTTGGGATAGGTGCTTACATTGGCGTATCTTTGTGAGAAAAAGCGACTATGGACAACCAACACTCTCCAGGAAGCACAGCTGCTCGTCGATGGCTGGATCAAAACCATCGGGGTACGCTACTCTCCCTTAACCAATATGGCTATCCTCACCGAAAAGTAGGTGAGGTCGCACGACTCATATCCCGTCTCTACGGGAGGCAGAGCTTTAGGAGACGACAACAGCGTGACCTCGGCGATGAGCTAGCCGACGTCCTCTGGGTCGTGCTCTGCTCTGGCCAATCAGACGGGCGTCGATCTCTGCGAAGCTCTACGGAGAAAACATCGAGAAGAAGACCCAGCGGGATGCTACCCGCCATGCTTCCAACCCCAAAGCTCCAGCCAGTCCACTCCAACGTATCCTTACCTATCATCATTATAGCTATGTCAGACGTAAATCGAACTAAGTTCACACAGGCTTTTCGATGCCTTTTTCCCCAGCGCTAAGCCCTGAGGTACTTTGATGCTACCCTAGGAAGATCCTCCAGGGCGCTACCCTGCGACTAATAATCGTGAGGTGAAGAGTTCCTTCACTCGACCATTGACCTGACGACCTAGCTGGTGCAGACACCGAGAGAAGGTCACGAGCTCGTCGCCTCGGTCAATGACTTCCGAGGAGACAGAGATATCCCTCGGTAGCTGCTATCTGTGTCTACCCAAACTTCGTCAAGACCGTCCGCGAAGTCCTAACGGCAGAGGGCGTACAGGTAGCCTGTGTCAGCGGAGCGTTCCCCGCTTCGCAGAGCTTCACCGAGTGAAGATCGCTGAGACGGCGCTCGCTGTCGCCGCAGGGGCTGACGAGATCGACATCGTCCTTAACCTGGGCGCCTTCCTGTCCGGTGACTATCTCGAGGCGGCGACTGAGATCGAGGAGCAGCGAGCTACAGCTCGTGGAGCGCATCTCAGGTCATCCTCGAGACTGGGGCGCTGAAAGATCCCGAACTCATCCGTCGTGCCTCGATCCTAGCTCTATTCTCGGGGCAGACTTCCTAAGACTTCGACCGGTAAGGAGTATCCTGGTGCTGACCTACGTGCAGCCTACATCCTCTGTACCGTGCTCAAGGAGTACTATGAGAAGTACGGTGAGCGCCGTGGAGTCAAGTTCAGTGGCGGGGATCCGTACGCCAGAGGATGCGGTGAAGTACTACTGTATCGTCGAGGAAGTCCTCGGTAAGGAGTGGCTGAGATAATAAGCTCTTCCGTATCGGAGCTAGTAGTCTGGTCGGTGAGTCTCCCAGCAGGAGCTTCTCAGCTAAGTCTACCCTATTCCTGCATAAACTACCCCCTGAGGCATGCCGGAGCTAGCACGACTTCAGGGGGTCAGCTGTATCTAGGGTGTGGCGGAGGATGAGGTTTATAGAAGAATGGGTATATTTGCTCATCAAGTAGTTGAGAGCCTAGAGTGATGATGACTCCCCTAGCCTACTTGATCCTTGGCCTAATGAAAACAGCACTATACGTACTCGATCGCTGTGTATTGGATGACCGCTATCGGCCTCGTGGCCGAAGTCTGGATCGGCTATTCCCTGCTTTTTGAGTCACTTCCCACGTGGAGCTTAGTCTTGCACCTCGGTTGTTTTCTCTTGCTTCTCGTGCCGATCTACTTCTTCCCCGAGCTTATAGTCTAGATCAGGCTGGGGTGACGGTGCATTGCCTAGGCTGTTCGAAGACTTTTCCTTGGAGTCAGCTATGCTCCTAGCCCTATCTCTCGTGAGACCTTGACGCGTGGTATCCGTGTCTGTGGCTCGGGTGGCTACTTTGGCTTCCTAGGTTTCTTCTGGCTACCCAAGCAGAGGGGGGCTTTGCTCTTAATGGCTAACGAGAAGAGCCCTCTGCTCCAGCTGAAGAATCGGCAGACGGGGACGAACCTATATCATCAATGCTTCCCTTGAGGGAGCTCCGCACGTCAGAGGCCTAGGATAAGCTCTGATGAATGGCTATCTTTGCCTTATAAGTCTACACAATACACCATATACTCTACGAAGATGATTGATTTCCTCTCACATCTCCCAGTTTGGCAGCTGTGGCTCCTAGGGGCGCTGATGCTCTTTGCCCCTAGAGATCTTCACCCCAGGCTTTATCTTAGCCTGCTTTGGGAGTAGGTGCTCTGGTGGCTGTACCCGTGACGCTGCTACATGGTAGCTGGCTGGTGCAGGTCATCAGCCTTCTGCGCTGGTAGCCTCTTAGCCCTTTGGCTCCTCCAGCCACCCGATGTGTAAGTGGTTTGCTACCCATGATGCTAAGACGGGGATGGGATGCCCTTGTCGGTCGGCGAGTCGCACTGACTAAGGCGATCGCAGGTGAGGGCGAAGGCCTCGTGGCCGTCGATGGAGATGTCTGGCGTGCGACCTCTCCCGCCGGATCTCGCTATCCCCAAGGCACGGAGGTACGTATCACGGGCTATCGCAGCATAGTCCTCGAAGTAGAACCTATTCACTAATCCTCTCAATACCCTATTCTCCTATGCCTATCGAATGGATCATCCCTCTAGCGATAGCCCTCTTGGTGATCTTCACCATCTATCGTGGGCTATGTATCGTCCAGCAGTCGCAGACCGTAATCATTGAGCGACTGGGGAAGTACTACCGCACGCTCTCCTCGGGGGTCAATATCATCATCCCCTATATCGGCCGTCCTCGCACCATGCGCTGGCGCTATACGCTACCTGGACCGAATGGCCAGACCACACGTGCCTTTTACGGAGATCACCCACATCGACCACGTGAGACGGTCTATGACTTTCCCTCGTCAGAGTGTCATCACGAAGGATAATGTCGTCACCGAGATCAATGCGATCCTCTATTTCCAGATCGTCGATCCTATGAGGGCGATGTACGAAATTCAGAACTTACCCGATGCTATCGAGAAGCTCACGCAGACGAGCCTACGTAATATCATCGGTGAGATGGATCTCGATGAGACGCTCACCAGCCGAGATACGATCAGTAACAAGCTACGTATCATCCCTCGATGAAGCAACGAATAAGTGGGGCGTCAAAGTCAATCGTGTCGAGCTCCAAGATATCGATCCTCCCCGTGAGATCCGTGATGCGATGGAGAAGCAGATGCGTGCCGAGCGAGATAAGCGAGCGCAGATCCTCAATGCCGAAGGACAGAAGGAAGCGACCATCCGAGAGTCCGAAGGACGTATGCAACAAGCGATCAACCACGCCGAAGGGGCGTCAAGCACAGGGTGCTACACGCTAAGGCCGAAGCTGAGGCTAAGCTCCTGACTGCCGATGCCGAAGCTCAAGCTATTCTGCAAGATCGCTCAGGCTGTCGAAGGCTCGGTGCTAACCCTGCCCAATACCTCATCGCTGTCCGCTATCTGGAGACACTCAAGGAGATGACTTCGGGCAAGGACAACAAGACGATCTACCTCCCCTACGAAGCCTCAGCGTACTCAGTTCTCTGGTGGTATCAAGGAGTTGCTCAAATAAACCTCTTCGACCTGGCTGACCGTGGAGCACACTAGTTAGTTAGTGTTTTTCGTTATAGCTCTAGAGCATCCTTCCTCCTAGGGTGTGAGGGATGTCTCTAGAGCTATTCCTTTCCTTTATCGCTGCATGCTTATGACGCAAACTTACCCCGTGCCGACCGCGAGAAACTTGACCTTATTGCCCGTGCTGCCTTTGAGCGAACACAACCACGTCACCAAGCTTCCTTGGAGCGTCTGCGCCTTCTCGCTACCCTCTTCTAACGAACTATACTAACTCCCCTGCATGAATCAAGAACTACTCATCTCTCCATCACTCCTCTCAGCTAACTTCCTCCGTCTGGAGCAAGATATCCAGCTGATCAATGAAAGCGAAGCTGACTGGCTTCATATTGATGTGATGGATGGGGTCTTCGTGCCCAATATTTCCTTTGGCTTCCTATCCTTGAGGCGATTGCTCCCCTGCTGAAGAAACCACTGGACGTACACCTAATGATCGTAGAGCCACTGAAGTTCGTCCGTGAACTTGCTGCTCTCAAGGTGGACACGATGAATGTCCACTACGAAGTGTGTCCTCATCTCGACCGAGCGATCGGAGCCATTCACGATGCGGGGATGAAGGCTGCGGTGACTCTCAATCCTCATACTCCAGTCGAGCTACTGACGGATGTCCTAGACAAGCTGGATATGGTACTCCTGATGAGTGTCAATCCCTGGCTTCGGAGGCCAGCGCTTCATCCCTCGTACGCTGGATAAAGTGCGCCGACTGCGGGCGATGATCGATGATCGAGGTCTGAAGACCCGTATCGAAGTCGATGGTGGAGTAAATGCTCAGACTGGTGCCGAGCTAGTACAGGCTGGCGCTGATGTCCTCGTGGCTGGAAGCTATGTCTTCCTCATGCTGACCTAAGGCAGCGATCCACCCTCAAGACGCTTCCTCGTCCTTAGCCTGACGGCCAGAGTGGCTATCACCACGACTACGACTGAGCCTCGATCGCTGGTGGCACTAGCCCTCTCTGTCAGCTCCTCTTCTTACTTTGTCTGAGGCTATGTCTCGGCAGATCGTCTACCCCAGCCTGAGCTGAGCCTTGTGCTCGCTCTGGCTGGGGTAGCTAGCTTTCTCCTAGGGGCTCGTGCTCGGCTGGAGAGCGAGCGAGCTTCGGTCTAGGCGAGTGCATGCCTGGACGCTTCGGCTAGGATTAAGCCTCCTGCTCCTGCTTGGCGGTAGGATGTACTACCAAGACACGCTGGAGCATCAACTCTCGACAGATGCCCTTAGAGCGCCAGCTCTGCGTGTGCGCTGTAGCAAGTCATGATCTGGGCAATGGCTGGCGAAGCTATGATCTCTCTCGCCTGAGGAGATTTCCTCCGTCTCGACCTCTGTCTTTCGGCACCGAGAGATCGAGCGAGCTGTCGTAGGAGATACCCCTACATCTGCACGGGGGTGAGCTGGATGGGGGTGAAGATGCTCCTTGGTCAACGACCTCGTTGGAAGTCTTTCCTTGCAGGGGGCTATACCGCTCTAGGGGAGTGGAGGGCAGGTGGGTGTTTATCTAGTTGAGGATCAGGACTCTTAGCTCATCCTGTCCTCTTCGCTCGGCGGTGTCAAGGTCGATCTCTTGAACCAGCTTGAGGCTCGAACTCAGCCTACGACGAAGGCGCTACTAGGTGCGCTGGTGCTGGTGAGCTCCCACGTGATGAGCTGGGGCGGGAGCTACGGCAGTCGTTTGTAGCTGGTGGCGTAGCGCACCTGCTGGCTGTGAGTGGGTTTTCATCTGGGTATTATTGTAGCGCTCGTGATGGGGGTTACTCCGCAGGCTACCCTCATTTCCGTGTCCATCTCTACTGGGCGTTGGGTGGTAGTATTGCTGGTAGCTTGGTTCTTCACGGGGCTTACGGGAGCGAGTATCCCTACCCTACGTGCCTCGGGTATGCTGACACTCTATGTTGGGTGCTCGGTGCTTAGGGAGGCGACCAAGTTTTCCCGAGATCATTGCTCTCCCTGCCCTCATACAGCTCCTACTGCATCCTACAAGTCTGTGGAGTACGAGCTTTCTCTTTGACCTATGGAGCTATGCTAGGGATCTATCTTTTCTTTCGTCCGCTCCGCCGATCCTTGGGGCTACTACCCTCTTTCGCTGGCCCGCTATCTGTGGGATGGGCTAGCGATGACAGGGGCCGTCCTCCCTTTTGTCCTTCCTCTGAGTCTTTATCTCTCTTTGGGTGGGTCTCTCTGCTTTTTCCCTGGACGACGCTCATTACTCTACCACTGGTGAGCCTGCTTATCCCGCTGGGAGGAATGCTCCTTCTCCTACCCTGGGCGGATAGCCTCCCATCTGTGCTCTTTTCGTGGGCTGGATGACCTCACTCAGCCTCCTCGTGGAATCCGTACGCTGGGCAGAGGGATCCCTTTTCCCTTTCACATATGAGCTCCGAGGTAGAGTTGTTGATCTATTTTCGCTGTGCTTTTCTTACTCTCCTTTGGAGTCGATGGAGAGAGCAGGAGAGCTATCCTAGTAGACTTTTTAGGAGCTAGTGGGAAGATCCTTGCTGGGTTGGTTACTACTGATTCGTTCATTTCAGTGAGTAATACTTACTAACCATGATTAGTAATGATCTGCTGGGATTGTTACTAATGAATCTTTTGTGTTTCTCTAGTGATGTCAGCTTCTGACTTGGAGGATCCCTTGAGGGGGTATTGCGTGGATCAAGAAGAATATGTACCTTTGCGGAGCAATCGGTTTGCATAGCACCTATCTAGAGGGCCTATAGCTCAGCTGGTTTAGAGCACCTGCCCTTACAAGCAGGGGTCATAGAGTTCGAATCCTATTGGGCCCACACCTCGAGACGAGATGCCAACAAACGAGAGCAACACTGACATATAACGAGGGCCTATAGCTCAGCTGGTTTAGAGCACCTGCCTTACAAGCAGGGGGTCATAGGTTCGAATCCTATTGGGCCCACATCCTTAAAAACAAGAGCGCCGATCACAATATATTGTGATCGGCGCTCTTGTTTTAATGTCCTGAGTGGGATAGTCCCTAGGAGAGCAAAGGAGATTACTCAAAGAGTAAGCGATGAGCTCCCTCGATCTTATGGATCGTGCCCGAGAGCACCTGTGTCTTGCGTCGACTCTGCGCATCTCCATAGACTTCGGAGGAGATGAAGGCTTGGCAGGTGCGAGATTTAAGGTCTAGCACCTGGGTAACGGTTGTCCCGTCTGCTTCAGCCCAGTTGACGAAGAATACGTGGGGCTCGATCTGGAGGACGTGGTAGCGGTCTTCACCCTCCTTATATCCATGGACGGAATCCTTACTGCTCCAATAGAGGAGATGCGAGGAGACGTATTCGACCACAGATTCGTTGGTAGGGAAGCGTGAGGTAGATCGCATACCGACTCAAGACTGTGTCAGAGTCTTGGATCGAGGTATGGCGATGTGCCGCTCCCCGAACGTGCGGAGGTTGTCGTCTGACGATCGCAAGCAGAAGCACAGGCTGAGAGCATCACGAGGATACTCATCAGATAGCTACGCCAGCGAAAGAGAGCAAGAGAGCAAGGCATACGACGAGTAGGGTGAGGGGATTAGTGACGACCGAAAAGACGTGCAAAGAATCACCTTCTCAGGCTCTTCCTCTTCGCCGAGTCCCATGAGATGCCATGGACCTTCAGTGCCTTACCCTCGCGGATACGGTGGTGATCATACCCCAGTCGGTAGTCCGCCAAGCTCCGATCGTCGATGAGAGATCTGCCTTGAGTTTACGTGAGAAAGCCCTTTCCGTCGCATCTTCCTCGGGGAAGTCTGCGATTGATGGCATAGAACTCTAGGCCTCGCTGTTTTGCACCAGCGATCGCTTCATCGAGACTCTCCCTCCCGTACCGTCCAGAGGATCAAGCTGTGTCCATCACGCTGGAGGGCTTAAGGGTGTCGGTGGCAAATGCGATCTCTTCGCCAATCTTGGGATAGCGATGGCGTACGATCGTGCTATGTCAGAAGTCTACAACGATAATCATCTTGTCTGAGGATAGGGAGGCTAAAAGTCGGTAGAAACGGATGACATTCTCAGGCTGGTCTTCTTCGTCTGAAGACTGCGTATCAAGGTAGGATCTTCATCTACGATGTCGTCATAGCGGGAAGACATAGATCCAGCATGAGGAGGTGCTGCGGAGAGCTATAAGCATAGCTGGCTCTCTCCTGCGAGGCTTGACGCTCAAAGTGGCTAACGCATCTAGCGTCGTCACTCCGGAGCTACTCAAAGAGCCCAAGGCACTGTGGTTAGCTTGATGTGGATAGGTCGAGCTAGTGCCTTCTCACGGCGCTTGACCTCGAAGAGCCGTAGATCACGCTCGATGGAGGGCGTATTCTCGAGGATGAGGATGAGTTTCGTCTGCCTCAGCTCGTCGATGGTCAGGGCTACAGGCTCTGCCTTTGGGCGCTTAAAAGACTTCAGTGCCATAGGTGCGCTCGATGAGGCGACGTGCTCTCGAGTTGCTTCTCCCGAGAGAGCTGATCCAGTGGGTCACGCTTAGCCTTGGCACCCTTGGGCCGGAAGATGTCTTCTTCGAGATCAAAGCCCGCAGCTAGAATCGTCACGGCGATCTGTTTGCCTAGATCATCACGTGTGGCTGTCCTGTAGATCGTCTTGACCTCGTTGGAGAAGTCTTCGGTGAAGGTTTGGAGCTCAGAGTTTCTTTGACGGTCATGGGGCATCGCTACTCTGATAGACATTGATCAGTAGTTGGCGAGTCCTTGGTGATCCCATTGTTGCTGAGCAGGGAGCTGAGCGCAGCTTGGATGGCTTTCGTCATACGATCCTCACCTCTGCATAGCCTGTGTATTGATGACGGCGACGCCTCCATTGCGTAGGGTCGTATCGACGTCTGCAAAGTCAAGTTGATCGCTACCAGTGATGTTCACGAGGTCAGAGATCCCTCGGGCGGCATTGCTTTAGCGTGTCATCCGCCCACGGTGAAGGCTTCGTCGACGTATGGTCGGTGTAGACTCGGAGCAATTCTTGGTTATTGATCACTAGCAGGGCATCGACGACCTCTCACGCATCTGTCGTACCCCTTCGAGGGCTTGGCTGATCTTCGCCATTCCTTCGAAGATGAAGGGATGGTCACGATCCCGACGGTGAGTAGTCCAGCCTCCATAGCGATCTTCCGATCGACAGGAGCTGCACCGGTACCTGTACCTCCACCCATACCTGCTGTGATGAAGACCATGCGTGTCTCACCAGCCAGTAGAGCTTCTCGGATCTGATCCTTGCTCTAGGGCTGCTTCACGAGCTCGCTCGGGCTTGGCCCCAGCCCCAAGACCTTTAGTGACCGTTGGCCGATCATGATCTTGTCCTTGACGGAGCTACGACGTAGCGCCTGTTCATCAGTATTACACAGGAGGAAGGGACGCCAGCCACGGAGCCACTGGTGAACATCTTGCTGACGGCATACCGCCACCACCACCTACACCGACGACCTTGATGAGCTGCTTGACCTCACCTCGCTGTACTGGAAGTCGATACTTCCTCTCTCAACTGTATCCATTGTGTCCATTGTTCTTGCGGGGTAGGGGATTAGTAGTCTGACTCGTGGCTGCCACCTAGGAGCTGCTGAGGTTCTTACCAAAGTTGTGGAACATCCCCTGGCTCGCTCAGCGATACTCTTTCTGTCACTCTTGGGTTGAGGGCGTATCATGTCTTCCCTCGGACTCATCCTCGAGATCCTGGGGGACTTCATGTGAGACTCTGGGTAAGTATAGTTCTCGATACTCGTAGTTCGAAGCAGACTCTTCTGGGATGGAGGCCGAGAGTCCCTTGCTATTAGAGTGCTGGTGTGGGTTGCTCGGAGGAGGTCCTCGAGCGAACAGAAAGCTCATGGAGACGACCCCAGACTTCTTAGCTTGGTAGGCTAGGGGCGATCTCCGTCATGTATTCTGTGAGATAATGCTCGCTAGTTCCTTCTTCGTAGATATCTCGACGAGCGATGCTGCACGATATTCGGAGAGAGCTTCGAAGGTCTCATGAAGTGCTTTGGTCTTGGTGACACCAGCGAAGATAAATCCTTTAGCTAAGGCATCTTCATAGCCTGCCCACGGATGATCTGGACGACATTATTGAGGATCTCGAGGACTCGGAAGCTGATGAAGCGATTCACCTCTAGCTGAGAGAAACGCTTGACGGCTCCTCCTGCGCTAGGTGTGGCATCGATTGAGGCTGTCTCGTGAGACGGAGAGATCCATCGATCCTGATCGACTTTGAGACGCTCGGCATCGGACTCCGAGCAGTCGGATCGGTAGCTTGGTAAGGTCTCGGGTGATATTGTTCCCCCCTAGAGGTAGGACGAAGAGAGCCTCGGGGTAGCGCTCACGATAGATCGCTATGGAGGTCGTTCCCCCACCGATGTTGACGTAGGCACAGCCTAGGACACGCTCTTCCATCGTTAGGATAGCCGTTGCTTCCGGGCAATGGGTGTAGGTAGAAGCCAGGATCTTTTAGTCCGAGACGCCCTCGATCGTATCCTGAAGATTGACGATGATATTCTGACGAGCGATGATCAAGAAGATATTCGGCCTCGATATGGTGACAGCGCACTCCTCGTGGTGTCGCCTCACGCTATCCCGTCACAGCAGTAGCGGGGATCTGTCACGGAGAGGATCTTCATCCCTGGGTGGGAAGCATCCTTGACTTGGTCTCTGAGTAGGTCGAGGTGCTCGGCCGTGTGACACAGCCCTCGGGCTTGAGTGTCCAGACGTGACTCATAGCGTACTGAGCGCATCGACCGAGGCTCCTAGCCCTACTAGACGCCCTGGATTAAGGCTTCTTCGGGGGACTCTTTCCAGCTTATCGATGATCGAACTGATATAACGAGAGGCGTCCTCGATGTTATGAATACAGCCTGACGCACACAGCCCGCCGTGGGTAGGGCGATGGGCTGCTAGAGGCAAGATGCGTCCTTGGGGGAGACTTCGTGGCGAGCATCCCGAAGATAGGAGCTCCCGATGTTCAGGACGACGAAGATGTCATCGTGTCGTTCGTTCATTATTTCTTCTTCTGGCTAGTTGGGTAGGTTTGCTCGTGGTCTTGTACAGGCTTCTGCTGTGCGAGCTTCTCCTTCAGTAGAGTTTCTTCACCTCGGGCTTGGGGTGAGCTTCTTGACCTTATCCTTTCCTTGGGCTGCAGGCTTAGCCTCAGGTTTGGCGGGCTTCTTGGCTGGTTGAGGTTTTACCTGAGGTTTTGCTTCGGGCTTGGGTGCCACGGGCTTCACTGGGGTAGGAGCTGGAAGGGACTCTTGCTCTATCTCCTCTTGACCCTCGGCAGGGTAGCGCTGTCCTGCTACGATTTGGTCGGCGTAGTCAAGATTGACGTAGGAGAAGGCATTCATCCCCCGCTTGGGAAGTACCGACTCGGCGAAGATGCGCCACTTGCGTAGCTTATTTGCCCAGTCTCCCCCGTGTCCGAGGATGACCTGAGTCGTCCCTAGGCGAGGGATGAGGCTAATCCCTGTATGGCTATCGACGTAGACCTGACCAAAGTAGTCGGCAAAGTAGGGATCCTGGCGGACGACTTCGAGTAAATCGTAGACGGGACCTGTGGCCATCGCCTTATCGACATCCCCAGAGACCACAGGGAGATAGGCCGCAAAGGAGGGGCTGACCTCGAAGGTATCCTTGCCCTGCGTGACGTAGTAGCTCTTCCCTGATGCCTCGAAGACGATGAATAGAGGGGAGCTTCTCGCAAGGCGGATCTGGACAGTGGCTGTCGCTGGTGAGACGAAGGCCTCGGCACGCTTATATATAGGTAGTTTGAGCAGGGTCTGCTCGATATGTCTGAGGTCGATGAGTCAAGCTCCTTCCCTTGATACGTACACCTCGCTGGGCCAGCTCCTCAAGGATGCGGTCAGAGGAGAGGGAGAGAGCTTCTCCGCCCTGCTCACTCTGCACGGAGGATCGACACCCCGGCAGATGCGTTTGTCGACTGTCGAGGAGGGGCGATCCATAGATAGCAGCCCTCCTAGGCATACGAGGGCTAAGAGAAGTACGAGTAGTTGCGAAGGATATGACTCGTCTTCATAATCGATGGCGCAGTTCTTCGGCGACTTCAGGCACTAGGCGGTCGATATCGCCTGCCCTACCATGAGGATCACATCAGCTAGCTTGGACTGCTGTCTGAGGTAGGGGCAGTAGCTCCGCCTTACTAGGATGGGCACATCGGTATGCTTCTTCATCTCCCCGAGCGATGAGTCCTGGAGTCGACCCCAGGGATCGGGAGCTCACGTGCTGGGTAGATGTCTGGTAGGATCACTTCGTCCAGCTCGTCTAAGCTCGCAGCAAACTCTCGGTAAAAGTCCTGTGTCCCGGCTATAGAGGTGGGGCTGGAAGATCCCTAGGATCTTCTTCTCGAGACAGAGCGTACGCACGGAGCGGATGCTCGGAGCTAGCTCATTGGGGTGGTGGGCATGGTCGTCGATGAGGGACATGCTTAGGGGCTGTCGACGACTCGGTCAAAGAGCGACGATGGACTCCGCGGAAGGATGCTACTCCCTGACTTAGCTCTTCGAGCGAGGCTCCACAGAGGTAGGCGACAGCCATCGCTGCGATAGCATTCTCGACATTCACGAGTAGGGGGACGCCAAGCTCTACCTCGAGACTGCCAGCAGGACGCCCATCAGCGAGGGCAGGGTAGTGCCAAGTGAAGAAGAGGTGTCCCTGATCGATACGAATGTCTGTCCCACGGAAGTCTCCCTGCTCTCCGATACCGTAGGTATATAGACGTGTGCCCTCCTGAAGGTGAGGGTGTCACGGGCTGCACGCACTCATCACGAGAGCGCCCTCGGGGCTACTGAGCGAAGTGAAGTGCTCGAAGCTCGCCCGATATGCCTCTGGGGTGTGGTAGATGTCTAGGTGATCGGGATCAGCGGACGTGATCACAGCGATGTAAGGGGAGAGGTGGTGGAAGGAACGGTCGAACTCATCCGCCTCGATCACGGCATAGTCGCTGTGATCAGATATAAGGCAGTTGGTGTGATAGTTATTCGAGATCCCTCCTAAGAAGGCATGACAGTCCAGATGACTCGAGCGCATGAGGTGCGCCAGGAGGGTCGATGTCGTGGTCTTGCCATGCGTCCCAGCGACACACAGCCCACGTTCGCGACGTGTTAGCTCACCCAAAATCTCGGCACGCTTGATGACGCGGTTCCCTTGTGCACGGAAGAAGTTGAGCTCTCGGTGCTCTTTTCGGCACGGCAGGCGTGTAAATGACGAGGGTATCAAGGCTCCGAAAGTCCGCAGGGATAAGGGCAGGGTTATCCTCATAGTGGACGAAGGCGCCCTCTTCCTCGAGGGCTTTGGTCAGGGGAAAAGGGGTTAGATCGTAGCCCGCTACACGATCCCCCTTACTAAGGAAGTAGCGCACCAGAGCACTCATGCCGATACCTCCGATGCCGATGAAATATAGCTTCATGCAAGAGTCTATTTTACCATTTAATACAAAGGTACACAAAGTAGCTGGTACAGAGCTTCTCTTTTAAGAGATCTTAGGAAAACGCTAGCGGTATCCTACGTAGGGGTCGAGTAGTGTAAGATCTTGGCTGGGCTAAGGTCTACCTCTCCGACTCTAGAGGTGAGACCTTTTTCGGGAGAGGAAGGCTAGCCTTTCTAGCTGCCAGTGTGGGCTTTGTTTAGAGGGCGATTGTCGGCCTTAGGGGCGGTGTAATGGCTATTGCAATGAGTGAGTTATAGGTGGAGTGGATGGCTCATAGGTGGAGATGAAAGCGACCAGCCGTATCCGACGGGGCAAAGGCTCCTCGTCCGATACGGCTGGTCTGCTGTCTAGTGGGATGATCTGGGGGTTCTCCCTATGGGATGCTTGGTGAAGGGAGGTTTAGTGACGCTCTGATACCAGCGGAACATCCGCTGTAGCCCTCGTCTAGCTCGACCTTGTGGTGCCAACCTAGACGGTGGAGCTTGCTAGGGTCAGTGAGCTTCTTCATCGTCCCATCAGGTTTGCTCCGATCGAAGCGGATCTCGCCGTGATAACCGACGACCTCCTTGATCCGGGAGGCAAGCTCTGCGATGCTGACGTCAGTGCCCGTCCTGATGTTGATATGGCAGTTGCGTACTTCACCCTCTGCTGGACGGAGATCATCGAAGTTGATTTGCTCCATGAGGAATACGCAGGCCTCTCGCCATATCTCGCTCCATGGAACTCACGCATAGGCGTCCCACTGCCCCATAGCTCGACACGGTCGGGGTAGATGCCGAAGTGGGCTAGCGCTTCTGCTAGCTCTTCTTCGCTGGCAAGCTCGGCGTTAGGGATCAGAGAGATGGGTAGTCGAGTGAGGTCTGCTCGGATGCTCGCCCAGTCACCACGTAGGAGTGCATCGGCGAGGATGAGCTTTACGCATCATCGCTGGCTGGGACTGTGGGAGCGCTCCAGGTCGAAGTTATCGTTCGGGCCGTAGAGGTTCGTGGGCATACAGGCGATGAAGTTCGTCCCGTACTGTAGGTTGAAGCTCTCACAGAGCTTGAGCCCAGCGATCTTAGCGATAGCGTAAGGCTCGTTGGTATACTCTAGTGGCGAGGTCAGGGGAGGCAATCCTCCGGCATGGGTTGGGGGCGCCTCCTTGGGGTAGATGCACGTGCTGCCGAGGAAGAGGGCTCTTGACTCCCGTGCGATGAGGCCTCTCCGATGACATGCTGCTGTAGCTGGGTTCTTCAGAAGGAAGTCTGCCCGATAGGTATTGTTAGCCATGATGCCCCGAGCGTGCGCTGCTGCGAGGAAGACATACTCGGGCTCTCGGCCTCAAAGAGGTGCGTACCCGCCACGGCGTCCGTCAGATCCAGCTCGGCATGTGCACGTCCGATGAGATTCGTAGCCCTTTCGCCTCTAGCGTACGCCGATGGCGGGAGCCGACGAGGCCACGGTGTCCGGCGACATAGATCTTGCTGTTTAGCTCCATCGTCGCGTGTCTCCTGCTTATTCGAAGTAGTTCTTGATGGCGTAGCCTCCTGCCTGGAGGTAGGTATCCTTCTTCATCAGGAGGAGATCACTACGCATCATGTCGGTGATGATATCGAGGAGCTGGTACCGAGGCTTCCATCCGAGCTTCTGCATCGCCTTGGTTGGGTCACCGATGAGTAGGTCTACTTCGGCGGGACGGAAGTAGGCGGGGATCGACAGCCACGAGCTCTTCGCCCAGATCGGGTGCGGATTCCCTCGAGATACTCCTGCTCTACGTACTCGGCGAGCGAGCTTCGTCGATGGAGGCCAAGACGCCGACCTCGTCAAGGCCTTCGCCTCTGAACTCGACCGTTAGCCCGATCTCCGCGCAGGCTAGGCGTACGAACTCCCGAACCTCGGTCGTCTGCCCCGTAGCGACGACGTAATCATCGCCATGCTCCTGCTGTAGGATCAGGTGCATCGAGCGTACGTAGTCCTTAGCATGACCCCAGTCGCGCTTAGCGGAAGGTTTCCGAGGTGGGGAGCTTATCCAGGTAGGCCGAGGGCGATACGGCTGACGCTTCGGGATCTTACGTGTCACGCAAGGTTTCCCCACGGAGCGGAGACTCATGGTTAAAGAGAATCCCGTTGCTGGCATGCATTCCGTAGGACTCACGGTAGTTTACGGTGATCCAATAGCCGTAGAGCTTGGCGCAAGCGTAGGGACTACGGGGATAGAAGGGCGTCGTCTCCCGCTGGGGGATCTCCTGTACCAGACCGTAGAGCTCACTCGTCGAAGCCTGATAGATGCGGGTCTTCTTCTCAAGCCCTAGCAGGCGCACAGCCTCGAGGACACGTAGCGTGCCGATAGCGTCTACGTCTGCGGTATATTCAGGGCTCTCGAAGCTCACCTTGACATGGCTCATCGCCCCAGATTATAGATCTCGTCGGGCTGAATGTCCTTGATCAGGCGGGTGATGTTCATCGAATCGGTGAGGTCACCATAGTGTGGGAAGAAGCGACGATCCTTCTCGTGAGGATCTTGGTATGAGGTGATCGATGCGCTGCGTATTGAAGAGGGAGCTACGACGCTTGATGCCGTGCACCTCATAGCCTAGGGAGAGAAGGTATTCGGACAAGTAAGCACCGTCTTGACCGGTGACCCCTGTGATGAGAGCTACTTTGCGTGACATAGGAGTGTATCTACTTTATCTATCTTATTATAGCTACAAAGATAGGGTATTTCTGTGCGGTGCTGGTGGGGGAGATCCCAATTCTTGGTATCGAAGGTCAAGCTCCCAGCGAGGTCACCCCTAGCTGGACTTAGGCTAAGCTTAGGTCGATCGGTCGGGTAGGGCTTAGCATCCGAGAGATTTCGCCCGACGACCCAGAGGAGGTGAGGACGCGTCAAGGCAAGGGAGGCTCAAGGGATGGCGAAAGCCAAGACTGGAGTCGCTTCGTGCGTCGGGGAACATCCACACATAGCCGATCAGCAGTCCTAGCGGAGGATCACAGAGGAGGAAGTAGTTATACCCTAGGGGCTTCCTGCCAGCGACCATGCAGTAGGGCATGCAGAGCCTCGCTGGCTCCCACAGCCAGGACAGCGATAGCCTCGTGATACGGTAGATGAAGCAGGAGGGAAGAGCCCTCCATCTCGGGGCGAGAAGAGGAAGTAATAGCCGAGGATGAGTACTGCTCCCCAGAGCTAAGATGAAATCCCTCCACCTCGACCCAGAGGGGGCGAAGGAGGAAGGGGTCGGTGAGGAGGTCTCATCTGGGACGTAGCGAGTGGCTAAAGCTGGCTTAGCGCATGGAGAGGAATTGATCTAGGGTGAAGAGATTCTTCTTCCTTGTCAGCCCCATGATAGGAATAGATCCACGATAGCCCAGATGCCGCAGCCACCACCGGTGATGAGCCAGCACGCCCATTGTCGTATCCCCGAGTAGAAAGCGATCTGGGCCGAGTGCGCCTCCTAGGATCGAGACGATGAGCATAAGCGTAGGGATCTTGGAACTCTCAGTGTTCAAAGCTGAGCTTTGCTCTCATCGGTAGCAGGAGTTGCTCCCCGGATGCTAAGGCAGATGCTCAGGTTGCAGAGCACTTACCTACGAACGGCGAGGAAGAGGTTGACTTGCTGTTGGGTCATAAGGCAGTAAATGGTTGAGTTTTGTTATTGCTTGACTTTCAAAGGTAGTGATATTCTGGGGATGTCAATCCATCCTTTGACTTCTCGCTGTCCTAGAGGCTTCCTCTTATCTCCCTAGGACGCGCTCAGGATATGGAGGTTAGCAGGGGTGTCTGGATGGAGAGCCCTCTGAGATCGAGGTATATCTTTAGTCAGAAGGAAAGGCTAGCCTTTACGGGAATGAGAGGTATAGCTTTCTCCTGATAGAGCTATGCCTGAGAGATGAGACCTCGCCCCACCTTGGCACATGCCAAGGTGGGGCGAGGTCGTCGCGGGACAGACTGTCCCGAGTGGGGGAAGACTACTTCTCGAGGGAGCTCTAGCGTAGCGAGCTTGTAGGTGACAGACGCCTGTACGACCTGCTGAGCCTGCTCCATCGAGGCTAGCTGAGAGGCTTTCAGCGTAGGCCTGATCAGTATACTGTGCGGGGCAGAGGGCATAGTCCTTCAGCTCCTTGTAGGAGTCGCCGGCCATGACGAGGTGGTTGATCTTGTTCATTAGGACGGTCTCTCCTGGATAGCCTTCTCTAGCTGACGATCGCCTGACGGTGATCTGGCGGAGCTTAGACGCTGCGGCGTAGTAGAGCAGGACTGTGCGGCGGAGGCATAGTCGGCTCCGTTAGCATCTTCGCCGAGGCGAGGTGAGGGCGCTTCATCCGCTCCAGGTGAGGCAGGTGCGTCCTTGTCCTTACAGATGGCATAGAGGGCATCCGTAGTAGCCGAGGACTTCTGGTAGGGCGTCGTGTTGCTGAGCTGGATGACGTCGTAGGCCTTCTTGTAGTCGGTACGGATCTTCTCGAGCAACTCCTTGTACTTGATGTTGCCATCCTTGACGAGCTCGAGCATACGCTCATCGTTCTTCTCGATCACGTAGTAGGCTGCAGACTCGCCGACAGCACTTATCCACTTGTCCAAAGGTTAGCGTGATGTACTCGACCATCTGAGCGGTCTCTTCGGCATCATTACCTCCGAGGGAGCTGATGATGATGTAGTCCTTCTTATTGATGATCGATCCATCGGCTTGCTTACGCTCGAGGTAGCTCTTATATAGCTTACGCACACGGACGACCCACTTCTCTGCGTCCATACCGTCCTGCGTGGTCAGGAAGCGAGGTGCCTGTGCCAGGAGCTCCCGCTGTATGGAGAGGTCATCGGGGTTCTTGCGGTGATCCGCCCATAGCTGCTCGAAGCCCTTCATTTCCCGAGGGCTGTCTTGGCCATCTCGATGAGTTCGGAGGCTTGGACAAACCTACGTTGATCGACAGTGCCTTGCCGTCAGGGGCAATGATACCGATCGTGGGAAGGCCTCTACCTTATACTTCTTAGCGGTCTCGACATTCTCTGGTTTCTCAGCATCGAGCTGGAGGGAGATGAAGCGTTCGTTGAAGTAAGTGCTGACCTCTGGCTGGGTGAAGACGTGTCTTCCATCTTCTACATGGTACGCACCAGGTCGCATAGAAGTCGACAAAGAGGGGCTTACCCTGACGCTGGGCTTCCTTGAGAGCTTCCTCGAAGGAGCCTTTGAAGAGCGGATACCTGTCCCTCTTGAGCTAGCGCTGGAGGCGACTAGCAGGAGGAGAGCGAGACAGGAGGAGATGCTAAGCTTATTCATAGGATGTATAAGTCTTAGGTGGGTGGTTAGCGACGGACAGCTAGTTGGCTCTGTCCTGAATGATGAAGGTGCATAGCCCCGTGAGCTCACGGAGTAGCCCTCCATTATGAGACGCGGAGGTTCACGCTGTAGCGCCCATTGGGGAGCTTTGTCTACGGCAGCGGGGAAGATATCGATCGTCCCCGCCACGGACGGTGATCAGACCTTCCTGGACGCACTGTCCGAAGATCGTAGCGTCTCCGCCCTCGGCTACGGTGACCCGGCATAGTCGAAGTTCACGGGATTCTGCACTGAGACGCCCTGGATACGTTGGCTCGTCCAGGAGCGGGATACGCCTTGCTCTTGCTATGTGGATCATCTTCGGAGACCTCACGGTAGACCTGCACTTCCTTCTGGGGGAAAGAGGCGTAGGCGGTATCTAGGTAGCCTACGGGGATCTTACGACAAGCCGTGCCAAGGACAAGCACGAGTAGCGTCAAGAGTAGACCACGGGAAAGGATGGCATGCATATGCTAATGGGGAATTAGAAGTCTGTGGGACGGAAGTTATATCAGGGGCAGGACAATACCCGTGGTCGTGCGGATATTGTGTGAGGCGACATAGCTCGTGATCGCTGTAGAAGATGAGACGAGGAAGAGCTGCTCGGGGCCAGTGCCTGGTACACCATTGAAGGCCGTGCGGAAGGAGTAGATCCAAAGCTCCTTGCCCGAAGCCATGGTGTAGGTCTTCCCCCCGGTGCCGATCGGGTTGTTCTGATCGGTCGAAGCACGCCCTGAGACGAAGCCCTCAAGGGGTAGTGCCTGGTTAGGTAGAATGCCGTTTTGGGATAAACGTCTTGGCTGTGGACTCGTCGAGCTGATCTAGGGTCCGAGGACCTGCTCTTCGGTCAGTGCATTGGCTGCAGCTTGTCCATCTCCTCCGCCTTCCTCGATCTTATCTGCATACGCCTGAGGGAGGTAGCGACGCCAGCTGTGGTTCGTGACTGAAGCAGGTGATCTGCTTGCCATGGGTGCTCGTGCCCTCGAAGGTCGACTGTAGACCGATGCGCTTAGCTAGGCGCACGGTCATACTCCAGTCATAGGGGTGAGCTTCGAAGTAGGCCCACATGGTACCAGGATACTCGGCTTGGGCAAGCCCTGTATCGATAAAGTTATATTTAGTACAGGCACTCAGAAGGAGCAGGCTGACGACAGCCAAGAGTGCACCCATACGTCTTAAAAGGGTGGTCATACGATATACGTAGCTGAGAGATGAGACTTAGAAGTAGACGACCCAGTATTTACGCTGGAGGATCGATCCGTTGATGATCTTACCCGTCTTGTCTTGGAAGGACGACTGAGGGATAGGGAGACAGAGAGCTCCACCAGCGATCTCACTAGGCGTGAGGTGCTGGAATTTCCTTGGAGCTTCGTCGCATAGTAGCCGTTACGCAGGATGTCGTAGTAGCGACTATCGTTTTTCGAGGACGAACTCGCGCTCCCGCTCGTGGAAGATCGCTTCCTTGAGGTCGCTCTCGCCAGCGGCTGGGTAAGCAGTCGCTCCAGCACGCTCACGGATCTTGTTAAGGTCAGCCTTGGCCGGCCCTTCCTGCCCGAGCTTAGCATAGCACTCGGCACGTAGGAGGTAGATATCGGCTAGACGCCAGTAAACGTAGTTAGCGTCGACACTGATGAAGGAGAGACCTGTCGATGAGCTCGCATCGTTCTCGAAGATAGCGTTGCGGAACTTATAGGGGACAGCGTAGTCGACACCATTGACATCGTGTACCTGATCCGCTTCGTAGAAGAATGAGGTGCGACGAGTATCGCCCGCATCAGGGTAGAGTGCCTTGACCGTAGAGGCTAGCAGACGGAAGGAGGCATTACCGATTTCTCCCTGAGTCTTGGTCTTGTCTACTGGCCAAGTGCAGAAGTTCTGAGCTACCTCATTATGGGTCACAGCCGTATTACTACGGGTCTTATCATAGACGAGGCTGAAGATTTCTTCGGGATTGTCTGCTGCAGGATGGATAGTAGCATATAGCTCCTCAGGGCTGGAGACGAGGGGTAGTTCCTGTCTTGCCCATTGATGAGGATCGTGGCATACTCGATACTCTTGTTGCTAGGCTTCTTGGGCATTGGCTCCCGAGAGATGATGAGATCGATCATACTTCCCTTCCAAGCATAGAGGTGGGCTAGGAGAGCAGCAGAGTTCCCCTTGGAGGCATACTGCTTGCTTGTGATCACGGCACCACTGAGGTTGCGTAGCTTGTCGTGGGTCGGCAGGATCTTGTAGGCCTCTTCTGCGTGTGAGATCGCTTTGTCTATGACGGAGAGCATCGAAGAGAGAGAATACTGGCGGATCGTCGAAGTGTTGTCCGTGATCACAGCTTCCCCCATAGGCACGAGCGAGGACGAAGTATCCAAAGCCTCAAGCCAAACTGAGCTTGACCGATATGATAGGCTCGGCGCTCTTCACTCAATCCTTGGGTGCGGTGGATGTTCTCAGGAGTAGGTTAGACTCGAAGATCACATCACAGATGGGTTGCCAGTCATAGTTCCCACTTATGATGGTACGAGGGTTCATTCACGAAGCTCATTGGCCGAGACGGTCTCATCAGCGAGAAGACCTGCCTGCATGAGCATGCTGGTTGTCTCCATACAGTTATTGAGCTTAAAGTGAATGGAGGCCGTCGTGGTGTTCAATTCGCTTTCTGACGAGAACGCATTTGTATAGGGTGATCGCATTCTCTGGGGTGTAGTCTAGGCTACAGGCTGTGCCTAGGAGAGAGAAGGCGAGGAATGGTGCTAGGTGTCTCATAGCTATCACTAGAACTTGAGGGTTGAGACCGAGGTGAACTCACGGCTCAGAGGGTACATCTCGCCCGTGTCCTTCCCGGTGTAGGGATTGACAATTTCAGGATCGAGACCAGAGTAATTCGTCAGGAGGAAGAGGTTCTCTCCTGAGAGGTAGAGGCGAACATCCTTAAGGTGTAGACGCTTGAACCAAGTCTGAGGCAGGCTGTGGGAGAGAGAGAGCTGCTGTGAGGCGGAGATGAGCTCACATTCTCGATATTGCTATCGATGTCGCCATCATACTGTCCAGTATAGCCTGCATCAGCAAAGGTGATGGCGGGAACTTCGTCTCATCGCCTACGGCTTCTGACAGATGGATGCGGAGGAGAAGTCGTTCATCACAGGGCCGAACTTCTGGTTGAAGTTGAAGGTGCTATTGCGTACCATGTTCATCATCTTGCGCCCTAAGGTATGGGTGAAGAGCGTAGTGAGCGTAACACCCTTATAGGAGACCTGATTGGTGATACATAGGCTAGAGGAAGAGCACTCAGCGTAGTATACGTCCTTGCTGTCGATACGACCATCGCCGTTCTGATCCTGATCTTTCGACCGCACGACATGAGAGGGATAGTTCTCGTTCTGGAAGTAGAGCGGAGTGCGTACCTAGCTGGTTGTAGTAGTGAGGAATGTCTTGCTCGCGCTGTACTAGACCCTCATCCTTGTAGGTGTAGATCCCATAGGTAGGGCGACCTAGCACCTTGTCATCAAGGTCAGTATTGTCGTAGGAGGATCGGAAGAGGTTCCAGTTACGAGCGATATTGAAGCGTAGCATCCAAGAGAAGTCCTTACGCTTGATGAGATCGAGCCGTGAGGTCGAGCTCTATACCTTCGTTGGAGATGGCAGAAGAGTTCACCCAGGTCATCTTAGATAGGAAGAAGTTACCTGGGGTGGGAATCTGCATCAGGAGGTCATAGAGTACTTATAATAGTAGTCGAGCTTAACCTTGAAGCGATTATTGAAGAGATCGAGGTCAAGACCTAAGTCATACTGATCGCTCTTCTCCCATGTCAGACGGCTATTAGCCATAGAGCTAGGGATAAGCCCTGGCTCGCCGAGGTGTGTGCTACTCTCCTCCATCAAGCCGTGTGCGAAGGTAGGCTTCCTGGAACTTCTGTCCAGACTTGCCCATGAAGCACGTACCTTACCAAAGGTGAGCCACCAGAGATCCTTCATGAATGATTCTTCACTGAAAGCCCAAGCAAGCCCGAGTGAGGGGAATGGGGCCCAGCGAACATCCTTCCCGAAGACCGAGGAGCCATCGAAGCGAATCGATGCATCGAGCATGTAGCGACGCTTGTAGTTGTAGGCCACACGTCCGAGGTAGCTTAGCATAGCCTGCTCTTGACGGTCAGTCACCAGGCTTTGCAGGGATTCTACCATCCCCTCGACTGTGCGAGTCTTAGGCCATCCCTCACCGATCTCATGGATCCGGTTGGTTGGTCCTCCCTGAGCGCGTCCCTCCATCTTCTCTAGCAGGTCATAGGTATAGGTCATCCCTGCCAGGAGGTCGAAGTTGTGCAGGTTGCGGATGTTGAAGCTGATAGGAGAGAGGTTTTTCCCACTGGATCATCGCCATCATCGAGCGTGAGGGCTTCGACAGACGAGAGATTATTATAGTTGAGATAAGTGGGCTTGAAGATGTGGTTCTGTGCAAAGTAAGTATCTGCAGAGGCTGAAGTATTGAACTTCAAGCCATGGATGAACTCGTAGTCTGCTCCGATCGAGAGACGAGCGTTGAACATTGAGTTGCGTAGCCTTGACATCACACGGATCTTCTGTAGGGCTGCTTGCTCTGCCTGCTACCACGGCTGGGGAAGATCGTTGGGGCTTCCATAGGGTCTACTCCTGAGACCTTGGGCACGAGGCCATCGGCCGCATCCCGATTGTTGTAGGCCAGGTTGAGGGCGAGTGAAGGCATTGAGCTTGGGAGCCAGGCGTAGGTCGAGGTTGGAGAGGAATGTAGCTCGACGGGAAACCAGAGTTGATCTGGATCCCTCGCTCGTCTGCAGACACCTCCGCTGATGAGGTAGCGGACGTTCTCATTCCTCCGAGGCTAGACGTCCCCATTGGCGACACGCCCCTACCTGGAAGATGTATTTCCCACCAGTTCGTATTGTTGTTGTAGAAGAGTGTTGAGTGAGTCTTGGATCGGGGCGGGTGGTTGCTGCTCGCGGGGAGGACATTCCCGTTTGCCCAGAGAAGTCATAGGCACCATCATTTACTAGGCTCCCAGCCGTAGGAGTTGGAATAGCCATTGGGTACAGTGACCCGGTTGGTGCGCCAGTCGTAGTGACCGATGCGCTGAGCACGTGCTAGCAGTAGGTGAGCTCGACGCTCGCCATGACCACGCATCTGAAGAGGTGTAGCCGGTAGGAAGGAGATCGACTGAGAGAAGTTCACTCCGAACTCGGCCTTACCGCTCTTCCCCTTCTTCGTCGTGATGAGGATGACCCCATTACCGGAGCGTGATCCGTAGAGCGAGGCTGAAGCGGCATCCTTGGGGACTTCTACAGACTCGATGGTTGAGGGGTCTAGCCCTGCGAGGGCATTGATCCCTCCAGCAGCATCGGCAGGTATCTTGGAGAGGGGGACGCCATCGACGACGAAGAGAGGGCTCCCGTCATTGACCCCTTGGGTGTTGAGTGAGCTGATCCCACGGATGGAGATTGCATTCCCTGCACCACCAGGAGCACCAGACTGAGAGGTGACCTGCAGGCCTGATGGCTGTCCCTGAAGTGAAGCCTTCGATCGATGGAGCAGAGCGTCGCTTGAGTTGATCGGCCTTGATAGAGGCTACGGCGCCGGTGAGCTCACGGGTGTTACGCTTACCATGAAGCGATGACGGTCACTGACGGAGGTTCTTGACATCCTCCTTGAGGGTGACGACTGTGGGGGTACCCTGGGTGAAAGTGGCTGTTGCCTCCGTGTAGCCACGCAGGAGACGAGGAGCTTCCCGTGCCCTTATCCGTATTGATGGAGGTGTCCCTGAGCATTGGTCTGTGCTCCCTGGGCGTGTGCCTTGGATGCGGACACTGGCCCCCATGACAGGGATGCCATTCTGCAGTCCTTGACAAGCCCCGTGATCTGGGCTGTGACAGAGGATTGCTGTTGAGGACGGAAGATGCGTATCGTGCGTCCCTCGATGGCATAGATAAAGGGGTCCCTTGAGGATGCCTTCGATGGCCTTCTCGGCATCTGACTTCATCGAAGGAGACAGTGGCCTTGTAGCCACCGGTGCGTACTTCGGGTTCGTAGACAATCTTGTGGCCCGAGTAGAGGCGATGAAGTCGAGGATGGAGGCGACTTCCTTGTCTTCTGAACGAGACAGAGATCGTCTGAGCTGGCGTCTGAGGCCTGAGCGGTCTCGGGTAGGGCGATGCCTAGGGCGAGTGTACTCAGGGCGATACCTGCCAGCAGACAGCGTGTGCCCCTTGCGTGGTCTCATAAGTGATAGGTATAGATGTGACTTGGTTCGCTCAATGCTAGAGGGAAGGTGGGAGTAAGCTGTCAGACACCCACCTTCTTTTGCTATGATGTGGAAGAGATTAGCAGTTGGTGCTCCCATTTCTTGTCTTCAGGGAGCGATGCTCTTGACGACGATATCACGGCGCTTCCCTTCATTGAGGAGCTTCTTGAGGACAGAGGTAGCTATCAGGCCGTGACATCAGCGATCTTCACCTCATCCTTTTGCTTCTGCGCCTTCATGGAGGGACGACCCCTGTCTCAGCATAGCTACTTAGGAGGGCGAGTCCAGACATCTGAGATCCGAGCTTGTCGCCTAGCTGCTTCTCACGCTCGACTTCATCGAGGCGTCATGAGGACGTGTACCTTCTTATACTCGTCCTGGCTGATCTGACCGGCAGCCATAGGGCGTAGGATCTCGTAGGTGCGTGCCTTGGGTTGGTCAGCCTTCTCTAGAGGTAGTGAAGTGGATAGAGAGGAGAGGAGCTGGGTGCTGGCTCTGCCGTGTGGTTCGTATTGACGGCGATACTGTAGGTCGCTTGATCCTTCTCACGAAGCTCATCGAAGAGACGGTCCTGAAGGAGGATCTGCAGGAGAGAGAGCGCCAAGGCCTCACGCTCAGTGAGCTTCTTGTCGCCGAGGAAGGAGATTTCCACTTCCCCTGCATCTCCTGCGATGTCTGCCTCGAAGGGTGCGCTCGATGACCTGCTCCTGTGGAGTTTGTGATTGAAGACCTTATAGCTACGACGTGGAGCCTTAGGGTCTCCAGGGAGTGCAGCGAGGTAGGTCGTCACCAGACGCTTAGCTTCTGCCTCAGAGAGATCACCTAGGATACAGCCCGTGAGCTGTGAAGCGTCTCCGAAGTGCTCCTTATAGATGCGCTCGAGGTCAGCGTGGCGCATCTTGGAGAAGAAGGCTTCATCCTGACGGGGATTAGCTTCTGTGATAGGAGTCAAGAGCTCACGTATCTGCTGATCGATGGCTGCTCGACCGACTTGGGGAGTAGAGGCATGGAGATAACGCTTGCGCTGTAGCCACTTCGTGAAGATGGGCTCATCGAAGCGCTGCTTGTTCAGCACGAGATAGAGGTAGCTGAAGAGGTCATCGGCACCGTCGACCTTGCTACGAGCCTGCATCCCGTCCATGTACTCTGTGATCGAGAGGCTGACATCTAGAGGGCGACCACGTAGCCAGGAGGCGAGCTGGTTACGATTGTACTTGTACAGACCAGACTGCATGATCAGGCTCTGCATAGCGCTGAAGGAAGCGAGATCCTTGGTCGGTACTGCAGACTGACCCCCGGGGGCTGAAGCGAGGAGAAGACTTCGCCTTCAGCTCTTCCGGGGAAGGCCTTATAGATGATCTTCATTCCGTTAGAGAGCTTCCACTCTGTCGCTCCGAGCGTGGGGAGCTTCTTCTCTGAGACGATCTTGCCCTGAGGTAGGGGGAAGTCGATGAGCTTCGTGATAGGAGCCTCTTCGTTATCCTGAGCCTGCTTGGTCGCATCCAGCTATATACTTTAGCGAGGAGCTCGGTAAGGTCTTCTCGCTGATGAGTCGGCTCGGAGGTCGAAGCATTATAGGTGATGAAGGCGAGGTTCTTATTTTCCATGAAGCGTCCCCTTTCACCCACTCCACGTAGGTCTTCGGATTCTAGCTCAACGAGCGTCTCAAGTTCTCCTCAGCTGGGTGCGGAAGTCTTGGATAGGGGTGCCGTAGAGGTAGTTGTTGCGGTAGATGTCCATGAAGTTCTCAGGCGTTCCCCAATGTACGCTTGTCGGAGAGGACGCTCTTCATGTCATCGTAGATCTTCCTGCTTCTCGCTGTCGAAGTCTACCTTGTCAAAGCCCATCGCTGCCTCTACGGTGCGCCCGTAGAGTAGTTGCTTTAGGGCAAGCTCGTCCTGACCTTGGTAGGGGACGACGTCCCAAGCGAACTGCGCTAGCCACGTACTAGAGGTGAGTAGCTCACCGAGGCGGCGATGAAGCCCTCGTGCACACGATTGCGCAGGCAGGGCGAACTGCTGGAGGAGCTAGCTTGTTGAAGAGCTGACCGAGGAGGTAGTCTCGGCGTGCCTCCTCACGGCTTCTGTTCGTCAGGGGTAGCGATGCGCTGGTAGAGCCGAAGGAGGGGATACTGATTTTCCTTGTCGACGAACTGGAAGTAGCGAGGCTGTACATTGTCCTCGATCGTGAAGGCGGGACGTGCGGGGCCCTTCTTGTTTCGCAGGAGTGTCGCGAAGAGCTTCTTCACCTTCTCTTCGTCAGGCCGCTGGGTCAATATCCCCGATGATCACGCACGCAGATCTGGGGCGGTACCAGGTCTTGTAGAGGCCTGAATGTCCTTATAGGAGAAGGTGCGCAGGACGTCGAGCAGACCGATGACGTTTCGAAACGGCGTACTGCGAATCATTATATATAGGCAGGAGCGATGGCATCACTGAGACGCTTCTGTAGGTCGTTTCGGCTACGCCACTCTTCGATGATGATCCCACGCTCCTTGTCGGTATCCTTTTGGGTGATATTGACACCACCACACCAGTCGTGTAGGATGAGGAGGACGGAGTCGGTGAGCCCCTTCGCATCGGTAGGTACATCCATGATGCTATAGCGGGTATCATCCTGCCCTGTGCGAGCATCGAAGCTGTAGAGTCCTCGCTGGCGCAGGAAGGCCATGACCCCCTCAGGGTAGTGCTTGGTGGCATTGAACGCCATGTGCTCCAGGTAGTGAGCCAGCCCATTCTGCTGGTCATTCTCGAGTAGAGCACCGACATTCTGTAGGAGGAAGAAATTGGCTGTGCCCATAGAGGCACCATCATCACGGCTGATGTAGTAGGTTAACCCATTGGGGAGCTTTCCGGTGCGTAAGGTAGAGACCTGTGCACTCAAAGGGGAGGTGTATATGCCTAGGGCACTCAGTGCGCCCACGAGGGCAAGCGTCCTCCAAGGAGATCGGTTCTTTGAGCTCATCTCACTTGATGTATGAGGTTAGATAGGTGGCAGAGGGTTCTCCCTTTGGAGTGTCTCCTTCTCAGAAGTATTCCTTGGGTAGATTCGCCCTATGCTATGTGATCATTTCCCCAAAAGTACGCATTTTCTTGTACAAATGAGGCACACTCGATCTGCTTGCTTGGGTCAGTGTGCCTGTGCTGTGCTCTTCGTCGGGAGGTTAGGTATAGTGTGGCTGCTTCGTTGGGTATATTGTGACTCTCCGGTTGGGTATGTCATGATCCCTCGATACGTATATCGTCGTCTGAGGAGCTGGATGATGCAGTGTGCTCGAGCAGAGGAAAGAAAAAGCCAACCTTAGACATATAGGCTGGCAGGACGAAAGCGAAGCTTCTCGTGCAGGGAGGTGGATGGGGAGGGGTTAGTCTCTTGGGGAGGAGCTCCTGTGGTGATGCGAGCTCGGAGGTGAGCGGGTAAACTTGCAGAGGGCTAGGGAGTGCCTTGTGGGGCAGCATCTTGGTGGGCAGTTTCTTGCTAGCCCTGAGCCGACTACCGACCTTGCGTTCGTCGATGAACACCCGCATACAAGAGAGGGACCCCAGAGCGCTTAGGCTCCTGAAGCATACGGAAGTCTAGGAGAGGTGGTGAGCTGTGTCCATTCCAGTAGGAGAACTTATAGTTCGTCGTCTGCTCTCAAGGCTCGTCTCTAACTGGAGGAAGAGGGGAGGACACGCTCACGGATGAAGCGATCGGCATAGAGGTAGCCTCGGGTCGAGGAAGATCGCTCCGATCAATGCCTCGAGGTGCCATAGACATCGGCGCTCATCTGCCCTAGCTTCCCGACGGATGTGTAGGCTCATCGAGCATCTGCTGGGCTACGGCATTGCTTTTACGGGCCCGCTTGACCATAGCACCACGTCGCTTGCTCATCTCGCCTTCATCCCAGTCAGGGTGCTCGATGTAGAGGTGGTGACTCATGACGGTGGAGTGCCGAGGTCGCCGAGGAACTCTAGGCGCTCGTTGTTGAGCTTGCGTCCCGCCTGATCCGTGCGGCTCATAGAGCTGTGATCGGAAGGCGGGTCATAGAGCTCCCGATCCGCAGGCTCGAAGCCGAGGGATCTCGACAAGATGAACAGAGGCCCCTTTGGATCCGTAGTCCTGGGAGCCTCTTGATAGGATCGAGACGTAACTAAAGAGCATTGCGATCTGTGGCGTGTCTTGAAAGTGGTGATGTGCGTCTTGGGCGAAGTGCTTACTTCTCGAACTTCTTGAAGATCACACTCTCATTGTGTCCCCGAAAGCCAAACGTGTTGGAGAGGGCTGCACGTACATGGTACGACGCTGGGCTTCATTAAACGTGAAGTTCAGCTTGTAGATCGATCTCGGGATCTTCGTCGTCAGCAGCGTGGTTGATCGTGGGTGGTACTACGTCTTCCTCGACGCTCTTCAGAGCGATCATGCAGCCTCCAGCGCACCAGCGCGCACCGAGGGGTGACCGGTCATCGACTTCGTAGAGCTGATATTGAGCTTGTGAGGCTGCTTCTCCAGAGACTTCCTTGATCGCCTTAGATTCAGAGATATCTCCGACAGGCGTGCTCGTGCCGTGGACGTTGATGTAGTCAATGTCTTCGGGCTTCATGCCAGCATCCTCGAGGGCATTACGCATGACGAGCTTAGCACCCAGCCCTTCAGGGGTGAGTGGCCAGTGAGGTGGTAAGCGTCTGCAGAGAGAGACCTGTACCGACGAGCTCAGCGACAGATGTGCGCTCCACGACGTAGAGCGATGCTCAAGCTCCTCGACAATAGGCAAGCAGCTCCCTCGGCCATCACGAACCCATCGCGCGAAGCACTGAAAGGACGAGAGGCACCCTGAGGATCCTCATTTCGCGCGTAGAGAGGGGCGTTCGTGGAATTGAATCCACCGACACCAGCCGCGCAGATGAGAGGCTTCAGCACCTCCGGTGATGATGACATCCGCCTTACCGAGACGATGATGGTGGCGGGCATCGATCAGGGCATTCGTAGAGGATGCACAAGCCGAAGCCGTAGAATAGTTGGGACCGTGAAACCATACTTCATCGGACGTGCCCGGTAGAGATGTCGAGGATCATCTTGGGGATGAAGAAGGGTTGAGCAGGAGGCAAGCTGCTTCAGCGTCGTAACACGGACTTCCTCCTCGAAGGTGCCGAGACCACCGATACCAGAGGCGATGATGACCCGACACGGTTCTTGTCCACCTGCTCTACATCGAGCTTGGAGTCAGCGATAGACTCTTCGGCCGCTACCATAGCGAACTGGGCATAGCGGTCGAGGCGACGTGCCTCCTTGCGATCAATGTATTTGGTGACATCGAAGTCCTTGACCTCGCCGGGCAACTGCGTCTGAACTTCGAGGCATCGAAGGGGTGATCGGACCCGCTCCGCTCTTGCTGCCAGCGACGACGGCTTCCCACGTCTCGCGAGCCGTAGCTCGAGAGGTGAGATAGCGCCGATGCCGGTGATGACGACTCTCTTGAGTTCCATCAGTCGATTGTTTTTATCGCTTGTCAGCTAGGACAGGCAGCGATTAAGCCTTCTTGCTTTCGATATACTTGATAGCGTCACCGACAGTCTTGATGCTCTGTGCATCTTCATCGGGGATCTGGATGCCGAACTCCTTTTCGAACTCCATGATGAGCTCTACCGTGTCGGAGAGTCTGCACCGAGGTCAGCAGAGAAGTTCTGTCCCAGGAGTGATTTCTGATACTTCTACGTTGAGCTTGTCCTTGATGATTTCCTGTACCTTTTTCGATTACCTGTGACGTAGTTCTTCTTTCTGTTATAAGTTATTACTGTTTCGTTGCTTTTTGTTCCATTGGCACACCTTTTGTCGCAGGAGAAGAAGCGAGGCTTCGCTCTCGATCGACGCTGTCGTGTAGCTCCCTAGGAGACTGCACATATAAGCCGGATTTGTGCACAAAGATACAATTATTTATGAAACAACTAGCAATCTTTGCTTCAGGCAATGGCTCCAACGCTGAGGCTATAGTCCATTACTTCCGCTCTACAGCCGAGGCGGAGGTCGCCGTGATCCTCACGAATAAGGCGGATGCTGGCGTGAGAGAGCGGGCGAAGCGGCTGGGTATTCCCTGCCATCACTTCACCTCTGCCGAGATGCGGGAGGGGGTGAAGCCACTCAGCTTGCTACGAGAGCAAGGGATCGACCTCATCATCTTAGCTGGCTATCTCTGTCTCGTGACACCTCCTTATATTATGGAGTATCCTGATCGCATCATCAACATTCATCCCGCCCTCCTGCCTGCCCATGGGGGCAGGGGATGTATGGTGATCATGTCCATCGGGCGGTGCTGGAGGCTCGTGAGCAAGTCTCGGGGATCACCATCCATCTCGTCAATGAGCGCTATGATGAGGCGGAGGCATCTCCTCCAAAGCGACCTGCCCCTGTGCTCGAGGAGATACCCCGGATCTTGGCCTCCGGATCCATGAGCTAGAGCATCGCTTCTTCCCCACGACCATCGCTCAGTATCTTTGCTTTCTTCCCTAGAGGATCAGTGTTACCTCCGAAGGGCATCAGTAGTGCCTCTCGAGAGGCAACAGTAGTGCCACCTGAGGGGCAACAGTAGTGCCTACTAGTTGGTCGTAGCGTATCCTCATTTTTCCTCTTCCTTTTTCTTCATAAAAAGCCAGCAGTAGACACCTCATCGTGTGCCTACCGCTTGTGCTTTGGAGGGAGGTGGTGAGGACTGAAGTAGCCTTCGTTTGTCCCTCGTTACCAGTATTGGTGTAGTACTGGATGAAGTCAGCTTGGACAGACTCCCAGGAGTCAGCCTTCAGTAGACGGATCAGACTGCTCAGCGAGGGGCGAAGATCGACTGCGGTCTTCTCCCAGCTGATGGGGAGACGCTGGAGCTTTTCACGCTCTTCGTCGCTCTGGGCTGCAGCAATGCGTGCACTGAAGTCGCTGTCGATGGCTTGATCACCCCATCATAGAAGGTGGGAGCGGCGAGATCGACACAGGGAGGCTGGAGACGAAGCAGACGCTTACCTTCTTGACGGTGCTGTTAGGCTGGTAGAAGGGCGAAGGCTCTCCGCCCTCGAGCTTGCCAGCGGGCGTGCACCAGAGGTCGATATTCAGCGTGTACTCTCGAGCTGGAGGACTGATAGTAGCCCTGATACCGATAGGCTCGGTGCGAAGGAGAACTTGTGCAGCCCTCTTCCGTCGGGACCAAGAGGGCTCTTGGAGGCCGACTTGTCCCAGGCATTGGTGTCACAGTAGACGTAGTTCAAGAGTGAGGACTGCGTGTCGTCGGTGGTGGCGATCGCCTTGCCGTCCCAGTCCTTCCCGTCGCTTAGTGAGGAGAAGAACTGATAGCTTCCTCGTGCCTTTTTCGCTCGCATAGTCATTATTAATCAGCTGACCGGTGCTGTCATAGAGACGGATGATGGCCCCATAGTCAGGCTTGGCAGAGGTGGCACTGATCAGTGACGGAGAGGTCTGATAGCCGATGAAGCGCTGGAGGGACTGCGGTCGAGCTTCGAGACATCCCCTCACGGACGAAGTGAAGGTCTGCGCATTGTAGATATCCTGATACTTGAATACACCACCTGATGGGACGAAGTGGAAGTCCTTTTTCCCCGTGGAGATGCCCATTGCTGAGCGTGAGGGTGATCTTCTCGGGGATCTTAGTATCGGTCGGATCGGTGATCGCGGGGGCTCGATGTACCTGTACCGTCATGGAAACGGCAGGAGCTAAAGGCGAGGAGTGCTACGGCTAGGGTAGCGACTCCGAAGATGAACTTTCTCATTGGGATATAGTGCTGGAGAGTTGAGTGATTGGATTTCTCGACGAGGCGGAAGAAGACTTGCAGGTGATGTCGGGCTCACTCTGAGGGCAGAGGGGATGTAGTAGGGCGTACTTTGCGACCTGCTAGGTCAGCTAAACTTGGTGTTGTAGAAGTGCTGGAGGACGATGTGTCACCTGAGCTTCTGCTTCAGCTACTATCAGTAGGCTTGTCAGTAGATCAGTCCCTTGAGTCCTACAGGGATTCTTCGCACCGTGGTGAACGTCCGTATAGGCATACTTATAGAGAAGTAGGTGGGGAGCATTGATGTCTACATAGATGTAGCCCTTGTCGGTGCGCTGGAGTACCTGACGGAGGAAGTGCTGGTGTCGGTCGAGCTGATCCGCTGAGATGAGCTGATCGTTCATGGGCTGACCCGCTGCATTCTTGTAGGAGATCTCCAGGGCATAGACACGACCAGGGGTCTTGCCTGCGCTCTCTACGCTGAAGGTGTCTTCGCCTTCTGCTCCGGGGGCGTAGTTCTTGATCGTGATCTTCTGCTCCGTAGACTTCGACCAGTCGACATCATCGTAGGGTCGTCGACTCGGAGAAGGAGACCCCAGGCTTGAGTATCCCTGATCGGAGGGTGACGTCGGCACTCGTTGGGGTCTCGTGTCCCTTGTTATTCCGTTCGTCCTCGGCCGTCTTAGGGGCGAGGGGTACTTTAGGGAGCAGAGGAGATAGCTCAGCGGTGAGAGCTAGTAGGGCGCGAGGTGGAGGCGCCGAGGAAGAGTTTCTTGTTCATTGTCTTTGTCTTATCTAGGGGTGAGAGGTTGGGATTTACTTAGAACTTGTAGTGTAGGGAGAAGCGAATGTCTCGTCCGACATCATGGGAATAGTATCGGGCACGATTCGTGTACTCCTTGTACTGTGTATTGAGGAGATTATCTGCCGAGGCGTTAGGCGCGACTCTGTCCCGAGGAGGGCGGGTGTAGCTAGCTTCGAGCCCAAAGGGTGATAGCCTGCAGGGCTGTCGGTGAGATCGTGGCGGGGATCAGACCGAGCGCTGAGCGATCGACGAACTGATGTCCTAGGCTAGCTCTGCCGAGCCACCGAGGAGCTCAGGGATACGTGTGCCCACTTCCTCCGAGAGGCGTAGAGCAGGGATGTGAGGGAAGTAGCGACCAGTCTTCGCTCATTGGCCCAGATCATCCGATCCCTTGGCACGCAGGAAGAGACGCTCAGGTAAGACGTAGTAGCGGGTATCTAGATCAAGCCACGGAAGAGGCATCACGCTGGCGGTAACGGAAGACAGGATGCTCGCCCGTGATGACTCAGCACAAACTCACGCGTCGGCTCGTCATAGATATAGCCATCGATCCAGTGGAGGTATGCCGTCGAGGTCGAAGTCAAAGCGCTCGTCGTGATGACTGAGCGGGTCTGCCTTGAGCCTCGCTCGCTGCGTAGGGACTGATCCCCATGAGACGAAGATCGCCGACCCGTGTAGTGAGACCGAGGCTGTATGGCTCCTGCACGTGGGGAGCTCGCTAAAGCGAGGACCGAGAGTTGGTCGTCAGCTTCCAGCGATGTCCGAGATAGCGTGTCCACCGAGGGCTGTAGAGTAGGGTTCGTGAAGCGATGATCGCCCGTGTGAAGCCTTCCCGAAATCGACGCCTGACACCCTAGCGCGAGCTGATCTGATGAGCCCCACTTCAGCTCCTGAGCGACTATCTTGGTATTTCTGTGGGGCGTGTACTCCATGGCTGTTCTGGGCATGGTTCGGTATCGGAGGGGTGAAGCCCAGTACCGGGGTGCTGTGGTTGTCTAGCCACTCATACATGAACCCCTAGCCGAGGTCCCAGCGGTGATGGTGCTTATGCCAGCGTCCATCCACCTGCTTGGGAGCTTAGTGATAGCGATAGGGGTGGGGACGTGGGCATAGGCGCTGTTCGACGGACGGCAAACTCTTCGAAGGTCCTTCTGAAGGGATGCCTGCAGGGGTTGAAATCCCGAGGCGCTCATGATACCGACAGCCTTGATCTTCCCTAGATGATGGGTGACGTCGTGGTAAGGGCTGCACTCGATCTCTCGGGAGAAGGGGCGGAAGATGTCCGGCATACCCGCTCAAGTGGCTCGACCATCCCTCTCAGCTCGTCAAGTGACCCGAAGGAGTGGCCCCGTCTTATTCTGATACTGGCTAAGAGGCCCTTCGAGGAGAAGTCCTTGTAGCTTCCAGCCGAGCAGCGCTGTAGATTGAACTCCCGCACGCCGGTATTCTGTAGGAGATAGCGAGCGCTGGAGCGGTCGCCAGCATTGGTGTGGGAGGCTTGTGGGCGGAAGGCTACCTCAGAGACAAGGGGAGGGCACTCTCGAGGCGAGCCGAGGAGCTGGTGCGTCGTCCGTTGGTGGCGTAGGCCGTGCCGACACTGCCGTGGAGCTTAGCTTCTCCGTAGGGGAGGGTCGCTTGGTCTGGGATGACGGCTCAGCGATGGCTTCGGAGCCGTAGCGGACAGCCTCCGCACCCTTGACGACTTGGATATTCCGAGCTACTCTCGATGTCCACCTCGGGGCATGATCATCGCTACCCACTGCTGCCCAGACTGGCGTACCCCTTGGTTGACGATGAGGACACGATTGCCATACATCCCGTGGATGACGGGCTTGGCGGTCGTCGTACCTGTCTGGAGGGTCGTGACGCCACTGACTTCGCCAGAGACTTGCCAAGGGGCGACCTAGCCCACGCTCGAGGCGCTCTGTCGGAGGCAGTAGCTACCGTGTTTACGGAGATCGTGCGGCGAGTACCTTGGACAGATACCCCGCTGAGCTGACGCTCCTCGGGGCGAAGCTGTAGGCGGAGGGTGTCGGGGGCACGCAGGAGAGCCTCACGGGCGACGAGGCGGGGTGATAGCCTGGGAGATGGACATGCCGATCTGTCTCCTGAGGAAGGAGGCAGTCGACAGCGTCCGTGCTGGTCGGTCTGTGGGTGAAGTCGACCTCGGTGAGCACAGCTCCGGGGAGAGGGTCTGCAGTGCGAGCATCCTGCACCACGGGATGAGCGTTCGCTCCTGTGCAGAGGCCACTGAACTGCCGGCACAGAGGTGCAGGCCTACCAGACTAAAAAGGGTAGCCAGCCCATCCCTTGACTCGTGGGGAGATAGCACTGAGGGAAAAAGAAGTAGGTAAAGGGGATAAGAGGAAGGGCTCCTCTAGGGGAGATCTCTTGTGACCGCCATGAAGCTAGCGTAGGTGCTGTGAGCTGGTCGTGCGCACTCTACGAAGGCAGGTGCATGCTGACTCGCTAGGGCATAGCGCTAGAGATCGTGGATGGGGTAGGATAGGCTTCCGCCCAAGGAGGAGGCAGAAGCTGGTGATCCTGGTAGGAGGTTAAGCTAAGGTCGGTGGTGCACGAAGCTGGGGCGATAGCCTAGCGAAGAGCTGGCTACTGCTCGTGACTCGTGTGAGGAGCTCGCAGAGACTGAGTAAGAGGGCTACCAGGACCAGTGTGCTGGTGAGCCCGAGGAAGGGAGTGTGGACGAAGTGACACAGCGCACAGTCTACCTTCACCATGTGGGCGGTGATGGTAGCCTCGCCAGCCGAGGAGCTCTGATCGCACTGTACAGTCGTAGCGCACGACACGCTCTCAGCTCGGTGTAGCTAGGTCGTGCAGTGTGACCATCGCTAGGAGACTCAGGAAGAGCCCTAGGAAGAAGGTCGCTAGTCTACGATGTCCAGCAGGTACACTTCTCATTTTGTTTCAGTCAGCGGCTCCATGTCCGCTAGGGCAAAAATACATCTTTACATTCATTTAACGCACATCTCTCTCTTAAAGGTATCTTCGCTCATGCTTTTTCTCTTGGGAGGGATGACCTTTCCCCTTTTTCTTCGCTCTGGCATCGGTATGCTAACACCAGGGGCATCAGTAGTGCCTCTCCAGGGGCAACGCAGTAGTGCCACCTGAGGGGCAACAGTGAGTGCTACTAGTTGGGAAAAATGGAGCTCCATTTTTCTTGGCTCTTGTCTCCCTCTTTTGGGTTGCCTTGGGCTTGTGCTTAGCTCTGCCCTGCTCAGCTTCGCCCTCTTGCTAGACTAGCCCCGAGGGGGACTGCATATTTCCCACTTATCTTTGTGGGCCCACTATTGTAAGAGGTGAAGAGGCTTGCCTTGCTCTCTCTTTTTCTCCTTGACGAACATAATGACCCCTTAGTGATGACCTCTCCCTCTCCCAAATACCATCTGGCAGAGTATCCGTATCAGTTCAGGTGCGCTGCAGACCAGACCCTCATGCGCTACTACAATAGGACGTCGGAGCGCTGGGAAAAGCTCAATGGCACGCAAGTCGCTATGACCTCTGCCTAGCGGCAGCTAAAGGGGCTGGCTTCTCCAAATCCAGCCTGGTGAGCACTGTCTCTATCTACTCGGCGAACCGTGTGCACTGTATCTGCATGCGAGCTAGGTCTCTTTATGATGCGTGCCGTGGTGTGCCCCCTCTATGCCACGGTACGCCCGATCAGGTGGCCTTCGTCAGTCGAGGATGCGAGGTCGAGACGATGTTTGTCGAGGCCAGTTCAGTACAACAATGCCTACGGGTGCAGCAGCGGGGGACGAGCCTGAAGCGTCTGATCATCTTCGACCCCCGATGTCGTCCTAGCACACCGGTGATACCACGAGTATGTACTACGAGGAGTTCATCCGCCGTGGTGATGCCGTGACCTGAGAATAAGGCGAATGTCACCGCTAGCCAAGCCTTGGCGACCGACCTAGCCGTCATCATCTACACCTCGGGGACGACGGGTCGTGGTAAAGGGGCTATGCTCCATCACTCCGAACTTCATCGAGCAGGTGCACGCCACCAGCAAGTATCCCTTCATCTCGAATAGGGATGTCTCCATGTGCTTCCTCCCTCTCAATCATATCTTGGAGAAGGCCTGGTCTTACCTCTGCCTCAGCATGGGAGCTCAGGTAGCTGTCCTAGTGACCCCAAGAAGATCCTGACTCTCCCCATGTGCGTCCCACGATGATGTGCATGTCACGCCTGGGAAAGGTCTATATCGGGGTGCGAGACAAGATCGAGCGCTCGCCTAGCCCGATTCGTAAGGTGATGCTTCATGCGATCCGTATCGGGGAGCGTATTTCTTTGACTATGTCAATGAAGGGAAGCGTCCGCCTTTGGCTCCAAGCCTATGTACAAGCTCTACGTACAGACCCTCTTCGCGAGGTCAAGGCGGCTGTTGGGCTACAGCGTGGTCGCTTCTTCCTACAGCAGGGGCAGCGGTATCACCCGAAATCGCACGCACTTTTTCCGTTCTATCAGTGCATCGATGTGCGTGGGCTATGGTCTCTCGAGACGAGCAGCTGCAGTGAGCAGCTCGATGCCCATGATCGGCTTTTGATCTGAACTCTGTCGGGGTCATCATGCCTGCCCTAGAGGTCCAAGATCGATCCTACGAGTAGCGAGATCCTGATCAAGGGCTCTGACAGTCTTCTCGGGGATACTACAATAATCCCGAGGCGAATGCTGAGGCTTTCACCGAGGATGGCTTCTTCCGTACGGGAGATGCAGGACGTATCGAGGGAGATACGCTCTACTTCACCGAGCGACTGAAAGACCTCTTCAAGACGGCCAACGGGAAGTACATCGCTCCCAGATGCTGGAGGGATGCTGGCGACAGATGCCCTCTTCGAGCAGACGGCGATCATCGCTGACGGATATAAGTTCGTCAGTGCGCTCATCTATCCGAACTGGGATGCCCTCCGCCGGGAAGCCGCCGAGCGTGGGATCCCTGCAGGCCTCACCGAAGAGGAGCTTGCTACCAATCACGAAGTGCATCGTCTAGTGATGGCGCATATCGAGGCAGCACTTAGCTCCGTGGCTCAGTATGAGAAGGTGAAGAGTTCTGTATCCTCACTCAGCCTTTTCTCCCTAGAGGGTGGTGAGCTGACGAATACACTCAAGATCCGTCGTAAGGTCGTCGCTGAGCACTACGCCCAGCAGATAGCTGCGATGTATGGAAGAATAGACTTAGATACAATAAATAGGGAATAGAAGAACGATGAACTATTGGTTTGAATGTAAGGTGTCCTACGAGGCGTCAAGCGGACTCCATGGGTATGAAGAAGGTCTCCGAGCTACCTCGTCGATGCCTTAAGCTTTACTGGAGGCAGAGGAGCGCATTATTCAGGAGATACGCCCTTTGTATCCGTCGGTGATCTGAGTAGTGAACATTCGCATAGTGCTCGTATCGCTGAGCTCTTCCTCAGTGAAGTCCCCGAGGGAGGACAGGTACTGTCAGTGCCAGGTCAACTTCATCACCGTAGACGAAAGTCTGGATCGGAGAAGAAGACTGCAGCACAGATGATCGTCAGAGTCGATAGTCTGATCAATGCGGTGACCACGCTGGAGGTGAGCTAGAAGACCTCTGGTAACCACGAGATCGCCTCGATCACGGATACCCAGATCCTGGATGTCTTCCGCTATGAAGCTCCCCAGAAATAGAGCTGAGGAGATCCCCCTACATCTCGAGGAGATCCGATCGACGATCCCTGAGAGGTGCTCGGCTGGTGGCAGTATCAGTTCCACCCAGCGAGGACATTCGCCACGCTTACGCTGCTGGTCAGCGCCTCTTTAGTGAGTCGTGTGCAGGAACTGATGCAGAAGTGGGAGGGGCTCCATGGGCCTTGTCCCGACATCTCGTTTGGCATTTCATCGGACCACTGCAGACGAATAAGGTCAAGTACTAGCCCTTTCATTGATCTCATCGAGGTGTCACGTCAGGCGTCTGCTCCTCGAGATCTGCAAAAGCAGGCTCAGCGCATCGAGCGCACTACACCTATCCTCCTCGAGTGCACGTGTCGCTCAGGAGGAGACGAAGAGCAGTTTCTCTCCCGAGGCTACAGGACTGCTGACGAAGATCCAGGGCTTCCCCGAGACTTACCGAGGGTGGAGCTAAGAGGGCTGATGGCTATGGCTGCAACGTGAGGATACCACCCAGAGATCGAGGGAGGTTTGCCTCGTTCGCCAGCTCCATGAGGAGCTTCCGGACTGAGTGGATTGCTTGTTCATCCTGGGCTCTTCACGGGAGCTGTCGATGGGGATGAGTGGAGACTATCCTCTAGCCTTGCGTCAGAGGAGCACTGCTTGCTACGTGACTCGGCCATCTTTGGCCAGCAGGTTTACTAAAGCCTGCTCCGTCACATATAATGTATGCTGATGAGCTATAAGCATTACTCTTCTGCTCTGACTTTGCGCCGTACTCCTGCTTCGGCACAGCAGAAGAAAGGAGAAAAGAATGATAAGTTTGACTATCTCCCGAGCTGCTGGACGTCTGGCTCCTCCTTGGCCTACTTGATCGGTACTTTGTGGACTCGGTGATCTCAAGCGCCTCAGCCGTATCAGCCCTGGACAAGATGCTTGAGGAGCCTGGATCCCTATACCGAAATACTACTCTGCGGAGGACAATGACAAGCTGAGACTCATGACTACGGAGTGCCTATAGGCGAGCTTGTCAGTGCGGTCATTTTCCCACGTGCTGACTCCTCCGTCATCATCAATGATCCTATGGAGGGTATGCCCGCCGCTCGAGCTGGGCTACGTGCTGGCGATGTCATCCTCGAGGGTCGACAGGCTGGAGCTTCCGTGAAGTCTACGGTCGATAAGGTCAGTGCCGCGCCTCAAGGGGCTCCAGGATCGAAAGTCTCTATCCTTATCCAGCGTCCAGGAGAGGCTAAGTCTCGTAAGATAGAGTTCAAGCGTGAGCAGGTGACTATCAACCCTGTCCCCTACTACGGAGTACTGCGAGACAAGACGGGCTATAACGCTCTACCAGCTTCCCAACACCGCTGCCAGCGGAGTCAGAAACCTTCCTCGAGCTGAAGGAAGGCAGCATCACGAGCCTGAGTCCTTGACCTGAGAGATAATGGTGGGGAACGATCGATGAGGCGATTAAGATCGTGAACTTCTTCGTCCCTGCAGGTGAGACCGTGGTCACGACTCGTGGACGTCTGGGGCGTAAGCAGAGGCCGTCTATCGTACCACCGAGAAGCCTCTAGATACGACGTCCCTCTCGTGGTGCTCATTAGCGAAGCCTCTACCCTCTGCCTCCGAGAATCGTCAGTGGTGCCCTCAGGATATGGATAGGCCGTGATCATGGGGGCAAGGTTACAGAGGAAGGGACTTGTGCAAACGACGATGTCGACTCCCCTACGACGGCACCATTAAGCTAACGACTGCAGTACCATCTAGTGGTCGCTGCATCACAGCGTATCAACTATCAGGCAGCACGTGAGGGTAAGGGGGCGACGGTAGCTCCCCGACAGCTTGACCCGTCTCTTCCATACGTGCAGGCCGTGAGGTGCGGATGCTGGAGGATCCTTCCCGACAGCACCTGAAGCTCTGACAGTCTACCGACGATGATCTACTATCTGCGGGTGAATAACGTGCCTTCGACTGGGTCACTGACTACGTGCGTGAGCATCGGAGCATTGCTTCCCCCGAGCACTTCCGTCTGAGCGATGCGGACTATGCTTCGTTCGTGGCTCGCATGGTGGAGAAGAAATTCGACTACGACCGTCAGAGTGGTAAAGAGATGAAGAAGCTCGAGGAGCTGGCGAAGTTCGAGGCCTACTACTGCTAAAGTAAGGAGGCCTTCGAGACGCTTCAAGCTCCTGGTGCCCTAGACCCTGACTCATGATCTGCAGTACCATCGCCCCGCCATCGAGCGGTATCTCCACTCAGGCGATCTCACGCCTACTACTTCGCACGTGGTGCTCGGGCTCCCGAAGTCCACGCAGGATCCACAGGTGACCCACTGCTGTCGAGTCTCCTCACATGACCAACCTCGCTATCAAGCAGTCCTAACCTAAGCGACTCAAGTAAGACCTCCGTATGAAGATCTTTTGTCCTAAGTGCTGAGCAGCTATTCCCTTGACCAGAGATCGGCTGGAAGAGCTGAAGACCTCGGGGAAGGCGCTTTTCGCTCGTCTGTCACCTGCGCTCCCCAGCAATCTCCGCCTCAAGACGCCCCAAACTAAAGGCAAAGGCTGGGAGACACGCCCAGTGTGGAAACTCGCTGACGGTGGTGGAGAATGCAGCTGGCTACAAGCAGCGCTTCCCTCTCTATCTCAGTACCAGGGTATCGGTCGGCGTAATAAGGACACGCAGACCGATATCCCGTCATCTCGCCGACCAGTATGGATCGTCACCATGCCCTGCTACGAAGGTCACGGAGGGAGACGGGTCTTCTCCGCTTCTGCCCTCAGGATGACGATAGCCGGTAGGGACCTTCGTCGCCGAGCTCCTCGCTCCCAAGGGAATGGCGCTATCTTCAGACGGGATGTCTTCTGCGCTGGGGGCTACAGGTATCATCTTCGGCGGCAGGCCCCTCAGCGAAGAGGAGCAGGTCGAGGAGAGCAGCCTCGGCGTCTACCGTTATAAACAGAAGCCCCTCCCACCGACTCGGTGGGAGGCTTTCTCCTAAGTCGTGACCTATCTGGAGATAGGTCAGGGGAGGATGACGTCTTGAGCTTCGAGGAAGCGATCATCGAACGCTCTTCTCCTGCTCATCAGTGTAGATCAGAGATGAGGTCAGGTCGTGACGATGTCACCAGCTTCGTCAGCAGCAGCTGGGACAGCGCGCTCTTGTTCGATCAAGAGACGTAGTGATTCAAGGATAGCAGGGGATGATCTCTGCAGGGATTGCTGACCTGGGTCTTCTCCTGGATCTTAGCGACCTTGAAATATTCGAGAAGCGGTTTTTCAGGGGTAGCAACTAGCTAGTGGAGACGCTCAGCGATATCGTCTACGTGGTTAGCAGCTCCGTTGTCGACTCTTCAAACTTTGCGTGGGGTAAAGAACTGGGGACCACGGACGTGCCAATGAAACCTCTGAAGTTGGTATCAGTAGACCTGGAAGTCGGCTAAGAGTTGCTGAAGTGACTTAGTGACCAGGCTGCCTTTTCAGGAGCAAGACCCGTAATGGATAGTACGTTCATAATCGTATTCTATTAAGTTGTTCTTAATTACACTGCAAAGTTAGGAAAAGAGTCTAGTGGCTACAACAGAGGTGTCTATACCAATATAAGTGAGAATTGATAAGACGAGCGTCCCGGCGATCATGATCTGCGCTCCTAAGCCGTAAGCCTACCTCTGTGGAAGCAAGGTGAGGGCTTTACGTGAGCGAGTAACCTTTACAGCCCGCAAAGGTGAAGATCGTGCGAGGGATATGTGGTGTCACTCTCCGAATGCCTACATGGGACCAGGCCCCAGCTTCGTCGTCGGAGCTGGGGGAGGCAGCGATTGGAGAGATCAGAGGAGCTTGCTCCTGGGGAGGCTGCTCGTGGAGCTTGGGGGCAGTACTCAGGAGGTCAGGACGTGCTCGAGGCCTTCCACTCCACCGTAGTAGAGGTCGGGGACGTGATCCTTCGCCGCATCAGGCGCCCAGTCTGTCAGTAGAGAGACTTTTCCCTGCTAAGCTCCAGTCGGGGAGCTAGCTCCACAGACGCTCTGTTTCGCTCATCCATGCCGATAGTGCCGTCGAAGGAAAAGAAGTACTTTGTGGCGGATCGGACGTGAGCGACTGACCAGCTCGTACCCTCGTCGGGCAGCGTGAGCTCGCAGCCCGGCTGTCAGACGCCCTCATGGTGGCTAATCAGCCCTGCAGGAGTCGATCTCAAACCTATCGTCCGTGCCTGCCCGCCTGACGTAGTGGCGGAAGACGCCCTCGGCCGATGGGCTCCGACAGATATTGCCGAGGACAGACAAGAGGACGCGGATCGAGGCGACCGTCTGTGTACTGGAGCTGCGGGGTATGACGCATAGCCTATTCGACTGCTAGATCCCGGGGACGACGTTCTTCGTATCGCCCACGGTCTTGGTGACTACGATGCGAAGCGTCTTGCCTTCCTTCGCCTGAGGTAGGTCGATGGCGACGGGAATAGGATTGTTTCGGATATTAGCGAACTCTCCTGATGCCACGGGTTCTCCATCTAGGGTGGAGCTCATAGCTGGATATGCCCCTCGGCGTCTCGCTGCTGGGTCGCGAATAGATGAGTCAGCTGATACGACGAGGAGGAACTCCCAAGAGCCAGGGCATGCTCACGCTGTGAAGTACGACTTAGGGAGGTAGCCATTGCCGTCGACTGCTGACGCTCGGCCTCTTCGAGGTCAGGGCACCTGTGCTTCGCTGAGCGAATAGCCGGTGTGGAAGGTCGTCAGGGGCTTGTCCGGATTGACCGAGGTCGACTTGCACGTGCCAGAGATCGTGAGGTGATCACCTGGGGAGATAGAAGGGCTTAGTATAGAGAGACCACTGTGCCTTCTGGTCTTGCTAGCTGGAGGACAGCATACTCTAGCTTCGCATTGGCGGCGTCTTGATGTACACGCTATCCTGAGCATTGCGACGTACGGAGGGTGCCTCCAAGTACCTCGGGGGCGAGGTGAGGCGGCGACCTCAGCTAGGCAGACGGGGCCACGAGCTTCGTCGATCGTCAGGCATGGGGCAGAGGTCTTCCTACCGCTGAGAAGCGGATGAGACGCTTGCTAACCGATGGTCGTCATCAGGTCGGTCGTCTGTACAGGTGAGAAGCGACCCAGCATCGGCGACCTCAAGACGGAAGCGCTCGACACGCTGACCGAGGTTCAGATATTCTTGGAGCGCCACGGTGTTCAGCTCCATGAGGACGTAGCAGACGGAAGGTCAGCTGTGCGGTCTTCGTACCGTCCGCTCCAGCCAGTAAGTCTTGATGCTTTCCGTCGGTGAGGGTGCTGGGGTGAGAAGAGCTTCCCTGGGCGTTGGTTTCGTCACCGATGGAGCTATCCCACGGAGGTTGTGCTGGAAGGGCGCTGGAGGTGGCTATGCCAAGCGATCAGTCGAGCTGAGTCGGTGGCAGGGATCTTCCCCTCGAGATTGATCGGGCAGTTGAGTAGGAGGTTAGCATTACGTCCGACACTCTGATAGTAGAGGTTCACGAGGTTAGCTACGGAGCGTACCTGATGATCTTCTCAGTGGTGGTAGAAACCACGGACGGATGCTGACGTCGACCTCCCCAGGGACCACTGCTTAGCATCACGATGCCCCACTGAGCCTCGGTGTGAGTGCTTCTCAGCCTTAGGTCATAGCTCCCCAATTCATCTGTCCAGCCCAGCCGGCCTCATTTGCCTATCCAGCGAGATGGTGGGCACCGTGCCACCGAAGATCATGATGTCCTTGTTGTTTCGGCGGAGCATCTTCGCTGCTTCCTCATAGCGGTAGTAGCTGTTTGGGGTCGATGCTGCGGGCAGGTCGGCACCTCCATGCCATCCGATGTACCTCCGTTGGCGCCGTCGAACCAGTATTCGAAGAGCTTACCATGGCGTGTATGGCTCCTGGATCTGTCGGTGGAAGGTGCTGATAGGCCACGGAATCCGTAGTCTTTGTTTCTATCCCAGGAGAGATACAGTCCGAACTGTAATCCCATGACGACGGCACCTCATAGCTCTTGACGGGTCACCTTGCCCTGCTTGTAGGGGACTGTTACGGATCAGTACTCAGTCGTCTCCGGTTGAGCCAAAGGCAGAAGCCAATCGTGGTGCTCGCTGTCAAGATGACCCTTCATGCCGGCAGCATGGGGTGGTGACCACTGCTCACGTCGAGGATAGGGAGGGTTGAAGGTCGTGCTGAAATGTTCCCATAGCCCCACTCGAGGTCGTTGTACGTGTTGAGACCAAAGTGGATGAAAGCATAAGTCTCAGCTCATGCACAAGCAAGCTGTGCTGCTGTGGGTACAGGAGCTATAGGGTGCTGGAGCGGAGGGCTGAGCCTGGCAGGGGAATGGTGCTCAGGGTGTCAAGGCACTCGTGGCGAGAAGCGCTCGGAATGGCAGTTTCATCAGGGGCGTTATAGAGTTTAGTATTGATACTTCAGGTGGCTCTCCTAGGAGATTCGTTGGGTCCACAGAGGTCTTGCGTCACCAGTTCGTAAAGTGCCCACACGGCTGAGCTATTGGGCAAGGGATGTAGGTGAAGCTCTTGCCTCCTGGGACGAAGGAACTTACACTCGGTAGTAGTCATCGATCTCCTGGATCGTCTCTAGGCAGTCACATGACGGCTGGACATACGACGACCCAGATCTCCGACCCTTCGGGGACGACTGACCGATGCGTGTCGGCTTCGTGTGACTGGCCAGTTTAATGGAAGCTGCGAGGCGGGACTGATACACGAGCTCGACCACTGTCGTTGGGGCAGGCTGAGGTCGTCTGCGAGGGTGTGACGCGTGGTCTCACACTGCAGGCGGTAGCGATCTCCTCTCCGTACTCTTGGTGCCAATGCCCGCTCGTCGAGGCAGTGCAGGTGTCCCATTGTGATCTGCTCGGCAGGGAGCAGGGATGTATTGAGGTGGGGATACCGTGCATGGAGACGATAGCAGCTTGATCAAAGGTCTCGGGCAGATGCTCGTACATGCTCGGCAAGGACAGCCCGATAGCCCGGGTCGTCAGCGAAGGCTGGAGTCAGAGGAAAGCGCAGTGGACGAAGCTGTAGTCGTTTGGCTTCCTCGAGACGAAGGCCACAGCGATCTCCTAGCTACTACGTGCATAGTGCGGATGGAGGGGCGGGATGATGACTTCCTCGATCTCGGGCGAGGCGGGAGCCCGTGAGGGGCACGGAGGGCTGTGGAGGTTGCCGCCCAGCGCATGCCGACAGCCAGGACACTGCTGGTGCTCTGCTGAGCTGCTCTGCCAGCGATGCCGTGTGATCGATCAGAGGAAGGACTGCTTCTCCTCGTCCCAGATGAAGTGCAGTAGTTCGCTGCGGACTTGGGCGACGTCTGGCACGATGATCCGATCGACTGGGAAGTGGCGGATCGACTTGGAGTCCGACCACGCGACGATCGGTGAGGAAGGTGTGGAGATAGCTGGCTACATCGCAGGCGTCTCAGGCGTATCGGGCGAGCCGAGGTTAAGCATGAGTACAGCCTGACGTGGTGATATTGTCCGCCGAAGAGGGCGGGGCGGTGAGGTCATAGCTAGTTGAGGGCGGAGACCTCTTCTCCGCCTGCTGAGGGCGCTACTCATCCCGAGAGAGAAGCGTTATATGGGAATCGCTGGACGTGGATCTCCTGAAAGCTCGGTCGTGAGGTAGCTGCTCAGCTCTTCGATACCTTCGCCGGTCTTGGCGGAGATGACGCAACCTGTGCTCTCCGAGTTTAGCCATCAGGTTGCTTCGAGTTCGCTACGGCTAAGGTTGCGTGGGTGCGTTCGCTTGGTCATCTGCATCCCTTCTCCTCGCTGGTGAAAGCAATCGCTCGTTAAAGACGAGGAAGACGGGTTGGTCGAGTCCTGCCGTGATCTCCCTGAGGGTAGCTGTCACGACCTCGATGTGCTCCCTCAGTTCGGATGCGCTATATCCACGACATGGAGCAGGAGGTCAGCTTCACGCACTTCGTCTCAGGGTGCTCTTGAAGGAGACTCGATGGGCTCCGTGGGGGAGCTTGCGTATAAACGACAGCGTCGGAGCGTAGGAGGGAAGGTTGTGGACGATGGACCAGTGCGGACCGTGGTGTCTGGCAGTGGCGAAAGAGCTTCGGTTCTCGGCGAAGACTTCTTCCTCTTGGCAAGGACATTCATCAGGGTCAGACTTCCTTACCGCTGGTGTATCCCACGAGGCGAGACGCGCACTGAGTTTGTTTTCTGGTTCTTGCGCTGCATAGACATCCTGGCGGTCGATGACCTTGAGCCTCGCCTTGAGGGTGTGCGATGCGGTTCTTGGATGACACTGGCGGTCCGGTCTCGAGCTGTGTTTCTGGACCGCGCATGCCGGGCGCCCCACGCTGACGCTCGAGGTGTCCACAGGCAGTGTCGGACGCGTTAGCATGTAGCGGTATTAGGCTAGCTCGACCCGTGTCTTGGCATGGGCCGTGGTCGCTCGGGAGGCGAAAATATCTAGGATGAGGCTCAGTGCGATCAAGGATCTTGACCTTCAGTGCTGCTCGATGTTGCGGAGTTGCTTGGTCAGCTCAATCGTCGAGTAGATGACTGCCGATCTCGTGACTCCTCGACATACTCGACGGATCTCCACTCCAGCTTTCCCTTCCTGACGAAGGTGACGGCGTGAGGCTGATCGGTAATACGTTGGATGAACCGCTCCACGGGCTGGACGCCAGCGGTGCGGGATAGGAAGTCGAGCTCGTCGAGATATTCTTTTGGCCTGCGCTTCGTTTTGGTTGCGCGTGATGGAGACCCACGAGGACGGCTTCCTCGCTTTTTGGCTTCCGTAATGATAAAGTCTCTCATAATCTGTACAAAATACGATAATTACTGACGCCACCGCCCTATTTCGGTAGCTCTGTATAGTATGGTATAAATGTGATGACGTCGCAGTCAGCCGAGCTGAGATGCCGTCATCCACGAGTGGGAGTTTAGTCCCATCATGCTGCTGGGTGATATGCTTACTGCTTGCTGTGGATGATATGGATCATCTTGTGGGGGCGTTAGTGAGCTGGAAGTTTGCAGCGTTGCGATCGAGGTGACTGCAACGTTGCAATTGAATGCTTAACGTTTGAGATGAGTGAAAAGCAACGTTGCTTTTCTGTCGCCGACCAGGGATCATCGTGGTGATGCGGATAGGAGGGGCTTGCTGCATGGGTTAGGGACTGACCTGTGAGGACTCGTTGCGTAGGTGGGATCGTTGGGTTACACCGGACGAGGAGAGTGCGTGGCTGGTAAATAGATGTTTGAGGGAGACTAAGTGCAGCGATGGTATACTTTGGGATAGCTGCGTGGAGGTCTGTGGAGAGGTGGTGCCGAGAGATCACTCAAAGTGGCATTGAGCCCAATCGTAACATGTTGACAAAGTATGGGGAGTAAAAACCGGGATGACTTTGTAAATGTCGTGTGGCTACCCTTTGCTTTAAGTAATGAAGGCAGGGCGCACATTGTCCGCATAACTCGCGACCCCTAAAGTGGGAACTTTTCAGATAAAGCATTCGTTAATCTTTCACCGAGGTCTTCTAATGAGAAAGTACCTCTATAACTTTTCCTTCTTGCTATTTGCTGTCACATCTGTACTAGCACAGAAGAAGCAGTCACAGTCACCAGGTGTTGCTCTCCGAGGGAGGTACTAAAAGCGCCCAGTAGCGCTAACTACGGTGCAGTGTGTCGAGTATCCTCAAGTGAGGGCTACGATAGCCAATGATAAGGTCTTCACTCTACAAGTCCCACAGATGCCAAAGCCTACGCATCTCTCTCTTATGTCGGCTATGATACCCAGGAATGTCTACCTTACAGGTGGCCCCTACGCGTACTCCTGAAGAACAAGACCAAGCTCTGGATCAGGTCGTCATCGTCGCCTATGGGACGCAGAAGAAGCGGAAATTAAATGACGCTCAGAAAAGCTTCGATGTGCTAAACGGCTAATCGTCCCATGACAGACGCTGTGAATGCCCTTGCGGGAGCTTCCTGGGGTGCAATTTCCTCTTCATCAGGTCAGCCAGGCGATGCGGGGAATGTCCGTATTCGTGGGTTCGGATCGGTCAATGCTTCTTCAGCACCTCTTTATGTCGTCGATGGATCTGTCTACCATGGGAGTATCTCCGGATGTCCAGCACAGGGACATCATATCTCTGTCCTCAAGGACGCAGCTGCCACCGCCTCCTGGCTCAAGCGCTGGGAATGGTGTCATCATCATCGACCAAGCGTAATGGTGGAGAATTGCCTCGATAGTGTCGCACCGCTTCAGCTTCTCTATGAGTCAGGGGCTCTCGGCGTGAGCCCTGGGCATGAAAGACTATGGACCACTACAAGCTCCGCTGGCAGCAGTGGTACAATCAGCGAGTATCGCTATGATGCCAATGCCGGAAAAGAGTGATGAGGAGCTCAGTACGCTAAGCTTTCATCCTTTCTAACAATTCCCTCGTCTATAATCCCTATGCTGGGATCCAGTCTTACTACCAGAAGGATGCTACGACGGGAAGTATATCCTCTGGGGAACTCCTGGCAGGGAAAAGGCAAAGGATCCTCCTACCTAATGGGGAGCTAAATCCAGAATCACCCAGGTCTCTGCTCTATGGCGATGACCTCGACTGGTATAATGCCGTCTGTGCAGGACACCGTAGCGACTATACGCTCAGCGGAGGTCTTAGTACCAGAAATCTCAAGTCTTACCTCTCCTTCGGGTATCTGAATGGACAATTTTTATGATCAAGACAGGATATAAGCGCTATACCGTCCGTACGAACCTCTCCTACAATAATAGTCCTTGGTTTGCTCGGTACTTCGAGTAGTTGGTCACACACCCATTCAGGAGCTCCTCGTTCACTTGTTAATACAGAATGCTAACAGACTAGCTTCTCTCAGGATATCGCTCTATCTATCCGATCCACCGTCATGATCCCTGACCAAGGTATCTCAAGGATAAGAGGGACTTGATCTCACGACCACGAGACAGATCGTCCTTTCCCGCAAGAACTGTGCCGTCGAGAGCTAGCTCATCTTGACCTGAGTCAGACAGAGCGCGATGTGCTGGTGAGCTCGCTCCTTTGCTGAATTTAAGCCATCGAAGGTCGAAGCTCACGCTCAATGTAATTTTATGACCTGCACGCGTAACATCCGTAGCAAGACCCGCTACAACAATAAGACAGGCGACCAGCCTCAAGGGCTATTAAGGTATACCTCTGATCGATGTGACGACGCTCGGCGAACCAGCTCGCTAACTATACCGTGATCGGTAATCGGGTTCGATGCTCTCCTAGGGCATGAAAGCTCGAATATCGATACTCTGCAGCTCGAAGGAAGAAGGAATTCCTGAAGTTCACTTACCATTGATGGGTTGCTCATTATGCTTGCAAGGTACGTTCGCTCACCTCGTCTACGACGGACTATAATAAGGAGGTTATTTCGGTCCTTGGAGCTACTCCTATGACAAACGATATAATGCCTCCTTCTCCTTCCAAGACATGATGGATCAGTCGTTTCTCTCGTAAGAGCCGATGGGGTAACTTCTGGTCAGTCGGTGCTGGGTGGAATATCACTTCAAGAGTCCTTTATGCGTGACAGCATCTCTTGGATCAAATGAGCTGAGCTCAAGTGGATCTGGACAGACGAGGAATGACCATCTAAATAGCTATTTCCTTATCAGACGCTCTATTCTGTTGGGTCAGATAACCTAAATGAGCCAGTCTACGTACCTCAAACGTCGGGAATGAGGATCTCACGTGAAACTCAGATCTCAAGTGACCTAGCGCTGGAATTTGGTCTGTTCCATGTGCAGAGGAAGTGACCAGGTTCTTTAATGGGAATCAAGGATCTACTCTTCGAATATCCCTTCCATCTTCTACCGGAGTAGGAAGTATTGACGGGAAATATTGGGAAGGTACGTAATCGTGGTGTCGAGCTTGACCTCTCGGTGCGTATTATTATCATCTCGCAGGCTGACTTCTCATGGAATGTCCGTGCCAATGCGACTTGGCTATCCAATAAGATCCTTCGTCTGCCTGATCTCAACCGCAAGGATGGTATCGTGTGACGACGTACGTAAGAAGAGTATCCAGGGAGGGCATAGCATCTATGACTACTACCTCTGTGAATACCTTGGGTAGACCCTGCTGATGGTAAGGCGATGTATCAACTGCCCGGATAAGGAGCGCTTCCCAGACGAACCAGGACTAGAGACTACAGGTGAGCGTGCTACCTACACCAGAATGGGAAAGGCGCGTAAGCACTTCAAGGGGTGCTATTCCTGATGATGTCTAGAGTTCTCCACCGATGTCACCTATAAGAACTTTACGCTTGGAATTGGCCAAATTTTAAACACCAGCTCGGTGGTTATGTCTATGACGGCATGTACCAGCGTCTTCTGTCTCGTGACCTGAAGGATGGTGACTATGCACCCTGATCTATTCCGTGCTTGGCGTAAGCCCGGTCAAGTCACCGATGTTCCACGACTAGATGCTGGTCCTAAGGATTATTCGACGATGAACTCGTGCTGATCTCAGCATCTGCCCTCTCTCTCTGAAGAAGCGTCTCTCTAAGCTACGCCTTTCCTAAGACGATCTCTGCTGCTCTAAGCTCCGTCTTTCAGGCTTGAGCTTAGCTGTAGCAGGAGAATCTGTTCCTCCTCTCAAGCGTCGTGGTTTGAACCCTTTTCCATCGCTATAGTGGTGTTAATAGGCATGCCTGGCTACGAAGTGGCTCGCACCTTGACGACTACGCTGAATGTCTCCTTCTAATCGATGCTGATCCTTATGGAAGCGAATATTTAGATACACCCTGGTGGCGCTGAGCTTCTCATGTGCCTTGGGGCTCTCCTCTTGTAGAAAGACTTCCTAGGCTGAGAGTCTGCTCAAAGCCTCACTGATAAGGATGTCGAAGGAACGCCAGAGGAGCTCCTTGGGCTAGTCAATGGCTTGCATAATATGATGTCCGTTACTCCTTCCGGACAAGGTTCGGTATGGGGTGCACCCTCTCTGGTGTACGTCTAGACTTGCTGGTGATGATGCTTGATTAACACGGTGAGTACTCATAATCTAGGTGAGTACCATATACTGACACCCAGAATATGAGCGAGGAGTAGTGGGGTCCTTAACTACAAGGCTTGGGACTTCTACTATACGCTGATCCAGCATACAGATCTCTACTGCAAGGCTTTAATAACCGCCTCAGTGAGAAAGAAAAGCAGCTAGACAATGTCACTCTATGCAAGGAGGCTTTAGCTATCCGTGCCTATGCTTACCACCAGCTGGTACAGCTCTATGCCAAACGCTATGACCCTCGGACTGCGGGCAGGATCTGGGAGTTATCCTCCCGGCCACAGGCCGGAGATCTCTCTTACTCTGGTCCTGCACCTCGAGCAACCGTGGCTGCCTGCTACAAGCAGATCAGGCAGGATCTCAAGGAGTCTCTGGCTCTCTTGAAGGATCTTCCGCAGAAGAACAGGCGTAATCACCTCTGCTACACTTTAACGGTCAGTGGTATCGCTGCTCGTTTGCTCTGACGAAAGTCGGGTGGGCTACAGCAGCGACCTATGCGCAGGATACTTATTGATAAGACAAAGTCAAAAGCTCCAGAATGGTGCCGAACTGCTAGATGGCTTTAACAACTTCGAGGCCAAGGAATGGATGTTGGGCTATCGTAATGCGGAGACGCAGGCTACCACAGGCTGGTGACTTCCATGCGCACTACTCCTTCGCTTCAAGGATGGTTGGGAAGATATCTTCTATACACGATCAACCGTACGCTCTATGACCAACTTGGAGCTAAGGATGTACGTAAGGAAGTGGTGGTATTGCTGTGACCTAAATCAGGAGATACCCAAGGGGTGCAGATAAGGAGGCTACCTTAATTTAGCTAATGTGTGCTGCGACCTTCGAGATCACTGGGCAGTATTATGAAGAGTGGGTGAAACCCTATTACTAGTGTCGGAATGTGATGGTCATGCACTGGGTGGATGTACTACATCTTGGCTGAAGCGCAGGCACCAAGGGAGAACCTCAGAAGCTCGAAGGCGCTCTATGACGTGGTCCAAGACACGTGATGCAGACTACGATGCCTACGAGACTTTGGTGATGGGCTCATCGAAAAGATCTTCTTACACAAGCGAGTGGATCTGCTCTTTGAGGGTTCGATTCTTTGATGAGCGTCTGGGTATCGTGCCTAAGCGCCTTGAGGCAAAAACTTCGACATCATCCGTAGATTCCCAAATTGTAGAAGAGGGGTGGTGAGACCTTCTATCAGAGATAACTCTCCCTACAGAATAGGGAATGCCACTTAAAGATGTCCCTACTTCAGTAGATGATAAGCGCTGGCAGTTTAAGATCTGAGCAAAAACTCCGAGGAAACCTCTGCGTACAGAACCCTTAGAAACTGCTTCTCCTCCTCGCTTGCACGCACGTGTCCATTAATCAGGGTGTATCTGTGTCGTGCTGGTTGAGGTAGATCTTTATTCCTCAATGAATATCCCCCCGCTTACCTTGGTTGTTATCTAAGGCAGGCGAGATATTTCTCTTCTTTCAAGATTATAGGTATATTGTGGGTGTGGTGTTAGGGTCTATTGTGTGCAAATTGGGTATACTTTATTGGCTGAGGTGTTAGGTGTATTGTGTTGTCTTGTATTGCTTGGTTGGGGCGTTTTGTGGTTATCCTAGGTGCTTTAGGGGTGTTATTGGGTTGGTCTTGCTGGTTATATCCTGAGGGATTGAAGCTTAGGATAAAAATTTTTGATCCGTTGTAACCTCTTCATTTACGGGCTCATCGTATGCACTCAGGAGGGGATGTCTCTATGGACATTTTCTCCTTTAGATTTGGATTGTATTTAAGTTTTGCCCTATCTTTGCAACCGCAAACGAGAAATAACGCCCCCTGGCGAAAGAGACAGCAAGCGAGCGGTCTTCAAGGAGGTAAGAAACGTAAGCACGAGGTTAAGTCGGGAGACCGATTGATCTTTGACCCAGAAGAGCTTTTCGGAGCTCATTCTAGCGATCATTGACATACTTGATAAAAACATAACGAGAAAACAACGTAGAGCAAACAAATAAGTTAGTATACAACCTGGATGTGGATAGGCAACTTGAAGCATCTTAGGCGCAAAAACAGATAAGGGCAGACGGTGGATGCCTAGGCTCTCGGAGGCGATGAAGGACGTGATAAGCTGCGATAAGCTACGGGGATCGGCACATACGAATTGATCCGTAGATTTCCGAATGGGGCAACCCGGTACATTGAAGATGTATCACACTGCAGCGCAGTGAGCGAACGTGGGGAACTGAAACATCTAAGTACCCATAGGAGAAGAAAACAAAAGTGATTCCCTTAGTAGTGGCGAGCGAACGGGGACTAGCCCAAACCGAGCTTGTTTCGGCAACGCAGGGGTTGTAGGACTCCGATATATGAAGACAAGGTTAGGAGAACGGTCTGGAAAGGCCGGCCATAGAGCATGAAAGCTGCGTATCCGAAAACTTTAGTTGGAATTAGGAGTATCCTGAGTAGCGCGGGACACGTGAAATCCTGTGTGAATCAGCGGGGCCCATCCCGTAAGGCTAAATACTCCCGAGAGACCGATAGTGAACCAGTACCGTGAGGGAAAGGTGAAAAGAACCTCGAACAGAGGAGTGCAATAGACCCTGAACCCGTCTGCCTACAAGCGGTAGGAGCAGCCATGCTGTGACTGCGTGCCTTTTGCATAATGAACCTACGAGTTTACTTTCTCTGGCAAGGGTTAAGAGATGAAGAGTCTCGTAGCCGAAGCGAAAAGCGAGTCTGAATAGGGCGATATTAGTCAGGAGGAGTAGACGCGAAACCAAGTGATCTACCCTTGGTCAGGGTTGAAGGTTGGGTAAAACCAACTGGAGGACCGCACCGGTAAGCGTTGAAAAAGCTTTCGGATGAACTGAGGGTAGGGTGAAAAGGCTAATCAAACTTGGAGATAGCTCGTACTCCCCGAAATGCATTTAGGTGCAGCCTGTGGAGTTTCTTGTGTGAGGTAGAGCGACTGATTGGATGCGAGGCTTTCACCGGCTATCAAGTCCAGACAAACTCCGAATGCATACAAGTTAGATCCACGGGTGAGGGGCATGGGTGCTAAGGTCCATGTCCGAGAGGAGAAGAATCCAGACCATCAGCTAAGGTCCCGAAATAATAGCTAAGATTGACGAAACGAAGTCAGAGTGCTAAGACAGCTAGGGATGTTGGCTTGGAAGCAGCCATTCATTTAAAGAGTGCGTAACAGCTCACTAGTCGAGTGCTTTGGCGTGGATAATAATCGGGCATAAGCTAGTTTACCGAAGCTGTGGGATATGAATAACATCGGTGAGGGAGCATTCCAGCGACGCCGAAGGTAGGAGGACAACTCTTGCTGGAGTTTCTGGAAAAGCAAATGTAGGTATAAGTAACGATAAGGGGTAGAAACCTCCTCGCCGAAAGACTAAGGTTTCCTGATCAACGCTAATCGGATCAGGGTTAGTCGGGGCCTAAGGGTAGCCGAACGGCGGACCCGATGGACGAACCGGTTAATATTCCGGTACTAATTATGTGAGCGATGTGGAGACGGAGATGTGACGGTCCTGCCAGCTGACGGAATAGCTGGTTAAAGGGTGTAGGTGTTGATTGGGGTAGGCAAATCCGCCCTGAGAGCTGAACCTGACAGTACACTGAGTGCTTGCACGAGGTGATATGGACAAAGTAACGGCGCTCCCAAGAAAATCCGCTAAGCATATTGCATGATTACCCGTACCATAAACCGACACAGGTGGTTGGGTTGAGTATACTAAGGCGCTCGAGTGATTCGCGGTTAAGGAACTAGGCAAAATAGTTCTGTAACTTCGGGATAAAGAACGCTCACCTAACCGGTGAGCCGCAGAGAATAGACCCAGGCGACTGTTTAACAAAAACACATGGCTATGCTAAATCGAAAGATACTGTATATAGCCTGACACCTGCCCGGTGCTGGAAGGTTAAGAGGAGATGTCATCATAGAGAAGCATTGAATTGAAGCCCCAGTAAACGGCGGCGTAACTATAACGGTCCTAAGGTGGCGAAATTCCTTGTCGGGTAAGTTCCGACCTGCACGAATGGTGTAACGATCTGGGTACTGTCTCAACCGCGAGCTCGGTGAAATTGTAGTATCGGTGAAGATGCCGATTACCCGCAACGGGACGAAAAGACCCCGTGAACCTTTACTATAGCTTTGCATTGGATTTGGGTAACAAATGTGTAGGATAGGCCGGAGACTATGAAGCGGGTACGCCAGTATTCGTGGAGTCGCCGTTGAAATACAGCCCTTTTGTTGTTGGGTTCTAACTCGCAGAAGCGAGGACATTGCATAGTGGGTAGTTTTGACTGGGGTGGTCGCCTCCAAAAGCGTAACGGAGGCTTCTAAAGGTACCCTCAGACCGATTGGTAACCGGTCGTAGAGTGTAATGGCACAAGGTGCTTGACTGGGAGACTAACAAGTCGCACAGGTAGGAAACTAGAGCATAGTGATCCGGTGGTTCCGTATGGAAGGGCCATCGCTCAAAGGATAAAAGGTACTCCGGGGATAACAGGCTGATCGCTCCCAAGAGCTCATATCGACGGAGCGGTTTGGCACCTCGATGTCGGCTCGTCACATCCTGGGGCTGGAGAGGGTCCTCAAGGGTTGGGCTGTTCGCCCATTAAAGTGGCACGCGAGCTGGGTTCAGAACGTCGTGAGACAGTTCGGTCTCTATCTGTTGTGGGCGTATGAGATTTGAGGGCCTGACACTGGTACGAGAAGGACCGTGTTGGACGAACCGCTGGTTTATCGGTTATGCCGCCAGGCGTACTGCCGAGTAGCTACGTTCGGTTGAGATAAGTGCTGAAAGCATCTAAGTACGAAGCTTGCCTCAAGATTAGATCTCATTATTAGAGTGGTTAAAGACGATGACCTTGATAGGCTACAGGTGTAAAGGTGGTGACATCAAAGCCGAGTAGTACTAATAGCCCGAAAGTTTTTGCGCGTAGGGGTTGTATACCGACTTAGCGCTACGGTGAGTGAGTACCGTATGTTTTTATCAGTGTCAATGATTGTCTAGAATATTGCGATATTTAGGTGGTTATAACGTTGGGGTTCCACCTCTTCCCATTCCGAACAGAAGTTAAGCCCAATTGTGCCGATGGTACTGCGAAAGTGGGAGAGTAGGTAGCCGCCATTTTAGAAGAGTTTGGGTGTTCTGAGCGTATGCTTGGGACACCCAAATCTATGCTCACGCCTAACAGAGTGAGGAGGGCTGGTCGTGAGAAGAGATAGCTACAGGGGATAGTTTACTACAGCTCTGCGGGCGTCCCTATCTTTTACCTATTCATCGCTCTAGCGAGATCTGTGCTATGATTATCTTCCTCTTTTCCTTTCTTGGAGTTATCTATTTTTTAGTACCATCCTACTTTTTCCACTACAGGATCTGCTCATATCATATCTATTTTACGCCTTTTCTTTTTTAGGGTTTAGACGTATTGCCTGCTTTGGGTAGATACCTAGTTGAGGTGAATGATGCTGGCAAGGTCCTTGAGATGCCGTGCTCGTTTGGAGTTGAGGATTAGGAAGGACTTTGTTAGTTAGCCCTTCGCCTTTGTGCGGCTGTGTGCTGGTGGGTTGTTGCCCTTTATAGCGCAAGCTCTATCTTTTCCCAGAAGGTAGAGCTTTAGTATGGCAGAGGGTATGCCTTTGGTTGAGGCTAGCACTGGGTCGTCAGGGGGCGGTCGCCTGATAATCTGCTGATAATGAGCTGTGGGGAATGTTGTTAGACGAAAATCTTACGTAAGGTTGGTCGGATGAAAACTTTTGTTCTATCTTTTGCAGTGCGAGCAGGTTAGCCAAGGTGGCGGAATTGGTAGACGCGCTCGTTTCAGGTGATGTTCAAAAAGACGATACAGGTTCGATTCCTGTCCCTGGGCACTAGACTTGTTTCCAACAAAACCGTCTTGGGTTGCAAAAGACTTCAAATACCCGCGGTGGTGAAATTGGTAGACACGCTACTTTGAGGGTAGTGCCGGTTACGGCGTGTGAGTTCAAATCTCATCACGTACATAGAAAGTGATGACGACTCCTTAAGAGCAATCTGGGAGTCGTCTCATATGGGGCATCCAGTCTAGATGATGCCCACCACTAATTATAGACTACACGATGATCGTTCGACCCAATGTAAGCTAAACCTCCGGTCTCTTCGTCACCGGACGCCGATCGGACGACTACCATCTCCTAGAGACAAATCTTCCTACCGATACCTCTCTGCAGTGAGCCTACAGAACAACTTTCGATCCTGAGGGATCGACGAGGATCAACTGGAGGTCGTCGAATTGCCGTCGATGGGGCGTCTAGAGGGACAGCTTGGTCCTACGTGCTGTGCGTCTACTACGTGAGCAAGCCTCCCTTTCCGCCCGTTCGTACTTCGTCTGACGAAGTACATCCCCTCGGGGCTGGCATGGGGGAGGATCGGCCGATGGGCGTCCCTTACGCTGGCTGCGCTCAATGAGATGGCTGGCTTGGGTCTCTCTGCTTGGAGGAAGGAGCCTGGAGGCGCTCGCCCTGACTGGGGCAGACTGTGTCCGCTCTTCGTGTACCTTGCCCCGCCCTCGGCGAAGGTATCGGAAGTGCTAAGTCCACTGGAGCTCCCCCAGCTCTCGGGTCTTTACCCAGCTCGTCAAGCCTAGCCTGCATGTCGCTACAGCAGAAGCCTTCCGAGACTGGGGTTTTAATCGCCCAGCTCGACCTTTACAGGCTACTCGCCCTTCCGCTGGAGCAGTGGCGTGAGGTCGTCACCAATGACTTTGAGCTAGCCTCTTCCCCTCTGTCCTGAGCTACGGGAGATCCAAGGGAGTCGCTCTGTGCCTGCAGGAATGATTTTGATGACAGGCTCTGGCGCTACGATCTATGCACTCTCGAGACGCCCACTTGGTACGCAGGTTCTCCTTGGCCCAAAACCGCTTCGTCTGGCAGGAGACACTTCCTAACCGATACCTTTCCTCTTGATGATGCCTAAAACATGATCCCCAATGTCTTGTGGCTGCCTTCGTCAGGTAGTGGCAAGACGACCTTTACCCTAGGTCTTCTGCGTGCCCTAAGCCAGAACAGGGCCTGACAGGCCTAAAGAGAGCTTCAAAATGTGGGCCTGACTACATTGATCCGAAGTTCACCGCCTGGCTTGGCGGGGGTCGGTGAACCTCGACCTCTGTGATGAGCCCTGAGCATGTACAAGCTGTATATGCTCGGCATAGCCGCTGGTAGCGATGCTGCCGTACTCGAGGGCGTCATGGGGGCTCTATGATAGCTATGTCCGTGACCAGGGCTCTTCGGCCGGGTCGCAGCGACCACAGTTTATGAAACGATCCTGCAGTCGACGCCCGTTCATCTGCCTTCTCTGTTGAGGGCAATCCTCTATGGGGATGAAACACTTCCGTACGACGAGCAGAAGTCGTCGGTGGTCTTCATCGTGTGACCTCGAATTTTTCGCTTCCTTAGGAGCAGCAGAGAAGCGAGGGGTAGTCCTTGGGGTACCTACCGAACCCAGCTCCTCGGTGCCTTCGCGCCACTGGGGCTCTCCTTGGAGGAGCTATCGACACTAGATGCTGCCGGGACATGGCCCAGCTTGATCCCAGGCGATATGTCCAGCGATCGACTGCTCGATGATCAGCGTCACCGTCCGATGCTTCAGGAAGAAGCTCTCTGCCGTTGTGGGGGATGAGGTCGCCATGGCAAGAGACAAGCTTTCAACTTTTATTTATGCGAGAGAACCTTCGGCGTCTCTCCCAGCTGGCGAACAATTGTACTTCTCTCCGCTGGCCAATGAAGCCGTCCCTGCCTCTGACCTCGTCTATCTCCAGGGGGTTATCCGAGTTTATCTTGACCAACTAGCGACAGCTGATCAGACGCGCCTAACGCTTCGGGATCACGTCAGCGAGTGGGAAGACAACCGGTGCGGAGGGGATGATGGCCTCTGCCGTGAGCTGCAGGATGAACAGGTCAGAGCGCTGCCCGGTAACGGGATTCTGGAGCTCGGGCGACGATGGAGCAGATGCGCCTGCGCCTCGGCTACCGCAAGCTCAGCTCGGCGAGCAGAATGGCAGGGCACGAGTTCCGTACTCACACGCCTGCGGGCGAAGAGCCTACAAAGGAACGTAACGCTCGGCCCGAGACGAAGAAGTCCCGACCCTCCCTCTGTCACTAAGGGCAATGTCCGAGCTGGCTATGCCTTTTATTTCGGGAAGCCAATCCCTTTGGATCTTTTCTGCTAGATCTCTCAGCTCTCAGTTCTTCGAGCAGGAAGCTATCTTCGTTGGGTCGAAATTTGTACTTTTCTCCAGCGAGAGTTTACCTCTGCTCAAGAGGAGGTAAACCTTTCAGCTCCACATATAGGTAAGCCTCGTAGGGCAGGGGAACCGCTAGATAACGGACCAGCGTATCCTCTGTCGGGAAGATCGTCTAGAAGAAGGGCATTTGGGCTTTTTGTATTTTGTATTAATTTCCTGCGAGTTGGTTAGGTAACATCCATATGGCTAATCATCCTTCATCTTATCGGGCCGGACATCGACAGGCTCCGAGCTTTAGCTGTCTTGTGTATTTCTTTCATCTTCATGCGTCTTGGCTTCCTAGTGGGTTCCTTGGGGTGGACATTTCTTTGTTCTTTCCGTACCTCATTAGTAGTACCTGTTCAAAGAGATTGCTTAGCGGGTACATTTTAGCTTCCAGCAATTCTATATCCGGCCTTCGTCGTATCCTGCCAGCGTTCTTCTTTGCGACACTGGTGACACTGATTGTGGGGTCAATACTCTTTGTGACCGAGATCTGAATCGTACTGAAGAAGTCTGCCATAGCAGCTCTTGCCTTTAGCTCGAACTTCTATTTCATGCGCGAGGGCTACTTCCCCGACCTCAGATATGCCTCTCACCTCCATATTTGGTCTCTCTCGGTGGAGGAGCAGTTCTATTTCCTCTTCCCGATACTCTGATCTTCCTCCTATGGCCCCTATTTAAGCGAAAGAAGTAGGCTGTCACACTGGTGCAACATCGACCCTAAGAAGCGCTTGCTCTGGGTACTTGTCCCACTAATAACTTGGGATTGCTCTTGATGAGCTATCCTCTTAAAGAGTTAGGTATTAGCTGGGATCCCTATTACCTGCCTCATCTACGCTTCGGGGAGCTCCTTATTGGATCGATCTTCGCCGTAGCACTGACGGATCCTTCTCCTTATTATCATCCTCGTCGTACTTATGGATCGGTAGCTATCCTTGCTCGTCCTATTATTGCTCTGTACTTGTTGGTGGGGTCTTCGTTGGTCCTTCTTCCTAGGGTGCTCGCTGCGATCCTTGACCCAATGACTTTGAGCTGTGATCTATATGCTAACCAGCAGGATTATTGGGTATCGCGCTTCTTCTCCCATATACGCCTGTGGTATGGATCGGGAAGATCTCCCCTACTCGCTCTATCTGTGGCACTGGTTATTTATCACCTTTAACCGCTATTTCGTGGGGCGTGAGGATCAGTGGAGTAGATGCGCTCTGGATCGCTCCACATTGACCTTTGCTTTGGCTAGCTTTTAACTACTGTAATGTTGGGCAGCTCTCTTCGCTATCGAAGATAACCTTCCGTCAAGGGCTCCTCTACTACTGTCAGCACTCGTGTGTGTGGACTGATAATACCCACATGCTGGGTATCCTATGCCTACAGTACACCAGTATAGCAAGGCAGAGATGAACTTTGATAACCTTAGTCAGCTCTCCTCAAAGGGATACGACGCAGACTCCCAAGGTCCTTATCGCAGGGGACTCGCACGGCTCACCTCCTCCACTTCTTCGAGACATAGGTAAAGATGAGCATTGGTATGCCTATGTCTCCGCAGCAGCCTAATTGCCCCTTCAACTACTTGATTATGTCTTTGAGCTATGGGGCAACGTGTGAGGGAGAAAACTTTTGGTCAGGGGTATGGCCAAACTACAAAGGAGGTACCATAAGTACCAGTCATCGTTCTCTAGTCTCTGGGGAAGTCCGGACTACATGGCCAGACTCTACCTACCTTCATCAGATCGATCGCACATGGGGCGATGCTTCGTGCAGGAAAGACGGTTTATATGGTAAGCTCCTTCTATGCTCGCTCGACAACAGCCCGACTACGAAATCCTGTTGGTAGCTCGAGGAATTCCTGCCCATGATCCTTCGCGTGTACCGATCTCGCAGCTTCAGGTGCTAGCTATCATAAGGCGAAGGCTAATGGAGATCCGTATATAAACCTCGTAAGTATCACAGGTAGTTTGGATCGCGTCTGGGGAGTTCCTCCTCCGACGCTTCTTGTAGATGGAATGACAGTCCTTGCAGATACACATCATTACAATGACATAGACGCTTTTTAGTGGCACGAGCATATCAGAAGAAGTGGGCGCCTTATCCTGAGACCTTGCCCAGTGGGTAACCTTACGGGATTCCCACAACTAGTCTACTAAAGGATGCCCCAGATCTAGAGCCTGAAACCAGATCTTAGAAACTCTTGCCACTGAGTGGCTGTGGCTGCTTACAAAAATCTCGATCTCATCGACGATCTTCTCTGCTGCCGGGGAGCTGGCTTGCGGATCTCCTCACGTAGAATCGACACTGCGTCGTGTCCTGTACTAGCTTTAGAGCACGTGGGGTGAGCTGGGTCAGGCTTCGGCATCAGGGAGGATAGCTGCCGAGCGGGAGGAGGGCTAGTGCATTCTTCTGATGATCCTCTGCGACATTGGGCGAGGGGTACGGAGGCTTTCCCAGCTGTGAGCTCGAGATCAGGCTGGCTCCCGCACTGGGATGCAACGACGTCGGCAGGCGTATAGGCAGATCCATTCGCTGGATAAAGGCTGAACAATAGACCGAGAAGTCCTTAGCCATGAGAAGCTCTTTCGCCTTTGCCCTCAAAACCCTTCCTGTCTGCCAGATGAGAGCAACCCTGAGTCCCTTGGGCTTGTAGCTGGGAGCCGATGCCTTCGTTGATACTTCTAGCCTAAACTTCCTCCGATGACGAGGACGACCTGCCCGGTGTCAGCGGGTGAACCGAACTCCCGTAGAGCTTCCTCTCGGCTGGCACTAAGATGCTCTATGGCAGGGGCGAAAGTTTGCCGTGAGGACGATCTTATCCTTTGGGGAAGAAGCGCTCCATGTCAGGGTGAGCGGCACAGATACGAAGTTAGCACGGCGAGCAGGAACTTATTCATGCCAACATAAGAGTTCTGCTCCTGGATGAGGGTGGGGATGCCAAGACTCTGTGTGCAGCCTTGAGGGTCGGAGCACTAGCATAGCCCCGACACCGATGACGAATCTGAGGCTGAAACTCATGGGATGTCTCGAGCGGTGATGAGGCTCCGGAAATCACGGATTGATCCAGTTGCGCCACAGACGCTTCCGATCAAGACCACGGATCTTCAGCCCACGGATCAGGAAGCCTGTGAGGGACACGCTCCATCTCCATGACCTTCTGCACCGATGAAGAGAATATCGATACTAGGGTAGCGACGGCGAAGGGCTTCAGCAATGGATACGGCAGGAAGATATGGCTACATACCACCACCACTGATGATAGCTCGTTGGATCATAAGACGCTTAGATAGATGACTGAGATAGGGGCTGAAGGTTGCTCTTGGCGAAGCTCATCACTGAATCTTTAATCCGAGGAGAGCGGATGTCGAGGAGACTCCTTCCAACTCTTCAGGATGAAATTATTATCGCGGGGCCAGCTTCGCTTGGGGCGGTCTACACGGGAGGCTGCGATCGTGATACCGATGGCGATAGCGATGCTAGGACAGAGGATCCCCATAGCTGAGGGAGGGGTGGCTGTCCTGTCGTGATGAGCCCCGGGATACGACCATATTGACTAGTGCTTACAAGGGGTAGAGGATGCCGAAGCCCTTGATCAAGTTACTGCAGTAGATGTTAGTCCTGCTTCCTTGCCTCTCAGTGGGCTAATAGCATCCAGGCGATGTAGAGGCCAAAGTTGGGGAGGACCGAAGATCCCATATTCCTCGATCTAGCATGGAGGGTATTCGGGTAGGCTAGCAGAGATGATCACGCATCTTGCTTTCCTGGGCCACGCTGGCGACTGCCACCACGTCCCATCTCCTCTTGGTGGCTCATGGGCATCGAACGGCCGTGGCACCATCGTGGGTTGCCAGGCTCGATCATGGGTGGATACGTTGCGCCGATCACAGGCGACCATTGAGCATGGATTGGGGAGCTAGCCTTGGAGAATAGGAGGTGAAGGCGTTGCTCCACCGATGCCAGGATGACAGGCCAGCGTAGGGAACTTCTTCGGAGCTCGGGTGTCCAGCGGTAGAGGACGAAGAGATCGCATAGATGACGAGCATCAGGAGTTGGACGAAGCGAAGGCGAGAGCAAAGCCTCCGACGAATATTGCATAGCCGATGGAAGGCACGTAGCTTATTCGGGTTCTCCTGTCGTGTCAGATGCCTTCGATATGTGCGCCCAGATGACGATGAAAAGTCGGAGGGAACTCTGCTGGCTGGAGGTGAGCCCTGCGGTGATTCAACGCTCGGCGCCGTGGTGCTTCGACCTAGGACGTGGTAGATGCACAATAAGAACATGGCAGTGGCAGGAGCCTCTCGGCAATGAGTTGCAATGGGTTCTTAGCCGATATGCGGGCAAAGACCGCAGACTCCCAAGGAGCATCAAGGCATGCTTGGGCTGAGTTGATCGATCCGTGTGCTTGAGCCTTGAAGTACTCACTGCAGTCACTCAGGACGAAGGGGTCACCATCGAGACGATGATGAAAGATGAATGAGCGGTGAGACATTTCCACGAGAACTGTTGTGCGGCCGGTGCTTGCGACGCTGCTTTGGCGCTAGGCATGCTGTCCCTCCTTCTTGATTAGCTCTTGGACGATGGGAGGCGGAAGCAGTCGCTCGATGGATGTAGCTTTTTGAATGAGTCAATCGCACATGCCGGACTTGATACGGTATCTCAGAGCTATTGCCATAGCACGAGCATGCTCGATAGCCTCCTCCA
>BNJS01003480.1_pt1 | contig 115021 bp, 138 predicted proteins | sample 8540461 | NCBI WGS metagenome assembly BNJS01 (sample SAMD00202454, study PRJDB9452) | human saliva metagenome | isolation source: human saliva | place: Japan | reverse complement strand
ACGCTGGTCAAAATCGTTGAACTCAAAGGATGGCGTGCTGTTCTTCATTGGTATCCTACTGTTGTTCGGCGCGCGACGCCCCTAAGGCGCCCTCCGTATTCAGCGGATCTAATCTCCCAACCTCCTGGACTATCGAGTGGGGATGGCCGATGGACTCAGCCTGGCGCATCATTGACTGATCTGCGTCAAAGCTGGAGGGGCGCATCTCACCGCGGATCGCGGGCAAACCCTGCATCCACCGGGATGACGGCGGTGAGCATCGGGTGCAACAGCCGATGCGTGATCTCTGTGGGCGCGAGGCTACTCAGACGGCTGTCGTGCATCGTCTACTGCGCTGACTGTCATCGTGCGGTTCTGCGACTGGCGCGTCGAGGCACTACTTGTCAATGGCATGAGCGTAGTGCGCGTTGCCACGCAGTGGCATGATCTGCAGGCTCTCCTGAGCCGCGGCGGAAGACGCGTCGCCACAATGGTGCAGAGGTAGTTTGGGGCGGGCGACTGTTCTGCTTCAGAAGGATCGTCCTGCGGCGGCCCGACTCAAGGGAGATGGCGCGTTCGGTGCGCTCGAGGCGACCCGGAGAATGTCGAGGCCCATGCCGCTCGCCTGTACTGGTCGCTGTTCGCCTCCGAGGGGTGTTTTTCTCCGGCCCGGAGGCGGGATCTACCGCAGCTGTTTGCTTGAACTACGGCTATGCGGTCCTGCGCGCTCCACGGGATCCGAGCGGTGGTGAGCGCCGGGCTTAGCCCGACGCTCGAGGCTGTTCCATCACCGGACGCGGCAGCCATGTTCAACCTGGTGGATGACATCATCGACTTCCGTCCTGCGGTGGGTGATGCTGTGCTGCATCTGGATCTGATGCGAGAGTCCCCGCTGAGCGGCGATGAAAGCGAGGTTCACTGGTTGCTGCCGCAGATCCTGGCAACCGTTCACGTGACGACGGCGCTACGCTCCCAACCGTCTTGGAGGGCGGCTCCGGCACTTGGGTCAATACTGACCCGAGCACTTGGATGTCCCATCTTGGACCGGACCTGGGCGTGAGTCTGGTGGCGGATCGATCGAGTGATGGTGCGTGGTCATGTTCGATCTGCCGGTGCGACGAAGGGAGCAGCGCAAGGAAGGCGACTCGTTTCCGGCACCTTCTCCTGGATGAGGGTTTCTGGATGCTCGTACGCAGCGTCTACGTCCGTTACTCCCCAACCGTGGCCGGCGGGCTCTCCGCATGGTGGGCTCCGATCAAGTAGCCTGCCGCGGTGAGGGTAGGGATGTATATGTCTCGACCGCGGTGATGCACGCTCTGTTTCGCAACGAAGAGCCCGTTGAACCTCGTCAGGCACAATGTCATGATCTTCTGACCTCTGACGAGGTGTTTACGCTGGTCAGCCCTTGACAGACATTTCTGAAGTCTATCAGGGGTCTGGTGACTAGTCCCAGGCTTTCCCGGCGTGCACAGGATCGTCCGTCGAAGAAGTCTATCAGGGGTCTGGTGAGCTGAATCCAGCCGCGAGTTTGGCGCTGTCAGCGGTGATCAAGAAGTCTATCAAAGGGGTCTGGTGACTGAATCCCAGGCTCGGCCGCGGCGTCCTGCTCGCGGCCGTGAAGTCTATCAAGGGGTCTGGTGACTGAATCCCAGCAGGACTGCAAGACGTCCGGCACGCTCAGAATCTATCAAGGGGTCTGGTGACTGAATCCGCAGCTGGTTGCTGGGGTCGACGCGCGTCACGAGAGTCTATCAAGGGTCCTTGACTGAATCCCAGCGCCCGGCACTCATCCCCTCGAGGGGAAGTCTATCAAAGGAGTCTGAGTGACTGAATCAGCGGCTCTTGACTCGCGCGCGCAACCTCCGAAGTCTATCAGGGGTCTGGTGACTGATTCCAGCTCGAGTCCCGCGCAGCAGTTGAACGGCAGTGAAGTCTATCAAGGGTCTGGTGACTGAATCCCATCAGAGTTCCAGTGGTCGTCGTGAGCTGAAGTCTATCAAGGTGTCTGATCTGGCGGTGACTTGCCCAGGGGCGGCAGGGGCTCCGGCGTCGTCGGGCAGGGGCGCGGTGCCCGGCCTGACGCGCCGCGGCAGCTCTCTCAGTCTGTGACGATGCGCAGCGCTCCTGGATGCGCACGGGGGACGAGTGGGGCAGGTCAGTCGTTCACAGGTGGCGCGTGAGGTCCATCTGTAGCCCAGACCACCCGCGCGCGCGGTACCACACTGGCGGACAACTTTCGGCACGCGGACTGCGTTCTCCCCAGAAGACTGGACAGGGGCGACGCCCAGTAGCCTGGAGCGACGGCGCAGTGCTGACGATCGGAAAGTAGGTCGCGTCGGTGGCGACGTCGTGCGAGAGACGGCACGACGGGCAGTGCGGCAGAAGAACTCCGCCTGCACTCCGCCCCTGGGAAGGCGGGTGGGGGCGACGGCGCACGGTCCCGTGTCGCCTCAGTCTCGCCCCACCCGTGGGTCAGCGCCGCTCGCGCAGCCTCAGACTCGTCGAGTCCTCGCCTCTCCGAGGTGCCCGCCGTGCCATCCGAGCTTCGACGAGCGTCGCCACCGACGGCGTCGTCGGCCTCACCCAAAACCACGGAGCCCCCGCCGGTCGCAGCGCCGGCCTCCGCCTCGGCCCGAGCATCGGCCTCCTCCTTGAGCCGGGTGTTGACCTTCTCGACGTCGAGCACGCATGAGCAGGGAAGAGGATGAGCGCGTTGGCCACGAGCGGCAACCACACGTACATGACGTAGATCATCTGGATGGCGGACTCCGGCTGGACCTTGAGGTCCCCGTCGTACCCGGAGGCGGCCAGCAGCCACCCGGAGAGGGCCGTGCCGAGGCCGCCGCCCACCTTCACGCCGAGCGACGTGCAGGAGAACATGAGCCCGTCGATGCGCTTGCCGGTGCGCAGCCAGGTGTTCTCCGAGGCCTCGGCGATGAGGGCGTTGAGCGTGCCCTGTAGCGAGCTCATACCCAGGGCCGCGACCCCGGAGAGGATCAGCATGAGCAGGGAGGCTGTTCATGTAAGCGGCCACGAGCACCCCGAGCCGCCCCAGGGTCGCGATGACGTAGCCGACGATGTTGATCCGGTACATGCCCCCGAAGCGACTCACCACCAGTGGCGTGACCAGGAGCCCGATCATGAGTGGGATGTTGATGGCCCAGGAGAAAGTCTTCAGCAGGTCCTCATCCCCCAGGACGTACTTCATGAAGTAGATACCCATGTTGAGCATGGCCGTGAAGATCTGGGTGAGCAGGAAGACGATGAGAATAATGAGGTAGTACTTGTTGGATACGAGCATCTTGGCCGACTCCCCACCGAGCTTGTCACTCCTCGGGGCTCGTCCTCACCCTCCAAGCTCCTCGGGCGACAGCTCCTTGACCGAGAGCACCGAGGCGTGTTGACCGCCAGGCCGAGCAGCGCGTGAGATGATCGCCATCGTCCGCCAGCCGACGGCGCCGCCGCCGAACAGGGCCACCGCCCACGGTGACGCTCTGGATGAGCAGGTTCGTTCCCGAGGCGAACATGAAAGCGGATGGAGCCATCTGCACACGCTCGGCCGTTGCGGGTAATGAGGTGCGGTCAGCGACGAGTAGAGCGATGTTGTTGGCCGTGAAGAAGACGGCGTTGAGCAGCGGGTGTAGGCGATGAAGAACCAGGCGTGCCGGCGGTGTCCCCCAGGCTCGTGGGGATCGCGAAGATCGCGATGAGCAGGTGGCACAGCCCACGAACCCCACAGCATCCACGGACGGGCCTTGCCCATCCGCGTGTTAGTGCGGTCAGCAGCGCCCCGAAGATGATGTCGGAGAAGCCGTCGAAGAGCCGGGAGACCATCATGAGCGTGCCGACGACGCCCGCATTCAGCCCGGCGGTGTCCGTCAGGTAGATCATGACGAGGCGGACAGGAGCACGTAGAACGACGTTGCCGGCGACGTCGCCCGATCCGTAGCCCACCTTGTTGTGCCACCTTCGGGTACTTCCTCTCGCTGGCCGCCTCAGTCCGATTCCTGCTGTGGGGCGCCGGTCTTTTTGCCACGAGTCGCTGCTCATGCGTCACCTCGTTGTGAGTGCTGGTGTGGGAGATAAGGGGTTGAGCAGGAGATGGGCTCCATCCCCAGACTCCTGGCTGTCGACCTGGTGGCAGGGGCCGCAGGGGCGGGCCCGCAGCTGATGGATCCGATGCCGGCCATGGCGGCGTCGAGGCATGAGGACCGTGCTGCCCGACGGCGTCAGCTCGGTGTTGCGGCGACGCGCGGCCAGCTCCTCCTGCGTGTAGCGGGAGGCGTTGAAGGAGAAGGGGTCGGCCCGACGACGGCCAGACTCAGCCCCGCCTCCGGAGACGATCACCTTGTTGCAGTCGGCGTGGCTGCCCGTTCTCCTGGGGCCGGATGTAGTCCTCGTGAGTCGACGACCTCGGCGCTGAAAAGGCCCCGTGGTGGCTGGCGCGGTGCTTGTCGACGTAGCTCTCCTGCGGGCCCAGTCCGTAGTAGTCGACCTGGCTCATGGACTCGGGCGGGAAGAGGCGCAGCCCCAGGCGCGGCAGGCTCAGGGAAGCCCAGCGTCCGGCGCAGGCATTCCCAGGCTCAGGACGCCGTCGTCGGTGAGGGCTCAGAGAAGTCGTCCGTGCAGAGCAGGGCTGGACCGAGGGCGCCACGAGGGCCGACGTCGGCGCTGACGGTGACCCGACCGGGCTCCTCATCGACCTCGACGCCGTAGGCGCAGGGCCCACAACCTGGTGGTAGTGGGCGCGCTCCACTCAGGCGCACGTGGCGGTCGTTGTCGGTGGGCGCCCGCCAGATGTTGAGGCTCGACCGGGCGGTCCAGGAGCTCGCGCCCCTCGGTGGACAGAGGCCGGGCAGACCGGTGCGCGTGTCGATGGCGCAGCTCAGCCTGTCGCTGTCGATCTCGATCCGAGTGCCCTCACGTCTGACCGGAAGTCGGGTCTCACCGATGGGGCGGTTGGCGAGCGCGGCGACCCACCAGTGGCGCCTGTCGGCGTTGCGCAGGGCGATCTCGTCGAAGCCCAGGACGTGACCGGCGGCCAGCAGCGAGTCAGGGCGCGCGAGCCCGGTAGGTGACCAGCAGGTGGCGGCGGCCGGTGGGCGGGACGCTCGGCTCGCAGCGCAGCATGACGCTCGTGTGCGGCGGGACGGGCTCCGCAGGTCGAGGTCCTCACGGTCACGACGACGCCGTCGCACTGCACCTCGTGAGGAGATGCGCAGGTACTGGGACAGGTCGGTGTGGTCGAGGGTCGTTGTGGATGGTGAGCAGACCCTCGTCCTGGTCGTACTCGATGACGCGGGCGGGGCGCTGGACGTTCTTGAGCTCGGCCAGGCCGGGGTGGGGGACACGGTCGGGCGAGACGAGGCCCGTCGACACAGAAGTTGCCGTCATGGGACGGCCTCGTCGTGGTCGCCTCCGTAGAGATGGACCGGCCGGCCGTCATCACTGGTCCCGGCGGTGACCGCATGGTCGCACCACTCCCACACGAAGCCGCCGCACGTGCGCTCGTCGGCTCGGATGATCTCAGTAGTCCTCGAGGGTCGCCGGGGCCGTTGCCCGTAGCGTAGCGGTACTCCACGAGGATGAAGGGGCTTGTCGGGGTCAGGTCAGGTGAGTCGCGGATCTCCTCGATGGCCGGGTACATGCGGCTGTACAGGTCGATGCAGGAGTAGTCGTAGCGGCGCTTGGAGTCGCGGTAGTAGGAGCTCTCAGTAGTGGGTCAGCCGCGTGGGATCGAGTCCTTGACCCAGAAGAGCGCCGCCTCGAGGGGTGCAGCCGTAGGAGCACTCGTTGCCCGCGGACCAGGAGATGATGCTGGGGCGGTTCTTCTCGCGGTGGACGCACAGCCTCATGCGGTCGACGGTGGCCTCAGTCCACTCGGGATTATCGGCGATGGGCTCGTTCCAGTGCTCGACCTGGTTGTCCCAGGAGGGGTCGGCCAGGAACCGGCTCTGGTACCGTGGCTCTCGTTGTCGGCCTCGGACATGACGTAGAAGCCGTGCTCGTCGCACAGCTGGTAGAAGCGCGGATCGTTGGGGATAGTGGGAGCTGCGCACCGCGTTGATGTTGTGCTCCTTCATCAGGCGCAGGTCCCACAGCATGTGCTCCAGGTCGACGACGGGGCCGGTGGCGGGATCGAGGTCGTGCCGGTTGACACCGCGCAGGGTGATGGGCCGGCCGTTGAGGCGGACGACGGCGTCACTCACCTCGACCTCGCGGATGCCCACCCGGTCGGTGATGACCTCGTCGGGCGTGGTGATGACCAGGGTGTGAGGTAGGGGTCCTCGGCGCTCCACAGGTGGGGGCCTCGACGGTGAGCCGGGTCCGGTGGGTATAGCCGTCGTCGCCGGCGAAGGGCTCCAGCTCACCGGCGGCCACCACTGCACCGTCGTGGTCGACGAGCTCGACGGAGGTGGGGACAGGCCGCCCCGGTAGGCGCCCTGGATCTTGATGAGGGGCGGTGGACGGGCCCGGCGTCGAAGCCGGTTCCGACCACCGGGCCGAGCGAGGTGGTGTGTGACATAGTCGAACAGGACGGCGAGCCGGACGGCTCAGGAGGTAGACGTCGCGGAAGATGCCGCTGGTGCGGAACTTGTCCTGGTCCTCCAGGTAGGTGCCGTCGCACCACTTGAGCACCAGGACGGCCAGACGAGTTGGCGCCGGGGCGGACGAGCTCGGTGACATCGAACTCCGCGGAGGCGTGGGAGACCTGGCTGTAGCCGACGATGGGTGCCGTTGAGCCACACGTAGAAGCAGGTCCACGCCCTCGAAGGTCAGGTAGGTGCTGGGGGCGGCGGGGTCCGGGGTGTACTCGAAGTCGCGGATGTAGGCGCCGCGAGGGTTTGTCCTGAGGCACGTAAGGCGGGTCGAAGGGGATGGGGTAGCGGACGTTGGTGTACTGGTGGTGGTCGTAGCCCAGGTGCTGCCGGGTACTGGGCACCTGAATCATGGTGAAGCCCTCCCGGAACGGCGGCAGGGCCCTCTCACGGTGCTCGTCGTCGGTCTCAGGGGCCTTCTCCTCCCAGAAGGGCTCAGTGAGCTCGTGGACGCTGGGCAGGTAGCGGAAGGCCCACCGGCCGCTGAGCAGATGGAAGCGGTCGAGGTCCTCCCGCCTCCAGGGGACTGGTGGCGATGGGTCGGGATGCGGGCACGTAGTAGGAGCGTGGCGGCAGCGTGTGTTCATGGAGGACGTCGAGGTCCTCGAAGTGTCTAGGAACGATCATTGTTCGGCTCCCCAGGGGTTGACGGGAACAGAGGACGCGCAGCAGTGCAACGCCTGCTTGTTGACGTTAACATAGTAGATGAGATCTGCTCCAGTGAGGCAGATCTACTCCCAAGATTCTGACTCCACCGACCTCAAAGGCGGATCGATATGGTAACGTCATCACATCGTCAGGATGCGGTTACCCCTGACAATCCTGATAACCTCGCGTCATGCCAGGGCAGAGCCGGGGCGCGCAGGGAGCGCCGTCGATGAGCGACGTGGCCCGCTTGGCCGGCGTCTCGGCTCAAACGGTGTCGCGCGTGGCGGCGGGCTCGGAGCACGTCCGGCCCGATACCCGCGAGCGGGTCCTGCGCGCGATGAACCAGCTCGGCTACTCCCCCAACCGCGCAGCTCAGGCCCTACGCCGCGGCTCCTTCAAGACGATCGGCGTACTGACCCAGCAGATCCAGCGCACCGGGGAGGCCCTGACCACCGCGGGCGTGCTGGAGGCCGCCACCGCCGCCGACTACGCCGTCAACCTCGTCCAGGTGGAGCACCCGCCTCCAACGACCTGCACGAGGGCCGTCTACCGGCTCTCCCACCAGGCCATCGATGGGCTTGTCGTCGTGCAGGCCGGGCGGGCCGGACGCGAGCAGCTGGTACTGCCCCCCTCGATGCCGGTGGCGGTCTCAGACTCCACGCTCGTGGACTACTACCCCTCGGCCAGCGCCGACCAGGTCGGCGGGGTGCGCGACGCCGTCGGACACCTTCTGGAGCTGGGGCACCGCACCGTCCACCACGTGTGCGGGCCCGAGGACTCCCAGTCCAGCCTCATCCGCAGAGCCACCTGGGCCAGGACCCTGCGGGAGGCGGGACGGGAGGTTCCCGAGCCGGTACCCGGCGACTGGGAGGCCGCAGCGGGCTATGAGGCCGGCCTGCGCCTGGCCGCGGACCCGGAGGTGACGGCCGTCTTCTGCGCCAACGACGAACTGGCTCTGGGCCTCATCCGGGCCATGCACGAGCAGGGAAGGCGCGTGCCCAGCGACGTCTCAGTCGTCGGCTTCGACGGACTGGCGGTGGGCAGTACAGCTTCCCGCCTCTGACCACGGTGCGTCAGGACTTCAAACGGCACGGCCACGAGATGGTGGACCTGGTGCTGGAGCAGGCGGCCTCCGGGCCCCTGGACGGCAGCCGCAGCATCATCATCCCCACCGAGTTCCTCGTGCGCGGCTCAACCGCCCCGCCGGCACCCTGAGCACGGTCCTACCTCCCACCAAACGCCCGAGCGCCGCCCGGCTTCCTTGTCTCCTGACTTCTGACGCATGTGACTGTTCTGGCCTCTCAGGCGGGAGCTCGGGGGCGGGGCAGCTGTTCTGGAGGCGACGGCGGGCCGAGGGAAGCGGCCTGTCGGGTCGCCGGTGTCCATGGTGCTGACATCAACCCCGCACAGGCGCCGCACCCTCGAAGAAGAACCGCGGAATTCCAACGATCCTCAAGGAGTCCTTCGACGGCAGGCTCGTTGATGTCAGCGCTGTGGACACTGGGCGGCCTGCGGGATCAACTCCGCCGGACCTTGGCGGCGATGCCGGGCTCCCCCACCTCGGGGCCGGGCATTTTCATCCCAGGGCCGGGGCCTCACCTTCCACGGCCTGCCCCTGCCGACTCCTGCCCTGGGGCCAGGTGGCGCCGGCGCAACACCGAGTCCGGCCGAGTCTGTCTACTCCACGGTGGGGATCCACTGGCCAAGGGTTGTCCGTACTGCACGAAGGCCCCACCTACCCAGGGTGCACCTGACCCTCCTCCAGTAGATCCCGACCCTCGTGCGAGCTACAGGCCAGTCATCGCCCGACGTCAGCCCAACCCGCCCACCAGCCACCCCTCGTCTCCAGCCGGCCTGCGGCAGGAGTATGGATGCGCCCAGGGCGAAGGGGTAGCCGGGTTTGAGGATGCACTGGACAACCGGCTGCGCCATCTCCAGGACGCTGTCGGCGTCGAGGCCCTCCTCGCCGTTGGGACCGGCCTCGGCCACGAGGTCGGAGTAGGGGATGGTGAGATCGAGCAGGGCCATGCCGTCCTGGTGGGTGGCGGAGTCCCAGGCGCCGCCCTCCATCTCCTGCAGAGTCCCCAGGTGGAAGCTCATGATGCCGTGGTCGTCGACCTTCGCGGGCACGGACAGGATGTGGTGCGGCTCGGGGTCGCGCGGCGCACGCAGGGTGAACAGGATGATGCCGCCGTCGCGGGCGGCGCGAGAGCATGACGCGGCCGATGTGGATGCCGAAGCCGACGACGTCGAGGACCCCTCCATGGCCTCCCGTAGCTCAGCGGCGCCTCCAGGGGGATGGGGGCGCCCTCACCGGGGTCGTTGATGGCGCGACGGCCCGACGGCGTGGCCGCCTTGAGCAGCAGGAGGCGGCCGGAATCAGTGAGGACGCCGGTCTCGACGCGCTCCTGCCAACCGGCCGGGGCCTGGGCGGGGCCGGGCTCGGACTCCACCAGCCCCATGCCCAGGACGGTGGACAGGTCCGGGTGCCGTCGGCGGGCCGGTGCCAGGTGATGGTGGCGTCGTCGTGCCAGATGGGGAGGACCCGTTGAAGGGGATGCCGAAGCGCACATGCTCGCGGGCGCCGTCGACGGGCCGGGACTCATCGACATGACTGACATGGCTGGTGTGCCCGGCCGGACCGACCCGCCGGCCCTGCGCTGCCGACGCCATTGTCCTGCGGTCCCTGCCAGGTACTCGCTCGCGAGCCCAGCCTAACTGCCGCCCGGTCGCCCTGCGCACTCGCGCGGCCGGCGAGACAGCTCCTCCTTGCGGGCGCGCTCCCACTCGTGGACCTGGCGGCCCGGAGAGCGCCAGCAGGGCCAGGACCTGGAGCGCACTGGTGACGACCAGCCCAGAGTCGCCTGCCGGACCCCGAGACTGGAGACCTGAGCCATGTCGGTGACAATGCCCAGGACGAGGGGTCGCCATGAGGGGCGATGCGGCCGCGCGGGTGCCCGCGCCAGGCCGCCACCCCGAGGGCTGCGGTCAGGGAGCGTCAGGCCGGCGGACACCGTGGCGATGACGGCGACGACGGCGGTGACCACCGCCGGGTCCTCCTCGGGGATCGGGGCGGCCTCCAGCACCTGGGTGACGTCGATGTGGGCGACGCGCAGGGATCTCAGCCGCAAGCATGAGGCCCGATGAGCGCCAGGGCGATGACGAGCTGGCTGGGGCGGCGCCGTCGGGCCTCGAGGTCGGCTGAGGCGGGCCTGCCGCAGGGAGGCCCGGCGTCGGAGCCGGGGACCACCTCGTTGAGGTCGAGCACGTGGAGGGCGCCGTCGGTGACCACCGGTCCCCTCCCCGTTCTTGTCGTGGTAGGAGGTGAAGAAGTCCGGCCCAGATCTCCAGCTCGGCGGCCTCACTGGCCCAGCGGACGTCGTCGACGACGTAGTTGCGCTCAATGTCGATGTCGGCGTCGATCTTGTGGGTGACCTGGAGGGTGAGGACGCTCAGGGCCGACGGCGCGGTCGTAGGTGGCGGCGGCCAGCCGGTCCACGTGCCCGCCGCCGGGCAGCGACCAGCCGGGCGGGCAGTACCAGAAGCGGATGTGATGGCGCTGGGCGGGGTTGCCCTCGACCTCCTTCTGGTGGGCGAAGCTCTGCTTGCGCCCGAAGGCATGAGGTTGGGAGACGGGGCGGCCGGGTAGGGAGCGGCGCAGCAGCGAGGAGATGACGATCCTCCAGGAGGTGCGCAGGGGTGATGGGGTCGGCGCGCACCCAGCCGGCACGACCATCGCCTCGTGAATGTCCTCCTCGTCGCCCTTGACGGCGAGGTTGACCGGGTCGCCCAGGGCCCGTCGGGGGTGCAGGGTGCGGCCGATGAAGTAGTCGGGCACGTAGAGCCAGGTGAGGACCTGGTGGAGGCGCGGCAGGGGCGAGGTAGGGACAGGACCGCCCAGAACAGCAGCGAGGTTGACCACGAGCGCCGCATCGAGGTGCCAGCCTGAGCCGATGAGCAGCCAGGCCAGCCACAGCGTGGCGACGGCGGCGATGGCGAAAGACGGCGTCGAGGGACGTCATCGATGCTCAGGAGCGGGCGTCGACCTCCGACATCTTGGACGGGCCGTCTCGGTAGACGGGCGGCACCGTCGGGCGAGGGCGAGTCACCTCGGATGACGTCATGGCGGCACGTTACCGAAGATGGGGGGCGCCGGAGCCGGCTGAACCGCCGCATGCCACTGCCTCACGCGCTGCCGCGTCCTTCAAACCCGTGGGAACGGAGGACGCGGCAGCCGAGGGAACGACGTCGGCGGGGATCTCAAAGGCCGCCGAGGGAACAGTGTCATCAGATCTACTTCAGCACGAGGTCCTGGGTGTCGGGTAGGCCGGGTACTGCTTGCCGGACTGGATGCCCTTTCCGGCCTCGCGGTTGTATACGATGCTGGTGGTGCCCTCGGAGAAGGGCTTCAGTGCGCTCGACTCCGACACAGCGGCGAGGCGAGCCAGCCCTCAACCTTCGTGGAGCCGGGTCCTCGGAGTCGAAGGGCTCGAGACCGTCATCCTTCAGGTCGTCGGCCACCAGCGCTCCGTACTCGTCCGCCTTGCTAGTGGATTTCGTTTTGTCCTGGAGTGAGGTGGAGTCTGAGAGTGTGCTGCTGTAAGCGATGTCTCCACTGAATTCGAGCGTGCAGTGAAGCAGGTAGACGGTGTCTGACTCGTGGGTCTTCTTGTACTTCGGTGCGGCGTAGTCCTCGACCACCTTGTCGCAGGTCTGCGTGAGACCGATTTCCTCATCCTTGAAGGTCACCGGCTTGATGTTCTGAATTGTGGAGCCGGACTTGGTGGTCTCGCCGCCCTTGCTCTTGAGGTCCTTGGCATCCTTGGGTCCTCGGAGGGGTGGTGTCCGAGGCGTCCGAGTCAGTCTCGGCGGAGCTGGTCGCGGAGGCGCCACCGGGTGAGGGCTGAGCGATGTCCTGCTCATCGCAGGCGGACAGTCCAACAGCCATGGCGAGGGCGGCGGCGACGGAGAGGGACTTTGACGGAGGGCGCATGGAGTTCCTTTCGGCGCGCTGGGAACGGCGAAAAGTGTCGCCGCACGCTCATCTCCACTATGGGGGAGCCGTCACCCGGGGAGCTCCCCATCGCCCGGATGCTGCCAGAAGTCCAGTCCTCGTCTGGGTGGCCTCGGCCGTTCCCATGACGTAGGGAGGCCGAGCCGGAGAAGAAGTCGTGGTTCTCGTCGGCGTTGGGGGACAGGGAGGCGAGGATCGCCGGGTTGACGTCGACGGCGTCGGCCGGGAAGAGCGCCTCGTAGCCCAGGTTCGCGAGGGGCCTTGTTGGCGTTGTAGCGCAGGAACTTCTTAGCGTCCTCGGTCAGGCCGAGGCTCGTCGTAGAGGTCCTCGGTGTACTGCTCCTCGTTGTCGTGAGGGGCTCCATGAGCAGAGTCGAAGATTGTGATCATGAGGCTCTTGCTGACGCTCGGGCGAGACTCACGCACGGCAGCTGGTACTTGTAGCGATGTAGTAGCCGTGGACGGCCTCGTCGCGGATGATGAGGCGGATGAGGTCGGCGGTGTTGGTCAGCTGGCGTGGCTGGACCAGTACATGGGGGCGTAGAAGCCGGAGTAGAAGAGGAAGGACTCCAGCATGGTGGAGCGACCTTGCGCTTCTCGGGGTCGTCGCCGCAGTAGTAGTCCAGAATGATGCGGGCCTTGCGCTGGAGGTTCTCGTTCTCCTCGCTCCAGCGGAAGGCCTCGTCGATCTCCGCCGTCGAGATGAGGGTGGAAGATCGAGGGTAGGAGCAGGCGTGGACCGATTCCGCGCAGAGGCGATGTTGGTGAGCACCGCCTCCTCGTGGGGTGCGGGCGTCCGGGATGAGGGAGACCGCCCCGACCGTGCCCTGGATAGTATCCAGGAGGGTCAGCCTGAGTGAAGACCCGGGTGGTCATGTTCTTCTCAGCGCCTCGTTGAGGGTGGCCCAGGACTGCACGTCATTGGACAGCGGCACCTTCTCCGGGGCAGCCAGAAGTTGCCGGTGAGCGATCCCAGACCTCGAGGTCCTTGTCGTCAGCCAGGCGGTTCCAGTTGATGGCCTGGACACGGTCGACCGAAACTTGATGGGCTCGATGCATCAGTTTCCTCCGGGTTGGCTGCGCTGGCCTCATGCTACCGACGAGACCACCGCTAGCAGTGACGCCCGACCGGTTTGGCGACTGTGGTCGCCCGCGCTCCTGCCGTCGAGGGCTTCCGGACGGGAGGACGACCAGAGATGTTGATTGACTCACATAACGTGAGTGACTAACATTTTGCATGAGCTCATGCGCCTCCACCGCCGACCTGCTCTCGGCGCACCGCACTACGGATGAGTTCACCGAGCAGGGGTTCGACGCCGTCCCGGTCACCGCGATCGCCAAGGCCGCTGGGTCTCCCATGACCTTCTTCCGCCACTCCCACCAAGGGAGGCCGTGGTGGTGAGCGACCTGTTCAATCCGCTCATCGCCGAGGCGGTGCGCGCTCAGCCGCAGCGGTGGCGGCCACTGACCCGGCGTGCGGGGCCTCGTTGCGGCGATGAGTCCGGAGTCGCGCGCAAGGAGATGTCCTCCCAGAGTTCCATGAACGCATTCGGCTGGCAGCCTCTCACCCCGTCGCTGCTGGCGCCGCCGTGCGAACCGCGGGGTCAGGAGACCGAGCGCGCCATCGCCGCGCGCATTTGCGCTCCAGGGTGGACGACGCGGCGGCGCGGGGCCGCGGCCGGAGCCGTCATGGAGCGGCGAGCGGCCTCCTGCTCGCCTGGGCCCGGCGCGAGCAATGCAGCCGACACGGGGCGGCCGATGCGGCAGCAACCCTCCAGTCGGGGGTCTTTTTCAGCCTGCTGCAAGAGCATGAGCGGTGCAGCACCAGCGGCCCTGCAGAGTTGCGGGCGTCACGTCGCCGCTGAAATGACCTGTTCTGCGCAGAGCCTCAGCCTCTCACTCGCCGACGGCAGAAAGGTGCCGCGCCATCGTGGGTCTCAACGGCGCCGGGGAGACCACGGCTCTGCGCGTTATCCTGGGCATACTGCGTCCGACGCCGGCAGGGTTCTTCGCGACCGCGACGCCCTCCCAGGGATGTCTGGCGGGTGGGCCATGGTGGAGAATTTCTCCCTACCCCGAAATCACGGCTCGGCAGAACATCGAGGCGTCATCGGCTCCACGGCGCCGATCCTGGGCGCACACAAGGCGGAAGACCATTACCGGCGGATGAGTGAGGCGCTGGCGCGACCGGTTGGCTCATGCACCGCCCGCCGCTATGGGACGCGCCGAAAGTGGGGCTCATCAGCCTGGCGCATGGGCAGACGTCTCATCCTCAATGCGACCGACCAATGAAATGATCGCTGGCGATCCTTCGGATTCGGGGATCCTTTAAGGAGGTGACCGGGCGCGGCGGAACGACCTGAACTGCGCTGGTCATTACATCGCGGACCGTGTCATGTACGCACCAGGGGCGGGATGTCAACACGATCATCACTGAATTGGCGCCGCCCAGGTACGTGCGGTCTTCGACGCCGTCTGGCGGCGCAGACCCAGCCGCCTGTACGATCCAGGGGCGGGCCGGATTGCTGATCGCGAACCATTCGATCTCTGTGGTATGGATCCTGCTTTTGTCGGTCGTGATCGGTCTCAAGGCCTTTGAGCAACCGGGGCACGGTCGTGCGCATGTGACAACGCCGCCCGTTCTGGTCTGGGCACGGTCGGCGGGTGCGCCGCGTTGCGCGGAGATATGATCTGGGTCGAAGCCGCCTCAATGGGCGACCTCAGCGGCTGGGACGGCTACACGGCCCTGGGGGCGACGCCGAGCGTAACAGTGCTCCTGTGCATGGGCGTGGTGATGTCGCGGGGCGGGAGTTCGTCGACGGCACCGTCGTCGGCTGTTCCGCGATTCCGCCTCCTTGATCATCGCGGCGAAGATGGTGAATTCAGCCTGGGCGGTATCCTGGGCGCTCGCGGCGGGCTGCTGCTCGGCCTGGGATGGAGGCCGCGGGTGCTGCAGCACTGGGCCGCCAGTGCGCCTGCTGGGCGCAAGCGTGCTGCCGGTCATGTAGGCGGCGACGCGGTGGCGCAGCTACCTGGCGGTATCAAACCACGCTGGTGATCCTGTGTCGCCAATCTTGCCGCAGGGTTCAGGAGACAGTTCCTGCGTCCCGTGATCCATGGTGTGTGGGCCTCGCAGACGGAGTCAGCGCGTTGCTGGCAGGCACCGGTGATGACCGCCGCGATCGGCGCCTGGGTCACCTCAGATCTGGGACCGACCAGATAGGCGCAGTGACCGCAATTCCCTTGGAGACAACTGTTATGACGAGAGCGGCCGCCTGCTGGGCGGCGGCGAGGATGGGCGCGCCCTGCTCGGGCGGGTCTCGCATGACCCGCTTTTGGACTTCATACCGGTGACGCTCTTGGATTGATGTTGATCATTTTGGTTCGGCCTCTCGGTCTGGTTGCCAGACCGTATGCAGAACAGCGGCGGACGAAACGCCGCACCATCCTCCTTTGATCCATTGACGACCAAACCGGGCGATGATTGACGACGGCTAGCCGCGTCCAGGCGCACGAACGCCCCGTCAGATCAGCATCCGGTGGGGACGCCCAACACTTTCCAGGCGGCACAGAAGTAGGATCGGCACCACTGGAGTGCGTGATGACGCAATACAATGAGTTGACCCTGACATCCTGCTCGGTCTCCAGTGAACCAACGCTCGCGATCGGAGACGTCTTCGGCGGGATGAAGTCATCGGAAGGGTCTGTAGTGCCAGCGAAGCGTGATTCTCTCCTCAGTGAGCCCCACTCTCAATTTCAGAAGAGATTTTACCTTCATGGCTGGCTGCCTTCTCAGGATCATTCATCCGGCGCGGTTGCAGGGACATCGACGTCGATCCTGGAGCCACTGACTTCAATACCCACCCTCGTCACTATCAACTAGTTCCTTTTCTCGCCATTGCAGGCATCGCGAACGATCGCAGGACTGAGTCCTGCCGCAGGATCATCCTTGAGATTCACGGTCACAGACCAGCGATCATCGGACATGAGGTTCGGGCTGACATACATCTCAACAGATGTATGTCACGCCATCGGCTTGAAGAAATGCGCCACCTTCCTCTTCTTCTTGCTGCGCGCAACGGCGAACGGTGAGCATCCACCCACAGTGAGGTAGAGACGCGACGCAGTGCCAGCACCTCGACGTCGAATACTCATCGATCTCACTCCTTTCATGTTGATATCGTACGGCAGACGCCTTCAGAACGCTCTCATCAGGATGGAAGGCAGCCGCCTGCTGGGCGGCTGCAAAGTTGAGCGCGCCCTGCTCAGGCAGGTCGCCTTGGCCGACCACGGCACCCGGACTGCTTATCGAGACGACCGTCGTGGGCTGATTGCTGCTTCACCGCGGTACCAGGCTCCACCGCGGAGCCACCTGGTTGCGGACCGTGGCCAGAACCGCAGCGGCGGACTGAACATCCACGTCTGCCCATGCTGCCCCAATCCTCACTGTCAAGCGGGTCACAGTGGCGATCCTCATCCTCCGCCTCCAGGCTCGGCCGCTCCGCGCAAGCATCGGGGAATGGCTTCCAGCGCGCACGCTTGATCTGGCACGGACGGCGTCGCCGCTGCCAGCTGAAGACGAAGCGTGCGACCGCGTCAGAGATGCTCTGCTCGATCTCGAATGGTCAGGGCTCAGCGCCAGGGAGGGTGGGCGACAGGATGAAATGATCCGGGAGAGTCTCAGCGGTCCGAGCGCCGAGATATTCTCTTTTCGGCGACCTACTCGCTCCGCGGGCGATACACTTCCACCGTAGCAGGCCGCCTTGTCAACATCCTTCATCCGGCAGGTTGCAAGGCACGGGTCTCACCTGATCCAGGAGACATGCATATTCCGTCAGGCGGAAGGTACTGACGCACCTTCCGCTTCCTCCTATTGCGCAAAACGCCGGGCGAGCACCCCGCTACTCCAGACGCGTGAGAGGACGCCCAGCACCAGTACCTCACGACGTCGAACACTCTCAGACGTCCTTCGCGTCAAGAAATCGACAGCCTCTCCTGCCAGGCACGTACCCGATTCATATCATCACCATCGCTAGGGCGATTCATTGCTGCCTCGGTATCTTCTCACCCTCGACGGATGATCCGTCATCAAAATCACCGCTTCCATCTGGAGGCTTGCCGCCTTCAGCGGTCCTTCGGTCGACACGGTCGAGAGATAAAGCGACTGATTGCCTGCTTTCAAAGATCGCGCGGAATCTGGGAGGCTGCCCCGTCACCAACCTCATCACAGCCGGACCGATTCACTGGGCGCGCCAGGAAGAGCGCGGTGAACAGGAACCGGATGATGCTGCGTCGACGGGTAAGGCCATGGCGCCACGCGGGCTCATCCGGCACCCGGGATGGGCATCATTCCCTCGGCTTGCGCTCGGCTGCTGGGCCTGCGACGCCCAGGCCCACCTGAGGTTCTGCACTCAGAATTGGGCCGGGGAATATCGATGAGAGGCGGGACTGGCAGCCGACGTCAAGAACGGCGGCTCACCCAGCAGGCCCCTCTCCATCGCTTAACCACAGCGTGCAGCAGCAGATTAATCTGACACCAGTGCTGTGCTTGGACCCCCCACCAAGAACTCTGGGAACCCCGGGAGCCGGGGTCGGTGCCGCTCGGTGGTGGGCGTGACCTGCGGAAGTCGCGTCGGACGACGACGGGTCACTCCCGCAGGACAAGGCACTCGCGCTGCTCGGGCGCGCTCGCCTCATCAACCGGCTTATCAGCCGGGTCAGCACTCGCATCGGCACTGGGCTTGGCGTTTCGGATCGCGCTCGCGTCGGCGGTCGGCTCAGCAGCGGGTCCGCACTCGGTAGCAGTCGCGTCGCGATCGGCTCCAGCAGTCAGCTTCACGCTGGCGCAGCGCTGGGCTTGACGTTCGGATCCGCACTGGCGTCGGCGGTCAGCTCAGCAGCCGGGTCCGCACTCCAGGGGTAGCAGTCGCGTCCGCAGTCGGCTCAGCAGTCGGCTTCACGCTGGCGTCAGCGCTGGGCTTAGTTCGGGATCCGCAGCCAGCGCTGGGCTTGGCGCCCGGCTCTGCGCTTGCGTCGGCGGTGAAATGGCGGCCGGGTCCGCACTCAGGTGGCAGTCGCGTCCGCGATCAGCGGCTCAGCAGTCGGCCCCACGCTCGCGTCAGCGGTCGGCTCCGGCGTCGGCACCTCAAGAGCGGTGTAGGTGCCGGCGAAGTTCATGGCCAGCATCTTCCTCGCCAGCGTCGCCTTCGGATGGGGACGCCCGAGGGTGTATCCATGAAGCCATAAAACTGCGTGCCTCAATGGGCACTCTCATTTCCCACAGGCAGCTCGGGCCGTTGACCGCCGTGCCATCGGCGCGCCGGCCTTCGAGGTCCCCTTCTCCCCGTTGTCACAGGTGTAGGTGAGGTGGCTCCTTGTCCTTCCCGACCTCGGCACCCGCGGCAGTGTTGGTCACCGAGGAACGGGCCCTTGGCCTTCGTGTAGGTGTTGGTCATCGTCACGTCTCGCTCTGGGCGATGGCGAATTCTGGGGCTCCGGGCGGTCGGCGTGTACCCCAGTCCGGAAGGCGGATTCGGTGACCTCGGTGGGCGTTTGGGTCGAACCCGCCTTGACCTCTGCGGACGTGTCGAGGGTCTTCCCACCCTTCACCATCAGGAAGCCTGCGGTCTTGTCGGTGCAGGCTGGCAGGTGAACAGGAAAGTGGTGCGCAAAGTCGCCGTCGCCGGCCCGGGCGCCCGTGATCGTGAAATCACCGCGTTCGGGCACGCAGCATCCAGGTGCTCAGCGTCACGGGCGCGCTCCTGGTCCGCAATGGTCGCGGTGCTGGCGCTCGGCCGTTCACCGTGGCTTCACCCAGACGGTACCCTCCAGGAGTGACCGAGGCCTTCGTCAGGTCCTCGTTGAACGTCGGACGTTCCGGTGGGGAAGATGTCTTTGAACATGCTGCTGTTGGCGAGAGGTTCATTTTCGGGTCTACCACAGTACCGTCTGGTTGAGGGCGCACAGGCCTTCGGTCCGGTGCGGCGCTCGCCTTCGCGCCACCAGCGATTTCGCCGTGGACACTGACGTTGGATGGTGTCATTGGCGGTCTCCGTTCAGTGAGGAGGCTTGGTGATCTCAGACCCCACCAGATCGGGCTTTTCATCTCTGAGCGTTGATGGAGAAGGACGAGGGCGTAGTGCACCGCGTAGGTGCCCGCAAACTGTTCCAGCGCCATGGCGTCGTTCTTGTACCACACCGGCCTGAACCTTGCCATTCTCTCTGGCTGTCCGGGGTCGACTCATGGCGGACGATGTAGTTGCTACGCGGTGCGAAGACGGTCTGTGATGAAGGCGACGTCGCCGGTCATGGTGACATCGAGGTCAGTCGCGCACTGGTGTTCTGGTCCGTTCCGGCAGCGTCCGTGAAGTTTGGACGGAACTGGCATTCTTGCCCTCAGCGATTGCCGGTCTCCAGCCTCGCGTCTGCAGCGGTGGCGTAGGCTCTGCCCGGGGCCGAGGTAAATCGGCGTGGTGCAGTGGTCGAGCGGGTCTTGCCGTCCACGGTCTGAGAGACTGGCACCGTTCCTCGAGCCGCCTTGGTGGTCAGGGCCGAAGATCCATTTGCCAGGCCACCTTGTCAGGTCGGCGGTCAGGTCGCTGTGGCCCACTTGGGCGCCGGCAGGGGCCTTCGACGTAAGCGCCGATCTTGCCACCGAGACGGCCACGGGAGTGTCACCGTTGGCCTTGATCGGCAGGCAGGAGGTCGGTGGCCCCGTTAGCCCTGTAATTGACGTCCCATTTCACGCAGGTCCTTGAGCCCTGGGCGGTCACCTTGTCGAAATTTCACTGTTGAAGAGTGCAGGTGATGGTGCGCGCTCGGACACCGCACTCACCCACCTTCATGTTGATGCCATCGTGGTTGAAACATCATCGACTGATCTTGTCCTTACTGCGGATCTGCTCATTGATCCGATCTCGAAGGAGTCCCCACCCTTGAAATCGCTTTGCTGGCATCAGGCGAACTTCAAACAGTGATACGCTCACAGACCGCAGTCTTGTTGGTCCTCCTCACACCGTTGGTGAGAGGAGTCAGTGACAGGTCGGAGACAGTGACGATCTTCAGGTTGATGGCGGCTCAGCAGGCCTGCATCAGCACGGGACCCGTCAGCATTGCGGCGACCATCACCACAAGCAGGAGGCGCACCTGATGCACGGCCTGGGCACCCTGAACGCTCTGGGGGCCGGGATCTGAGACACAGCAAACCTTTCAGGAGAATTCCGACACTCAATTGATGACTCTCGCTGAACTTAGATCCCATATTTACGGATAACAATGGCGAAAATCTCTGTAGGTGTACGTCACGAGTCTCTGTGGCCATTGGGCATCAGAAAATGATGACGTTGATGACGACTTCGTCGCTAACCGAGCAGATGGGCGGGTGGGAAAGTCTCGACGGCGACACACCGTGGACCCGCCCAGCGTCCGTCTCTCATCATGAAAGCGCCCGCCGCTGCGACAAAGTGGCGCGCCTTCAACAACGAGCCCAGTACCCGCAGCCACAGGTAACACGACAAAGGCACCAGACCACACAGCAAAAACCTCGCATTTTACTCCACATGATCTCGAGGGTACCGGGAGCTGACGAGGCCTCCTGAAACACAAGACAAGCGGCCTCCGGTACGCCCAGCACTCCATCGGCAACGGGCGCCCGTGCGCACCAGGGAAATGGCGGTCAGAAGAGGAAACGGACGGTACCTGCGCCAGAACGACGTTGCGCCGCCGTAGGATCGCTCCGGCACACGGCACCGGGTGATCGCCCCTCCGGCTCGCGCAGCCGCCGGCGGCTAAGCAAGACGCGGGCCCACCTGAATTACAGAACTCAGGTGGGCCGGGCCTATCGATGAGAAGCGGGGACTGGCAGCCGACGTCAGGCGCGGCGGCGGCTCACCAGCCCTCCATCACGGCAGCCACGGCGTGCGGCGGCAGACCGATCCTGACACCGGTGCTGTGGGGCCTCAGGCTCCTGAAACTTCGCCGGCTCACTGGAGTGCAGCAGGCAGGAATGCCTCGAGGGTCGCAGGCGTGGCCAGGGTCATCCCGGCTTCGGGGGTACCCGCTCCGGGCGGTGGCTCACTGGGCACGCGGCGTCGAGGACTCGTTCGGGTCGGGTTTCATAAATCGGAGTCTCACTGGGCGTCAGGTCTCGCTGGGAGTCGGTGAGGACTCAGTGCGATCCCGGCGTGGGGAGACGGCGAGGGGCTCGGGCTTCAGGGTCTCGCTCGGGTCGGCGGGGGCTCCGGTGTGAGCTCCGGCGTCAGGGACGGCGGGAATGCCGGGAGGCTTCGGTCTCGCTCAGGTCAGCGAGGGCTCCAGTGTGGGCTCCGGCGTCAGGACAGCAGGGCTCAGGCTCGGGCTCAGGGGTGTGAGCGTTCGTGAAGGTCCGGCACCGCCTTCTCCTTCTCACTGATGTATTCACTTCCTGGGAGGCGGGCGCCTCCAGGGTGTGTACCCATGCTGGAGCGGCGGACTGAGCGTCCTCTGCGATGGTCGCACCGGGCAGGCTCAGGTCCGGAGGCCACCGATCCGTCGGCGCGGCCTTCCGGCGCACCTGACGTTGTCACGGGTGGGAGGCGAACTCGTTGTCCACCGACTCAAGACCGGTGACGACCTTGGTGTCACCGAAGGTACCCATGTCGCGGGCGTACGTGTTGGTCATCGTCACCCGCGGCCGTCTGGTCCTTGGCGATCGCCACGGTCTGCGCTGCCGGGGCGATGTGATAGCCATCCTGACCGACCTTGGCGCTGTCCTGTTGACGGTGGGTCAGTCCGTATGACCTTCTTGGACTTCTCCAAAGAGGTCGCGGCCCCGGTCACCGTCAGCGACCAGCCGGTGCCGTCGGTGCAGGTGTGGGTGGGGTCAGAGGGTGGACTTTGCTGAAGTCACCATCACCGGCAGAGCCTTGGTGACGTGAAGTCACCCTCCTCCACAGCGGCGGGATCGGCGGGGTTGCGCAGCGTCACTGCCGTGGACTTCTGATTATCAATGGTCACGCGCTGTTGGTGTTCTGGTCCTCGACACAAAAGTGTGGCTGCTGACGACACCGGCAGGTGCCGGAGCCGTCGTGTCATCTCGTCGAGGGGTCAGGACCGTCCCAACCAGGAAGGTGCCGTTGTACGGCGCACCACAACAGTGACAGTCATGGGAGGTGGTGCCACCGGTGCGGGCCTGGAATTAACGGTCCCAGACCTTCCACCCAGGTAGAGTGTCCACGGTGGCACCGACGGTGCATGGTCATTACTACCCACCACGAAGGTGGTGCCAGCCGCTGCCGGTCTCGGACGGTGAAAATCATCATACCAAATCCGGGCTTCATCCTGGCATTGATGGTGAAGGACGCCTTAGTGCACCGGTAAAGTGCTCCAGACCGCTCCCCACCACAGAGGCCTTGCCGTTCGTGTGCTCACTGGCCTGAACGACGCCATCGGCCGTGGTCAGGGTGGAGGAGTAGTAAATGTAGTGGTTGATCGCTTCGGCGCGAAGGGGCCGGTCACGGCAGGCGATGGTGGCGGTGCTGCCTGGATGGCGAAATCGGTCAGTCGCCTGACTGAGTGTCCTGGTCGGTGCCGCTGGCGTCGCGGCCCGGCCATGGAGTAGTTTTAACCCCTGGGCGGTTCGATCTTCAAAACTTCCGGTCGCTCTTGGTATTCGGGACGTAGACCTGCAGGACAGGCGGGTCGGAGAGGTGATGGTCGAGCAGGTCTTGCGCACCGTCCACGGTCAGCGACTGGCCGTTCTTCTCAACGCCTCCTTGACTGAACGGTCCGGTCGAAGGTCACCTCCCAGTCTGCATCTTGGGGTGCTGGTGATATCAATAGCCCTTGCTCATCCACTGCGAGCGCCGCCATCCGTGAATTCTCAGCGATCCTTGCCGCCGGGCACGTTTCCTCGGTCTGCTTGCCGTTGGCATCGAACGTCACGGTGGCCAGATTGCTGGCCTGAGGCCAGCAACAGCACTCACTCCCTCACCCCCGCAGGCCAGTGAAGCCCTGGCCGACGATGGTGTCGAGGTATGTGAAGGTGCAGGTGATGGCGTGGTCGTCCATGCGCACTCGCCGATAGATGCTCACCTGGTGGAGACCTTCATCGGCTCGGAAAACTCTCCGGTTGCAGAACTGCTTAGGCAAAATTTGGATCTGCGGAAGGTGCCCTCTGGCGTTGGCGTTGCAGGCATCCCAGGGTGTTCAGGCTTGAGGTTGTCATCGACCTTGACCGAGGTGTTCTCTGGCTCCTCGACACCGTTGGCGTTGGAGACCACGAGCGACGGGTGGAGACGGCGATCTTCGGGTTGATAGCTCGGGCCTGCGTGGTGCAGGATTCGTCAGAGACGTGGCGACGAGCGCGACGAGTGCGACAAGAGCACCTATCGCGCGCCGAGGGTACCGCTTACCCTAGGGGATAGGGATGGCGGACACGGGCGACCTTTCAGGGAAATTCTGAGAAGATGCTTACGGTTGTCTGAATCTAGATTCCTCAGGTGTCGTTCAGTGATGCGAGACATCGGCAGTCACAACTTTTGCAGCCATCACGTCTCAACCCGCTAAAGCACACCGCTTTTGCGCCGCCGCACCTGCTCTGACATCCAGTCTTGGGCATCACAATGGATACAGATGCCGCGTCCGCTCCTCAGTCAGATAGTTGACTGAGATAATAACTTCCTGGGCACGGTTCGGGTGGGCGAGACCTCCACCATATCAACCTCGTCGACCCGTTTCACGCAGCGGTTGGCGACCGACGACTTTTAACTTCATCGTCGGACTCACAGCGCCCGGTTCCGGGAAGTCAACGATCACCGCCGACCTGGAAGGCGCAGGCTCAAGGAGGCCGACCTCTTCGCCGGAGGCTCATCGCCATGGACAGCTTCCACCTGTCCGATATACCGTCCTGGACGACCTGGGGCGCCCGCAACCGCGAGAGGCTTTTGGACGCAACTCGACGTCGAAGAACTGGCAGCCCTGGATCGGGTGCGAGCCGACGGCGCCCATCAGGTCTTCGTCGGTCTATCAGCGGGACCTGCACGAGTCGGTGTCGGCCACGCGAGCGTCGTCTCCAGAATAACATCGTCGTGCAGGGGCAACTACCGCGCACTCGGACTCGCGGCTACGGGGCGCAGTGCGGGAGCGGATCGACCTCCTCATCCCATCGACGTGCCTGAGGTGCTCGTGGTGCGGCTCATCCAAGCAGCTTTTGAGGACTTCGGCAAAACGCACTCGACGCGCCGGTCACTGGGTGCGCACCGTGGACCTGCCAACGCGCCTGTAACCACCATCCACCGCTGCGACGAGGGTGGCGCGAGCGGAGGACGAACCGGTTCGGCGGCGGCCTCGAATAGCGCGATGTAAAGGCAGCCACGCCCGGATCACGCGGCGTCCACCATCTACTGACGCAGTTCCTAAGACAGCAATGCCCACATGTTACGGCTGGGTTTCGCAACTCCCATCAGCACGACGTCGGGGCCGGAGGGGCCCATGTCCTCTCGGCGACGTCAATCATAAACCTGCAGCCGACAGTGGCCGCCTCACAGCATGCAGGAGACGCAGCCCTCGACCTCAGTACCAGTCAGAGACGGCCTGACGCGGACGGATGTGAAGGTGCTGACATTGCGCCAGGCGTGAATCTGGGCGCAGTTGACGTCGCAGGTGGTATGCGTGTCCGGGAAGAACAGCGTGAGACTCAGCCCCTGGTCCGTGCTGGGTGGCCGCGGCGTGGTGTCGATGGTCTTCTCCGGGCCGATCCTCATGGAACGTCCGGTAGTACTCAGGGTTGTCATTCGTCATGAAGGGCGCTTCGGGTAGTAGACGCGGCCGATCTTGCCTCCTTGCGGATCTCCACCTTGGCGTCAGATTGGATCAGGGTGATTCCGGTTATTGATGTCAGGAGATCGAACCGGTGGGCACGGCCTGCAGGTTGCGGTTGTACAATACCGCCACCATTCTTGTCAGCGAACGGCTGGTCCTCACGTGCGGGCACGTGCACGCTGGGCCCGCGAAGATCTCCTTGACGCTCGGTGACCGGCGCACGAAGTCCTGGGTCACGTACTTCTCGAAAAAGAACTCTACGCCGCTGGCGTGGGTCCAGTCCTCAAAGCCCTGAAGAATATCCCCACGCTCCACGGCCATCTCGACTGACGCCGTCAGGAGCGGCGAACAGGACGCTGGCGAAGTAGACGTTAATTGAGGTCAGGCCCTCCTCGGGCCGTAGTGGATGCGCGCTCGCGCGCCAGGAAGCCGTGGAGAGTTCATCTGCCCCAGACCGATGGCGTGCGACTCGCGGTTTGCCCCGGTCGATCGGAGGCACGCTGGGCAGGTGGGTCCACGGTCGCGGCGGCGGTCAGGCCCAGCCGCGCACGGCGGTACGGATAGTGCAGGCGAAGTCCGGTCATCGTCTTGGCGATGTTGAGGGAACACCCAGGTTGCAGGAGATGTCACTTACGTGGGCGAGGTGAGGTCCTCGTTGAAACTCCCGCTGGGCTCCAGGAGACCTGAGAGGATCTCCAGGCACTGAGTTGGACATGACGACCTTGCCCTTGATGGGGTTGGCCTGGCAGGCGTAATCTATAGACATGACGCATACAGGTAGCCGGACTCAGACGCTGGATCTCGGCCAGCCAGGGTCTGGAAGAAGGTGCGGGCGTTGATCACTAACTATCTTCTTGATGCGCCCGTCGTCCACCATCTCGCGGTACTTCTCGGTGACGTTGATGTCCGCGAAGGGCATGCCGTAGACGCGCGCTCGACGTCGTAGGGACTGAGGAATTACGCATGTCCTCGAGTGTTTGGGCCAGACTCGAGGTGATGTCGGGATGACGGCCTTAGCAGGAGGGTCTTGGTGCGGATCATCTTCTGTCGGCGTTCTCACGCTTGGTGTCCAGGAACCGCACGCTGATGTCAGGGTGGTGGGCGTGCCGTACACGCGCGCGCCCTGGCGAGCAATGGTGGTTAGCGTAGGAAGGAGTCCTCGGCAGGCTTCGCGACAGCTGACACCGCTGGACTGGTTCTCGTGCGCTAGATGCGCCCATCTCCCGCAGGTTGCTCAGCTGGGAGGCCACTCCTCCACCCGCCTTGGACAGGCTGCGGAGGGCCGGGTTCGGTGCCGCGGGCGATCGACTCCATATTGTCCTCGATGCGCACGAGGAAGCGGGAGACGGGCTCGCCACGCTGGGCCTTGCCCTCGTTGAGGAAGGGTGGGGTGGCCGGCTGGAAGCGGCCGGACATCATCTCGTCGATAGTTGAGGGCCAGGACTGCTACATCGTCGTCGGCCAGCGGTGGGGGCCGCCATGGTGACACGGTCCTCCGAGCGCTCCAGGTAGCGCTTCCCGTCGAGATCTTGAGCCTGTCGACGTGTGTCTGCAGGCGCCCAGGGAAGGGTCTCGAGAAGCGGAACTTTGTGGGCGTAGAGCGGCCTATGAAGGCGGTCTTGACGAGACTCCAGAGATGCTTGTCCAGGATCGTGGCCCTCGTAGTGCGCCCTCCTCTGACCAGGTACTCGAGAACTGTCCTCAGGTCGTGGAAGAAGACCGTGTTCTGGTTGACGTGCTGGAGGGAGTACTGCCGAGCCGCTTACCTCATGGTCAGGCGTCCAGACGGATCATGCCGTTCGCGTCACGTAGTTCGAACTTCGCGTTGAGCGCGTGGTGAAAAGATGGTCCAGATCCGAGGGACACACGGTCTCTAGCAGGCCGGTGTCCGTCAGCGTGTCTGCCAAAGTCTTCCAATCAGCTTCTTTGACGCGATGCGCGTCCGTGGGAGTGCCGAGCGCGGCATGTGGTGAGCGTGGCACTGACACTGGCGATGCGCACCGCCAGGCGGTGGGCCTGGCCGAGTTAGAGTGTTGCCCGCGGTGACGCGGCACAGGGCCCAGTTGCAGCCGGGTTGGTGGGGAAGGCGGAGAAGTGACCTGCTGGCTGCCGCCCCTTGACGGAGCCGCCACCGTAGGTGGGCGACCAGGACGTACTCCTCGTCCACGGTCAGTGGCGGCTCCGTGCGCCTCAGAGGGATGCGCGCCGTCAGGAAGCCGAGGCACACTTACGAATCGGTGCGTGTTCTCCGAGTGGAGGAGAAAGTAGACCAGCGGGGCCTGTTACTCACAGTGCGCGCGCGGTCTCAGACCGCGACGGACTCGACAGCCAGGGCGAGGGTCTTGATCATCCGGACGGAAACCGGACCAGTGGTCCTCTCCGGCGACGACGACAGGGCCTGAGGCGTACCCAGGGACTTGACCTGCTCGAGGGCCTGGGCGTCCACGGAGATATCCACCGTCTCGTGGGACAGGCCGGCCTTGTCCATAGCGCAGTAGGTGGCCGTGCACTGGACGCAGTTAGACTTGCTGTAGATGGTGATCGCCATGTCCGTCTCTTCCTCAGGGTCGGGTGGCGGGGACTGCGGCCCGTCCCTGGGCAGGGACTGCGCCGGCGGCACCACACGCTTGTCATTCACGGGAGGCCAGAACGGCCCCGCGGAGCAAGACACTACCCCTTGGGGTGATCCGGGTCCATCACCCCAAGATGCTGTCTCCAACGTGGTCCCTGTGCACCACCCCTCCCTCTGTGGAAAACACTCACCACCGCACTGTGGACGGCTGGGTGGGAGACAGTCGCGGGCGCCTCGCCGGCGACGCTCGGCCCACCTCCACAATCGCACAACGATGGTCCTGCACGGATGTGACATCTATTCAGCCCCCTTAACCACGGGGAGGGAGCCGCCGCCGTCGGCGCTCTACCCCCAGCCCTGGGGATGAAGACGCAGAATTCACCCTCTCAGAGGTGCCCGTTCGGCGTGTCGCCACACCCAGCAAACACCCAGCAAGCGACCAAGACCTGACAGCTGACGGCATTGACAACGACCACATCGGTCTCACGCCTCCCACCTGCGGCGCCTGGCGAGGACCGAGGCGCCGCAGGAAGCACTGAGGTCGGGTGAGGTACGCAGCCTCACACCGAACAAGAGGCTCACGCTCTAGCGCTTTTTATAGAGACTGATTTGTCGTTATGATAACGTAATAATACGGTTCCAGCCCCTCCCCAAGGACATCCTCATTACAGCAGGATGTTGCACGATCTACCACTGACACTGGCCTACATCGGTGCCGACCTGCAGTGGCACTCCATGCTCTGGTCGGGCCCTCTGTATTCCCGCCACGGTCGCCGCGACCTCGTGGCCGCCTACATCGGCGTCAGCGTGGGCGTCCTGGCCGTCCTCTTCTACTGTCAACGAGCGACAACGTCAGGCCGGCCTCGGCCTGGGGCTCTTCGGTGTTCTCTCCATCATCCATCTGCGCTCCTCCTCCCCTGGCCCAGGGAGGTGGCCTACTACTTCGCCGCCCTGGCACTGGGCCTGCTCAGCGGCATCGAGACCCCACCTCATCATCGTCACCATTCTCATGGCCTCATCCTCGCCTCCCTGTGGGTGGGGAGACCACCCAGCGCTCATGCGCCGCAACCGCAACCAGACCGTCACCCTCGACCGGGCCATCAGCAGCAGGACGAAACTCATCACCGAGAACCGAGGACCTGCTCGGCGCCCAGGTGCGCGACGTCGACCTCAGAGCCTGGACCTGATCGCGACACCACCATCGTGGAGGTCCACTACCGGCTGCATCCTCGGTCCCGCACAGCGACGCCAGCTCCGCCGCAGGCCCTCGGTGCATCAGGCGGAGAACGCCGCGGGTTCACACCTGGTCAGGAGACTCCGCCTCAGGCACTCACTCAGGCCCCGCTCAGGCTCAGGCTCAGGCTCAGTCCACCAGTCAGCAGGCTCTGGCCCGAGGCCCCCGTGGCCGACAGCGCCGCGAGCATACCGCCCCACCCGGTACGACTGGATCACCGGTCACCGCCAGCAGCAGCCTCCAGCAGCCTGCTCGGTGGGCGCCCACCGTCCGGGTGCGGCCCCACTACAACTGACCGGCCCGGCCCTCCTCGCCGTGGCGCCACCACGTAGACACCCGCGTACCCACCACGCAGCCACCGTCGCCTCCGTCACCGCTGCCACCCAGCAGCCAGCCTCCCCACCTCGTGACTCCCGATCCCGGAAAGGACTGCACCGTGCTGAACACCGACAGCATCGGCGATCACCCTCGCCGAGGCTCAACTCCGAGCCAGCCTCCTGACCATCGCATGGACCGCGAGTACCTGGTGCTTTGGCGACACCCAGCGTCAGTCGTCAACCTCGCCCCGCGGGTCGCAGGTCCTCAGATCGACGGCCTGCGCCACTTCGCTACGCCTCGAGCCTACTTCGACACCCCGGCCTGGACGCCTACTTCCTGGCCGCCCGCAAGCGTCGTCGGCGTTACAAGATCCGCAGCCCGCACCTACCTGGACTCCGGCCTGTGCTTCCTGGAGGTCAAGACCAACGGCTCGCGCGAGGCCACGGTCAAGGACCGCTTCAAGTACGACCCCGACGACGCCGACCGCATCACGCCCGACGGTCGCCTGTTCGTCATCGAGCGTCTCGTGGAGTCCTCCACCTGTTCTCCGGACGACGCGCGCATGATCGCCGACGCCCTCGTCCCGGTCATGGACTCCACCTACAGCCGCACCACCCTGCACCTGCCCACGACGAGGGCCCGCGCCACCTTCGACACCGAGCTCACCTGGGACCTGTTCGGCCCTGACGGGCAGCGCCTCGAGCAGGGGCGTCTCGGTGGGACCACCTCAACGTCGTCGGACGAAGAACCCGTCCGGCCTCCCCACGGACCGGCTCCTGTGGCAGCGGGGCCATCGGCCGGCCCGCATCTCGAAGTACGCCACCGGCATGGCGCTGCTGTACGCGAACCTGCCCACCAACCGGTGGAACCGCACCATCAAGCGGGATCTGGGGCGCTACTGGCGTCAGGCCCAGTCTCGTCAGCTCGCGGCCTGAGCCGCAGCCGCCACCTTCACGCCTCACCCCTCACCAGCGCCTCCGGGAGTCACGGGCGCCCGCCTCCGGAGCGCTGTTCACCGTCATGCCGCGGCACGCAGGTCATGCCTCCCCATGCCACCTGCAGCCCGCTCACTGGAATGCGCCCGTTGACTGTTTCTCACGGACGGAGCCGCCACGGCACGCGCGGCGCACCTGCAGGGGCTCACCTCGCCACCCGCGGTCAGGCCCCGTCACCGGTCCAGAATGACCCGACAGGAGCCTCCCGATGAGCCTGACCACCCCTGACCTACATCAGCCGCCGACCTGATCGCCCTCGCCGTCCTGGTCGGGCGCGCTCTACGCCCACGCCACTCGCGCAAGGACCTCATGGCCGCCTCACATCGGCGTCAACGTGCGGCGTCCTGGCCCGTCACCCTGCTGCTGTCGACGGCGAGCGTCACTAGCCGGCCTGGGACTGGGGCTCTTCGGCGTCCTGTCCATCATCCGCCTGCGCTCCACCGAGGCTGGCCCAGCACGAGGTCGCCTACTTCTTCGCGGCCCTGGCCCTGGGCCTGCTCGGCGGGATCAGACCGCGCCGATCAGCGATGGTGGCCGCCCTCATGGGCACCGTCGTCGCGGCCCTGTGGGATCGGTGACCACCCCGCGCTCATGCGCCGCAACCGCCATCGGGTGATCGTCCTCGACCACGCGATCACCAACGAGACCGCCCTCATCGCCCACCTGGAGCGCACTCTGGGCGGGCAGGTCCGCTCGGTCGAGGTCCAGCGCCTCGACCTGGTCAACGACACCACCATTGTCGACGTCCGCTTCCAGGGTGCCGCGAGCACACCCCCGCTGGAGGCTCGAGAGACCGCCGCGGCCCTCCGACGACGTCGTCCCGCCTCGCAGCCGGCGAGTCGAGACCGACCAGCGCCGTCGCCCACAGGCGCAGACCGCGAGTCCTGGGCCGCGCACGCCTGGGCGCCGCGCACGATGCGCCCCCGGCCCGTTGGGACCCATCGCCGCACCGGCCGCTCGACGTCCCCGCCGCCGCGCAGTCGGCGGCGTCGCCCACGGCCAGCTCCGGCAGCCGGACGGCCTCCCCGCAGCCATGGCCTCGCGCTGAACGGCGACCGGAACGACATCGACAGGACCGACAGGACCCCGATGATGACCTCGACGACGATCCGACCACGACCGTGAGAACATTTCCGGCGACTTCCTCCGCAGGATCGGATGCTCCGACGTCGGCACCCCTGAGCACCGATCACTGGCCTCGACCGGCCTCACCGGGCTCAACAGCGCCGCCGCCTGCTGACCCAGGTGGATCGCAGAGTACCTGGTGCCTCTGGAACGCGCGCAGGACCTCGTCAACGGACTCCACGCCCGACGCCCGGGGTGCTGGACATCGATCGCGGCGCTGGTTCTCCTACGCCTCGACCTACTTCGACACCCGGGGGCTGAGGCCTTCATGCTCATGACCCGCAAGCGGCGTCGGCGCTTCAAGGTGCGCACCCGCACCTACCTGGACCTCGGCCTGTAGCTTCCTGGAGGTCAAGACCCGCGGCGCGCGCGGCTCCACCGTCAAGCGGCGTATGGGCTACCACCCGACGACGCCTCGCCTCACCGGCCCGGGCCGCGCCTTCGTGGCAGCCTGCCTGGCGGCGCGGGAGTGACTGGTCCAGCCGAGGCGCGGAGATCGCCGCCGCACTGCGGCCAGTGCATGACCACCTGGGCGCACCACCTGCACCTGCCTGACGCAGGCCCGGGCCACGCGTGGCGGCTGGCCGGGCGCGGCTGACGCGCCCGCACGAGGCCGCCGCCATCAACGACGGCGAGCCGGTGGCGGTGGCGGATGTCGCCGTCGTCGAGACGAAGAACGGCCACGCCTCACCTGCGGACCGCGCCCTGTGGGACGCCGAGCCGCACCCACCCGCATCTCGAGTACGCCACCGGCGCTGCGCTGCTCCACCCCGGGGCGCCCGCCAGACCGGTGGTATCGGATCCCTGACCCACGAGACTCGCCGGCCTGTTCGGCACCGACCGCTCCAGCCTGCGAGCTCAGCGCCATCCACACCACCGCAGCGCCGCCTGGGCGCCGCACCCAGACCACCCACGATCCGACACCGGACCCGGAAAGAAGAGGCCCAGAAACCATGAGACCACCAAGACGATGACGACCAAGCCCTCAACCGGCTCCGCCGTCGCGCGACCGGAGCCGTCGCGTTCCTGGCCGCGATCGCCCTGGCGGCCGGCTGCTCGACCTCCTCGGCCTCCAGCAACGCCAGTGCCTCGAGGCTCGAGCGAGGTCGGACACGACATGGACGACGATCTCCTCGTCGGTCGCTACGGCGTCGACCGGCGCCAGCGTCTCGACATCCTGGGCGCCAACGCCTCGGTGGAGGACGCCTCGAGCTCTGCGGACGATGCCGGGACCATCACGGACACGTCGTCGAGCCACCACGATCACGCTGTCGGGATCGTCGGCCTCGGCCAGCGGGTCGGCGTCAGGCAATGTGAAGGTCGACGGGCGGGCACCATCACCATCAGCGGCGGCGGCACCTGCGTCCTCAGCGGTGAGACTCAGCAACGGGCGGATCGTCATCAACGCCCCCAAGGCCGATCGTGCGCCTGGTCCTCAAGGGCGCGAGGCATCACGGCTCGGACGGGCCGGCCATCGACATCAGGACGCCGGCAAGGCGATCGTGGTCCTGGTCAAGGACTCCAGAACACGCTGCACCGACGGCGCAGAGCTACGCCTCGGGGCGGGAGGCCACCGCGACCCTGTTCTCCTCCGACACTCTCACCGTCACCGGGACCGGCCAGCTGGACGTCACCGGCTCCTACAGGACGGCATCTCCTCCAGAACGGCCTCATCATCACCGGGAACGCCACCATCAAGGTCAAGGCCGCCGACGACGGCCTGCGCGGCAGGACTACCTGGTGGTGGAGTCCGGGACGTGACAGTGGAGGCCGGCGGCGACGCCCTGAGGTCCAGTGAGGGGCGATGATGAGACGAAGGGCTTCATCTCCTGGGCAAGGCGAGGCATCACGCTGACCTCCACCGACGACGCGATCTCGGCGACCACGGACGTCACCGTGAAGGACGCGACCCTGACGATCACGGCCGGCGGCGGTCGAGGCCACGCCACACGTTGAGGGACGGCTCCCCCGGGCAGGAGTCGACGGCGGACTCCTCGACGCCTCGCAGGGCATCAACGCCGGGTGAGCTACACGCAGGACTCCGGGAAGGTCACCGTCAACGCGGCCGACGAGGGGCTGCAGGCGCCGTTCATCAACGTTGCCGGCGGGGAGGCGTCCATCGCGGCCGGCGACGATGGCATCAACGCCTCCAAACGGCGACCACGTCATCGAGGGGCACGAGAACGCCGACTCCGAGTCCGACGACGGCTCGGTGCTCACGATCAGCGGCGGCGGGTGGAGGTCTCCTACGCCTCCTCCGACGGTATCGACTCCAACGGCTCGGCCTACGTCAAGGGCGGGATCGTAGTGGTCTCAGGCAGGCCGGCGCAATGGACGGTCGGTGGACGCCAACGGCGAGACCAGGCTCGTGGGGTGACGGGCTCGCCGTCGGTGAGCGCGGGCGACACGCTCACCGTGCAGGACTCCTCCGGGTCCCAGGTGGCCTCAGTCAGGTCGACTTCACGGCCGAGGCGATCACGGTGCTGGGGCTCAGCGAGGGCCAGCAGTACACGTGGCGACGTCGTCGGGCGGCTCGGCCACGGGGACGGCCTCAGCGCTGTCGGCTGGGCATGGGCGGTCCATGGATGGTGGTCAGTGGCCAGGGCGGTCAGCCCGGCGGCGGGCAGGGCCAGCAGTCCGGCAACCGGCAACCAGAACAGCCAGTCGAACAGCCCAGTCCAGCACCGCCCAGAGCAGCTGACCCGGACTGGAAACTGAGGGTGGGGGCCCGCACAACGCTGCAGGCCCCGATATTCTATTCTGAAAGCATTACAATGCTCTCAGAATTCACCCTCGTTATCCAGTCATACCCGCCACCAAAACACAACACAAGTAACAAAACAACTCCAAACAAACAAATTACACACTCCCTACCCCCTCTTTCGTCCACCCTATCGACGCCATTATAGAACTTTTTTATCAACCTACCTCCGGAAACGATTGTTAAAAGCACAGAAATAGTAACTGCAACAAATGCCAAGAGGGCGGCATGACCGACATATTTTGCCTGAATCACCGACGTCATCTTATGCCCCAGACTCCCATCCGCAACAGCCTCGGTAAGCACCTTAAATGTATTAGAAGTTTCAATCCGATAAACTGCACCCCAAACTAAAATAGCGGACGACACATGTGCAGCAAGATACCATCTTCTTATCATGAAATTGTTGCGAAATGCCAAAGTCAGCAGCACGCACACGAATAAAGTATCCATCAGCGCGAGGCCCCACATGACAGGCCTACCAAACATTCCGATACCAACAACAAAAAGAAGGAACACAGCCAAAATAATAAAAAGAAATCCAATTTCATCGCCACCTGAACTCGACTGCCCGTATCCATAGTTGTTAGTAATGCGCGTATGCCTAGATTCTTGTTTTATGTCAACGTTATTACTATTGTGCCACCCGCAGTGGCACTCACCCTCATTCTTTTCTTTCCACCTGACGGAATCCAGGGCGATAACAGCCGCACCAAGCGTTCCCACAACGCCAATTATTGCAGCGACAATAACGTCCGACATGAGCCTCAAACCTTCCGCGACACCTATTGATATCTCGCAGATTATCACTGCTACGTATGCAGCTCAAGCACCCTAGCTTCTTAAAATGTCAATCAAATGTGTCATTGAAACAGAAAATTAGTGAACTAAACCATTGATAGGTCAATATTGTAATATTCCACTACCGGAAGACAATACTCAATTCAAATCAGCACTCCACGACGTTGACGGCCAGTCCGCCGCGGGAGGTCTCCTTGTACTTGGCGAGCATGTCCTCGCCGGTCTGGCGCATCGTCTCAATGACGGTGTCGAGGCTGACGGCGTGCCGACCCTCGCCCCACAGGGCCATGCGGGCGGCGTTGATGGCCTTGACCGCGGCCACCGCGTTGCGCTCGATGCAGGGGATCTGGACGAGCCCGCCCACGGGGTCGCAGGTGAGCCCCAGGTTGTGCTCCATGGCGATCTCGGCGGCGTTCTCCACCTGGGCGGGTGTCCCGCCCAGGGCCTCGGCCAGGCCGGCGGCCGCCATCGAGGAGGCGGAGCCGACCTCCCCCTGACAGCCCACCTCGGCCCCGGCGATGGAGGCGTTGGTCTTGATGAGTCCGCCCACGGCGGTGGCAGCCAGCAGGGAAGCGGCGGGCGCCGTCGTCGTCGGCCCCGGGGATGAAGCGCTCGTAGTAGGCCAGAACCGCCGGGACGATGCCGGCCGCGCCGTTGGTGGGAGGGCGGTGACCACGCGACGCCCAGCGGCGTTCTCCTCGTTGACCGCGAGCGCGAACAGGTCACCAGTCCATGCCGCGCAGGGGTCGGCCATGGTGAAGGCGGCAGCCGGGACCCGGTCGACTGGGCCAGCAGCCGCTCGTGAAGGGCCTGGCGCGGCGGCGCACCCCGAGCCCGCCGGGCGGGATGCCCTCGGCGCTCATGCCGAGCCTCGATGCAGGCGCGCATCGTGGCGCGCAGGCGGTCCAGGTGGCCATGACCTCCTCCCGCTGCGGGCGGAGCTCGTTGGCCAGGACGACGTCAGGACACGCTCAGGCCCTCGCGCTCGCAGATCGCCAGCATCGCGGCCGACGTAGTGAAGGGGAAGAGGCGCGGGGTGGCGTGGGCCTGACGTGGCGGGGCGGTCGCCGGGGCCTGGATCGACGGCGATCCGGGGCTACCGACGTCCTCCATGACCGAAGCCGCCGCCCACGGGTAGTGGGTGCGGCGCAGGATCTCGGCGCCGCTGGCGCAGTAGGGCGGTCAGGGTCATGCCGTTGACGTGGTAGGGCAGGGACCCGGCCCGGGCAGGAAGTGGATGTCGACGACTTGGGCTGAGGGGACGGGGCCGACGCCGTCGACCACCAGCTCGCCGGCGGCCTCGACCTCCTCCATGAGGGACTCGCACGACGGCTGGGACGGTCTCGGGCTCGTAGCCGGCCAGGCCCATGACAGCGGCGCGGTCCGTGGCGTGCCCGCGTCCGGTGGCGCCGAGCGAGCCGTAGAGCTCGACGGTGACGCGGGTGGGCTGCGGCAGGCCGGCACCGACGGCCCGGGAGTCGCACTCGCCGTCGGACGCCCCCGTGTCGCCTGGGCGGACCGCCTCGGCCAGTTCCCGGCTGAAGGCGCGGCCGGCCCGCATGGGGCCCACAGTGTGGGAGGAGGAGGCACCGATGCCGATGCGCATGAGGTCGAAGACGCTCAGCGGGCGGGGTGCCTGCTCCACGTCGATCGCCCCGGCGAGGAGCGCGGCGGGCGTGGCCGAGTCCAGGGCCGTGGAGACGAGGGCGGTCTCCGGGGCGAGAGCCGACACGCCGGCGGCAGCGGGGCTCGCCGAGTCGGCAGGGCTGGCGACGACGGAGGTCTGTGTCGAGATGGAGAGTCCACGGCTGGTCACATCCCCATGATGCATGCCCGGTACCCGGGCTCCCAAGTTTCGACGAACTCGCGCCGATTCGCCGTCAGTCGGTGGGGCGCACCAGCCACCAAGCGGCGTAGGGCGGTACGGGCACTCGCCCGTCCCCGGCCCCCTCCAGTGAGGTTGACCCGAAGGGGACCGTGTCGGTCAGGACGTCGGTGGCACCCATGACCCCGAGCCTGGCGAGCTGGTCGGCGGCCACCGAGCGCCACTGCGGCGTCACGTTGTACACGCCCACGAAGCTGCCGCGCGGGTGGTCGCGGTAGGTCACCAGTACCCCGGGGTCGTCAACGTCCTGCACCTGGGAGCGCACGACGGCGTCGAGCTGGGGCAGGCCGGCGCGCACCCGCGCCATATGCGTCAGGTCGGTGAAGACGCGCCCCTCGACGGTGGAGCGGTCGTGCCGGTTGGCCATCCGGGCCTCGTCGAGGCGGGGCCGCCCGGCCCAGCGCGAGTCGGCCTCGTGACCGGGCTCGGTGTCCCAGTTGGGGTCGTTGGGCTGGGCGAGCTCGTCACCGCTCCACAGGACGGGGATACCGCCCCACCCGTAGAGGATGGCGTGGGCCATGCGCAGGGCGTGGATCCGTTCCTCACGCCAGGTCCACAGCGACTCGACCTCGTGCTCGGGAGTCTCGTCGGTGACGCCCTCCCAGGCCTCGGCGGCGGCCTCGATCCCGATGAGCGAGGCCGCCGTTCCGGCGATGCGCCGGTCCCCGGTGGCCGGGTTGTGCTGGAAGACGAGGCCCGCGGCGTCGGAGGTGGGGTACTCGCCGCTGTACCAGTCGGCGAGGAAGGCCCGGTGGTCGTAACCGCCAAGACCCACGGCGGCCGCGTCGTCGTCGTCGATGGCCCAGCCGATGTCGTCGTGGCAGCGCAGGTAGGTGATCCAGGTGGCTGTGGACGGCTCGGTGGGCAGGTTCTGGAGCGCCTCGACGGCCAGCGTCGTGTCGCGCGCGGCGAGCATGGACCAGATCTGGACCATGAGGGAGTTGTGGTAGGCCAGGTCGGAGACCTTGCCGGTGTACTTGCCCTGACCGAGGTACTGGAGGGCTCGGTGGGGGCCACGATCGCCTCGGCCTTGAGATCGACGGCGGGGCAGGCGATGCGGGTCAGTGCGCGCAGGACCTCGGTGATGGCGTGGACCTCGGGCTGGCCCTGGCGGTCGGTGCCCTTGCGCTTGATGGTGAAGGCGATGGCGTCCAGGCGCAGCACCTCGACGCCGCGGTTGGCCAGGTCCAGGACGATGCCGGCGAACTCGGCCATGACGTGGGGGTTGCGCCAGTTGAGGTCCCACTGGAAGGAGTTGAAGGTGGTCCACACCCAGCCGTTGCACGCCGTCGTCCCAGGTGAAGTTGCCGGGGGCGAAGTCGAGGGAAGACCTCCGGGAGGGTGCGCTCGTAGGCGTCGGGCTCGGTGCGGTCGGGGAAGATGAGGAAGTAGTCGCGGTAGCGCTGCTCACCGGCGCGCGCCCGTACCGCCCACTCGTGCTCGGCGGCCACGTGATTGAGGACGAGGTCCACCACGAGCGAGATGCCCTCGGCGCGCAGCTCGCCGGCCAGGTGCTCGAGGTCGTCCATGGTGCCCAGGTCGGGGCGCACGGTGCGGTAGTCGGCCACCGCGTAGCCGCCGTCGGAGTCGCCGGGGCGCGGAGTGAGCAGGGGCATGAGGTGGAGGTAGGTGACGCCCAGCTCGCGCAGGTAGTCGATGCGGCCCTCCACGCCGCGCAGGGTGCCGGCGAAACGCTCGGTATAGGCGGCGTATCCGATACGGCCGGGGTGCTGTGCCCAGGCGGGGTCGAGGGTGCGGGCCAGGTCCAGACGGCACAGCTCATGCTCGCGCTCGACGTAGGCCCGGGCGGCCAAGGCCAGCAGGTTGAGCGCCTCCTCCTCGGCGGCGGTGCCGTAGAGGGTGGTGAGCCCATCGAGGAGGTCGGGGTACCAGGCCTCCGCACGCGTAAGGAAGACGTCGCGTTCGGCGGCCTCAAGCGGGTCCAGGATGTGGAAGACGATGTCATCGAGGGATGGCGGGAGGGAAGTGGCGGCGCTCATAGATCTATGGTCCCCGATTCAACGCCGCTGCGGTACTGATTTGCTCACCGTCCCACCAGCGGGGTCAACCGTGGACGGGGAGCGGCCCACCGGTGGGGACATTCTCGATCAGGCGGGGACATCGTGGCTCCGCGAGCGCCTGAACGTCAGGATCCGACGGCGTCGTAGGACTCGCGGTGGGCCAGGATCCGGGCGGAATTGGCCTCGATCGAGGTGCGCAGCGCGTCGATGGGCGCCTGGAGGCTGCGGCCCAGGTCGGTCAGCTCATAGTCGACGCGCGGCGGCACGCCCGGCAGCTGGGTGCGTGTCACCAGGCCGTCGCGCTCCATGGATCGCAGCGTCTGGGTGAGCACCTTGGGCGTCACCCCGCCGACTCGCGCACGCAGCTCCCCGAAACGGCTCGGCCCGTCGGCCAGGACCGTCACCACCAGCGGCGTCCAGCGGTCGACGACGTGGCGCAGCACCGTGCGCGACGGGCAGGCCGGCGAGAGGATGTCGAAGTCGAAGACCGCGGCGTCGCCGCCGAGGCTCACAGCCGTGCTACTGCTGCGCTCGGCGGCGTCGGTCCGCACCGAGACCCCCGACCTACTCGTGACCGGCACCGCCTGCTCTGCCACCAGCCCCACTTCCTGTGACACGACACACTCCCTTAGTTACTTTGAGGTACTCAGTATCTCGATCATATCATCAAGTCATCGCGAAGCACCGAACACGTCGCCTCACGTACCAGCCACCCCACCCGCTCAGGAGGAAGTCATGAAGATCGCCATCATCGGAGGAACCGGAATGGTCGGCGCTGTCACCGTCGCCGAGGCCGCCGGCCCGCAGGGCACGAGGTCGTCTCCGCCTCGCGCTCGGGCCGTCACGCCGAGGGCGCTGCGCAGGACGTCACCCTCACCCTGGCCGACACGCAGGCCGTCGTCGACCTCGTCAACAGCTCCGACGCCACCGTTATCGCGGTCTCCGCCGGCCGCGGGGAGTCCGCCCAGCCCGTCATCGACGCCCACCGGGCCCTCATCGCGGCCGCCCCCACCGGTCGGCTCATCGTCGTCGGCGGCGCCGGCTCCTGCTCACGCCCGACGGCACCCGCCTGGTGGACGCCCCCGGCTTCCCCGAGGTACAAGGCCGAGGCCCTGGCCTTCACCGAGGTCCTCGACCTCTACCGCGAGGCCGGCAGCGCCCTGAGCTGGACCCTGCTCTCCCCCGCGCCGGAGTTCACCGACAAGCCGCGCACCGGCACCTACGTCGAGGGCGCCGACCAGCCGCAGGGCAGCGAGATCTCCGTGGCCGACTTCGCCGTCGCCCTGGTGGACGAGGCTCGAGAAGGACGCCACCGCGGCCACCGCTGGACCATCGCCAACGCCTGAGCCCGCGGCCACTCACAGCGCCCGCCCGAGCCGGGCCGGCTCCATGACCGGCCCGGCTTGGCCGGCATGCGCCCCGGCCGGTGCAGGCTAGGGCATGACTGCCATCGCCCTGACCATCGCCGGCTCCGAGGCCTCGGGCGGCGCCGGCGCCCAGACCGACCTCAAGACCTTCCACACCCTCGGCGTCTTCGGCTGCACGGCCCTGACCTGCATCGTCTCCATGGACCCCAGGACGGCTGGAACCACCGCTTCGTGCCGGTGGGATCCCGGCGTCATCGCCGACCAGATCGAGACCTGCGCCGCCGTCCACTCGCGCGTCGACGCCGTCAAGATCGGCATGCTGGGCACGGCACCCACCATCGACGTCGTCGAGCAGGGCCCTGGAGACCTACGACTTCCCACCGTGGTGCTCGACCCGGTCCTCATCTGCAAGGGCCAGGAGTTCAGGGGGCGCCCTCGAGGTGGACAACGCCCTGCGCACCAGGATCCTGCCGCGCGCCACGATGACCACCCCAACCTCTTCGAGGCCGCCACGCTGGCGGGCATGGAGGAGATCACCACCGTCGAGCAGCTCAAGGACGCCGCCAAGCGCATCCACGACCAGGGCGTCCCCAATGTCCCTGGCCAAGGCCGGCCCGTCGCTGGGCACCGGCACCGCCCTGGACGTCTTCTACGACGGCACCACCCTGGAGGTCCTCGAGGTTGAGGCCGTGGGCACCGAGCGCGTCCACGGCGCCGGCTGCGCCCTGGCCGCCGCGGTGACCGCCGAGCTCGCCAAGGGCGCCGACCCGCTTCAGGCCGCCGTCACCGCCAGGAGGTCGTCTCCTCCTCCATCCGGCACGGGCTGCGCGGCAACATGCCCTTCCTCTACGTCTACCAGGGCGAGTACCGGCCGGCCTGAGGCCTCGCTACCGAGGCACCCTCGGTTCCTCACCGATCCTCCCGCTTCACCATCCGCCGCCGACGGTCTCCCAGCTCCGTCGGCGGCGGACTTTCACCATCGGTAGATAGATTATCTAGTAACTAGGTAGCCTATAAACCATGGACTCATCAGCAGCAGCGCCTCCTGCGCGGATTCCTGGAACCCCTGCCTGCTCTCACTGCTGGCCGAGCACGCCGACTACGGCCTGTCCCTGGCGCAGCGGCTCGCCGTCGCCGGGCTGGACGAGGTGCCCGGCGGCACGCTCTACCCGGCTCTCATGCGCCTGGAGAAGCGCGGCCTCGTCGCGGTCTCCTGGCGCCCCTCCACCTCCGGACCCGCCCGCAAGTACTACGAGCTGACCGACGCCGGGCACACGGAGCTCGCCGCGCGACGGGCCGAGTGGCGAACCTTCTCCACGGCGGTCGGTGCTCTCATCGAGGGCCGGAAGGTACGCACGGAGGCCCCCTCATGAGCCGGCCCGAGCAAGCCAGGGACCCGGTGCCGGACACGACGGCCGACTGGTACCGAAACTTCGAGGCGGAGCTCGCCTCCCACGGCCTGCCGACCTGCGAGGTCGAGCGCACGGCCGCCTCAACCCGGGCCGAGGCCGAGGCAGCCGGAGTGACACCCGGCGACCTGTACGGTCCGGCGGTCCTCTACGCGCGCGAGGTCACCTCTGCGCTGCGGGACTACCAGGCTGACGTGCCCGCGCCCACCGCGGCCGCTCCCGTCGTCCTGCGCCTGAGGGGCGTCTCCGCGCGCCGAGGCAGGCGCACGGTCCTGTCCGGCATCAACCTCACCATCCACCGGGGCGAGGTCGTCGCCGTCGTCGGAGCCAACGGCGCCGGCAAGTCGACCCTGCTTCAGCTCTGCGCAGGCCTGCTGCGCGCAAGCGGTGGGAGCATCGAGAGGACGCCGAACTTCGGCTACGCGCCTCAGCTCGACTCCTTGGCGCCACTGCTGACGGTGGACGAGCACCTCCGGCTCTTCGGGGCGGCACGCGGGATCCGGCAAGGCCGCTCCGTCTCGACGGGACACCGCCTCCTCACCCGCCTGGGCTGGACCGCTCGCGGAGACCAGACCGCCGGGACGCTCTCGGGCGGGACCCAGCAGAAGCTCAACGTCGCCCTCGCCCAGCTCGACGCGCCCGATCTGCTCCTGCTGGATGAGCCCTACCAGGGCCTGGACGCCCTGGCCTACGAGGACCTGTGGGCCCTCATCTCAGCCTGGCGCGCCTCGGGCGCAGGCGTCCTGCTGGTCACCCACCTGCTGCGTGACGTCGACCTGGTCGACCGCGTCGTCGAGCTGCCGGCCCCGCAGGAGGACACAGGCCGGACAACCCACCGAATGCCCCGACGGGAACGGCGAAAGGAGTCCGCATGAGCACGCCGCCCTGACCAGTCCACGCCGCAGACCGAGTGGGACCGCGCCGAGGGCGCCCGGTTCCGGTCGACGGCCGCGACCACGGGCCTGGTCGCGCTCATCACCCTGCGTGAGCTCGCCCGACGGCGCGGCGCCCTCGCGCTGGCGACCCTGCTGCCGCTGACCTTCTACCTGGGTGCGTCTGGAGACGCACTGGACCGCCATCCGGCTCCTGTCGATCGGCCTGGGCTGGGCGACGGCAACGCTGGCGCTGTTCACGCAGGTCTCGTCCCGCTCAGTGGACCGCCGCCTCGCTGTGAGCGGGCTCCGCCCGCAAGCCCTGCTGCTGGGCGCTACCTCGCGGTGCTCGGGCTCAGGGTGGACCATCGGCCTGCTCTACAGCGGCCTCGTCCTGATCACGATCGGCGACGAGCTCACCCACCCGAGTGCGGTGCCGGTCATGCTGCTCCTGACCGCCACCGTCGCCACTCCCCTGGGCTCCCTGGCCGCCGCCCTGGTTCCACGGGACCTGGAGGGGGCTCTTCTGCTGCTGTCGGTCATGGCGGTGCAGGTGCTGGTGGATCCCTCCGAGGGATGGACCCGCGTCCTACCGCTGTGGTCGACCCGAGAGCTGGCGAGCGTCGTCGTGGAGAACCTGGGGCCGGATACCAGCGCCTACCTGCACCGCGGGCTGGCGCATGGCGCCACCATGGCCGTCCTGCTGACGGCGGCGAGCTGGGCCGTGGGCGTCCTGCGCCTGCGCACGGTCCGTCTCCCGGCCCCGACTCCTGCTGAGCCGGTCTACTCGTAGGCGGGCTCGGGGGTGACGTCGCGCGCCATGTTGGCGAAGCGCGACACGTGCCCCTGGAAGGCGACGGGGATGGTGCGGGTCTGCCCGTTGCGGTGCTTGGCCACGATGATGTCGGCCTCGCCGGGGCGCTCCTCGTTGTTGTAGTACTCCGGGCGGTGCAGCAGGATGATGATGTCCGCGTCCTGCTCCAGCGATCCCGGACTCGCGCAGGTCGCTCATCTGGGGCTTGTTGCCGGTGCGCTGCTCGGGACCGCGGTTGAGCTGGGCGACGGCGATCACCGGGATCTCCAGCTCCTTGGCCAGCAGCTTGAGGGACCGGGAGAACTCGGAGACCTCCTGCTGACGCGACTCGACCCGCTTGCCCGAGCTCATGAGCTGGAGGTAGTCGATGACCATGAGCCCCAGGTTGTGCTGCTGCTTCATGCGCAGCGCCTTGGAGCGGATCTCCGGCATGGTGAGGTTGGGCGAGTCGTCGATGAACAGCGGCGCGTTGGAGACGGGGTTGTAGGCCACGGCGACGTCGGTCCAGTCGCGGTCCTCCATCTGGCGCGAACCGCGCAGCTTGTTCATGTCCACGCTGGACTCGGCGGCCAGGATGCGCATCATGAGCTCCATGCGCCCCATCTCCAGGGAGAAGTAGCAGCTGGTGATGCCGTGGTGGATCGAGGCCGAGCGGCAGAAGTCGACGGCGAGCGTGGACTTCCCCATGGCGGGGCGCGCGGCCACGATGATCATCTGTCCGGGGTGGAGCCCGCCGGTGAGCTCATCGAGCTCGATGAAGTCGGTGGGCACTCCGGTCAGCGCCCCGTTCTCGCGGTTCTGGGCGGCCTCGATCTCAAGGTTGGCCTCCCCCAGGAGCTCGGAGACGGCGACGTAGTCCTCCTTCTCCCCCTCGTGGTGGGCCACCGAGTAGACCTCGGCCTCGGCCAGGGTGACGAGCTCGGCGATGTCGCCGGCGTCGGTGGAGTACCCCAGCTGGGTGATGCGGGTGCCGGCCTGGACCAGGCCGCGCATGAGCGCCTTGTCCTTGACGATGCGGGCGTAGTAGCCGGCGTTGGCGGCCGTGGGCACGGTGGCCATGAGGGTGGCCAGGTAGGGGGCGCCACCGATGCGCTCGAGCTCACCGCGCCGGGAGAGCTCATCGGCCACGATCAGCGGGTCGGCGGGCTCGGAGCGGTTGTAGACCTCGACGATCGCGTCGAAGATCGACTCGTGGGCCGAGCGGTAGAACTCCGGACCACGCAGGACGTCGATGACGTCGGTGATGGCCTCCTTGCTCAGGAGCATGCCGCCCAGCGTGGCCATCTCGGCCTCGAGGTCCTGAGGCGGGAGACGGTCGAAGGCGGCGCTATCGGTGCGGACGCTTCCGCCGTCGGCGCTGCCATCCGAGCCGGCCTGAGCGCCCATGCCGTTGTCCATCCGGCCACCTTCCGCACTGTCACACCGGTTGGCACCGGCCCGTCCTAGCGCTCCCGACGACGGCCCGCCGCGCCAGGAAGACGCTCGCCCGCGTGGAGCGCGCGCGTGACGATAACGCCATCGGGCAGGCCTCGCAAACTCTCAAGTTCACCGCCTTGGGGATATCCGCACCACCGCTGTGGGAAGACCCCCAGAGCCTGGGGACAGAGGTGGGCACGCTGTGGATACAGATGTGCACCTGGCGCCACCGCTGCGAGCACAGGCGACTTTTCGTTGAGATAGCAGCGATTTGCTGGGTTCAGGCTTTCTATAGGCTCTTCCCACGACATCACAATGTGATCTGTGGACAAGTGGGTAAACCTGTGGACAAACATCACGTTCGACTTGAGGTCCACGCCGTTTGTGGCTCCCCTACAGGGTGGTCCGCGCCAGTTATCCCCAGACCCCGAGCATCTCGGTCGAACAACGGCTCCCATCAGGCATATCTCAGCGACTATTCAGACTTCTAGTACTTTTTCCATGGGGGACGAATAGTTGTGCGATCCCCCAGAACAATTCGGGCGATCAGTAGCCTCAGTCACGTCCACGTCTCACCCCCTGCGACCTCATCCTCAACCTCATCCTCAACCTGGTCGGAGGACGTCCTCGGCGCTGCCCAGCAGCCTCGGTGCCGACCGCGCCTCCAGCGACCGCCCTGCAGTCGGGCGGCACCGCGCGTCCGCCGCTCGCCGTGCCCGCCAGCTGCCAATGGGGCTGCCGATGCTCACGGGGCCCGTGGTCCACAATGGGGGCCGTGCCCAACACCAGCAGCCCCGCCTCCAGCGGCCTCAACCGCCAGGTCCTGTCCCTGGCCGTGCCCGCACTGGGTGCCCTCATTGCCGAGCCGCTCTTCGTCCTGGCGGACTCGGCGATGGTCGGGCCACCTCGGCGCGGTGAGCCTGGCGGGCCTGTCGCTGGCCTCCTCGATCCTGACGACGACGGTGGGCCTGTTCGTCTTCCTGGCCTACGCCACCACGGCGACGACGGCGCGCCTGTTCGGGGCCGGCCGGCGCACCGAGGGCCTGCGGGCCGGCGTCGACGGGATGTGGCTGGCGCTCCTGCTGGGGCTGGGTGCGGGGGCCTTCCTGGGACCGACCGCCCCTGGCTGACTGAGGCGATGGGAGCCCACGGCCCGGTGGCCCAGGCCGCCATTGCCTACCTACGCGCCTCCTGCCCGGGGCTGCCGGGCATGTTCGTGGTTCTGGCGGCCACCGGCGTGCTGCGCGGTCTGCTGGACACGCGCACGCCCTTCGTCGTGGCCACCGGTGGGGCGGTCTTCAACATCGTCGTCAACGCGATCCTGCTCTACGGCGTCGGGATGGGGATCGCGGGCTCGGGCGCCGGCACCGCGATCGCGCAGACGGCCATGGCGCTGGCGCTGGCCGGTCCGATCGCCCGGGCGGCCCGGGCCGCCGGCGTGGGCCTGCTCCCCCACCGCCAGGGCCTGCGGGCCTCTCTGGGCAGTGGGACCCCCCTGCTCATCCGCTCGCTGAGCCTCAGGGTGGCGATCCTGGCGACCGTGTGGGCGGCGACGGCGCTCGGGGAGGTGTCGCTGGCCGCTCACCAGGTGGTCAACGCCCTGTGGACCTTCGCGGCCTTCGCCCTGGACGCACTGGCCGTGGCGGCGCAGGCCCTCATCGGCACCGCCCTGGGACAGGCGCAGAGGGAGGACGCGGACTCGGCCGTACCGGACACTGAGGCCCTCACCGAGGAGGAGGTCGGGGCTGCCGCTGCGACCGCCGGCTGGTCCATTGACGAGCTCCTGAAGCGGATGCTGGCCTGGGGCGCCGGGACGGGTGTACTCATCGGGTTGCTCATGGCGGTGGGCGCCGCCTGGTTGCCCCGCGCCTTCACCTCCGACGCGGGCGTCATCGCGGCCGCGACTCCGACGCTCCTGGTCGCGGCGAGCGCACAGCCACTCGCCGGGGTCGTCTTCCTGCTCGACGGCGTGCTCATGGGCGCCGGTGACGGCCGCTACCTGGCCCGGGCGGGCCTGGTGACGCTGTTGCCCTACGTCCCGCTCGCACTGCTCATCGGGGGCGGCGTGCTGCCGGGGGCTGACGGGGCGACGTCGGGCCTGGTACTGCTGTGGCTCGCCTTCGCCTGGGTCTTCATGGCCGCCCGCGGCGCCACCACCTACCTGCGGGCCCGCGGCACCGCCTGGCGCCACTGACCTACCCTCTCGCCGACCGGCCCTTCCCCGCGCTGTCGTGCTTTACGCCCTGCGAGGTCGAGGGTTACAGGGCTACGACCTCGCGACCTACCCTACGATCCGGACCGCCGGCACGGTCGTCGCCACAGCACTGTCGCGTTCCCTGCTGCATCCACAGGGCTCCGATGCTCCGGGTGGCCACCTCGCCACTCGCCCATCACGCTTGCGACATGGAGCCCTATCCCGAACCGCCTCAGCTGCCGCCCGTTGTCGCGTCCGCTGGCCCACCGGCCGCCAGCGCAACCCCGTGAGGGCTCCTTCGTGGTGTCTATGCGGGATATCGGCGTTCAGGACCTGCCCTCGTTGGGAGGCCGGCGCGCGCCTCAGTCTGGCTCGCTGCGCCGCCCTGCCTGTCAGGTCGAAGTCCGCGCGCTGCCTGAGCCACGAGTCCGCCGCACTCGTTCACGGTCTGTGGTTGCGGGAGCGTGAGCCGGATGTCAGCGTCGTCGTCCCCTCAAGTCCGCACCATCCCCACCAGGAGCCCTCCCACCGGGAGCGCAGCGCCTCGCGTACCTGCGCCGGCGACACCTGACGCTGCCGCAGGAGGACATCACCACCGTCTCGGGCCTGCCTGTGAGCACCTTGGGACGGACCGCGGTCGACTGCGCCTTTGACCTTCCCGCCCACGACTCGGTGTGCGTGGTCGAGTCGGCGCTTCGCGCTATCGCCCGTCCATCGCGATACCAGTACGCGCAGTCGAGCCGCCGAGTCGAGGCTGCCCGGCATCAGCTCCAAGCCACCATCGCGGCGCAGGGCCCGCGTGCCGGGGCCCGGCGCGCACGTGCCGTCGTCGCCATAGCCTCGGCCTTCACCGAATCACCGGGAGAGTCACTGCTGCACTGGTTGGTGCGCGCCCTGGGCCTGCCGGCTCCGCGCATTCAGATGGCGATCACGGATGTCCACCACTCCCGCCTCTACTTCCCCGATGAGGCATGGCCGGAATACCGGGTACTGGCGGAGTTCGACGGGCGGATCAAGTACAGGGCCCCGGAGGACCTGTGGCAGGAGAAGCAGCGCCAGGACGCCCTCACGCGCATGGGCTGGCGCATCGAGCGCTTCATCTGGGCGGACTTCAGCGCACTCGACGTGCTGCGCGACCGGATCCTGGCTCTCTTCCCCGCCACCGTCGCCCGCAGCGCGCGCCCCGTGGCAGACCTGTGGAGATGACCGCTGGCTCCCGACCGCGCGTGTCGTGCCTTATGCCTCGAGGTCGAGGGTTAAGGGTACGACCTCGCGACCTACCCTACGATCCGACCGCGGCACGACAGCACGACCCTGTACGACCCTGACAACGCCGTCGGGCCGGAGTCCCCACATGGAGGACCCGGCCCGACGGCGGAAGGATGCCCGGTGGCGCTCAGCGCGCGGGGACGACGTTGACCTCGAGGGGGGCCACGACGTCGGCGTGCAGGCGCACGGAGGCGCTGTGACGGCCGGTCGACTTGATCGGCGGCACGACCTGGATCTTGCGGCGGTCGACGGCGGGGCCGCCGGCAGCCTTGACGGCCTCGGCCAGGGTCGCGGTGGTCACGGCACCGAAGAGGCGGCCGTTGTCACCGGCGGTGGCGGAGACGGTCACGACGTTCTCCTGCAGCCAGGCGCGCGCGGTCTGGGCGTGCTCGAGGGACTCGATGGAGCGCTTGCGGCGCGCCTCGGCCATCTGGTCGATCTGGCGCTGGGCGCCCTTGGTCCACGGGGTGGCCAGCTTGCGGGGCAGGAGGTAGTTACGGGCGTAGCCGTCCTTGACCTCCACGACCTCGCCGGCGGAGCCGAGGTGGGAGACGTCGTGCGTGAGGATGAGCTTGGTGGTCATTGCGCGTGCCTCCGATCAGCGAGCCGAGCTCGGTAGGGCAGCAGAGAGCCATCTCGCGGGCGTTCTTCACGGCCTTGGCGATCTTGCGCTGCTCCTGGACGGAGACGCCGGTGACGCGACGGGCGCGGATCTTGCCGCGGTCGGAGATGAACTTCCGCAGCGTGGCGGTGTCCTTGTAGTCGATGGTGCCGACCTTGATGGCCTTGACGGGGCTGACCTTCTTCTTCGGCTTGCGAAGTTGGGGCTTCGCCATGGTGGTACTCCTTGGTCTGAGCGCCTGGGCGCTCTACGAGATGAAAAGTGTTGTGGTTGAGGGAACGGGTCGACGACGTCGCAGCTTCAGAACGGGGGCTCGTCACCGAAGGAGGTGGAGCCGCCCGTGGCCCACGGGTCGTCCGCGGCGCCGCCGGCGGGGGCGTTGTACCCGGACTGGCCCTGGCCGCCGAAGCCGCCACCGCCGTTGTAGCCGCCCTGCTGGGGACCGCCCTGGTTGTATCCGCCCTGGTTCTGGTTGCCGAAGCCGCCGCCCTGGGGGCCGCCCTGACCTCCGCCGAAGCCTCCCTGGCCGCCCCCGCGGGGCTGGCGGGTGACCTGGGCCTTGGCGTAGCGCAGTGAGGGGCCGATCTCATCGACCTGCATCTCCACCACCGTGCGGTTCTCGCCTTCACGGGTGGTGAAGGGAGCGCTGGACCAGTCGGCCCTGGACGATGACGCGCGTGCCCTTGGTCAGCGACTCGGCCACGTTCTCCGCGGCGTCGCGCCAGATCGAGCAGCGCATGAACAGGGTCTCCCCGTCCTTCCACTCGCCGGCCTGGCGGTCGAAGGTGCGCGGCGTGGAGGCGACCGTGAGGAGGGCCACCGCTGCCCCGGAGGGCGTGAAGCGCATCTCGGGGTCCGCGGTGAGGTTCCCTGACGATGGTGATGATGGTGTCTCCGGCCATGGCGTTGTCTCCGTTCCCGGTAGAGGCTCAGGCCTCGGGACGCAGCAGCGGTGCGCAGAACGGTCTCGTTGAGACCGAGCTGGCGGTCGAGCTCCTGGGCGATCTCGGGCGTGGTGGTCATGTCCACGACGGCGTAGAAGCCCTCGGACTTCTTCTTGATGTCGTAGGCCAGCCGGCGCTTGCCCCAGATGTCGACCTTGTCCACGGTGCCCCCGTTGCTGGGAACGACCTGCAGCAGCTCTCGAGCGTCGCGTTGGCGGTGCGCTCGTCCGTCTCGGGGTCGAGGATGATCATGATCTCGTAGTGACGCATGCTTGGTACCCACCTCCTCTGGTCTGTGGCGGTCACGGTCCTTCCGTGACAGGAGGGTCGATGCGTGCGGCGCACCATCCGGCGGAAAACAGGTTCATCCGCCCGACGACGCAGCCAGTTCGCCACATTACCGGACAACCGGGTCGGCCCTGAAAGCCGAGACGGTGGGCCGACGACGTGCCATGCAACACGTCGTCGGCCCACCGTCAGCACTATCGGCAAGCGGGTGCTCATCCGCCGTGGACTAGTGGCGCTAGCCTGACGCCGCCCTGGCCGCCCTGCCGTTTGCCGCCGCCGCCTTGGTTTGCACCGTTGCCGCCGTTACCGCCGGCCGCCGCCCTGGTTTCCACCATTGCCGCCGTTACCCTGCGCCGCCTGGTTTCCCGCCGCAGTTGCCGCCGTTGCCGCCGCCCTGGTTTCCACCGCTTGCCGCCGTTGCCGCCGCTGGTCTCCACCGTCATCGCCGCCCTGGGTTTCCAGCCATCGCCGCCAGAGTCACGTGTGGCCTCAGGTACGCTTGGTCTGCTGCCGCTCAGGGCTGCGGCGTGCCCTGCCGAGTCGCCTCGGGCGTGGGCTGCGGCGGTGGGCCTGCAGTCGCCTCAGGCTGGGCGGTGGGGTCGCAGTCGCCTCCTCCTCCGGCTCACCGTGGGGCTTGGCGGTCTCGAGGAACCGTTCCCGCCACGGGTGGCCGGGATGTCGGCCGGCTCAGGGAACTCCTCGACCTCGAGCCCTCGTGGGCGACCTTCATGTAGTTGATGAAGATGTCGGCGGGGTAGGTCGAACCGGTGATCTCCTCGTAGTCGCCCCAGGGCTCGATCGACTCCTCGGAGCCGTCAGTACCAGTCTGGTAGAGGGTCACCGCGGTGACCACCTGCGGCGTGAAGCCCACGAACTGGGCGGACTTGTTGTCCGACGACGACCCGGTCTTGGCGGCGACCGGGCGATCCATCTGGGCGGCCACCTTGTCCGCGCTGCCGTTCGCGCCGGAGACGACCTGCTGGAGGGCGTAGGTCGTGTCCGCCATGACGTCCTCTTCGAACTCCCGATGACCAGCGGTGTCCGCCTTGTAACGGTCCGTGCCATCGGGGTTCTTCAAGGAGGCCACGATGTGGGTGTCACGCCTGATGCCCTGCGCGGCGAAGGTGGAGTAGGCCGAGGCGATGTCGATCGTGTGCGGCGAGGCCGACCCGAGGACGTTCTGGATGAGAGTCCGCTGCTCCGGGGTCTTCAGCCCCTCGGTCTGCTCCGGGTAGCCGGCGCGGTTCGCCACCTTCGCCGTGACCCCCTCCTCGATGTCATCGGCATTCATGAGCTCCTGATTGAGCTGAAGGTAGGGAGTGTTGAGCGACTGCTCCGTGGCCTGAGTCAGGCTGGCCCACTTCAGTGAGACGTTCTTGAAGTTCTGGAACTCGTGCCCCTCAATGGTCATCGGCGAGGTAGCCGGATAACCACTGCCCAAGGACCACCCGTTCTCCAGGGCTGCCACCAGCGCGAAGGGCTTGAAGGTGGAGCCGGCCTGGGCGATGGCGTCAGTAGAGGTGTTGACCTGGCTGGTCAGATAGTCCTCGCCCCCGTAGAGCGCCAGCAGTCCCCCCGTCTTGGGATCGATGGACACCAGCGCCTTGCGCAGGTTGGGTGAGGCTCCCGGAGGCAGGGAGTTGACCGCGTTGACGGCGGCCTCCTGGTCCTTCGGGTTGATCGTGGTGATGATCTTGAAACCACCCGTATCAACCTGCTCGGGCGTGAGCTTGGCCTTGCTCTGCAGTTCGGCGCGCACCATCTGGAGCAGGTAGCCGTTGGTTCCGGCGTAGACCTGCTTGGTCTGGGACTCTTGAGTCTTCGGCATGCCCGCCTGCTTGGCGGTGTTGTACTGCTCGGAGGTGATGTAGCCGTCGTCGGCCATGAACTGCAGGACTCGCCCCCACCGCTCCTGGGCCTTATCCGGGTTCTCGGCCGGGTCCCAGGCGCTGGGCGATGGCAGGATTCCCGCCAGAAGCGCGGCCTCAGACGGGCTGAGGTCCTTGGCGGGCTTGCCGAAGAAGGACTTCGAGGCAGCCTCGATACCGTAGGCACCGCGACCGAAGTAGACCGTGTTGAGGTAGTCCCCCAGAATCGCCTTCTTGGGCTTCTCCCGGTCGATCTTGATGGCCATGATGGCCTGCTTGAACTTGCCGCTGTAGGAGCTCGTCGTGTCGACGTAGTAGTTCTTCACGTACTGCTGCGTCAGCGTTGAGGCTCCCTGGGTGTCGCCTCCGCGCAGGTTGTTCACCAGAGCACGGGCGATGCCCTTGGGATCGACTCCCTTGTTGGAGTAGAAGGTGCGGTCCTCGGAGGCCACGACCGAGTTGCCCACGTAGTCCGGCAGGGTGGAGGCGTCCACGGACTCACGATTGATCTCGGCGAACTTACCCATCTCCGTCGAGCCGTCGGCGTAGTACACCGTGCTGCTCTGCGCGAGCGCGAACTCGCTGGGGTTGGGCACCTTGATCGTGTTGTAGGCCCACATGAAGGCGCCCACCATGCTAAGCACCCCTAGCAGGAAGGTGCCCAGGACGAACCGCCAGCTGGGGATCCAGCGATGGATCTTGCCCTTACCGGCGCGAGGGTAGTTGAAGAAACGGCGCTTGCGCCCCGAGGCGGCGTCCTGAGATCGCTCGGCCTTCGAGGGCCTGCGTCCCTTTCCGGACTTCTTGCCAGGCCCCGAGGCCTTGCCCTGGACCTGCCGACCGGCGCTGGCCCTCTGGGACAGCTTCTTGCCGACGGGGCGGCTGGGTCCGCCCCAGTTCGTGCCTTCTGCCACGCGCTCCTCGTTTCGGTTGACTGTCATAGAAGGTGACTGGATACCGCGACGGCGCGGGGGATAACGCTCCGGTTGCGGTCAGGACTCCATCATGACCGATATTGGCGGTCGATGCCGACTCGGGTATCAGTCACAGTCCTGTATGACTGTCGACGGCGATCGGACGCGATCGCTGCGGACAAGCCGCATCGGGCATCGACTGCGGACCAGTATGGGGGAACAGAGGGGAGTGGCGGTAGCGATGCAGGCCTGGGAACCGGCCATGGAGGCCGCCACCGAACGTTATCTTAACTCCACCTGATTGGCCCTGACCAGCGCGCTCATGCGCTTTGCGAACCGTAAACATTTCGCGGCAAAACCAGAATGTGAGTTCGCGCCCAGACAGCACCACCGTCCGATGTCATCGGATATTACCGATCGGGACAATAGTCCCGCACAATGAATGAGACACTGGACACAGTGCTGACAACCTGTCAGTTCCTCACCCTGGCTCCTCGGTCTGCCCGAGGAGCCCCGGCTCCCGTCCGCCCTGCTCATGAGGGAGTTCCACCGTGGACGCCAGTTCAGCCCTCCAGACCCTCAGCATCATCCTTCAAGTCGGCATCATCCTCACCTGCCTCATCGTCGGGGCGAAGAAGGGCGGGATCGCCCTCGGCCTCATTGCGGGAATCGGCCTACTGGTTCTCGTCTTCGGCTTCCGTCTGGAGCCGGGTGAGGCTCCGGTCGATGTCATCCTCACCATCCTGGCCGTCATCGGGTGCGCAGCCACTCTCCAGCAGTCCGGGGGACTGGACGTCACGATGCAGATGGCCGAACGAGTCCTGCGTCGACATCCCGAGCAGATCACCATTCTCGGCCCATGCGTCACCTGGCTCCTCACCGTGCTGTGCGGAACCGGGCACGTCGTCTACACGATGCTTCCGATCATTGCGGACATCGCCATCAAGAAGGACATCCGACCCGAGCGCCCCATGGCCGCCTCCTCAGTCGCCGCCCAGATGGGGATCACCGCCTCACCGGTCTCCGTGGCCACGGTCTCCGTGGTCTCCATCATCGCCAAGAACACCGACCGGCACTGGTCGGTCCTCCAGATCCTGGCGATCTCCATCCCGGCGTCCCTGTGCGGAGTACTCCTGGCCGCCCTGTGGTCGATGCGTCGCGGCAAGGACCTGGACCAGGACGAGGCGTACCAGAAGCGCCTGGAGGATCCGGAGTTCCGCGCCGCCGTCCACTCCAGCTCCGAGACCCTTATCGGGAAGGTGTTCTCACCCGAGGCCTACCGCGCCACTGGGATCTTCCTGGCAGCCATCATCGCCGTCGTCGTCCTGGGCGCCTTCGACGTACTGCGTCCCGAGTTCCCCACCGGCGACAACGGCGAGCTGGAGCACCTGAGCATGAACCTCGTCATTCAGATGGTCATGCTCGCCGCCGGGGCACTCATCCTGCTGACCTGCAAGGTGCAGGCCGGCAAGATCGCCTCCACCGCCGTGTTCAAGGCCGGAGCCACCGCCATGTTCTCCATCTTCGGGGTCGCCTGGATGACCGAGACGGTCGTCCACGCACACCTGGAGGACCTGGAGCACGGACTGGCCGGCGTGCTGGCGAACCACGTATGGATGTACGCCATCGTCTTGTTCATCATCGGCAAGCTGGTGAACTCTCAGGCGGCCGGCCTGCTCATCGTTGCCCCGATGGCCCTGTCACTCGGGGTGAGTCCGGTCGTCGTCGTCGGGTTCATCGGCGCCTCCTACGGGTACTTCATCCTGCCCACATACCCCTCGGATCTCGCGGCGATCGGCTTCGATCCCACCGGCACCACCCACATCGGCAAGTACGTCATCAACCACTCCTTCCTGGTCCCCGGGCTCATCGGAGTCGTCACCTCCTGCCTCGTGGGCTCCGGACTGGCCCAGCTGCTCCTGTCATGAGCCCGGTCTCCTGCCGGCCGGGGCGGGGGTGAGGTACGACCGGTAGGCAGGTGCGACGTCAACCACACTGCTTAAGCCGTCCTTCTGGGCAGAACGTAACAGGAGCGTGTCGTCTGGTCTGTCTAGGCTCGTGCCATGACAACTACAGACGCGGCCACTACTTCCGCCATCGCCCTGCGTTTGGAGCTGCTGGGGCCTCTCCGCCCCGGCACCGGTCAAACAGAGTGAGGCGGACCGTCTCATGTCCCCGATCCTGGCACGCCAGCGCGAGCTCTCCCGCCGGTTGGCCCACCGCCCCTGTGCCGCTGACCAGCGCATCCAGACCTTCCTCGACTCCTACCTGGAGGGCGCGGCCGCCACCCCGAAGCTGCCCCGCTCGACCTTCGTCCTGGACCAGCCCGGCCTGGCGCGGGCCCTGTCCCTGCCGGCGGACTCCACCAGCTTCACCTCCGACTACGTCGAGAGCTACCAGGTGCTCGGCGGTGTCCTGCACAACCCGCAACGACCGCCGTACCACCGCCGGCGTCTTCCACGTCGCCGAGGGCGGCCTGCCGATCCCAGATGACAAGATCGCCGTCCCACGCGACGTCTTCGCCCGCCTGCTGGCCCACGCCGTCGAGGCCCCCGAGGACCCTACTGACCCTGCCCTGGGCCTCCCGGCAGGACGACCCGGCGCGCTGCTCGTGTCCCCTGCTGCTGCCCCGTCGTCGTGCCCGAGGTCCCCGGCTTCCGCCGAGCGCTCCATGGAGATCCGCTTCCATCGCCCCCGGCGGTCTGGTCTCCAACCTGGACTTCGTCGAGGGCATCTTCGGCAACGGCGGCGACCCTCACCTGCCGGAGAACGACCCTCCCTGGCCCCGGAGTCCTGGACCGGCTCACACCGGCTGCGTCAGGCCTCGCCCCGCACCTGACCACCCTGACCAAGAAGGAGCTGGGCCTGCCTCCTGGGAGGAGGCTCACCGAGCGCCAGCGCCGCGATGGCCAGTGCTGGAAGGACGAGGCCGAGCTCTACAACGGCGGCAAGGCCTTCAAGTGCGTGGCCCGCGACGAGCGCGGCGTCATCGTCACCATCATCGCGGACAACCACTTCGGCTACTGCAAGAAGGAGGTCAAGACCCAGATCGGGTACTCGGCCAACCTCTTCGGCTGCGTGGAGGAGGAGCACGCGGCGGCGCGCGTCGCCTACCCGCGTTACTAACCTGAGCCAGGAGTACACCGACACTCACACGCCCGAGGGGCCTGACCCTCGAGCACGTCGTCGAGCGCAACCCCGGCCGTTTCGAGCGGCGCGAGGACGGCTCCGCCGTCGCCATCGACGACCCAACCGTGGTCCTGGTTCCCGCCGGCGCCCACTACTCGATGCGCAGCCAGACGATCACCTGGACCGGCCCCGACGGTCAGGAGGCCTCGATCCCGTTGCTGGTGAGCAACACCTACGTGGCCCCCAACGGCTATCGGGTCCACGCCAAGCACCGCGAGGGCGACGCCACCCAGTGGCACCTGGTGGGCACCGCCCCTGGTCCACGCAGGCTAAGCTGGCCACCGTCGTCCGGCGGCAGGTCGGAGATCTCAAGTCCCTCCTGGACGCCTTTCGTCTTCGGTGAGGCCTACGTCGGCGACGTCGACGAGGACTTCGACACCGTCCAGAGCATCCTCGACGGCAACTACGCCGACCGCTTCGTCGACCCGGCCAACAAGAGCGACAACCACCGCTCGATCCTCTCCGAGCGCCGCTCGCTGGGAAGCGTCATCAAGCTGCTGACGCCGTCGTCGATGTACACCGACGAGTACAACGCCTTCCTGAGTCGATCCCGGCCCACATCAAGGGAGCTCATCTTCACCGTCAAGCGCTTCTACCAGCCCAGCTGGGGCCAGGACTGGCGCAGCCACCCTCCGTGGGCATCATCAGCGGCCGCAGGGCAACTCCCTGCGCCTGGACGGTGAGGTCATCAAGGTCAACATGCTGCGCGTGGGCTTCGAGGACGACGGCGCCTGGCGCCTGCTGTCCCTGCGTCCGGACTTCTCCCCGCCGCTCAAGGTCCAGACCGAGGACGACATCACCTCCTCGATCGTGGTTCCCGCGGCCTGGTCTCCACCCCTGGACGCGGAGCTGTCGCGCAAGTTCGTCACCAACTGCGAGTCCTTGCTCTTCCAGCGGCCCGACGACGCGATCGTGCGCGGCTACGACAAGCAGACCGAGTCGGACATGTCGGATGCGCAGGCGGACCTGTTCATCTCGAACTTCCAGCCGCTCACGCCCGCCGACGCCCGGGCGATGGCCGCCGACGCCCCCGGTCTGTCCCGCTTCACTCAGCCCATGCAGGACCTCGTAGCCCGTGCCGCCGCCCTGCCCGAGGCCGAGGATCCCGCCGAGGAGACCTACTGGGTCTCCACGGCCAACCCGCGCCTGGTCAACGGGGCCCCCACCAAGAACCCCCGTTACCTCCAGGTGCGCCCCGACATCGCCAACCCGAAGGATGTGGCGCTGGCGGACCTCACCAACCACCTCTTCCGCGACGTGCCGCTGACCGAGCCGCTGTGCCACAGCGTCGACGTCGTCGCCGCCGGACGCCGCAACAACCCGCCCGAGGACGGGGTTCCGCCGCTGTGCGCCTACAACCCGCTGCACTACATGGAGCTGCCGGAGCTGTTCATGGAGTTCATCTCCTCCATGACCGGCAAGTCCCCCTCGACGACGGGCGCCGGCAGCGAGGGGGCGCTGACCAAGTCCCCGTTCAACGCGCTGCCCGCGATCTACGACCTCAACGCAGCCCTGCTGTCCTACGCCCTCAGTGGCTACGACGGCTGGCTGTCCTCGGCCGGCTACATCGGTCCGAAGGTCCAGGTGGCTCACGACATCTCGCTGCTCATCCCGGAGATCTTCTCCCGCATGAGCGCTGAGGAGCGAGACGCCCACAACCTCATCGAGGACGCTACCTCGAGCGCATCGAGGACTTCGAGTACAAGGGCCGCACTGTTCAGGCCTCGCGCCTGGGCTACCGCATGAACCAGGCCTTCGCCTCGACCTTCTTCGGACGGATCTTCCTTCACCCGGACGTCGTCTTCACCGAGGAGATGCTGCGTCCCGAGCTGCAGGACGAGGAGGTCTTCGCCGACTCGGTGGACATCATCGTCACCACCCACAAGGTGGTGGCCGAGCACTACCGGGCCGACGGCTCCATCGAGTGGGCCGTGCGCCGCTGCGGGCCCTGCTGGAGATCATGATCGACGGCACCTCCCGCGAGGGCTGGGACCTGACGAGCCCGGAGTTCCGCGCCCTGTTCGAGCGCGAGAACATCCTGAGCTCGTCGTGGTACGCGGAGCGTCTGGACGCCAAGGTCGCCCGCGACTCCCACCAGGCCCAACAGGCCATCGAGGACCTCACCCGCTTCTACACCGCGGAGAACAACGAGGAGGTCATCGAGCGCCTGGGCATCGAGGGCCGCCTGGCCGAGGCTCGCGCCTGGCTGGACAAGGTCAGCTCTCCGGCCTACCGCGAGCACCTCGTGGGCACGCTCGGTCTCCAGCCCTCATTGGCCTGAGCCGACGCTCCCCTGCTGACTGGGAGCTTCCACGCGTGGGGGGGCAGGATTCCTGTCCCCCCATTGCCGCCGCAGTACTCCAGCTCACCCCGCAGCGGTCACTCCTCAATGCCGAGACCTTCGGCGAGGCCTTCGGGCTGCTGCTCGAGTCGTCATGCCTCCACGATCTGCGGGTCTACGGCGGAGCGCTGGGAGGAAGCATCTTCCACACGGCAACGGGTCGCGACCACTCTCAGGCGGTCGCGACCCGTGAGGCCTGAGGGGCGTCAGCCGACGTCGGCGTTGCCGGAGAGGTGCCAGGTGGCGTTGGCCCAGGGGAAGACGTACTGCATGAGCACGTAGACGACCCCGGCGATGAGGATCAGCGCCTCGATGGCCCTGAGCCAGGCCGGCCCGGGCAGGTGGCGCCAGATGAAGCCGTACATCAGTTGACCCCCGGATCATTGAGCACAGAGGCCGGCCTTCCCTCGGCGCGGTCCATCCAGTACTCGAACTTCGCGTGAACGATCCAACGCTGGTCGTTACCGAACTCGCCGGCGGTCGAGCCGTGACAGGTGGTCAAGGTAATGTACCGCTCGGTTGGTTGCGCGTCGGGCTGGTTCGGAACCGGGGCGATGACCGATACCTGTTCGGGCTGGACGATCTCATGGCCGGTCACTCGGAACACGTACCAGGTTTTGGCGGTGGAGACGACGATCTCGTCGCCCTCCTGGAGCAGGTCGATGCGGCGGAAGGAGTTGCCATACGTGCGGCGGTGTCCGGCGATCGAGAAATTGCCGAGCTCCCCGAGCTGCTGGGTTTCGGGGTAGTGACCCGCGGCCGCCTGGTCCAGGACGTCGGAGCCGGTGCCCTCGAGGATGGGCATGTTGTTGTTGGTAACGCCGTACCACTTGGGAACGACGAGCATCCCGATGGGCTCGCCGTAGCCGACCTTCTCCACCGCAGGAGGAGCGTCGTAGTGCTTGGTGCCTTCGGTCTTCGGGGAGTCGACCTGCTTCTCGTGGAACTGGGTCGCAACGGCCTGAGCACTTGCGTTGGCATCGATACCGGTCCACCACAGCTGCCAGACGAGGAACAGCGCGACGACGAGGCCGGCGGTGATGAGCAGCTCACCGATCCCGGTCAAGGTGCCATTGAAGATTCTGTACAGCACGGTTCTGACCGGGCGCGCGATGTCGGCTGAGCCCTCCCTCATGCCATCGCCCCTCCTCAAGATCGAGACATCATCGGATTAGCCGCCAGTTCTGGTGACGGGACCCCGCCTCGTGACCAGCCGGTCGGTGGACTATGAGCACACACGCAGGAAGCTTCACTGCATGTCCTAGAGCTGGCGCGGATTAGCGTGCCTCACACCACCAGCCCCAACCAGTAAGGGACAGGTGGCGGAGAAGAGAGTCCACTAGCGACGACGCCGACAAAGAGCTCGGAGAAGGTCTCGAAGAAGAGGCGCCAGAGAACAGCTCGAGAAGAAGAACACCGAGAAAAGCTCCGACACGGCTAGAAGTCCACGAAGGACAAGGACGCAGAAGAGCTGTCGTCGAAGACAGAAGCTACCTGAGCGCTCCGGCAACCCCGCCAAGGCGGCCAAGGCTCTTGAGGAGGAGTCGCGCGCCGCGGCGAACCGGGTCTCCCGAACACCCACCAAGGTCAAGGACACCGCCTCACCGCGTTGGTACGCCCCCACGATGGTGACGCTCATGGTCATCGGGCTGCTGTGGGTGGTCACCACCTACCTGTTCAACGGTCAGTACCCGCTGCCGTACTTCACCAAGCACCACGCCACCGACTGGCTGCTCAACGGCAACCTCTACATCGGCTTCCTCATCATGATGTCGGGCTTCCTCGGCCTGCTGCGCTGGAAGTAGCGCTCCGAGCGGTCCACGCCGCTCAACAGAGAGCCTCAAGGCCCCCGAGCTGGTGCTCGGGGGCCTACGCGTACGCATTCGCGCCCCAGGGGTGCGGACTCCACAGAGGTCCTGTGGATCGGCGGACAGCCTCGTCCCCACAACCCACCCCGACTTTCCCCATGTGTGGACACACCTGTGGATAACTACACCCTTGTGTTTCCACATCTGTGTCCCCAGGTGTGGATGGATGACAGCGCTGTTCTTTCAAGGGTGTCATTCAGGTCCTTGGCACCCTGCAGACGTCTCAGGCGATGAGGGCCCGTACGACGTTGAGCCCTACGAGCAACACCAGGACCGCTGCGGTTCCAGCGATCCCCACGGACTGCCGCTTCCCACGGGGGGCCCAGGCATAGATCGCCGCAACGATTCCCCCGACGATGAGCCCGCCAAGGTGCCCTTGCCAGGAGATGTTGGCGCCGAGGAAGGAGACAACGCCGTTGATCACCAGCAGCGCCACGATGCCTGAGGTGTCCCGCCCGAAGCGCCGCTGCACCACGAACATGGTGGAGAACAGGCCGAAGACCGCACCAGAGGCGCCAACCGTCAGGGTGGTCCAAGCCTCGGTCTCCGGCCAGGAGAGCCAGTAGATCGCCGTCGAGCCACCTAGGGCGCTGAGCAGGTAGACGGCGGTGAAGCGCCACCGTCCCAGCACCGGCTCAAGAGCACCGCCCAGCACCCACAACGCCCACATGTTGAAGCCGAGGTGCATGTAGTTCGCGTGAAGGAATGCGGTCGTCAGGAACCGCCAGGGCTCAGAGGCTGCTGCTGCCGGGAAGAAGCCCAGCATGACATCCAGGTTCTTATCACCTTGGCCGGGGACGAGGACCTGGAGGACGTAGACAACGACACACAGGCCGATGAGCACCTTGGTGACGATGGTGGTGCTGGATACAGCGGCACCGCCCAGCAGCGTGCGCGCCTGGCGCCGACCGGCCTGCGACCGGCGTGCACAGTCCACGCAGTGCACACCCACGGTGCTGGGAACCTGACAGGTGGGGCAGGTGGGCCGTTCGCAGCGCTGGCAACGCACGTAGGCCACCGTGTCCGGGTGCCGGGGGCACACCGGCGGCGCCTGCTGGCTGGACGAGTTCGTTGAGGTCATCGGGTACTCCTGTGTGGCGGTGAGAACAGAGCTCGGTATGCGGTAACGAGTACAACGACGCCGCCGGGACGCGGGTCCCGGCGGCGTCACAGGGGCGAATCACACCTGGCGCTGGTGACTCGGCCTATTTCGGGCGATGTGGCTACTCGGTGACCTCCACCGAGGTGATGATGACGTCCTGGACAGGACGGTCACGTGGGTCGGTCTCAACGGCGGAGATCGCGTCGACGACGGCGCGGGAGGCCTCATCGGTAACGGCACCGAAGATCGTGTGCTTGCCCTGAAGCCACTCGGTAGGCGCGGTGGTGATGAAGAACTGCGAGCCGTTGGTGCCCTTGCCCAGACGGCGGCCGGCATTGGCCATGGCCAGGACGTAGGGAGCGGCGAAGGTCAACGAGGCATCGATCTCGTCATCGAAGACGTAGCCGGGACCGCCGGTGCCGGTGCCCAGCGGGTCACCGCCCTGGATCATGAAACCGGGGATGACGCGGTGGAAGATGACGTTGTCGTACAGGGGCGCGTGGGACTCTTCCCCGGTGCGAGGATCCGTCCAGGCCTTCTGACCAGTGGCCAGTCCCACGAAGTTGGAGACGGTCTCGGGTGCCTGCTCGGGGTAGAGCTCCAGGCGGATATCGCCGAGGTTGGTGTGAAGAGTCGCTTCCATAGGTGCCATGGTGGCACGCTCTCGCTCCTCTCGGCATGAACCCTGAGCGGTGTGCGGCACTGTTCACCCCAGGCAAAACGTCTGGACATCTTGTAGGCCCAATGGCCCGAGGGTGCGACCATTAGTGCACGTTGCACAACGACCGTCACTATCCGTATCCGACCTGGGAGGCGACCATGTCCTGCCTGACGAAGACATGCTGCGACAAGAAGCTCGACACTACTCATCTGCGCAAGGAGGCCGCCGCCTTCGCCGAGTCCGTCGTCGATCAGGCCGAGCGGGCCGCTCTGTGGGCGGCCCCGCACGTGAGCAAGGCCGCTGAGGAGGTGGGCCGCAGGGCCAAGGACGCACAGGAGCGTCTGGAGCCGGTGGTCCACGAGGCCCGCCATCGGGTTGTCGAGGACTACATTCCGCGTGCGCAGCGCGCCGCCGTGGCTGCCCAGGCCGCCGCGGGTAAGGACGGTACCCTGACAGAGCGCGCCCAGCGCGTGGCTGTTGCCGCAAAGTCCGCCGCATTGAGGTTCCCGTGAAGAAGCAGAAGAAGCACCGCGTGCTCAAGACCCTGGGTTGGCTCGCCGTCGCCGGCGCAGCCGCTGCCGGCGCCTACGTCGTGTGGCGTCGTAGCCAGCCGGTCGAGGACCCGTGGGCTGAGGAGTACTGGGCCGACTCCACCGAGGAGGAGGGCGGCTACGGCATCAGCCCCGAGGACGCTCAGGCCTGACGACCACTCAGATCCGTCGACGACGGCGCCGTACCGGTTCCCCGACCGGGCGGCGCCGTCGTCGTTCCGTCTTCGGCACGATGTTCACCCACCCTGCCGGACACCCTCGGTGAGGCTGTGCCTATGAGCGCACTGTCCGTTCCCGCCAGCGCCCCTGACCCGTGGAACCAATGGGGAGGAGGTGCTCATCCTAGCTGGGGCTGGGGACCTACAAGGTTCCCGATGACGAGGCCGAGCGCGTCGTCCACGACGCCCTGGAGGTGGGTTACCGACACATCGACACCGCCCAGATGTACGGCAACGAAGCGGGTGTGGGACGGGCGATCGCTGCCTGCGATCTGCCGCGCCGGACCTCATTCATCACTTCCAAGCTCAACAATCCCAACCATCGGCGCGACGACGCGCTGCGCAGCTTCGATGCCACCATGAAGGCGCTGAGGCTGGAGGTCCTCGACCTGTTCCTCGTCCACTGGCCCTTGGCGAACTCCGCGGGAATCGATCTGGTGGACACCTGGCGCACCATGATCGAGATCCTTCACAGCGGGCGGGTGCGAGCCATCGGGGTCTCCAACTACCAGCCCGAGCACCTGCACCGGATCGTGGAGGCCACAGGTGTGGTTCCGGCAGTCAACCAGATCGAGCTTCATCCCTGGTTGATCCAGTCAGAGCTGCGCTCCGTGCACGCACAGATGGGCATCGCCACGCAGTCCTGGTCGCCGTTGGGACGGGGCGGGCTGCTGACAGAGCCGACGATCGTGGAAGGGATCGCCGAGGCCCTGGGGACGAGCCCGGCCCAGGTCATCATCCGATGGCACCTGCAGAACGGTCTCGTCGTGATCCCCAAGTCGACCCATCGCGAGCGTATGGCCGCCAACGCCGACGTCTTCGGTATCACGCTCGACGACGCCCAGATGGCGGCTCTGAACGCCCCTGGACCAGGGGCCGGCGCACCGGCTCCCACCCCGATCAGATTCAGGTCTGAGCGAGGCAGCCCCGGATACCGGCGCCGAATCGCCGGTCAGGGCCGGTGGCGGTGGACGCGGAAGCCCGGCCCGATGTCACCAGCGGGAATCAGCTCGGCCAGGGCAGCCGGTTCGGACAGGGAGCGCGCCGCGACGAAACCGGTGATGGTGTCGACGCCCGCGTCGAAGAGCACGGGGTTGAGCGGCGTCGAAGGACCAACGAGGGACGGTGTGCGTGTCGGGAGAGCTCGATGAGCCTGGGCGCGGTCTTGTTGACGAAGCTCGACGAGGAGATGAAGACGAGGTCGCACTCGGGCAGGACGTACTCGCAGGCACTGTCCGGCCAGTCACCGGGCTGAAGGTTGCGCTCGAGGCAGATGTACTCCTCGGCGGTCGCCAGGGCGGCCTCGGCGAAGGGGAAGTGACCGATGACCGCGACCTTCTTGCCGATGATCATCTCCCGGTAGGGGTCGAAGACCTGGCGCCAGGTGGTCCCCTCCCCAGTGGGCTCGAACCCGTTGGCGGCGGCCGTCTCCTCACGGGAGTACCAGGAGTTGATAGCAGCCTGTCCGATACTGGCCTCGGCGAGGTTCCAGGACTTCACCAGGGCAGCGACATCGCGCAGCGGGCGGTCCTCCAGCGGGCCCTCCGCAAGAGCCGGGCGGCTGCGGACATCCATGGTCCAGGCCGCGCCGACACCGCCGGCGGAGTTGAGAACACGGCTCCAACGGGGCCCCTGGCCGGCCGACCGCACAACGACGTCGCCGGGCAGTCCGTCAAGAAGCGCGTCGTAGATCTCCCAGGGCTGTGACATGACCTCATCCTCCTGCACCACTTAGTAACTGAGCCTCACCTATCCTAAGCAGTCCCGTCCGACGGCGCAGCCCTTCGAGTCCGGCCGTCTCACGATTCCTCACGACATCGTGTCAGCAACGACAAACCCTCACTGGATTCTTCTTATGGAAACCACGTGCTTGCCTGCGTCGAGAGATCACCGAAGAATTACTTTTCGACCGATGACGTAGATATATTGATGACACTCAACCGTAATATTGATTGCTGTTGAGTTGCAGGGATCTTGGCCAGAGTCTCCTTGGAATTCCCTGATGCTACCGTGTCAAGGCCCATGCCCCTAAGACTGAGGTACCGCTTCATGCTTCGCCGACTTTTTGTCCGCTCACGCCGGAGGGAACTGACGTCATCACGTCAACCAGCGCACCAGTCTCGTCAGAGACTGAGGAGTGGTGCCGCCATCTCGGCGCTGGCTCTGATGGCTGCCGCACTGGGCACGGCAACGCTTCCGGCACCCTGGCCGAAGCCATTCACGGCAATCCTTCCGTCAGTGAGATTCGTCCAAGTGATCAGACTGGATCGACTGGACCGAAATGACCAACACCGTGGCAGGCAGAGGTGCGGCGATCCTTCCTGACGGAAGCACCGGCGTGGTCTGGTCGACTCCGACACAGATCTCCGGCAATATGTGGCGCACCAGTCGTTGCACACTGCATCCAATGTGCGAACCACTGCCGTAGGGAGAAAAGAGTCGGTCTACCCACGGATCGGGGCCTGAGTATCGGATACAAACCGGCTAGCTGGAGAGGAGATGGCCTGCCTCATCTTTATAACGACGGTACGAACTACACGGCCGGGGCTGTCAAAAGGCCCTACGTGACCTCATCCAACCTGCTCCTGGGTATTGCCAACCTGCAAGACTCCTCAACCCACCAGTTCCAGGTCGAATGCAGTTCCTACCTCGTCACCTCCACCTCCCAGCCCGCGAAGAGCCAGCTGGAGCGTCTCCCCAATAAGGTCGAGATTCCCATGGAGGGCATGGTTTTCGCCGATGCGGAGTCCTCGAGCTGGCACAACCCGCACGGCCAGAAGGAGTACATCTCCGTTTCCCCAATTCCCTATATCCGCTCCCAAGACGTCTCCTACCGCCTGCTGGAGACCGCCCGAACACCTGGGTGCAAGACGAGTTCCTGGGCGGGTAAGGTCACCGTCTCCACACCTGTTGGCAACAGGTCCGGCGTCAAGCTCCGCCCGGACAACGCCGAGTGCAGCTCGTTCTTCAACACGGGTTACGGACCCTCTTCGGTCATACTTCTGAGCAACACCCGCAGTGGCTACGTTGAGATCCACGGAGGCGGTAAGGGCGCCGTCGCCCTCGGCATCGTCTCCTACATGGACTACGGCGACGCACCTGAGAGCTATGGCGTCGCCGGCAGCGTGTTCCAGCCCGCATGGAACGGCGGGGAGCTGTCCGACACGGGACAGCTCAACATCGCCCGCGGCGAGACGCCGTACGAGGGCGACCCCGGCAATTGGTACAACCTGAGTCAGGCCGCGGATCAAGAGCACGTGGCCACTACCAATTCCGCAGTCGTGCGCCTGGGTGCCCTGACGGACCATAATGGCAGCGTCCTCCACACCACTGACGCCTTAGGCGACGATACTGACGACATCGATGACGAGGACGCTCTCCCTAGCAATTGGGACCAAGTTATCTGGACCGATATTGGTAAGAAGTGGAGCCAACAGATCACCTGCTCGGGCCGGAGCACCAAGATCGCCGGCTGGATCGACTGGAACCGCGACGGCTCTTTCAGCTCCACCGAGCGCTCTGCGGTGACCTCCTGCTCCGACCAAGGCACCGCCACTTTGACCTGGACCGTCCCCCAGGACGCCAAGCGAAGCACCTTGACCGGCAACGGCGCAGCCACCTTCATGCGCCTGCGCATCACCGGCCCGTCGGCCAACGGTAAGGCGGCGGAGGATCCGAAGCCCACCGGTATCGCACTCAACGGTGAGGTCGAGGACCACCAGGTACAGGTCCAACTGCCTAACCTGACCATGGTCAAACAGGTGGACAACACCGCGGCCGGATCCCTGGGCCTGTCCGCCAATGACTGGACACTCACCGCCTCTCCCAAGAGTGGTAAAACGGCCTCAGGAGCCGGCGGCTTCGACGCCGCTTACCTGCCCCAGGGCAAGACGGTTCTGTCCGAGTCCTCGTCGTCGCCCAAGTCCGCCGGGTACGAGGCCACCGTCACCTGCACACCGCACCCGAACTCCGATCTCCGGACTCCGGCGTCGACCATCGACACCGCCTCGAAGACCCTGGATCTCGCCATCGGCAGTGGATGCGATGCACGATGATCAACACGGCACTGCCGGGCGCAGATCGTCTGGAGCAAAGGTCGACGAGGCCGGCAACCCTGGCGAGGGCCTGCCTCACGCTGGCCTCTCGGCATCACTGAAGCTGGCGCGGCGAAAGGAGTGGCCGACTGCGTCGTCACCGGCGGCGAGGCCACGCGCCCCAACGACTGACGACCAAGACCGTGCCGGGTTCTTCAGGGTCTCCGGGCTGACCTGGGGGCGAGTACTCCCTCCACCGAGACCCAGGCGCCGACCGGCACCACATCTCGGGACAACACTGGACCAAGACCCTGGACGGATCGGCACCCGCTGCCGGCAGACGACAAGACCACTCTCAACCTCAGGCAGGTCACCAACACCCGGATCAAAGGATCGGCCACCTGGACCAAGACCGACGAACGGGGGCAACGTTAATCAAGGAGCCCAGTGGTCGCACAGTGACCCTCTCGACTCCAACGGCGGGCCACCCGACCAGGCCCCGCGCCATCCTACCGACTCGCACGAGGCACCATGCGCCCAGGGCGGCCTGGACACCGATACGAACAGTGGCGCTGGCGTGGCAGTTTGGGACCACGCCGGCTCCTCACCGCCAGCTCATTCGAGACCAAAGCGCCGGACCGGCTACGTCCCTCGACGCCACGCCTCGCACCATCACTCATCTCCACTCAGGGCCAGGTCGTGGCGCTTTGGGCAGCATCTCAACCGCAAGTCGGCGGTTCCCGCCGGCCTCACCGAGTGGGAGGCAGTGACACCTTTCATCACCGCCGGAGGAACGGTACACGTGGGGATCACGGCGCTGGGCATGAGATGATTCGTGGCGTACCGACGCCGTCGAGCCGGTAGACTGACAAAGAGACCAGCGCGAGGGAGTCGATCCTCCCAGCGGTCACACACGTCTGACGGGCTGTTGATGCTTCGCAGTCGGCAGCCCGTCAGACCATTCCACTCATCTGTTTTGTTTTCAGTATCGATACTGATACTGTTTGGGCATGGCCTCCTCCGCACTGCTGCACCCGGTTCGTCTGCGCATCGTCCAGACTCTGCTCGCCGACGGCGACCTCACACCTCATCAGCTTCATGCACGCCTTGTCCGACGTCCCCATCGCGACGCTCATCGCCACGTCCAAATCCACCTCGCCTCACACCCGGACTCATCGAGGTGGCCCAGGAGCAACAGGTCCGGGGGACCAGCGAGAAGACCTATCGAGTCACCCCCGGAATGGCCAACCCGACCCCGGGGGACCTCGAATCCTTGAGCCGCGAGGAGCTCATGACGGTGTTCACGGTCTTCACCACCGGACTCATCGGCGACTTCGCCGCATACATCCGCGATGGCGATCGCCCTGATCTCACCGAGGACCGGGTGAACTTCACCCAGGCCAGCTTCTGGGCGACTCAGGCGGAGGTCGATGCGTTTCTCAACACCGTCTCCCGGGCTCTGCGGGACCTGATGGGGAATCAGCCCGGAGACGATCGGCGGCGTCGGACGCTGACCACCGTCCTGATCCCACGGCCCGACGGCGAGCAGGACGCCTGACCGCCACCGACACCCTCCCCACTCATCCTCACCGAGAAAGCGAGTTGTCGCGATGAGTACTGCTGACCATCCGGCTGTCTGGATCCCCCTCATCGTCCTGGTCACGATCGTGATCGTGGCGTGCCTGATCGATATCGTCAGGCGCCCCCGTGTGGAGAACCTGCCCAAGGCGGCCTGGGCTCTCATCGTGGTGCTCGTCATCCCCCTCGGAGCGGTCGCCTACCTGGCTCTGGGTCGGGGCAGGGGAACAACGCTGAGCGACGGAGACCTGTGATGACACCCGGCATCGCCCTTCACGTCAGCCACCTGAGTCGGGTCTTCACCAACGGCGCCGGTATCCATGACATCTGCCTGGAGGCCCGGGACCAGTCGGTCACGGCGGTCATCGGACCCAACGGCGCCGGTAAGACGGTTCTGTTCAGCGTGGTCGCCGGCCTGTGCCCGGCTGATGAGGGCGACGTCGAGGTCACCGCTGGCCGGACGGTGGCCTACTGCCCGGATGTTCCTCAGTTCGAGTCGTGGTTGACGGCCACCGAGATCGTGGAGACCTCGTTGGCGCTATCGGAGCGCCTCCGGCGACATCGGCGTCTCCGAGGCACTGGATCAGTGCGGGCTGAGCCGTGTGGCCCACCGGCGGGTCGCTGACTTCTCACGAGGAATGCTGCAGCGCCTGGGAATCGCGGCGGCGCTCGTTCTGGACCCGGGTCTACTGATCCCTGGACGAGGCCAACAGTGCTCTGGATCCTGTGGGTCGCGCTGACGTGCGTCGCCTCATCCAGGAACAGAAGCAGCATCGGTGCATTCTCCTGTCCAGCCACCTGCTCAGTGAGGTCGAGCAGCTGGCCGACCACGTCGTCGTCATCAGCGAGGGCATGTCATCTGCCAGGGCACGACGGCGGACCTCCTCACCCTCGGGTCGCGAGGCCCTCCTGGACCTCAGGTTCCTCTCACCCCTGCGAGCCCGGCGAGCAGGCGTCTGGCCACACGAGGCTGGGTCAGGCGTTCACAGTGGTTCCTTCACCACACCGACCAGGACGACGTGCCTGGTCCGGTTTCCGAGCCTCGAGATGGGGACGGCTCTGCTTCCCAAGGTCATGGAGCAGGTGGATGTCCCCATGCTCGAGGTGACGCTGACGGGCCGTGACCTCGACGCGTCCTTCGCCCACCTTGTCACCGGACAGGAGTTCTGATGTCCACCCCGCTTCGGCCGGCCGCGGCCTGCCTCACCAGAGCCTCCATCACGAGCTCTCTCAAAGTCGAGCTGCGCCGGCTTACACGTTCCGGACTCGGACTCGGAGTGCTCGTGGGCTTCGCCTTCTTCGGCCTGTCCGGCCCGGTACTCTCGATCTACATGCCTGAGATCCTCGGCGCTGCTGCGAGCACCGATCAGCTGGCGATCTCGGCCTCCCAGGCCACACCGGCCGATGCCATCTCCCTGTTCAACCAATCCGCCATGCAGCTGGGTCTCATCGTGACGGTCGCGGTGGCGATCACCTCGATCGGTTGGGACACGCGCCCTGGATCCTCGATCTTCTACCGGACCCGGGTACACCGGTTGAGCACCGTCCTGCTCCCACGCCTCATCATCGACTGGCTCATCGCGCTGGCAACGTACTCGTGCGGCCTGCTGCTCGCCGTCGTTGTAACTGCCAGTGCGATCGGACGTCCACCTGCCGGAATGGTGGTCAGGACATGGATGGCCTGCGGGCTCTACATCGTCATGGCGATGAGTATCGGCCACCTGATCGCGGCAAGCCTGCGTCGGACGACGACGGCGATCGCCCTGACCACGCTCCTGGTCCTCGTCCTGCCGGTGATGAACCAGGTACCGGGAACGTCCCGTTGGGTTCCCACCGCGCTGCTCTACCGACGGGGCTGCATGCGATGCCTGTGGTTGTGTCCCTGGTCGTCACCGGACTGTGCGCCGTCGGAAGCGTCCTCATCGCCGGACGACAGACGCTCCGACGGGACGCCTAGCGGGACTCGTGGGCCAGAACGATCTTGATGGGCGGCAGACACCTCGGTGTCTGCCGCCCATCTGCATCGAACTATCAGTTCGGATACCTCACGCGAGGCGGCAGGAGGATATCGGCTGACAGCGTCGACAGGCGGGGTGGAGGCCGGATCGGTGAGGTACTCCTCGACGATCGGATGGTCTCTCGGCTCCTCGCCCGAGCTCGGCAGCCACTGACCGTAGAGCCACAGGTAGGCGACATGCATCGAGGAGTAGGGGCCGACGTAACGCATGATCGCGTACCGGCCGGCCGGCACTGTCCTCTCAACGAGGTCGCAGGGGATCCTCGTGTCTGGATCGATGACAGTTCCGGCGCTGAGCTGCCAGATCAGCCGGGGAACAGCGTCGGGATCGTCCTCATAGATGGCGACCATCGAGTTCCCGGCCCCTACACGATCTTTGACCCGACTGAATGCCCGGCCGATATCCATATAGGAACCACGGTGCTCGGATACGGCAAGTCGATAGCCGCAGCGAGTCTCCACGCGCACCGCCAACCCCGGGTCCTCTCTCACCGACGACGTCGAGCCCGAACCGCTGCTCGTCGCCGGTGAGTCGGCCGATTACGGCGGCCGCCGGTGCGAATCGGCTGGGGTCGTCCCCAGGAGCGGAGAAAGGCTCGGCTGAACACCTCGGTGCCGGCGAACCCGGCTTTCCAGGCGATCCGTTCTACGCGGCCACGGGTCTCAGTGGGGCAGTGGCGGCCGCTCGCTCCAGGCGGAGACGGCGTACGGTCTGAGCGGCCTCCCCGCGCACCGCCCGGTAGATGCGGTGCCAGTGATAGCGGGAGAACCCGGAGACGTGCGCGAGAGTTTCCAGGCTGAGGTCGTCGTCGAGATGGGCGTAGATGTAGTCGGTCACAGCGTCGAGGTGGCGCTGGTACTGCTCGGCCCTCATACGTCCGAAAGGACCCCGATGGACAGGCGGGTCGAGCCGTCCGGCCCGTAGTACTCGTAGTCGGCGCGGTAGTCACGGGCCAGATCGGCACGTTCCCAGACGCCCACCCACGCCTGGTAGACACTCTCGGGACGGGCGTCGGCCACCGCGACGATCTCGCGAAGGGAGCTCGGGATCGTCACGGTCACCTGACCCGGAGGAACCGGACCCCCGACCTCAGTGCGCCTGCCGATGACGAGGGTGTAGACGCCGTTGACATCGTCGCCGGGAGTCTCGTAGTCGGTGTAGACAGCATAGATACCAGAGCCGGCACCCTGTTCCCCGGATTCGAGGATTCCGGCGTCGGCGGCCGCCCGCCAGTGGGGAGGAATGGTGCGGGCCGCCTCACGGTTCGATGTCCGAAGAGGCAGTCCGACGACGTCGAAGGAGTCGATCGTTTCTCTCCATGCGCACCATGATGCTCGCAGCGCCCAGAGATCACCGACGATTCTTGCGGACCTGGACGGGTCGTCAGTTCTGCGAGTGGGTCAGGACGATCTTGCCGGTGGTGGTTCCCGCGCGCACCGCGGCGACGGCCTGTGCGGCGTCCTGGATCGGGACCCGGTCGGTGACGTGGACACTGAGCTCTCCGGAGGCCACGAGCTCCACCGCACGCCCCAGGGTGGCGTCCGACGAGCGCCGGATTCACCCGGCTGAAGGCCCCGAGGTTGAGCCGATGACACCGATACCCGCAGCCACAGCGACGTGGTGCTCACCTGCTGATCCTCCGCCCTCGGGAGGCGTCTCCCAACGCCAGGGGCCGTCCTCCCGTGCGCAGCAGGTCGAGGCTGCGCAGTCTGGCCGGGCCGGCCACCGGGTCGGCGATGACGTCGAACTGGGCGGGTTCGGCGTCGGCGAGGTCCTCGGTCAGCCAGGCCTCGTCATGGCCCAGGTCCAGGATCTCCTGGCGCGCGCCTCGCTGCGGGTGATGCCGACGATGCGACTCGCTCCGAGCAGCCGGGCCACCTGACCCATTCTGCGAACCGAAGGGCCGCCGGCAGCGCACGGACCAACTACGCTCTCACCACGACGCAGGTGGGCGATCTCCTCCAGGGCGACGAGCGCCGTCGTCGAGTTGGCGGGAACAGCGGCGGCCAGGACCGGATCCAAGCCCGCGGGCAGAGGCGTCACGAGCTCCGCGGGAGCCACGGCGACCTGCCCGTAGCCACCACCCCCGGTAATGGTCAGGGCGACAGCGGCGTCCCTGACCCGGTAACCATCCACCCCATCGCCGAGGGCGCGAACACGGCCGCTCACCTCCAACCCGGGGGTCCAGGGCAGGTCGATGGGCACGAAGCCCTCGGCGAAGAGTGCCTCGACGTAGCCGACGCCGGCATGGTCCACATCCACCGCGATCTGGCCCGGCCCGGGCTCGGGAGTGGGGGCGTCCTGGTAGCGCAGTCCGGACGCGGGGCCGTCGAAGCTGACGATCTGCATGGCCTTCATGTGCAACACCTTTCTGTATCAGTCGTCAACACCGTATCAGATATCTGATACTAGACAAGGGGCGGCCCACCGATCGACGGCTGCCAGCAACCAGGTGAGCACCATCAGGAGTCATAACAGGACCAGGAATGTCCAAATCGGTGACAAAGGCGTGGATCGTCGCCGTCGAGACGGAGTGAAACCGCATGATTCAAGGTTCTCGTTCATACGGTCTGGAGGCCTTCGGTCCTTTGTCACCGATTTGGACATCACCGTGCCAATTTCCCCGAAAACCCGGCGCTGCCAACCCCATCCGCAGCCCAGACGCAGCGACACATCCAAAGGTTGAGAAGATGTGATGCTCCGCCTCACTCGCATGATCGTTACGGATCCGGGGCCGAGGATCCCGCTACCTGCTGGCCGCTACTCGGCCCTGAGATCGCCCAGCAGGACGGCGGTGACCCGCCCGAGCATCTCGGTGAGCTGCTCGCGCTCCTTGACAGTGAAGGCCTCGGCCATGCGTTGCTCAATGCTCTCGCGCGGCCTCATCAGCTTTTGGAGCGGGCAGGTCTCACCCTCAGGCGTCAGTGAGGCGATGAGGACCTTGGCGTGGTCGGAGGAGGGGTGCCGGGTGACGAGTCGCTTCTGCTCCAGCTTGGCGATGACGGTGGCCATCGTCTGCGGGGTGACCGCGGCGGCCCTGGCCAGCTGGGCCGAGGACTGCTCGGGCACGTAGTACAGGGAGAGCATGGCGGCGTACTGGGCCACCGTGAGGCCGAAGCTCCTCAGGGCCTCCGTCTTAGCGGCCATCATGGCCTGCTCCGCCGCCTTGATGTGCAGACCCAGGCGCAGCCCGGTGTCCTCGGCGAGCTCGCGACGCCCTCGCCTCGGGGGCGGAATATCTACGATGCGGCTCACGGTGCTCATCCTAGGAGGACTCATCATCGGGGAAGAAGATCTCCTCGATGGTCAGGCCGAAGACGCGCGCGATGGTGAAGGCCAGGGGCAGGGAGGGGTCGTAGCGCCCGGCCTCCAGGGCGTTGACCGTCTGGCGGGAGACACCCAGCTCCTCGGCGAGCCGGGCCTGAGTCCAGCTGCGCTGGGCGCGCAGCACCTTGAGATCATTCCTCACCGGTACCGCCAGGTGGACCACAGCATCCCGGCACCGAAGAAGAAGGCCCATATAGCACTGACCCATATGAGACTGGCATGGGGCGCCCCCACCTCCTCCATGAAGCCGTATGCCATCGAGACGATCACCGTTCCTGCTGCAGAGATGACGAGCGCATCCAGCATCTTGCGCGCCTGCATCTCGTCCAGCTCCTGCGACAATCTCATCATGGCCCACGCGCACACGGCGACGCCAACCATGGGAAGCAGCACGACGGCGAAGCGCCACGGGTTGTCTTCCAAGGATCGCGCCCACCGCAGGCCGGCCAGAACCCCGACGGAGTAGAGAACAGCACCGATGCCGAATCGGATGGAGTAGACGATACCCGCCTTACGCTCAATGGTCATGACTGCCTTCCGTCGATGGAGACAATGAAGCGGATCGATTGCCAGTCATCAGCCGGGTCAACCGTGGCCACAACCAGAACTATAAAGTGACCTTGTCATTCAGTCAAGTTTACTTTCCTATTCGACAGCATTCACCAGACCACTGTTTCGTCACCAGATACGCACTGCCGAGCGCCGTGCCGGCAACGACCGGGAAGGCCGGGATCACCCATCGATGAGGACGCACCTCGACCCCATGGGCTCGCAACGTCCGTTTCGCGAAGATCCAGAAGGGAAGGACGACCGGCAACGCCGTCGCCGATCCCGGGGTGTAGCGCCGGGCAAGGGCTGCTGCGGCCAGGTGACTGAAGGTGTGCATGCCATAGCCGTAGAGCACCGCCTGATAGAAGGACGAGCGTCCACGGGTGCGGTAGCCCTCGATCGAGGCGGCTGCCATGAGGACACCCATCAGACCGATCCCGAGACGGACGTGCCCACGCGAGCAACCATGGCGCCGAATGTCCTCGGGCAGAAAGGGAATCGTGTCAAAGACCGGGTGCGTCCAGCCGGGCATCGTGGCCAGCTCCTCGATGTCGTGAGCCAACCACGAGAAGAACAGGCCCCCGGTCGCCAGTGAGACGGAGTCCATGTCATCACCTCCGGTTTCGATACCGATAGTTGCGCTACCAACAGTAGCGCTTCCTTGTCAGCTCTGCCAGACTTCCCGTCAAGGAGAAGTGCAGATGAGTAGTCCCTCCGGAGAGAACCGCACAGGCGGACGCGGCGGACGTCCTCGAGACACCACCGTCGACCAGCGGATCCTTCAGGCCACCACGTCTTTGCTCGCCCAGAAGGGATTTCGGGGTCTGCGGGTTGATGACGTCGCCGCAGCGCCGGCGTCCCGAAGTCGACGATCTACCGGCGATGGCCCTCACTGACGGATCTCGCCGTCGCCGCCGTCGATGACGCCCTGGGGGACCGGGAAACTGTCATCAGCGACGATCCACTCGACGACCTGGCCCAGATCGTCGTCCGTACACACACGCTGCTCATCAGCTCACCCCTGGCCGGCACCCTGCCGCAGCTGGCCCTCGACCTCGTCAACCGTCCCGAGACCGCCCGTCTTTACCGGGAACGAGTGATCAGCCCTCTGCGCGACGCCGCGATCGATGCCGTCCAGCGGGCTATCGAGCAAGCCTCCTGGGAAGGGCCGGACGCGGAGATGAGCGTGGACATGATGATCGGAACCGGCCTGTACCGGCACAACTACCTGGGGCATGTGCCAACACTGGAGGAGGCCTTCGCGATAGCCGACACCGTTGCGGGTCATCGGCTTCCTCGTCCCGATTCTTCTCCGAAACGACGGTGATAAACATGTTCCCCGAGACCAACCATTACCAATGGGTGGTCTCGGGGAAGGGAAAATATGAGGAAAGTAGGTGGTGGAGCCAACGGGACTCGAACCCGTAACCCCCTGCTTGCAAAGCAGGTGCGCTACCAATTGCGCCATGGCCCCTTTCGGGAGCGATCGTCTGATCGCGTCGGTTCCTCAATCGACGGGATCAGTGACCTCAACCATGCGGCCCGCTCCATGCGAGCAGCCTCGAACCTGAGCCACGCGGTATAACCGGCTACGGCCAGGAACGAAAAGACCGCGGCTGCGATACGACTGCACGGTTCCTCATGAAACCTCCTCATCGTCTCACCGCGGACGGTGGGCCTGAGCTGGACTCAGAACCAGCGACTCATCCTCATCAGGGATGCGCTCTAACCAACTGAGCTATAGGCCCTTGCGACCGGAGAAGATTAACCTACCCGGCCACGGGAGACCAGATCTGATCACTCGATCCGCAAGCGTGAGATGGATCCCACCAACAAGGGTGGCGGTGATATTGTAAAGAAAGGCGCCCAGCGTGGTCAGGAGCCAGTCACGAGCACCATGTCCACCACGGCGATGATCGTGAGACTGGCCAGACTCGCGGCAGCTCCAGGTAGGCCACGATCGCTGAGAAGGTGTTGGGCGCTCGCCGGCCACCGTCTTGACCAGGTCCTCGATGGTGGAGAAGACGTGCATGGCGTCCAGCATGAACCACACGACGGCCGTGGCCACGATGAGCATGATGCCGCCGGCGAAGCTGAGCAGGAAGCTCGCCTTCATCACCGACCACGGGTCCACCCGGGTCAGAGCCAGGCGCACGCGGCGCGGCCCGGCGATGGTCTTCTTGCTCTTCTTGCTCTTACCGCCCGACGCGCTGCCAGAGGCATCCGCGCCACCCACGATGGATGCGGCACCTGCGGACTGCCCTCCGTCAGGGGACATGGAAACCGGCTGGCTCATGCTTCGACCTCACTCTCGTTGTCTTCCAACGCTACCGTGTCAGCCACTGAGTCTGCAGGAGAGTCGCCAGTCTCACCTTCCGGGGCCACGTCGTTCCTCACCTCGGCGGTGGAGTCCGCCGAGTCGGCGCTCGGAGCGCTATCGGCGGCGTCGACCGCCTCCTCCATGTCCCGTTCGGTGTTGCGGGCCACCGCGATGATGCGGTCTCCGGCGTCGGGCTTGGCGAAAGTCACGCCCTGTGTGGTTCGTCCCGTGCGCGAGACCTCGACGACGGCGGAGCGGACCACCTTGCCCGAGGCCATGATGCACAGCACCTCGTCACCGGAGTCGGTCACCAGCGCGCCCACGAGTTTGCCTCGTGCCTCCACGAGGTTGGCGACCTTGACGCCCAGTCCGCCGCGGCCCTTGACGGGATAGTCGACGACATTGGTGCGCTTGGCGTAGCCGCCCTCGGTGACGACGAACAGGTCGGCGTCCTGCCAGGAGGGGTCGACGACGTCCATGGCCAGCAGGTAGTCGCCGGGGCGGAAGCGCATCCCGGTCACACCGCTGGTGGCCCGGCCCGTGGGGCGCAGGGTGTCGTCATCGGCGTGGAAGCGCAGCGACTGCCCTCCGTGGGAGACCAGGAGAAGGTCCTGGCCCTTGCTCAGAAGCCTGGCGGAGACGAGCTCGTCGTAGTTGCCGTCCTCGTCCTGGCGCAGGTTGATCGCGATGACGCCACCGGAGCGGTTGGAGTTGTACTCGCTCAGGCGCGTCTTCTTCACCAGGCCACGGCGGGTGGCCAGGACCAGGAAGTCGGCCTGGTCGTAGTCCTGAAGCTCCATGACCTGGGCGATCTCCTCGCCGGGCTGGAAGGCCAGGAGATTGGCCACGTGCTGGCCCTTGGAGTCGCGCCCGCCCTCGGGCAGCTCATAGCCCTTGGCCCGGTAGACGCGGCCGTAGTTGGTGAAGAACAGCAGCCAGCGGTGAGTCGTCGTGACGAAGAAGTGGTCGACGACGTCGTCCTCACGCAGCGTGGCGCCGCGGATCCCCTTGCCGCCGCGGTGCTGGGAGCGATAGGAGTCGGTGCGAGTGCGCTTGGCATAGCCGGAGCGGGTGATGGTGACGACCACGTCCTCCTCGGGGATGAGGTCCTCCATGCTCATCTCGCCGTCGAAGGGCACGATCCGGGTGCGGCGCTCGTCATGCTTCTCAACGATCTCGGCGAGCTCGTCGGAGACGATGCCCCGCTGACGCTCCGGGAGGCGATGATCTCGCGCAGGTCCTGACCGGGCCTGCAGCTCCTCGGACTCCTGCTGGATCTGAGGCGTTCCAGCGGCGGCCAGGCGTCGCAGCTGGAGGGAGAGGATCGCCTCGGCCTGGGCCTCATCGACGTCCAGCAGCCCCATGAGGCCGGTGCGGGCCTCCTCGGTGGTCGGAGGAGCGCCGGATGAGGGCGATGACCGCGTCGAGGGGCATCGATCGCCTGAGCAGGCCCTCCGAGGATGTGGAGGCGCTCCTCGGCCTTGCGCAGGCGGAAGCGCGAGCGGCGCACGATGACGTCGATCTGGTGGGTGACCCAGTGACGCACGAACCCGTCCAGGCTCAGGGTGCGAGGCACTCCGTCGACCAGGGCGAGCATGTTGGCCGGGAAGTTGTCCTGGAGCTGGGTGCGCTTGTAGAGGTTATTGAGGACCACCTTGGCGACGGCGTCGCGGCGAGGGACGATGACGAGGCCGCTGACCGGTGCGTCCGGAGGTCTCGTCGCGAATGTCGGCGATACCGGTGACCTGACCGTCGCGCACGAGCTGGGCGATCTTGTCCGCCAGGTTGTCGGGGTTGACCTGGTAGGGCAACTCGGTGACCACAAGGCACTGGCGTCCCTGGATCTCCTCGACGTTGACCACGGCCCGCTGGGTGATGGAGCCGCGGCCCGTGCGGTAGGCGTCCTCAATACCCCGCCGGCCCAGGATGGTGGCACCGGTGGGGAAGTCAGGTCCGGGGATCCCGCTCGATGAGGGGCGTCGAAGCTCCTCACGCGAGGCGTCAGGGGTGCTCGGTACCACTGGGCGCCGCGGGCGATCTCAGCGCAGGTTGTGCGGCGGGATGCGGGTGGCCATGCCGACGGCGATTCCCTCGGAGCCGTTGACCAGGAGGTTGGGGAAGCGGGCCGGCAGAATGACCGGCTCCTCAGTTCTTGCCGTCGTAGTTGTCCTGGAAGTCGACGCTGTCTCGTCGATGTCCCGGAGCATCTCCATGGCCAGGGCGCCATCTTGCACTCGGTGTACCGGGGGGCGGCGGGCCCCAGGTTGCCGGGCGTGCCGAAGTTCCCCTGACCGGCCACCAGCGGGTAGCGCATCGACCACCACTGGACCAGGCGGGCCAGGGCGTCGTAGATGGCGCTGTCTCCGTGGGGGTGGTAGTTACCCATCACCTCACCGACGACGCGGGAGGACTTGGAGAAGGAGGCGGTGGGGCGGTAGCCGCCGTCGTACATGGCGTACAGGACGCGGCGGTGGACCGGCTTGAGCCCGTCACGCACGTCCGGCAGGGCTCGGCCCACGATGACGCTCATCGCGTAGTCGAGGTAGGAGCGCTGCATCTCCATCTGGAGGTCGACCGGCTGGATGCGCTCGGAGGTGACGACGTCCGTCTGCCCCTCGTCGCCGGTGATCTCTTCAACTTCGTCGCTCACAGGATTCCTTCGTGTTCAGAGGATGTCGCCGGAAACAGGCCGGCGGTTCACGTACGGGTCGCGACCATTCAGATGTCCAGGAAGCGGACGTCGGAGGCGTTGCGCTGGATGAAGGAGCGCCGCTGCTCGACGTCGTCGCCCATGAGGATCGCGAAGGTCTCGTCGGCGTCGGCGGCCTCATCGAGCGTGACCTGCTTGAGGATGCGGGTCGTGGGGTCCATCGTGGTCTCCCACAGTTCGTGGTCGTTCATCTCGCCCAGACCCTTGTAGCGCTGGATCCCTCCGTCCTTGGGCAGACGGTGGCCCTTCTCCTGGCCGGCGGCCAGCAGCTTGTCACGCTCGGCGTCGGAAGTATGCGAACTCGTGCTCGGCGTTGGACCACTTGAGCCGGTAGAGCGGCGGCATGGCGATGTAGGTGTGGCCGTGCTCGATGAGCGGACGCATGTAACGGAACAGGAGGGTCAGCAGGAGGGTGGCGATGTGCTGGCCGTCGACGTCGGCGTCGGCCATGATGACGATCTTGCCGTATCGCAGCTTGGTGATGTCGAAGTCCTCGCCGATGCCGGTGCCGAAGGCGGTGATGAGGCTGCGGATCGTGTCGGAGGACAGGGCCCGGTCCAGGCGCGCCTTCTCCACGTTGAGGATCTTGCCGCGGATCGGCATGATCGCCTGGTGCTCGGGGTCGCGGCCGCCGACAGCGGAGCCACCGGCCGAGTCACCCTCGACGATGAAGATCTCAGAGTCCGCGGCGTTCTTCGAGGAACAGTCCCGCAGCTTGCCGGGCATGGAGGCGGACTCCAGGACGCCTTACGACGGGTGGCCTCGCGGGCCTTGCGGGCGGCCAGGCGCGCGGCGGCGGCCTGGGATGCCTTGGTGATGATGGCGCGGGCGTCGCTCGGGTGGGAGTCCAGCCAGTCACCGAACTGTCCGTAGACGGTCTGCTGGACGAAGGTGCGGGCCTCGGTGTTGCCGAGCTTGGTCTTGGTCTGGCCCTCGAACTGCGGCTCGGAGAGTTTGACGGAGATGACGGCCGTCAGACCCTCACGGATGTCGTCACCGGTGAGGTTGTCGTCGCGCTCCTTGAGCAGGCCCTGTCCCAGGGCGTACTTGTTGACCAGTGTGGTCAGCGCCGTGCGGAAGCCCTCCTCGTGGGTGCCGCCCTCGGTGGTGTTGATCGTGTTGGCGTAGGTATGGACCGACTCGGAGTAGGAGCTGGTCCACTGCATCGCGATCTCGAGGCTGATGGAGTGGGTCTCGCCCAGGGTCTGCTCGGCCTCGAAGTCGATGATCTCGGGGTGGATGAGCTCGGCCTTCTTGGACTTGTTGAGGAAGGCGACGTAGTCGCTCAGGCCGTGCTCGTAGCAGTAGGAGTCAGTGCGGAAACCGACCTCGGGGGCATCGGGGGCGGAGTCGTCACCAGTGATCTCGTCGCCGGCGTCCTGAACGCCGACGCGCTCGTCGGTCAGGGTGATGCGCAGTCCCTTGTTGAGGAAGGCCATCTGCTGGAACCGACGCCGCAGCGTCTCGTAATCGAAGTCGACCGTCTCGAAGATGCTCGGGTCCGGGTAGAAGGTCTGGGTGGTGCCGGTGAACTCGGTGGACTCACCCTTGACGAGCTCGGTGATGGGGCGGCCGCCGTCGGCGAAGGACATACGCCATACGAATCCCTGGCGGCGGACCTCGGTGTCCACCCGAGTGGACAGGGCGTTGACCACGGAGATGCCCACGCCGTGCAGACCGCCGGAGACCGCGTAGCCACCACCACCGAACTTGCCTCCGGCGTGCAGGATCGTCATGACGACCTCGACGGTGGGCCGGTGCTCGGTGGGGTGCTCATCGACCGGGATGCCGCGCCCGTTGTCGCTGACGCGTACGCCGCCGTCGGCCAGGATGGTGATCTCAATGTGGTCGCAGTATCCGGCCAAGGCCTCGTCGACGGAGTTGTCGACAACCTCGTAGACGAGGTGGTGCAGGCCGCGCTCACCGGTGGAACCGATGTACATACCGGGGCGCTTCCGGACCGCTTCGAGCCCTTCGAGGACGGTGATGTCCGAGGCTCCGTAATCATGATTCACAGTGGCGTCCTGGTCAGACACGTGTCAGTTGCTCCTCAATCTGTGCGCATCGGGACCTCAGTGGTCCGATGTCTCCGTCCGAGCCCTTCACGCGACGATCCTGAGGAGGATCATGCGCACACGTAGGTGGGTACATCAGGACGGTCCTGGGCGCACCTGGGCGGTTTCACCGCATTCTAGCGTAGATGGATACTCAACCCGCTGTGCTGAGGGTCGCTGAGAGCGTGCCCGTGGTCACCTCTGTTACATGCAGATCACCGAACCGTGCGGTGTCTCGTGTCCGTCCCAGATCTTTCCGACGACGACGCCCGGCGACTGGTGCACTGGAGATGGTACCGCTAGCCGTATGTATCGCGTGGTCCGCGGGTTCCTCGCAGGCCGACGCCCCGACGCTTCCAGGACGGGCCGGCCGGTCCCAGGATCCGCAGCTCCACGCCATCACTGGTACTGACGCCCCCCGCCTGGCGCCCTCCGGGACCCGAGCGCAGGGCCTCGATGATCCGGGCCTCGATGGTCGGCTGAAGGAGCCGCAGCTGCTGGGCCCAGCTCGACGACGAGGCGCGGAGGGTGATGCGACCGGCCTCGAAGGACTCGATGGTGCAGTGCTCGGCGATCTGATCGCCCACAATGGCCTGCCACCGGGCGACGACGCCGGCCACCGCGAGCTTTCCGGCCCAACCGTTGTCGGCCACCATACGGCGCAGCTCCCGCTGACCAGTGCGGGGGTCGAAGGGGTGGGGCCGGGCCGGTCTCGACCGCGTGCCAGCCCGGGGCCGCGATCGGCCAGGTCATCCGGGTTCTGTCCCAGTGCCCGCCAGCCGCTCACGACGCTGGTCCCAGGGCGCCGTCTGCTCCGCACCACCGACTCCGTTGGAACCACCGGCCCGGCTCACGCAGTCTGCGGGCCGGAACCCGGCTGTCTCCCTTCTCCCAGGCCTGAGCCCTGCTGCCGGGTCAGTGCCCGCTGGGCCAGCACGTCGGGCAAGGGGCCGGGGCCGTTCCGGATCCCCGACCGGATCCACCGTCCGCGCCGGTGGATCCTTCACCTGTGGGCCGGAGGCGCTCAGCCACGGGCGACCTCGCCGTCGGCCACCCGGTACCGGGCACCGGCGAGCTCATCGGGGACGTCGTCGTCGACGGCCGCGGTCAGCAGGACCTGCTGGGCCCCGGCGACCATGTGGGCCAGAGCGCGTCGGCGTTGCTCGTCAAGGGAGGCGAAGACGTCATCGAGGATGAGGACGGGCTCGCCGTCCCGCCGTAGGCGTCGACGTCGGTGCGCAGCATGTCGTAGGAGGCCAGGCGCAGCGCCAGGGCCAGGGACCACTGCTCACCATGCGAGGCGAATCCGCGGGCGGGCAGGCCGGTGATGAACAGAGACAGGTCGTCGCGGTGCGCCCCGACGAGGTTCGCGCCGCGGTCGATCTCTCGGGCGTGGAGCTCGCCCATGGCGCTCTCCAGGCGTGTGGTGACGGCGGTCTCGTCCAGAAGCGTCTCCTCACCGGCGAGCCAGGCCGCCTCGTCATGAGGGTCGGGTTCCGGGATCCCCTCATGAGTCAACAGGCTCGAACGGTAGGCGAGCTGGGCGCGCGAACGCTCCCCGGAACTGCCCGAGACGGTCCCGTAGGCGGCGGCCACCCAGGGGCGCAGACGCCGCATGACATCGACCCGGGCAGCAATGAGCCGGGCGGCCGCAGTGGCGAGCTGGGCGTCCCAGACCTCCAGGGTGGAGAGCATCGAGGCAGTCGATGAGCGGGCGGCGCGCGCGGACTTCAGAAGGCTGGCGCGCTGGGCGAGGATCTTGTCGTGCTCGTTGCGCACCCCGGCCAGGCTCGGACGCAGGGTGACCACGAGGTCATCGAGGAACGCTCGGCGCACCCCCGGCTCTGCGCGCACCAGGGACAGATCCTCCGGAGCGAAGACAACCGCACGCAGCACTCCGAGCAGGTCCCGAGGCCGGCAGCTGCCCCGGTTAAGACGGGCCCGGTTCGCCTTGCCGGCGATGATCTCGATCTCCAGGACACTGGGTCTCTCACCGTGGACGGTCCGGGCGCGGACAACAGCGCCGGCCGGCTGGCTCTGTCCCGGCACCGCGCGTCGCACCAGGGCGGTGTCGGCCCCGATCCGGTGGGAGGAGAGCGTGGCCAGGTAGACGATCGCCTCGATCAGGTTGGTCTTGCCCTGCCCGTTGGAGCCGACGAAGGCGCTGGGACCGGGCTCCAAGGACAGAACGAGGTTGTGGTAGGAGCGGAAGTCGTCCAGGGAGAGGTCAGAGACGTACATGCACCGTTGAGTCTCAGGCTCCGAAGCGGATCGGCATGAGCAGGTAGCGGAAGGTGGAGTCCTCTGCGCCTCCGATGGAGTCCATGCCCGTGAGTACCGCCGGCTTGGAGGCGTGAGTGAAGTCCAGTCGGACGTAGGGCTGATTGAGTGCGCCCAGGCCGTCAAGGAGGTATCCGGGGTTGAAAGCGGTGGAGATGTCGTCACCCTCGAGATGGGCGACGAGCTGCTCGGTGGCCTGGGCGTCGTCGCCCTGTCCGGCGTCGAGCTCCAGGTTGCCCTGGGTGAAGGACATGTGGATGGGGGTGGAACGGTCGGCGACGAGGCTGACGCGGCGCACGGCCGCCATGAGCTCGTCGGTACCCACGGTGGCGTGGATCGAGGTGGACTCCGGGAAGAGCCGGCGCACCGGCGGGTAGTCGCCGTCGGTGAGCAGAGAGGTGGTGCGCCTGCCGCCGGCCTCGAAGCCGATGAGGCTGGAGGCGGTCGACTCGCTGCTGAGCGCCACCGTCACATCACCCGAGGAGGTCAGGGACTTGGCGACGTCGGACAGGGTACGGGCCTTGAGCAGCGCGGTGGTGGACAGCTCGGTGTTGGCCGGCGACCAGGTCAGCTCCCGCATGGCCAGGCGGTAGCGGTCGGTGGCCATGAGTACCAGGGAGCTGCCCTTGACCTCCATCTGGACGCTGGTGAGCAGGGGCAGGGTGTCGTCGCGGGAGGCCGCGATGGAGACCTGGGCGACGGCGCGGGCCAGGTCGTGGGCATCGATCGTTCCGGCGACGGCGGGCATGACGGGCAGTGCCGGGTAGTCGTCGGCAGCCATCGCGGCCAGGGAGAAAGCGGGCCGAGCCGCAGGAGACAGCCGCACTTGTTGCCGTCGACCTCCAGGTCGACGGGCTTGTTCGGCAGGGCCTTGGCGATATCGGCCAGAAGTCTTCCGGAGACGAGGACGACGCCATCCTCCTCGACATCGGCGGCCACCTCGCAGTGCGCTGAGACCTCGTAGTCGAAAGAGGCCAGGATCAGGCTGGAGCCCTTGGCCTCCAGCCTCACTCCGGCCAGTACCGGCACCGGTGGGCGGGCGGGCACAGACCGTGCAGTCCAGGTGACGGCTTCGGCGAGGATGTCTCGGTCAACCCTGAGCTTCACGGTAGGTGCCTCCGTCAATCGTGGTAGGTCGGTCAATGGGGCGTCGTGGCAGCCAATGAGCCGAGCAGCAAACATTCGTGCCGGCAGGTCGCCGGCAGGTCGTCATACAGGAACCGCGTTGCTCGCAGCGCAGTCCTGGGTCGAGAGTGTAGACGGTAGACCGTGGCAATCGCTTCCGTCACCAGCGATCACCCATCCTCATCCCATGAGTCTCCCTGAATGACAATGCCGTCGGGGTCCGGACCGGTCCCGTTAGCCGATCGTGCTTCGCGATTCCTGTCATCTTGGTCTGTAGGTGTAGTAGCACGTGTGGATGCTGGGGATAACAGGGTCTTTCCTTGCTGTCACGCCAATGCTGCTGGGGAACGACACGTGGGTGGTTCTGGTGAGCCCTCGAGGGCATCAGTGGAGAGAGTGAATAACAAGAATGTCATTCCACAGTGAGGGTGCCTGACCTCCACAGCGACACGCTCGCTCCTCCACGTGCCGTCCTCAGCACCGTCCACAGCAGCGTTGGATGCGGTCGGGTACAGGTACTCGAAGGCGTGGCGGGTCTGGCGGGAGCGCCGCGAGGAACGAGCGGCGCGGATGGTAGCCGAGGGCGCGTGTACCCGACCGCTCGTGCGACGACGTCGTTGGGGACGGTGCGTCGTCAGGTCAGGCGGGTGACTGGGCGGCCTGCTTGATGCGGCTGGTCAGCTCGGTGACCTGATTGAAGGTGGAGCGCCGCTCGGCCATGAGGGTGCGGATCTTCTTGTCGGCGCTCATCACCGTGGTGTGGTCGCGCCCGCCGAACTCCCGGCCGATCTTGGGGAGGGACAGATCGGTGAGCTCACGGCACAGGTACATGGCGATGTGGCGGGCCGAGACCATGGTGCGTGAACGGTTGGCCGAGCACAGGTCGTCGATGGTGATGCCGAAGTAGTCGGCGGTCTGCCCCATGATGAGGGAGGTGGTGATCTCCTGGCCCTCGGGATCGGAGATGATGTCCTTGAGCACCATTTCCGCGAGGGTCTGGTCGACCGGCTGCTTGTTGAGTGAGGCGAAGGCTGTGACGCGGATGAGCGCGCCCTCGAGCTCGCGGATGTTGGTGGTGATGCGCGAGGCGATGTACTCCAGGACGTCGAAGGGCAGGTCGAGGCCCTCGGCGGTGCCCTTGCGGGAGAGGATCGCGATGCGGGTCTCCAGGTCCGGGGGCTGGACATCGGCCAGCAGGCCCCACTCGAAGCGGGAGCGCAGGCGTTCGTCGAGTCCTCCCAGGGCCTTGGGCGGCTGGTCGGAGGTGAGAACGACCTGCTTGCCTGATGAGTGCAGGGAGTTGAAGGTGTGGAAGAACTCCTCGAGGGTTGACTCCTTGCCCTGAAGGAACTGGATGTCGTCAACCAGAAGAATATCGACTTCCCGATAGCGGCGCTTGAACCCCTTCCATGCGCCCGTCATCCTGGTTTCCGTCGCGTACGCAGGCGATGAAGTCGGAGACGAAGACCTCGGAGTTGACGTACTTGACGCGGATTCCGGGGTTGAGTGTCTGGGAGTAGTAGCCGATGGCATGCAGCAGGTGGGTCTTGCCCAGTCCGGATCCTCCGTAGATGAACAGGGGGTTGTAGGCCCTCGCCGGGGCCTCGGCGACCGCCAGTGCCGTGGCGTGGGCGAATCTGTTGGACGAGCCCGTGACATAGGTGTCGAAGGTATAGCGCGGATTGAGTTGGGAGACGTCATTGGCCGCCGTCGGAGTGAGCAGTCCGCTTGCGCTCTGCGGGCCGGCGGTTCCGGGGCTGTAGGCGCCGGGGAATCCCGACATGGCCGGCAGTGAGCCCGATGTCGGTGAGGAGGCCGAGGCGGCGGAGGCTTGCGACCGGGGTGCCGGTGAAGGAGCGGAGGCCGAGTGGGCCGGCGGTTCCCCGATCGACTGACCGTAGGCGGGCACAGCGGAGCCATCAGTGGGGGCGGGACCGGCTGGTGCGAGTGGGGCCGAGACAGGGGATGACCCCGACAGTGAATGTGACGGTGAATGTGATGGTGAGACGGTGGCCAGATTAACGGGTTCTGGAGCCACGGGGGGCATGGGTGCTCGTGAGACCTCCGAGGAGGTGTCGACCGTGACCTCGATGGGCATGGGCCGTCCCCAGACCTGGGTGACGGCGGCACCGATAGACCGCGTGCCTGCTCGACGATGTCCTTGGCGAAGGCCGATCCGACGACGAGAACGAGAGTGCCATCGACGTCGATGAGATGAGTCATGCGAATCATGGACATCTTGCCCTGGCCCAGCTCCCCGGAGCTGGAGAGCACCTCGAGAGCTGAGAGCCATTTGGTGTTGGCGGCGTCGGGCACGACGGACTCCTGATCGGCATGGATGATGAACCCGGTGAGGACAACCTGACCGGTGTCGGCCAGGACACTGCGTCGATGATGACAGGGATCTGTGGACCTGGCGAACCGGACGGTCTTGACCGGGCGTCCCATCATGCTGTTTCTCCACAGCCTTGTCCACATCTGGGGACAAGGAGGGCAATGACTCACAGGTCCTATTCAGGATAATCTCTGGAATTACTAGGATTGTCAGGTCCGGATCACGCGGCACGAGGTTGCCGAATGACAGATGTGTAGGCATGAGGGCCTGATGAGAAGATGCCCACAGGTCGGCGAGTTATCCACATATCCGCAAGGCTGTGGACAGCCTGCTTCCCACAACGGTGGACATGGGTGTGCCCGACTGTGGAAGACGTGTGGACGAGGTGTGGAGACGTCATCGGTCACAGTCGGCTGTATCCGTTTGACCGGCAAGAGGGCCAAACGTAGGCTGTTGCAGACGTTCGCGCGGAGTCAGGTCCCGAACCATGGGGCAGCCGCACGAGCGACAGTGCCGCGAACCTCGTGATGCACTGTTCCGATCACCTCAAGCAGGAGTTAAGCCCGTGAGCAAGCGGACCTATCAGCCGAACAACCGTCGTCGTGCCAAGGTGCACGGCTTCCGTAAGCGCATGTCCACCCGCGCAGGCCGCGCTGTCCTCGCTTCGCGACGCCGCAAGGGTCGCGCTCGTCTCGCCGCCTGAGGTGCTCGGCGCGGCGCATCGGTTGGCGCGGGGTGAGGACTTCACCTCCGCGATCCGTCGAGGTACGCGTTGCGGGAACCGCAGGCTGGTCGTTCACTACCACGCCGGCGGGAGAGGGGATGATTCCCCGGCTCTCGTCGGCGTCGTCGTGCCCAAGAAGCAGATCCCGCTGGCAACGCACCGCAACCGGGTCAAGCGTCGTGTAAGAGCTCTGATGGCGCAGCGGATCGGTGCGCTCGAGCCGGGTGCCCGTGTCGTCGTTCGCGGACTGACGGGTGCCGACGGTGCCGACAGCAGCATTCTGGGGAAGGATCTGGATCGGCTCCTGACCCGGTGCCGCGAGCGTCAGGCACAGGGATCGCGACGGTGAACCGCGCGGAATGGTGATGAGTGAGTGATGAGTGGATGGTTGACGCGAGCCCTTCTGGCTCCTGTGCGTCTCTATCAGCGCTTCATCTCTCCGGCGCTGCCGGCGTCGTGCCGGTACTACCCCACCTGTTCCGCCTACGCCGTTACCGCGGTGGAGGTGCACGGTCCGGTCAAGGGCGCGCTGCTGGCCATCTGGCGTCTGCTGCGATGCAACCCATTGACCCTCGGTGGAGTCGACCATGTCCCGGACAAGGGACGCTGGCGCTACCACCACCCCCATGATGTTCCGAGGTTCAGGGTTGAGGAATCCTGACCGTTCTTCTCAGCCGGCCGGTGTCATTCCGACCGCGCGCTGAGCCCGCACTGACACCGGTTCCCCACGAGAGCCCTTATACAAGGAGTACGGATGGACACGTTGCTATGGCCCCTCAAGGTGGCTGTGGCCTGGGTCATGGTCACGATCCACAAGGCCCTGATCCTCGTCGGATTCCCCGACGGGCCGGGGATTGCCTGGGTACTGTCCATCATCGGTCTGACGATCGTGGTGCGGCTGCTCATCATGCCGCTCTTCGTCAAGCAGATCCGCGCGTCTCGTGGAATGCAGCTCCTCCAGCCGGAGATGCAGGCGCTCCAGGCCAAGTACAAGGCAAGAAGGATCCCGAGTCGCGCCAGCGCATGAACGAAGAGATGATGGCGCTCTACCGCAAGCACGGGACCAACCCCATGGCCTCCTGCCTGCCGATCCTGGTGCAGATGCCGATCTTCTTCGCCCTGTTCCGGGTTCTGTGGCTCGCTGGGCGCCGTCGCAGGCGGAAGCTACGGCCGCCCCTCGATCGGACCGCTCACCCAGGAGCTGGCCAAGCAGGTCCAGGCCTCCAGCGTCTTCGGCGCGAGCCTGTCCTCGTCCTTCATGAGCAGCACCGACACGCAGGTCAAGATCGTCACGGTGGCGATGATCGTCATCATGTCGGTGACGCAGTGGTACACCATGGCTCAGCTGTCGATGAAGAACATGTCGGCGGAGTCCCTCAACTCCGACAACCCCATGATCCGATCCCAGCGGATGATGATGTACGTGATGCCGGTGATCTTCGCCGTCTCCGGTGTCAACTTCCAGATCGGTGTGCTCGTCTACTGGGTCGTCTCCAACCTGTGGACCATGGGCCAGCAGTTCTTCACCATCCGCAACATGCCGGCGCCTGGAAGTGAGGCGGAGAAGAAGTACCGCGCCCGGATCACTGCCAAGCGCGCCCGCAAGGGCCTGCCCTCCTTGGAGGAGGAGGAGCGAGCCGAGGCGGTTGCCAAGGCTGAGGCCGAGGGGCGCACCGGTGGTCAGCGGGTGCAGCCGGTGCGTAAGAACCGGCAGAAGAAGTCCGGCGGACAGAACGAGTCCCGCAGTGGCGTCGGTGGTCCCTCCGACGCCGACCAGGATGCCGGCGAGGACGCGAGTGACTCCGACGGATCTGCATCCTCCAAGAGTGGTGGCCTCAGCGATGAGGAGATCGCTCGACGTCGTTACGAGCGCCGAGCCCGTCAGCGCCGTGAGGCGGCGGCCCGACGCAAGGCTCAGGCCAAGAAGAAGCGCAACCGCTGAAACGTGTTCAGCGGTGAGACAACCCGGTTCCCATGACAGATACGGATGACATGATGAGTGAGCAGCACAGCAACGACTCCTCCCGCCAGCCCGCAGGTCAGCCTGTGAGCAACACCGTCTCGCGCCTCGAGGAGGAGGGCGAGATCGGTGCCGACTACCTCGAGGGGCTTCTCGACATCGCCGACCTGGGCGGCGACATTGACATCGACATTGACCACGGGCGCGCCTCGATTGCCGTGCTCGCCTCCGAGGAGGGTGACGAGCGCGAGCTCGACGACCTCGTCGGACGCAACGGGGAGGTCCTCGAGGCGGTTCAGGAGCTGACCCGTCTCGCGGTTCAGGCGCGCACAGGCAACCGTTCGCGGCTCATGCTGGACATCAACGGCTACCGCGCGGATCGTCGAACCGAGCTGACCAAGGTCGCCCAGGAGGCCGTCACCAAGGTGCTCACCACCGGCGAGTCCGTCAGCCTGGAGCCGATGAACCCCTTCGAGCGCAAGGTGTGCCACGACGTCGTCGCCTCGGCCGGTCTGATCTCGGAGTCAGAGGGTGCCGAGCCGCACCGCTACGTCGTGGTCCTGCCGGCCGATGAGGTGGAGGACGAGGAAGTCGACGACGTCGATGACACCGAAGATATCGGTGCCGAGCCCGTCGACGAGCAGGCTTGAGTATGAGCGAGGAACAGCGGGCCCAGGTGGAGGAGCCGACGTCGGAGATGCGGGAGATCTTCGGGGTCTCCTTCTCCGCCGCGGAGCACTTCGCGCAGATGCTCGCTGAGGAGGGTGAGCTGCGCGGCCTGGTGGGGCCGCGTGAGCTTCCCCGTCTGTGGAGCCGGCACATTGTCAACTCGGCTGCCGTGGTCCCCTTCCTGCCGGCTCGGGAAGTGTGGCCGACGTCGGCTCCGGGGCCGGTTTTCCCGGTATCGTCGTCGCCCTGCTGCGTCCTGATCTTGATGTCACGCTCATTGAGACAATGGAGCGCCGTACCCAGTGGCTCTCCGACGTCGTTGAGGAACTGGATCTGGACAACGTCACCATCAGGAGGGCTCGGGCCGAGGAGATCAAGGACCGCTATGACGTGGTCACGGCTCGCGCGGTGGCGAACCTGTCCAAGCTCGTACGGCTGACCGCGCCGTTGCTCCGACCGGGGGGTGCTCTGCTCGCACTCAAGGGCATGCGGGCGCAGGACGAGGTCGATGACGCCAAGTACGTGATTAAAAAGGCAAAGTTATCGGTTGCTGTAGTTCACGAAGTTGTTACTCCCGGTGACGAAACGACGGCCGTCGTTGAGATTCGCCGCCCGAAGAACCGGTGAGATACGGCGCGCGTTCGGTGTAACGCGTGAGGATCGGCCTGCTCGCGTAGACTCGTAACTGCCCGACTGGCTCGGGCCGTTGGGTTGCCGTCCGAGGAGAAGCAGGTTTGTCCGGATCGTCTATCTTCGATCAGCTCCAGGCCGAGCACCTCGCTCTAGACGAGGTAGCGGGTGGAGAGTTTCCACGTCCCGAGCGAACTCGTGTCATCGCGGTCGCCAACCAGAAGGGCGGCGTCGGAAAGACATCGACCGCAGTCAATCTTGCCGCAGCACTGGCTGAGGGCGGGTTGCACGTGCTACTCATCGACGCCGACTCGCAGGGCAACGCCTCGACAGCGTTGGGAGTGGAGCACGACGAGGACAGTGCCTCCATCTACGACGTCCTTGTTGACGGTATGTCCATCAAGGATGTGGTCGCCAAAACTCGTTTCTGTGAGACCTTGTGGTGTGTGCCGGCGACGATCGATGTGGCCGCCGTCGAGATTGAGCTCATCTCAACGGCCGAGCGAGAATCGCGGCTGCGACGTGCGTTGGTGGACTACCTGGTTTCACGTGAAACCGACGGGCAAGCGGCCCTCGACTACGTCATCATCGACTGCCCACCGAGCCTTGGCATTATGACGATCAACGCCTTCGTTGCGGCGGATGAGGTCCTCATTCCGATGCAGGCGGAGTACTACGCTCTTGAGGGCTTGGCACTTCTGACACGCTCTATCGATCGAATCGCCCGCATTCACAATCCTGGGCTGGGCGTATCCATGATCGTGCTGACCATGTTCGACGGGCGTACCACCTTGGCGCGCGAGGTGGAATCCGAAGTTCGTTCCTATTTCCCTGATGCAACGTTGGACACCAAGGTCCCGCGTTCAATCCGTGTTGCTGAAGCCCCCTCCTTCGGCGCTCCTGTGGTGTTCTGGGACCCCGGTCCACCGGCGCAGTGCGTATAAGAAACTGGCTCGTGAGGTCGCTCTGCGGGGCGCTCCCCGAAATGAAGGCGAGGAAGCCTAATGGCTCAGAAACGGCGCGGACTCGGTCGGGGTCTGCAGGCGCTGATTCCCGAGGCGCAGAAGGAGAAGGTATCTGCATCTCGTCCCTCCGATGTTTTCTTTCCTGAGTCGAGCAAGGACGATGCACATGAGGAAATACCCCTTCCCACGCCGAGGCCGAGCATGCTGAGCCAGAGCCCGAGCCGACAACGGAATCGCGGAGTACCCGAGATCTGACCGCCACCCTCTTGGCCCCCTCTCAGCGGAAGCGGGGATCAAAGAGCCGTTCAACGCGTTCGACGACATCCCGCAGAACGGCGGAGAAGGAGGCTCAGGAAACGCCGGTTTCACGTGAAACCACGCCGGCTTCGGCTACGACGACGCGGACGACCGAGAAGAAGACTGGCAAGAAGGCCGTCAAAAGACTGAGAAGGCTTCGACGACCGCCTCGACCAAGCGTGCTCATGCGGCCGGTCAGACAACCGGAAGCGTGCACAGAAGAAGACCGAAGAAGTGACATCCAGTGCGGTTGATGCTTCGACGCAGGAGGATGAGACCGCGCTCAATCATGCTGCTGTAGAGCCGGCTCCGGAGACGGTCTCAGTTTCAGAGAAATCAGCTGTTTCACGTGAAACGGAGGACGAGCAGTTATCAGAGGTTGTTGATCAGCCGTCTTCCTCTGAGACCGACCACGAAGTATCGGCCGGGCTTGAGACTGATGGTGAGTCCGATGCTGGCGATGACCCAGCGGGCGCTGATGCTTCTGATCTAGTTCCTGTTCCTGGAGCTCGTTTTGCTGAGATTCCGGTGAACTTGATTCATCCCAATCCTCGCCAACCTCGCCAGGTCTTCGACGAAGAGGACATCTCGGAGTTGGCTGCTTCGATCGCGGAAGTGGGACTGCTGCAGCCCATCGTGGTGCGGCAGGTGCTGACCTTGCAGGGAGAGGATCCGCTTATGAGCTCATCATGGGTGAGCGTCGTCTGCGTGCTTCCAAGGAAGCCGGCCTGGAGACGATTCCGGCTGTCGTTCGGGATACCGACGACGTCGACCTGTTGCGTGACGCCCTGCTGGAGAACCTGCACCGAGTACAGCTGAATCCACTCGAAGAGGCTGCGGCGTACCAGCAGTTGCTGGAGGACTTCCAGTGCACGCACGCGGAGCTGTCCGAACGGATCGCTCGGTCACGCTCGCAGATCTCGAATACGCTGCGCCTCATGAAGCTTCCTCCGCTGGTGCAGCGGAGACTGGCCGCCAATGTCATTTCGGCGGGTCACGCCCGCGCACTGCTAGGCCTCCCGAATGCTGCTGAGATGGAACGGCTCGCCCAGCGGGTTGTGGCCGAGGGGCTGTCAGTTCGGGCAACGGAAGAGCTCGTTGCTCTTCACGAGGAAGCGGACTCGGGATCGGATCAGCCGAAGGTGCTGCGGGCCCGCAGTACGCCTCTCCCGGCGCTTTCGACGCGTCTTTCCGACGCCTTCGATACGCGCGTCAAGGTGACACGTGGAGCGAAGAAGGGGCGTATCACTATCGAGTTCGCAGGGGACGAGGATCTCGCGCGTATCGTCGGCGCGTTGGCACCAGGTACGTCCCTCGATGAGGAGTAGACCTCGTCGGAGGTGAGTACGGCGGTGGGGCCGAGGCCGGAATATGCCCTCGGCCCCACTTCTCTATCCACTAAGACATACGATGCCGATCTGCCGTCCAGTCTGGTGTGGAAGGAATAAGCCTTAGTTTCACGTGAAACATGGGAAGGGGACTTTGCGGGAACCAGCACACCTGTGAAGGAAGGCGGCAGGCGACACATGGCCGCTGCTCTGGACGTGAACAAGTGGCTTCGTAGGCCGCGCGTCGCAGAACCCTTCCCCTGGGGGAGTGCCGACGGATGATAGCTGTGGCATCCGTCCTGTTCCGTATGGTGTACGGTGCGGCGGAAAGAAGATGGCACAGTTTCACGTGAAACCGTCCGCCATGCGAAGTGTGGGCTCCTGCCGTTCCGGAGAAGAGTCCCTGGGAAGTGGATGTGCGAGGCCCAGGAGTATCGGCTGTAAGGAACCCGCAAGAATCCTTCCCACGTTGAAACCTGAGTAGACCTTACGGAGGAGAGAAGGCACTCGCTGCATTTGGTGAGTTCGCTGCCTGTGCGTCCTGTAGTGAACGGGTGGTGAATCGATGATGATGAGCGTCGACTTGGTTAAATCGGTGAGAGACGAGCAGAGGGGGTGCGCTATCGCGGAAGCGTTGAGATCCTTGCGGCATATGCGCGTGCCCAGGGCCTACTCATATCGAGCGTTGCATTCACTTTGGGAAGGTTTCACGTGAAACAGGGTGAGGCATGGCCTTTTGGGGGTAGCGGTCTTAGAACGTAGCCCGCTCAGTTCGTCGAGATGCAATAGTACTTGTTGCTCCACCGGCCACGGCGATAGCTGTTGGTGGCCCGGTTTCACGTGAAACCGAGAACGAAAAGTGGCGATCGAATCGTATCTGCACCTCTGACTGGAGGAGTCCGTGCACATATGCGGAGTAGTGCGGTCGAGTGCCGGGAATGACGCAGCGATGAGCGTTTGCTGGAAGGTCCTCTCCCAAGGGGCGGGCTGACAGGCCTGAATGACAGAGCCAGCGAAGCCTCCTACGCAAGCCTGTCTCGCTGGGGTCGTATGCTGTCTGCTGGCATTCGGTATGGTGCTGCGTTCGTAGCGCTATAGCAACGTCCCTTGAACTGAATGTGGAGAGTGGATCGGTTTCACGTGAAACAGTGGCTGAGTCGTGAGGCAGCGCTCCAAGGTCGTGGCCTCTACTCCTTTCATCGTCAGTGGGGCGCCGAATGCATTCATACTGCGAGGAACGAGGATGCCGCGTTCGTCGAAGCGGATAGTTCTCAGAAGAAGGGCGCCTGTCGGGCGTCGACGTGTCGAAGTCATAGCCTTAGCCCAAACCGGCGTCTGTGGTTGACATACGGGTCTCCACGATGATGGGTGGCTACATGAGGACACGCCACGCACGTTGAGGCTTCGCCAAACCTCGCCTGTCGTTTGATGGCATTAGCGGTTCAATTGCGGTTTCACGTGAAACGTGTGCCTGACAATGGCGGAGCGCGAACCTGGGATTAGTTTGTCTTGCGCTTTGTTCATTGAATGCCGGTTTCACGTGAAACGAGAACAGGCTCGTTGCACATGGTTCCGGTGGTTGTGCTGGCGGGGAGACTCTTGCATGCGCTGACCCGATCTGGGTATACGGCGGGGCCGATGCAGCGGTCGCGCACTTGATGTGCCTCCTCTTCTCGAGAGTAGGGAGAGAAGCTGAGACATGATCGAGGAGTCTCTTGCTCTTCGGGCTTCAGTCTCGCGGGTGCACTACCGCAGTATCGGTGCTCGAAGCGTGCTTAGCCCGGTGCCGTGGCAACGAGTGAGTCCGATCGAATGAGATGAGAGCTTCGGTTTCACGTGAAACGCTTCGCCAACCGATTGCGTCCGCGAGTACGAGAAGACGAAACGGGGAAGGAGTGCGTGAACTCTGCGTATGTCGACTGCATCGTTCGACAAGGCCTCCTCGGAACGAGGATTCAAACCGCGAAGAATCTGTGGACACTTGCTCTCGCTACCCGAAGGAATCGCATGACATGGTGCGGGGTGCCTCATGTCAAGGTGCCCGCGAAGTGTCTTCGGTGCCTCATGTAGGAATGCCCGCCAAGTTGAGGGGTGGTTAGGAGGCTTTCCTGACTCGTACGCCTTTTGTGGACGTCGGGCGGGATGCTTGGGAACTGGGCGAGGTAGAGCTGGTCGGTCTTGTCCTTGGCCAGGCGGATGAGGGAACGTCCTGGGCTCGATGATGCGGCGGGTGATAGAGGCGGGGTTGAGCTGGTTGCGGTACGAGACCAGGTCAGTCTTCTGGGCCTTGGTCAGGGTGCTGGTGTCCAGCAGCCGGTCCAATGAGTGCGAGGAGCGTCGTGGAGGCGCTTACGCCTGCCAGCCTTATCGGTGCCCCATCAAGTGAGCTGCGGTGTGGGGGTCAGGAAGTTGAGCGGACGTTGACCTGCTCCCAGAGACGGCCCCAGGACCTCGCCTCTCGCTGGTGTCGTAGCGGTAGTAGGCGTAGCGGCGCACCAGGTGGTTGTTCTTCTGACTCGATGGTGGCCTGGTCGTTCTTCCCAGGGGCGTGAGCGGGTGAAGTAGATGTCCAAGTCCTCGGCCCAGCACACCACGCTGTGGTCTGATGAACTCTGAGCCGTTATCGAAGTCCATGCCGAGCAGGGGAACGGGACGCATCCCCACGGCGGCGTCCAGGGCGGAAATGAGTGCTACTCTCAGCGTTGTTTCGGATTGAGCGGTGAAGGTCCACCCCGTGAGCACGTCGGTCATGTTCACAGTCCGGGTGAACTCTCCTTTGAGGGTCAGCCGCAGTGGGCGACGGTGTGCCGACCTCGAAGAACCCAGGTTCAGCCTCGATCTCGATCACCGGCCTTGCGGATCTTTGAGTGGAGCTGCGCGGCAACGGACGGCCACCGGTCGTCGACGTGCCCCACCCAGCTGCTCGGTAGCCCGCACCGGGGCGAGGTGGCGGTCAATGGTCGCCGCACTCATGGCCACCAGCTCGTCTCCTGACGGCTGGGGTGTAGCGCAGCTCGTCGTCGAGCTCACCGCTCGCCTCCAGCAGGTCCAGCAGCACCGGCATGGACTCCTTGGTGTGCTGGCACTGCACGCCGCTGGCGGCCCACTCGCTGGAGCACCTTCGAGGCGTCGTAGGGGTACCCATGCGGGCTCTGGCCCTGCGCTCCGCCGACTTTCGGCGACCAGTGGGCGCTAGCTGCGGCCACCGGGCGTCGGCGCGCGTTGTCCCGACTCCAGCCAGTGACGCGCAGACCTCATCAAGGATCCATCGTCCTTCTTCGACGCCCTGGTGTACACCTGGCGTACTTTCCCGTGATCTCGGCCCTGGCCTGCATCGACACTTCCATGCCCACCACGGTCCACGAGCTTCGCGGGCGGTCCCACTATGAGGGCACCCGAGCCTCTTACGCGGGCATCCTTCATGGAGTCTCGTCGTGGTGTTGCCTTAGACTTGTCCGCACGTTGGCCTGCGCAAGGTATCAGGGAGGTTTCACGTGAAACCTGATCGGGTGTCTCGCGAACGGGATGCTGTCAGTCGTGGTTGAGGAACCTACTACCCCGTGTCGAGGCGGTGCAAACTACTGTCGGGACTGATCCGGTATTTGAGGCTCCTGCGTTTCTAAGAGCTATGGAGCCTGAGACTGAAATGGCCTCGGTAGCGTCGGAGACAACGGGCGTCGTTGGTGGTGAGGAGCCAGCGCAGCAGTTCGCTGTTGGATCCGTCATCTGGCTCCAGGCTGGGACTGACATTAGCTCTGCCGATCGAAGCGGGGAACAGCACTGTTTCACGTGAAACTGATCCCGAAACTGTGGTTGGGCTGCGTGGCGGAACGGCTACTGCGACTCCGACTGTCGGCTCGGTATCGAACTGAGCATGGGGACGATGATCCTGAAACAGGCCTCGTCCAGGTGCGATTCCATGACGGTCGATCGTTCAGTGACGAAGAAACACATAGAGGACGTCCCCTAGTGTGAGTACAGCTGGGTGGGTGACGAGTTGGATATCAGCGTAGTTTGTGATGCACTGGGCGATACAACCTGGCTTCGCATCGTTCGTGGAACGCCCTGTTTCCCCCCGATGGGCAAGCCCGCATTCGCGCGGTTTCACGTGAAACCAGATCTGCAGTTCCGTCGATAGTTCGCACCGGTATCGTTGCGTGAATGAGTCTTTTACTCCGTGGTGGAGCTATCCGTTTCTTGGCAACCATGCCTCGTCCGTTGATCGCCCGAGAACTGGTTTCGTCCCCGCGGAGCGGGGCCCAGGCACGATGGCTGGATTCTGTAGGAAGATTATGAGGGCCTTCGTTGGTGCGCTGGAGCGGATACAAGTGGAGGCAGGTACGTCCTCTTCGCCTCACGTACCGCATAGGTTCCGTTCATACTCCGCTACCCGAATTCGATGAGTGACTCGGTTTCACGTGAAACAAGGGAATGGGTCCGAGATCAGCAGTGAAGGCTTCTCCGAGGTGAACCAGTGCCCGGTGGTGTTCATCCTGCAGGCGACTTACTGTCCGCTCCCCTGGGTAGGGGATGGTCACGGACGCTTCCATGCGGAGCCGCGTGGGATTCGTTGTCTTGACGCTGTTTCACGTGAAACACGGAGAGGCAGGACCGTTTCAGTGATCGCTCGGTGAGCGATCTCAGTTCCGTCCTCAGGTTGGTGACCGATTCACAACGATGAGTCGCGCACGAACCGTTCAGTGCTTTCGCAATCGTGGTGTCATGCTCTGACAGCGTACCTCCACGGGCCGATGACGGTGGCACCATCAATCAGGTGGAGCCACCGTTTTCATCGAAACCAGGACCTACGGGTGCACAAGTGGATTTCGCACGAGAGCGTCGTACAGCTCCTCCAGAGAGTCCTCTGCCTTGGCCGCAATTGGTAGTAGGGACGTCTCAGTCATTCCTGGAATGACGTTCACGTCGATGAACCAGGGCGTCCCCTCCTTGTCGAGGATGAGGTCGGTTCGAGAGAGATTCCCGAGCCCGAGCGTCGTGTGGACGGTGATGGCGGTGGTCTTGACCATGTCGATGACCGAGTCATCCAATCGCGCGGGTACGAAGTACTCTGAGCGGCCTGGGTTGTACCGGGCATCGAAGTCGTACTGCTCACGTCGGTCACCACCTCGACGGGAGGGAGTGCACGTGGCCCCTCTCCTGTATCGACGACGGACACAGCAAGCTCTGTCCCGGGAACGTAACGTTCAATGAGGGCCCGCTCGTCGTAGGCAAAACAGGCCACCATCGCCGACCGTAACTCGTCCGCCGTCGAAGCGTAGGACACGCCGAGTCCGGAGCCGCCCTGATGAGGCTTCACCACAACGGGAAGACCGAGATGACCGGCGACGACGGTCAGGACGTCCTGCGCCCCAGATTGACTGGAAGATGTGGAAGCGTCACGCAGATCAGGGTAATCACTCCTCCGGTGCGAACGCTTGCTTTAGCCGGTGGGTTTGAAAGAGGCTCGCTGACAGCCGTCGGAATGGGTCCCCACATATGGCAGGTCCAGCGCAATGAGCATGTTCTGCAACCCTCCGTCCTCTCCTGGGCCACCGTGGACCAGTGGCCATACGACGTCGGGGCCGAAGGTCTTGAGCGATCCGATGGTGCGTGCGTCGATGTCCAGGACCAGGACGGTGTGCCCGAGGTGCTTAAGGACCTGGGCGACGCGATGCCCGGAGCGCAGCGAGATGTCGCGTTCGTGGCTCAGACCGCCGGCGAGGACAGCGATACGGAGTGGAGACTGGTTCATCGTCAACCTCAGATCTGGTCGGGTGCGGGCGCGTGGACGCCTTCGGACGGACGGGGACTATGGGTGGGACCGAATAGATCCAGCAGTTCGAGATCGCGGGTGACGACGCCGGAGAGTCGTCGCACGCCTTCGCGGATCTCAGGAGGTTCGGGGTAGCAGAAGGACAGCCGCAGATGAGTCCTGTCCGGCCTTCCACCGGCGTAGAGGCGGTCCCGGATACGTAGGCGACCAGGTTGGTGACCGCGCGCGGGAGCATGTCCTTCGCATCGAGTCCCTCGGGCAGCTGCACCCACACGTAGAAACCGCCCTCGGGGATGTTCCAGTGGCACATCGGCAGGAACTCCTCCAGCGCTGCCACCATGGTGTCGCGCCGTCCCCGGTACATGGCTTGGAAGTCCACGATCTGCTGTTTCCAGTCGAACTGGTCCAGGTACATGGAGATCGAGAACTGGCCGACCGACGACGGGCACAGAATGGCCGCCTCTGAGGCCAGCTTCATCTTCTCCCGAACGGCCGGTGGGGCCACCGCCCAGCCCACGCGGTACCCGGGCGCGAAGATCTTGGAGAAGGAGCCGAGGTAGACGACGTCGTCGGGTGCGAGAGTCTTGAGGGCCGTGTAGGTCTGTCCCTCGAAGCCCAGCAGCCCGTAGGGGTTGTCCTCCACGATAAGGATGTGGTGGCGCCGGCAGATCTCAATGATCTGTGGACGGCGCTCCTCCGTGAGCGTCACCCCGGCAGGGTTGTGGAAGTTGGGCAGGCAGTAGAAGAACTTGATGCGGCGCCCCTCGCGCTCGAGGCGGACGATCATCTCCTCCAGGGCCCCAGGACAACGCCATCGGCGTCAATGGGCACCTGCTGCACATCGGCCTGGTACGTCGCGAAGATCGACAGGGATCCGACGTACGTGGGCGCCTCGGTCAGGACGACGTCGCCGGGATCGACGAAGAGCTCGGTGACGATGTCGACGGCCTGCTGGGAGCCAGTCGTGATGATGACGTCCTCCGGATCGGCCTGGATGCCCTCGAGGGCCATGACCTCGGTGATCTGCTCCCGCAGTCGCGGTAGCCCCTGGCCGTTTCCATACTGCAGCGCCTTGCCGCCGTCCTTGCGGATCATCTGCGCCGTGGCCTCCGCCAGCCGCTCCAGCGGGAGGTCCTTGAGATTGGGCATTCCGCCCGCCAGCGAGACCACTTCCGGTCGTGAGGCGACGGCGAACAGTGAGCGAGTCTCTGAGGCGCGCAGACCGTGAGCTCGTGCAGCGTAGCTGTCCAGCCACGGATCGAGTCGGTTGCCCTTCACCTGGTTACTGCTCTGACCACCTGCGGTCCTTCCCTGAGGTCGCCGCTGCTGCGTCCGTGGATCCAAGTCTGCCACGCCGCACCGGCGGGAAGGACATGGTGAGGTCAGGAGTAATCCGCGGTGTTTCACGTGAAACACGAAAGTGCGTTCGGAGCGCAACGAGACGGGTCGGTACCAGCAGATGCAGACGCGCCGCGCATCATGGGCACGATGCGCGGCGCGGCGAGATACGCTCATCCGACTCCGGATGGGCGTCGATCAGGAGGTCAGGGCTCGTTCCTCGATGAGGTGGCGCAAAGGGGCCTCCTCATTGTCGATCGTCTCCACCTTCTGGGGTCGGGCGAGTAGATCGGCGATGACAGCGGGTGTCTCCGGCTCCGTCCCGAGCGCCTCGGCCACGGTCTGCGGGAACTTCGCGGCCTTGGCCGTCTCCATGACGAGAGTCGGGAACCCTGGCTCCATGGTGCGTAGAGCCACCGCTGACGCCGTCGGCGCGTGCGATGGTCGATGAGCCGGCCAGAGCGCTCCTTGACGGAGCGAATGGCCTCCAGGCGGTCGGCGTGCGACGACGTCCCGGCCACGAAGCCGAAGTTCTTTCCCAGGCGCGGGAGCTGATCGCGCAGATCGAGAGTGCCGGTGGACTCCAGCTCCGCCCAGCGCTGCACGAAGGCCTCCGGCCCCAGCAGGGCCCAGATGAAGCGCTCCAGGTTCGAGGCCTTCGAGATGTCCATCGACGGGCTGGAGGTAGCCAAGGTGTCAGCTGCCGAGCGAGGTCGGTAGATGCCCGTGGTGAAGAACTCCTCGAGGACGTTGTTCTCGTTGGTGGCCAGGATGAGACGGCGGATCGGCACCCCCATGGACCGGACCAGGAAGCCGGCGTAGATGTTGCCGAAGTTGCCCGAGGGGACGCACACGTCGAGGCGGTAGCCGGCTCGTGCCCCCTCCTCCACCGCGTCGGTGACCCGCAGCCAGGACCACACGTAGTAGACGGCCTGCGCGGCGATCCGGCCGATGTTGATGGAGTTGACGGCACCCAGGTGGTGGGCCGCCTTGAAGTCCGCGTCGTTGCTCAGGGCCTTGACCAGTGCCTGGCAGTCGTCGAAGACACCGCGCACGGCGATGTTGTGGATATTGGCGTCCTGGAGGGTGTACATCTGCGCCCGCTGCACCGGGCTCATGCGACCGGCTGGCGAGAGTATGAAGACGCTGACGCCTTCCTGTCCCCGGAAGGCGTGCTCGGCTGCCGAACCGGTGTCGCCCGAGGTGGCCCCAGGATGTTGAGACCTTGCCCGTTTTGGCCAGCACGTAGGAGAATCGCCTGCCCCAGGGCGATGGCCAGGTCCTGCAAAGCCATGGTCGGCCCTCGACAGGCCCACGAGGACCAGGCCGTCGGCGACGTCGTCGAGCCCGGTCACCGGAACGACCGGCTGCGGGAAGCGGGACTTGCCGTAGGCCGCTCGGGTCAGAGCCGCCAGGTCCTCACGGGGAATGTCAGTGGCGAACAGGCCGATGACCTCGGTGGCCAGTTCCGCGTAGCTGAGGATCTCCAGGTCTCGAGCTGCTCCGGGGTGAGAGCGGGCAGCCGCTCCGGTACCGCCAAGCCGCCGTCGGGCGCCAGACCCGCCAGGAGAACGTCCATGAACCCGGCGGGTGCCATCTGTCCGCGGGTGGAGATGTCACTGGGTGTGCTGCATGTGCCGCCTTCTTGCCGTGTCGCATGCCATGATGCCACTGCGATTCCTGAGCGATTCTACGGGGCCGTGGCCCATGGTGACGAACGAGCCCAACCGGGTGCGGCCAGAGTCATCGACAACTCGTGGACGCGCCGGTCCCATCACCCACTCCGTGAGAGACGGTGACAGGACCGCGCGTGCAGCTGATAGTCAGTTGGCGGAGTCCGGGCTCAGGCCAGGACCTTCTCCACCTCTGCCTTGAAGGACGCCTTCGGACGAGGGAGCCGCTGAACTGGTGGAAGACCTCGCCGTCGCGCACCACCGCGAAGGTCGGGATGGAGCGCACACCGTAGGAACGGGCCGTGGCCGGGTTGGCGTCCACATCCACCTTGACGAACTTGACCTTGTCACCGAAGTCGGCGGCGACCTCGTCCACGATCGGCGCCATCTGGCGGCAGGGGCTGCACCACTCGGCCCAGAAGTCGATGACGACGGGGAACCTCGGACTTGAGGACCTCCGCCTCGAAGGTGGCGTCGGTGACGGCGAGTGCTCCGGACATGGTTTTCTCCTCGAACGTTGTGGGTGGGTGAGTCGGGACGCAGGTCCTCCGACGACGTCGGAGCCCGCCTTTCGCTGAGCTGAGAGGCCGGGTCAGGCCAGCAGCGTGGTCAGGTAGTGCTCGGCGTCCAGAGCGGCGCGGCAACCGGAACCGGCCGCCGTAATGGCCTGCTGGTAGGTGGGATCGGCGACGTCACCGCAGGCGAAGACCCCGGGGATGCGGGTGCGCTGCGAGGGGACCTCGACCTTGATGTAGCCGGCCTCGTCGAGCTCGAGGACATCGGCGACGAGCTCGCTGCGCGGCACCTGGCCGATGGCGACGAACAGACCCGTGGCCTCGATCTGGCGGCGCTCCCGGTGACGGTGTCCTCCAGGGTGACGCCGGTCAGGAGTCTCGCCGTGAGCTCAACGACGCGCGAGTTCCAGGCGAAGGAGATCTTTCGTCCTGCTGGGCGCGCTTGGCCATGACAGCCGAGGCGCGCAGCTCGTCGCGGCGGTGCACCACCGTGACGGAGCGGGCGAAACGGGTCAGGAAGGTGGCCTCCTCCATGGCCGAGTCCCCACCGCCGACGACGATGATGTCCTGGTCCTTGAAGAAGAACCCGTCGCAGGTGGCGCAGTAGGACACGCCGTGCCCGGAGAGGCGCTCCTCCCCATCGATGCCCAGATGCCGGTACTCCGAGCCGGTGGAGATGATGACCGTACGGGCCTCGTAGACGTCGTCGGAGGTGGTGATGCGCTTGACGTCGCCCTCCAGCTCAAGGGCGGTGACGTCCTCGTAGCGGATCTCCGCGCCGAAACGCTCAGCCTGCTCCTGCATCTGGTTCATGAGTTCGGGGCCCATGATCCCCTCGATGAAAGCGGGGTAGTTCTCCACCGGTCGGCCTCATCAGGGCGCCGCCTGCAGTCACCGAGCCGGCCACAGGATCGACCGCTGAGCTGGGCGCGGGCCGCGTAGATGGCGGCCGTGTAGCCGGCGGGGCCGGAGCCGACGATGACGACGTCGTGAATCATGACTCTCCTGACGAATGAGCGATGGACGCGGTGCGCGACCACCCAGTGCAACTAGTGATCAATGAACTATGTTCCCTTGCCACAGCTTGATCTGACTGTGGCCTCTGTCATGGTGGCCTTGCGAGGGGTACTCGCCGGGTTCACTTTGTTCTTGGGGAAGCTGCATCACCCTGACGACGATGGTGTTGACCTCTTGAGATTGTCGACCTTCGAGGTGGTGCTCCCTCGCGGCGAAGGGCCCAGGCCGAGAACCGTGCTGCCTGCCGCGTTGTTGATGTCCGTGGCACGGACCTCAACCTGCCCGCCCTCGTTGGTGCCCTGCATGTCGATCTCCGAGACCTTGGCGCGGCTCTTGAGCTTGATCTCGATGTCGATCGGTTGGCTCAGCTCCGGACTGCCGGTGTTGTGAGAGAACCAGGGGCGGCGGTGTCGCCGTCACTGAGAGTGCTTCTGGATGTTGTCAGCCTGAGTGCTCAGGTTGTTGGCAACGCTCACGCCGGCGATCTCGGGCTGCAGCCGCAGGCGCCCTCAGTGGCGGGGAGCCTGCTGCTGTCAACCCCCGCCACCGGCGTTGTGCGCGGTGGCTGAGGGAACCGTGTCCGCGGCCGCTTGATCCTTGTCCGCGAAGGGGATACCGATCGTCTGGTACACGATGTAACTCGCCGCCGCCAGGGAGACGATGACGATGAGGACGAGCGTCACCAGGATGGAGCTGGTGGTGCGCTTCTCCTGACGAGCGACCACGGGATCGATCTCCTCCTCCTCGTCATCGTCCTCGAAGGCCGGAAGCTGCCGGTGAAGGGCTCGGCCGGAACCGGCGCGGGCCCGGGGACGGTCTCGGAGGCGGTCGACAGGACGTTCGGGATCGGGTTCGTCGGCCCGGTGACCTGGACGTAGGTCTCCTCGGCGGCAGGCTCCGGAACTGGTGCGGACTCGCGCGAGCCGCAGGCTGTGCGGCTGCTGTCCTCGGTGTGGTGGAGCTCTGCTCCGCAGGCGCGGGGGCTGCCGGTGCCTGACCGGGCTGAGTCGGCGGTGTCGATGGGGGCGCCGACTGCACCGCTGACGGGGCGACCGTCGCGCCCTTGCCGGCACCACTGCGCCGCAGCCGGTCCAGGACCCCTCGGGCTGCGTTGGCGACGCCGGCTCCGGCAGCTGACGGCGGCGACCGTCGCGCCCGCATTGGCCCCTGCGGACCCGCTTCCGGCGCTGCCGGCAGCCGACGACGGACGCTGCGACGTCGGCATCGGCGTCGAGCTGGACTCGCGGTAGCCGACCACCTGGTCCCAGCTTCCCAGTGAGCGCGCCACCTCGGCCGCGGAGACGGGGGGCTGGCTGCTCCAGGTGCGTTCGCACAGCTCGTCCAGAACCGGGTCGACGCCCGGCACAAGCGTGGAGGGCTTGACCGGAACGCCGCCCAGTCGTGGTGCGGAGGGGATGCCGGGGCGCTTTCCGGGCCACCGCCCGGTCAGGCCGTAGTAGAGGATCTCCACCAGAGCACGGGCGTCTGCGCGGTCGGCGGCCGAGGGGTCGTGACCGGCTACCCGGCTCTCCAGGTCCAGTGCGGCCGCCTCGATACCCAGGCCGCTGACCTTGATCGTGCCGTCGGGAAGAACGCGGATGGACTCGGGTGACAGGTTCAGATGGTGCAGACCCTTGCGGGCGCCGGCGTCGAGCGCCTGCGCGGTCTCGCCGATGATGGCGCGCGCCTGCGCCGGGGGCATGCCCCGTGAGACCAGGGAGGAGAAGGTGCGTCCGGTCAGCGGCTCAGTGACGATGACGGAGGGCTCGGCGCGCTCGACGTCGTAGACCTGCTGAAGGCGCTGGTCCTCGACCAGCACAGCCCGGCTGGCGGACTCCAGGACGTTGTCACGGTGAAGCGTCGCGTCGGTGAGAACCAGGATCGTGACTTCTCGATCCAGGATCGTGTCAACGCCACGGTGCCTGACAATGCGCGGCAGCGTGGTGGACAGCGTACCCAAGAGTCCGTAGCGACCACTGCCGATCGGCGTCGCCTCCGACATGCGTCTCCTTCGCCGAGATGGTTGTCCATCTGAACCAGTTGAACCCATCGTAACTGTCTGAGGGCTCCAAAACCGGGGGTGATGTGGCTCGTGTGGGCAGAGGCGTGGGGCGTGGAGGCGGACTGCCCTGGGGCCACCCGGGAGGGAGGGATGCTCGCGGGAGTGAGGAGGATACTCCCAGGGTGTTGGCTGGGACGTGCCCCGTGGTCCAGGAGCGATGAGAGGCGTCAGCCGCGTAGTCGGCGCGTGTGGGGTGGTGGTGCCACTGACAGAGGGCGCCGGGGGCGCGGGCGCGAGTGGGTAGACGGGCTGTCCGTCCTGGGGCGTAGCCCGTGGGCGCCTGCGCGGGCCGGCCTCCGGCACTCCGCTGCCCCATTTGACCCAGCTGATCCCAGGAGTCGGTCTGCGCCTGCAGGGGGCGGGGTGGGGCGGACGGGGAGCGCATGAGTGCCGCCGGCGGTGCAGCCAACAGCACCATGAGGCGGCCTGATGAGCGGACGGTCCCGATGGCATGGCTGACGGGACGGAAGCCGATTGAGGCAGTGGCGGTGGTGCTGGCGTCTGAACGGCATCCATCTGAGCGGTTGCCGTCGTCGTCGGCTCCGGCGGCGACAGCCAGCCTCGCGATCGCCAGAACCACTCTCCCGAGGCCGCCGGGCAGGCGACGACCGATGGTGGACAGGGATCCGTGAGAAGGGGCCGGAAGGCGACGGCGATCTCCTCGATTCTGACGACGCGCCCATGAGCAGGTAGACCAGTGACATGACCGTCGCCACGATGCAGATGTGCCCGAAGGCCGCGAGCATCTTGGTCAGGGAGGAGTCGGCGTCGACATTGCCCAGGATCAGGTTGAGGACGATCCCGGCGATGACGGCGGGTGCCACCGCGATGACCAGACGCAGGTGGGTGGTGATGATCTTGCGTCCGTCGAGGCTGGGCAGGTGGGAGCGCAGCATGGGGATGACGACCAGGCAGCCTCCGATCTGGCTGAGCGTGTTGGCCGCGCTCGCTGAGCCATCCAGTGGTTGGCCGGGGCCATGAAGTAGGCCATGACGCACAGGACGACCGGGACGACTCCGACGACGACGTCGGCCAGGAGCAACCGCTTGGTGTCCGAGTAGGCCAGCATGACTCGCTGGGTCCCGAACCAGATGCCCTGAGGGACGATGCCCAGCGCCAGAGCGATGAGCATGGGGGCGCTGGCCTGGGCCTCGGGAAGGGTGATCGAGGGAGTGAAGAGCTGGAGGGCCGGGACGGCCAGCACGCAGATGCCCGCGGTGGCCAGGACGGTGAACACGCCCGCCGAGCGCAGTCCCAGGGAGAGGTCCTCACGCACGCCGGCGGCGTCCCCGGCCGCGGCCTTCTCACTCATGCGGGTGAACAGGGCGGTGATGATGGAGGTGACCACCAGGGACTGTGGCAGCATGTAGATGAGGTAGCCGTTGAGCCACATGGTGGTCGAGGGCACGATGACGTCCGCGTACTCGGGCTGCTCGGAGGCCGTCACCGCGTAGGAGCCCAGGTTGGAGGTGATCCAGTTGCTCAGGCTGGCCACGCCCACTCCGGCCAGCGCCCACAGGGCCACCTTGACGGTCTTGCCCAGGCCCAGGCCCCGCACCCCGAAGATGATGCGCGGCCGGAAGCCGGAGCGCACCAGGGGGATGTAGAGGACCAAGGCCTGAACGGCGATACCCAGGGTCGTTGTCGCCCCGATAAGCGTGATCCGAGGAACGTCCCAGACCTCAGGCCCTTGGCCTGTGGTGTACCGGCCGTAGATATGAAGGTAGGCCAGGATCGAGGCGATCGAGATGATGTTGTTGAGCACCGGCGACCACATGTAGGGCCCAAAGCTCGAGCGCGCGTTGAGCACCTGACCCCAGAGCGCGTACAGGCCGTAGAAGAAGACCTGCGGCATGAACCAGAACGCGAAGGCGAAGGACAGCATCTGCCACTGCCCCTGGGCCAGGGAGCTGGCATTGATGGCGAAGATGAGAGGCGCGGCCGCGGTCGCGATGCAGGTGACCACCAGCATGAGAGTGGCCGCAGCGGTCAGGAGACGGTTGACGACCTCCTCGCCGTTGCGCCGTCGCAGCGCCTGGACGATCTGCGGCACCAGGATGGCGTTGAGGATGCCGCCGATCATCATGTTGTACAGGTACGTGGGCAGGTTGTTGGCCGTGTTGAAGGCGTCGGCGGCCCCGGACCCGGTGGCGCCGAGCGCCATGACGATGAGGGCGTTGCGCACCATGCCCAGGACGCGGGAGACCAGCGTCCCGGAGGCCATGATCGCCGAGGATCGCGCCAGGGAGGCCTGACTGCGTCCCTGGGAGGAGGAGCGCTTGGCTCGTGAGTGCTTGATCATGCTCATGCCGTCTCCTGTGCAGCCGGGGTCACCGCTGTGCGGCGGCCTCGTCTTACTGTCCTCACGGTACCGATCACCACGATGGAGACCAGGACGCCGACGATGACACCGGTGCCCCGGCTCTCCCAGTCGGCGCGGACTCTCATGTTGACGGTGGTGGGGGTGCCCACGGTGGTGCCGTCCGCGGCGAGGACCTGCACCGTCAGGCCGACGTCGCCGGAGCCGACGGCCTGGATCGGTACCGTGACCTTGGCCTGCTGGTGGGCGGGGACGGTCACGGTGGTGGTGCGTGGGACCTGAAGGCGCTTGTTGTCTGAGGTCAGGTAGACCTGGACGGTCACGTCCTGGGCCAGGGAGGAGGTGATCCGCACCGGCAGCTGCGCCTCGGAGCTGATGAGGTTGATGGTCGACGACGGTACCGCGGCCAGCGAGGAGGTGACTCCGGTTCCGGCCGCCTCGGCAGCCGGGACCTGCGCCCTGCAGGTCGCCGGTTTGGCCCGCCAGGTCGCCGAGGAGACGACGGCCTCGAGGTTGGTGTACTCGCCCAGCAGCGCAGCCGGGTCGGAGAGCACCGATGCGACTGACTGGAGCCTGCTGGCCGTGCCGCCCGCGGCCGCAAGGGTCGCCGTGGTCAGCTCGTTGTCGTCGGTCACGTTATCGTCCGATGGCTCGGAGCGCTCGATCCCCGAGGTCCCCGCTTCGACGGCCTCGACCTCGGCCCGGGCGCGTTCCTCAAGGCCGCTTAGGGACTGGGACTGAGTCCAGGAGGTTGAGCGCAGGGCGGCCACGCGCGCCTTCAGGGCGGACGGGTCCGCGGTGGAGGCGGCCTGGCGGGGCATCGCCACAACGATGTCGCGTTCCAGCCCCGGGGCCTGACGGGTCAGGATCGCGCTGTTGCCGCGCAACAGCTGGCGGGTGTCGAGCTCCGCGGCCTGAGTGGTCTGGCCGGATGAGGAGGCCTGCTGCGACTGGTCGGAGGCACCGTCCTGGGACGCCTCATCGGATGTGTCATCGGATGTCTTGCTGGATGGCTCGCCGGCGAGTGCCTCTGACAGGGACTGCTCGGGGATCAGCACCGCGCGATCGCCGAGGGCGCCGAGCCCGGAGGGCGTGTAGGTGAGCTCGTCGGTCACGGGCAGGGAGTCGGGTGAGGTGATGATGGTGGAGGTTGACTGCGGCAGCGTATTGACCGTGGCGGAGTCCATGACGCTGGAGGCCAGCCAGCTCATCGGACGCCGGCGCCCCGGCCTTGACGATGGCCGACTCCTGGGTGCGTTGCGTGGCGGTCTCGATCAGATCCGCCCGCTGCAGGTGCGCCAGTGCGGCGGTGTCGGAGTCTCCCCACGGCAGGGCCACCAGGCTGCCGGTGCCGATGGCCCGCATGAGGGCGGCGGAGAGCTGGGCGACGTCGTTGGAGGTCTTGCCGCCTGACGATGGTGCGGTGGCGCTCGCCGATGGTGAGGCCGTACTGGGTGAGGACGGCGTCGGGGATGAGGACTCCGCCGCTGGTGCCGATGGGTCGGCGGAAGCCGAGGGACTCGCGCTGGACGACCCGGACGAGTCATCGCCCTGAGGTGCCTGAGGGGTTCCGTCCGGCGTCGAGGGCTGGGAGTGGCCGTTGCGGGCGGCCTTCTCCAGGTCGGCCGATGTGACGCCGAGGGCCTCGACCAGTGCGGGGTCGACCGCCATGACGACGTTGTCGCCGGCCATGCCCAGCAGACCGAGGACCCGTCTGTGGACACTGGTGAGGGTCTTGGCGCGCTGCGAGGTGTGCGGACCGGCGAGAACGGCCATCTCCTCCACGGAGGCGGTGACCGGGATGAACGTGGTCAGGCGTACGGGTGTGACGGAGGCGCCGCTCTCCCAGACGAGAATGCTGCGGTCCTGAGCCACAGAGGTGCCTTGAGACTCCAGCGTGACGGCGATGCCGCGCGGCCCCCACCGGTCGGCGCTGGTCAGCGGCAGCTCGTCGGCAGGAACGGTGATGGAGAACTGGGTGGTCTCACCGGGCTGGAGGTCGCGGCCCAGCGGGATCGTGACCGGGTCCGACAGCCCCGACTCGTCGGTTCCGGTCAACCACTTGGTCAGGCTCTCACTTGTGACGTCGGTGGATCGCTGCACCCTGGTCACCAGATCCACCCCGGAGACGGCCTGGCCAGTTCCGTTGGTGATGGTTCCGGTCAGGGTCAGGTCCTGGTCGCTGTGCAGCACCTCGGGGGTCATGGTGTCGATGCTCAGGGTCACCTGCTTGGCGGCCGCCTCGGTGTTCTGGATCGAGGCGCCGGTGGTCCTCGCGCTCATCGACGCCGAGGCGGGCAGTGCGGAGGGGACCGTCGTCGCGGACGGTCCGGCCGGGGCCACCGGCGCAATCTTGGCTGAGAGCGCGCCAGGGGCCGGTTCCGCCTGGGCCGTCGGCAGGGCGATCAGCGGCCAGGTCGCCAGCCCCGCAAGGCCCAGCAGGGCGGCAAAGGTCACCATCGCCCTGCTCCGCAGCCGGGAGCCCAGCGTGGTGACCACCTTCGCGCACAGGTCGGTGGCGCTGGTCATCCATCCCCCACCAGGATGTCCCAGGCCGCGGCGACGATACGACGCTCGTTGGGGTAGGCCAGGCGGTGGGAGACGTCCTCGAGGGCGACCCACTCGACGTCCTCGGCCTCATGGTCCGGGTCGTTCTCCGTGGTCAGGGTGCCGCTGACCGCTTCCAGCAGAAAGTGGTGCACCACCTTGTGGACGCGGTGCTCGTGACCGGCGAACCAGTAGTCGATGGTCGCCAGGTGCCGAAGAACACGGCCGGTGATCCCGGTCTCCTCCATGATCTCGCGGACCGCGGCCTGCTCGGGGGTCTCGGTACCCTCCAGGTGCCCCTTGGGCAGGCACCACTCCAGCCGGCCTCCGCGGTTGCGTCGGGCGATGACCGCTGTGAAGGCCTGACCGTTCTGAACGTCGACGACCAGGCCGCCGGCACTGGTCTCGTTGACGATCGGTAAAGCGCGCGCGCTCGCCCGATGTGCCGGGTTTCCGGCGCGGGGCGTGCGAGTGCGTGGCGAGGGCATAGGGACACTCTAGGGCGTCCAGGCCGCAGGATGTCTCTGGCCGAGTACGTCGTCGCACACAACTGCGCCGCCGGAGGCAGCGGTGCCCGTACGCGCGAGTACGCGCGAGAGGGTCCTCACGGCGAGACCGATGGCGTCGTCGACGACGGCGCGCCGGTCAGGGTTCGCGGCAGGCTTGGGCCGATGACTGCTCACCCCGCTCCCGCCGATCCCGTCAATCCTACGGACGCCTCCGCTGAGAACCGAGGCCTGACGCCCAAGGCCCGTCAGGCGCTTGAGGGCCTGCCCCCGGCCCTGGCGGCCCTGGGGCACGCCTTCGTGCGCGCCGGGCACGAGATCGCCCTGGTCGGCGGACCGGTGCGGGACGCCTTCCTCGGCGTCGCCCCCACGACCTGGACCTGACCACCTCGGCGCGCCCCGAGCAGACCGAGAAGATCCTGGCCGCCTGGGGTGAGACCACCTGGGACGTGGGCCGGGCCTTCGGCACCATCGGCGCGCGCAAGGGCTCCACCATCGTGGAGGTGACCACCTACCGCAGCGAGGCCTACGAGGTCGGCTCCCGCAAGCCCCAGGTCACCTACGGAGACACCCTCACCGGGGACCTCACCCGCCGCGACTTCACCGTCAACGCCATGGCGCTGCGCCTGCCCGACCTCGAGCTCGTCGACCCCTGCGGCGGCATGTCCGACCTGGCTGTCGGTGTCCTGCGCACCCCGGTCAGCGCCGAGCAGTCCTTCGACGACGACCCCCTGCGCATCATGCGGGCCGCCCGCTTCGCAGCCCAGCTCGGCTTCGATGTCGAGATGGACGTCATGACCGCCATGGAGGAGATGGCCTCCCGCCTGGAGATCGTCTCCGCAGAGCGCGTGCGCGCCGAGCTCGAGCGGCTGCTCATCAGCCCCTGGCCCCGGCGCGGACTGGAGCTGCTGGTCCACACCGGCGTGGCCGACGTCGTCCTGCCCGAGCTGAGCGCCCTGCGCGAGACCGTGGATGAGCACAAGCGCCACAAGGATGTCTACGAGCACACCCTGACCGTCCTCGACCAGGCCATCGACCTGGAGACCGGGCCCGACGGGCCCGTCCCCGGTCCCGATCTGGTCCTGCGCCTGGCCGCGATCCTCCACGACATCGGCAAGCCCGCCACCCGTCGCTTCCTGCCCGACGGCACCGTCACCTTCCACGGCCACGACCACGTCGGTGCCCGAATGACGGCCAAGCGCCTGCGGGCGCTGCGCTTCGACAAGCAGACCATCAAGGACGTCTCCCGGCTGGTCGAGCTCCACCTGCGCTTCCACGGCTACGCCGACGCCGCCTGGTCGGACTCGGCCGTGCGCCGCTACGCCACCGACGCCGGTCCCCTTCTGGAGCGCCTTCACCGGCTCACCCGGGCCGACGTCACCACCCGCAACCGCCGCAAGGCCGCCATGCTGGACCGCGCCTACGACGATCTCGAGGAGCGCATCGAGGCCCTGCGCGCCGCCGAGGAGCTGGCCGCCATCCGCCCGGACCTCGACGGCGGCCAGATCATGGCTGAGCTCGGCGTGGCCCCCGGACCGATCGTCGGCGAGGCCTACCGTTTCCTCATGGACCTGCGTATGGAGAAGGGACCGATCGGCGAGGACCTGGCTCGCCAGGCGTCTACGATCCTGGTGGGCGGCCCGCCAGAAGAGGTGAGGCGGGAGAATGCTTGAATCGTCAAGGGAATTGCGGGTCGGCGTCGTCGGCATCGGGGCCCGCTGCTACCTGGCCGCGCTCGCGGACTCCTCGCCCGTTCCGGCCCGGCTCGTCGCCGCGGCCGACACCGCCCCCGACGCCGCCGAGCGTGCCGAGCGGCTCCTGCCCGAGGGGGTGACGGTCGTGGCGACCACCGCGACCTGCTGGAGTGCGGGCTCGACGCCGTCGTCCTGACCACCCCCGATGACACGCACGAGGAGCTGGCCTGCTTCTTCCTTGAGGCCGGTATCCCGGTCTACCTGGAGAAGCCCCTGGCCATCACCATCGAGAGCGCCGACCGCATCCTGGCCACGGCCCGGCGCACCGGCACCCGGCTCTACGTGGGCCACAACATGCGCCACATGGAGGTGGTGCGGCTGCTGAAGTCGATCATCGACTCCGGGCGGATCGGGGAGCTCAAGGCCATCTGGTGCCGCCACTTCGTGGGCAACGGCGGTGACTACTACTTCCGCGACTGGCACGCCGAGCGCCGCCACGTCACCGGCCTGCTGCTGCAGAAGGCCGCCCACGACATCGACGTCATGAGCTGGTTGGCCACCTCCGAGCCGGCCCGCGTCGTCGGCATGGGCGGGCTCATGGTCTACGGGAGGCCGGGCGCCGGGAGCCGGGAACGAGCGCCGGCACCGTCATGCAGGACTGGTTCAGCCTCGATCACTGGCCGGCCGATGAGGTGAGCGACCTCAACCCCGTCATCGACGTCGAGGACCACTCCATGCTCATGATGACCATGCGCAACGGGGTCATGACCTCCTACCAGCAGTGCCACTTCACCCCCGACTACTGGCGCAGCTACACGGTCATCGGCACCCGCGGCCGGGCCGAGAACCTCGGCGACGGCGCCGGCGACGTCGTCAAGGTGTGGACCGAGCGCACGGAGCACTACAGCGAGTGCGCCACGCAGGAGTACGTCATTGCCGAGGAGGGCACCGGGCACGACAGCGCCGACCAGCTCGCCATCGATGAGTTCCTGCGCTTCGTGCGCGACGGCGGGGTCACCGACGCCTCACCGGTCTCCGCCCGGGAGGCGGTCGCCGCCGGGGTGCTGGCCACCCGGTCCCTGCGCTCGGGGTCCGTCCCCTACGACGCGCCTGAGCTCGACGCGGACCTGGCGGCCTACTTCCATCGTGGCCAGCGGGGCCCGGACTCATCGACATTTTCTTCATAGATGACGCGGCTCCGCGTCATCTATGAAGAAAAAGTCGGTTTGGACGGTCGGCACCACGTACAGTGCGAGCCGGGCGGGGCCGGGGTCTCACGAGGACCTCGCCCGTAGGCGGACAGGCAGGATTCGAGGAGAGCGCATGATTCACCACATCACCCTGACCGGGCGCAGCATCGCCCTGGCCTGCGACGGCACGGTGACCACCCAGCACGGGGCCGGTGGCGCCACCGGCGCGGTCTACGTCGAGGCCTCCCACCTGACCCTCCTGCACGATATGCGCGACGGCGAGTTCTACCGCACCGGCCAGAACTCCTGGTCGCCGTCGGGCTGGCGCCGCCTGAGCGAGGCGCCGATGCGTATCGCCGATGAGCAGCGCCGTCGGACCGCCGACGACGACCCCTGGGACGACACCGTCCGCCACCACTCCGCCTGGATGGCGGTTCTGGAGGACTCCGCCGGGGCGCTGCTCGTGGGCTGCCTGACGGGCGCACGCCGCGGGTGCGCGCCGACACCGCGGTCCTGGAGGCATTCACCGAGTCCGGCGACCCGGCGCGCTGGGTGATCCTGCCCGGCCCGGCCACCGCCGTCATGGCCCGCTACGCGCGCGAGCTCGGCGAGAGCCTGGGCAGCCGGGCCATTGAGCCGCAGAGCGTGTGGTGCTCCTGGTACTCTACTACGAGGGGCATCTCGCAGGAGGCCCTCGAGCGCGAGATCCCGCAGGTCGCCGAGCTGGGCTTCTCACGCTTCCAGATCGACGACGGCTGGGAGGTCGCGGTCGGCGACCGGGAGGCCGGTGAGAGCTTCGGCGACGGCATGGAGGCCGCCGCGACCC
>BNJS01003836.1_pt1 | contig 115315 bp, 141 predicted proteins | sample 8540461 | NCBI WGS metagenome assembly BNJS01 (sample SAMD00202454, study PRJDB9452) | human saliva metagenome | isolation source: human saliva | place: Japan | reverse complement strand
CAAAAAAATAAACCCGGTGAAATAGTATCTGAGATTAAAATTGTTCTTGATAATGAGAACATAGAAGAAAAATAAATTGAAAATATAAAAAGAGATATTAAATATTCTAGGTTTATAACACAAAAATAGAGTCGATAAATTATCGATTCTGTTTTTGTTTTTTACCGATACGCATTAAATAAGGTATTCAAACATGTAAGCCTTTCTTTTATATATATTTTATATCCCTATATGCTATAATAAACTTATAGATAAAAGAAAGGAAAAAAATATTATGAAAGAAAATTTATAGGCATACTAATCGCATTATTAACTACAACAACACTTACGGCTTGCCAGTCAAATACCACACAAAATAAAGAGACAACATCAACTAAAACTGAATCAACTTCTACATCAGACGCTTCTAATAAACAAAAATCTGAGACAAATAAAGAAACAGAAAATACACAAATAATTGGTTCTGATGAATATGGTTATGTTAAAGTTCCTAAAAACTGGTTCCGTTTCAAAGATGTAAAAGGTGGAAATGATATTCAGTATAGTGATGGATCTACATATAATATTGTTACATTAAACATATTCCGTCCGAGTCAACTTGGAATATCTGAAACAGAATATGCATCTATCGATCCTATCTATGTAGCAAATTCTGTACTATCTGGCCAAAAAAACACTTCAGCATTCCAAAAGGTTTGGGGTGCTAAATCAAAAATTGGCGAATATGACGCTTATGTTGTTAATTCTATAACAACAAGTGGAAAGTATTTTGTTACATGGGTTTTCAGAGCGAATGATGGAAAAATACACTATGCATCTCTTGAAGGTAATGAAGCTACTATAGAAGAATTACTTCCAATGATTGAAAAAAGTTGGACACTAAAAAAATAGGTGATTATCTTTTTCGCCTAATACTATAATAGGTTATCATATCATAGAAAATAAAAGTAATACCAAGAGAAAATAAAATCTATCTTCTCTTGGTATTTTCTTTCTATAAAATATTTCTTTCAACTCACATAAAAGTTTTTAAACAAACTACTTATAAATACTATATTTTTCTATTCAAAAAATAAATTAATACTGCTGGTAATATTGTTAGTATAGCTGTCGTACTACCAAAAACTTCTAATGCCAAAAATATTGGAGTTACACTGTTTTTTGTCGCTGATGAAAAAACTAAACAATAACCTAGTGCAGCAGTAAATGTAATTGGTAATCCTATATATCCAGCTAGTACTGCTCTAAGCTAGCTCCTATTGCAAATAATGGTGTTACTTCTCACCACTAAAAGCCTATAGCTGTGCAAAGAGCAGTCAATATAAGTTTTCAATATAAAAATCACAACTAAGTACCAAAGCCATTTTCTAGTGAAAGTTCAATTAAATTTGTTCCTAACGAACTATAACGAAAAACTTGATAATACACTTATTAGTATAAATATAGTTAGTAATATCCAACTCCATTTTTCATTATTGCAGACGATTTTTAAAAAATTTCTGACAAAGGACAAAAACTACTCCAACAAAAAAATAAAAACAAATACCTACAAGCAATGTTTTTATAAGTAATATATAGTCAATCTTTTTCAACTTTTCACTAAAGACAAAAAAACTTTTCTAACCCTAAAAAAATTAGAAGCTTAGCAGAGAAAAAAACTAGCAATTAAATATATAATGAATTCTATTACAGTATTCAAATTAATTTTTACTTTTTTTAAATGTAATTTCTAAAACAAAAAAATAACGCTGCTAATGGGGTCTGAAATAGTGCAGCAAATCCACTAATCATTCCTAAGCGTATTAAGAGTACATTGTTTTTTTACTGAATTCAACACTTCCTAGATTTTTCCCATTACTCCCCCTAACTGAACAGCAACCCCTTCACGACCTACGCTAGCTCCAAAACCCGTGTGCTAACAACGTATTTAAGGTTAATAAAAATAGGAAAAGTACCAACTAATTTTTCTTATCTTTTATTGCTTCTTCTATAAAATACTTCATACTAATACTAGTAGTTTTGGCATACTTATTACTGTATTTTTGTAAATAACAAAATTAATGGTGTAAAAATAAATTAAATAATTCCAATAGTCTTTTATTTTAGAAATAATGAATAATAACACTTGACCAAAGTACGAACAGCATATCGATGCTAGTAAAAACCACTATTACACTTCTTATATAAAAATTATTAACCATGTACCCTCCTTTCTAGGGATAAAAGAACAACATTTATTCGTATATTACTTACGATTAAACGTTGCTCCCTTTATTATTTTTCCTTTTTAAAAGTAAACTTTATTCTTTTTGGTTGATCAAAGCTAAACCCTTCTCCCATAATATCATGCACTTCTGTTATAGTTAAAAAGGCATTTTGATCTATTGTATAAATTAATGATTTTAGTTTGCTAATTTCCGTTCTTGACACAACACAATAACCTATATTCATATCCTTACGTGAATAACTTCCTTGTCCTTTAATAAATGTTAATCCACGCCCCATATCATCAGACACTTTTTGAGTAATTTCTTCAATTTTAGGCGACATTATCATCACAGCTTTTCCTGGGATACCACCTTCAATTAGATAATCTATGATTTTTGTACAAATATAAATATAAATTAACGTATATAAGATTGCTGGAAAAACTTTTTAATACCATAAAAGATAATAGTAAGATGAATCCATCCAAAACTTGAATTATCCTTCCTATAGAAAAACCAAAATATGTGTTAATTATTTTCGCAATAATATCTACTCCCTCCAGTTGTTCCACCAAAAACAAAATACAATCCCGAGTCCAATACCTGCGATAATTCCACCAAAAACAGATGCAAGAAGGCGATCTCCACCTATATCAATAACAACATGGTATGTTTCAAAAATTTTAATCCAAAATGTTAGCATTAATATACCGTAAATTGTGTAAATCATAGTTTTTTTATCTAACATCTTATATCCAAGTATAAGTAATGGAATATTAACTAATAATGTACCCATAGATACAGGTAATCCAAAAGCATATAATAGAAATAATGCTATCCCTGTACCGCCACCTTCTGCTAATTGATTAGGCACATTGAAAATGCAGTAATGCAAATGAATAGATTGCACACCCTAAAGCTATAAAAAAATAATTCTTTAACTATTCTTTTTATATTTTGTTCTCTAAATTTTTCGCTCATGTTATCCCTCCCATAATTAGTTACAAATTTATTATAACAGCTTCTAGTCTGTTAAACAATATCTAAATAAGCAAATAATAAAGTTTGCTATATTTTTTAACTAAATATCCCTTCTCATTTCTTTAGACATTCTTTCTATTTTTGTACTATAATTAGAGTATCAATATTGGAGGATAACTTTAATGAATAAAAAAATTTTCATACCAAATTATCTTACCCTTTGTAATATTTTCTGTGGTTTTATGTCAATACTAACTACAGCTCATGGGTATTATATCTGGGGCACTGTCTTTATTTTTAGCTATGCTTGCTGACAGATACGATGGTATTGTTGCAAGAAAAACTTGGTGTTGTTTCTGAAATTGGTCACGATTTAGATTCTTTATGTGATGTTGTTAGTTTTGAGTCGCACCTGCTATACTTATTTTTTTGAAAAAAAGTTTTATTTTATGATAATCCAAGTGCTACTGTAACAGTTGTAGTTGCACTATTATGTGGTATCTACACTTGTTGTGGAGCCTATCGTCTTGCTAGATTTAACGTTACTAAAATGAAAAACGGTTACTACCAAGGTGTTCCAATAACAACTTGTGGTACAATACTAGCAATTATTGCACTTTTCAAATTACCTAGTATAGTTATGCTAATATTATTGATAGTATGCTCTTACTTAATGGTAAGTAATATTAAAATTAAAAAAATGTAATTTATTAAAAAGCATGGTAAACCCATGCTTTTTTTATCTATATATAATTATAAACAACTAGCTATCATCTCTGCCAACCCATCCGGATTCTCCCACGCCATAGAATGTCCTGCTTCTTTTACAACTTTTACAATAATTCCATGTTTAGGTAGTTCTTCATAATCTGGACTTGGTAAAGTTTTTTTCTCCAAAAAATAAAGTATTTTTGGAACATCAAAACTATAAAACATATCACGCCATGAATTTTCTCACTTTCAACAACTGCATCACGCGAAATTTGGTACGCTGCTTCTGGTAACCAATTACGTAAAGTTGCCGCCCACATAGTATTTCTACCACTTTCGCATAATTCTATTAAGCTTTTTATCCTTTCTTTATAATTATCTTCTGTATATTGCGCTACCGCCCAACTACTACGACCCTTTTTCGCAGGATCTAAATTAGGTTCTGTCAAAATAAGTTTTTCTACTTTCTCCTGACATAATGAACACAACTCAATGGAAGTAGCTCCCCCAAGACTATGACCAAAAAGAACTATTTTATCTAAATTTAAATCTTCTAAAAACTCATTTAAATACTTAGCGTGATTTTTTTAACCTCATAAACAAAATCTAAAGGTTTATCACTATAACCCGCCCCAAGTAAATCAATTAATATTCTTCTATGATCTGCAAATTGTTTTTTCATCGCTATTTCTACATAGTCAAATGATCCCGCACAGCCTAATCCATGAATAAAAACAATAGGTGTTTTTTCTCCTGGAAAAATCATTATACCTAATCTTATAATTTTGCCCTCTAAGTTGATATTCTTTCATAAAATGTCTTGCCTCCCATTTAATTTAATTCAATTCTATTATATCATTTATTAAGCATTTCATCATTTTAAAAAGGTTATTTCTTCATTTTTGTTATATAATTTTTATAAGTAATTTTTGAACTTGAGTAAAAAAATTAGTAAAGGAGAAATTTTTAATGATATTTACTGAAATTAGTAATGAGGAATTAGAGAAATTTCAACAAAATAACAATGAACGTTATTTTTTTCCCTCAATCAGCTGAATATAGTAAAATGGCAAACAGCAATGGTTTGAAAACTACAATACTTGCTGTTAAAGAAGATAATAAAATACTTGCCTATGGTTTATTTATTTATTTTCAGTACAAAAAAATACTTTTATAAAGTAACAGCTCAACATGGGCCAATTATGGATTATTCAAACATTGAATTGGTAAACTTTTATTTTAAAGAATTAAAAAAATACTTCGCTAAAAAAATGTCAGAGTCTTATGTGTTCGTGTCAATCCATTTCTTAATGAGAAGTTTTACAATGATATAGAGTTTGTAGGCGAAAACGACCTAGCGATAAATACAAATAATGCGTTACTAGAGCTTGATTATCATCCCCTTAATGATGATTTATTTACCAATCCAACACTAGCATCACGTTGCGTATATTCTAAATATCTAGATGAAGATATAACAGAAAAATAATCTACTAAAGAATGTTTCTCAAATTGCACGTTATACAATTAATAGGACCGCCAAAGAAGGTGTTCTTGTCCGTGAAATTGATATTTTCAATGCAGAAGATGCGAAGATTTTCGATGAAATTAATCGTGATACAGAAAGCAGAATTGACTTTCGTAATTCGTGACAATGATTATTTTAAATCTCTAAAAAAATAACATAGGTGATAAACTTCATCTATTAGTTTCTTATATTGATTGTGACTTTATTCGTAGAAACTACAACAACTACAATTGCTAATCTAGAAAAAGAACGTGATGAACTTAACGAAAAAGCTCGAACAAGGCAAAGTTAATGCCAAAAAGCAACTAATCGTCTTCGTGAATACAATGAAAAATATTGCTATTTGGTATAAAAAAATTGATAAAATAAAAAGAATTAAAAGAAGAACACGGCAATATCATTAATTTATCATGTGCAAGTTTTATTGAATCTGGACAAGATATAATTTACTTCACCAGCGGTGCCATGCAAAAATTCCATCGTTATGAGGGACCATATGCGGTATTGTTCCATATGATGAAAATATGCAATTAATAATGGTTTTAAATATTTCAACTTCTTTGGTACATCACAAGGTTTCAACGATGAAAATTCTAGCGATTACGGAGTTCTTCAGTTTAAGCGTAATTTCAATGGTAATATTGAGTACTTTATGGATAATTATGAAGTACGTAATACCATCGGAAAAAAATTTGGAAAAATATAATTTTAATAAGCTAGGTTTGAAATATTTTTCGAGCCTAGCTTTTTAGTTTTTAATACTTTATTTTTTTATATTTTCTATTACCTACATAAAAAGAAGTTGACAAAAGTCAACTTCTTTCTTGTTTTTATTCATCTGCTTTTTAATCGCTTTTTTTGCTTGCGTTTTTTACTTTTTTTCTTTCTTTTGTGGTTTTACCATTTTTCTGGATACATAACCTTATCAACTAATCCATAAGCACAAGCTTCCTCCGCTGATAAGTAATTGTCGCGTTCTGTATCTCGTTCAATAGCTTTTATTGTTTGACCTGTTCTATCAGCTAAAATTTTGTTTAATTTTTCACGTGTTCTCAAAATATGTTTAGCTGCTATTTCGATTTCTGTCGCTTGTCCTTGTGCTCCTCCTAATGGTTGGTGAATCATCACCTCAGCATTTGGAAGTGCATATCTTTTTCCAATAGTTCCAGCTGCAAGTAAAAATGCTCCCATACTCGCTGCCATTCCCATACAAATTGTTACAACATCACATTTAATATGTTGCATTGTATCATAGATTGCAAAACCTGCTGTTACACTACCACCTGGTGAGTTAATATAGAAATAAATATCTTTTTCACTATCTTGTGCTTCTAAAAATAATAATTGACTTGTTATAGAGTTTGCTACTTGATCATTTACATCAGATCCTAATATTATAATTCTATCTTTTAAAAGTCTTGAATAAATATCATAGGCTCTCTCCCCTTGAGAAGTCTGCTCTATTACTGTAGGAATCAAATTCATGTTTCTTACCTCCTAATTTTCATTTCACTTGATATTATATATCAAAAATGGTCAATAAGCAAATGTTTGGAATAGTTATTAGTAATTTTTATTTGTTTAAACAACTATAAATTTAAGATAATAGTATGTATTTTTTTAATCACAGTAAAAAGATTTAAAGAAAGATTATCCATTAAAAATTTAATTTTTAATAAAAAAATATCTTTTATACTTTAAATCTTTTTATACTTTTTATAGACTATACGAATGCTCTTTAAAAATTACCTACTATTGTATTAACTGCTGTAACCGTAATAAAAGCCTCAGGACAGTTTTTTGATACTAGTTTTTTCAATAAATACATTTCATTTTGCTGAATTACAACAACAATCATACGTTTTTTTTCATGGCTATAACCACCTTCTACATCCATAATTGTTGAGCCACGATGTAGGGTATTATTTATAAGTTCAACCATTCTTTCTGGACAATTACAAATAATTGTACATTGAATATAAGCTGAGAAAAACTTCTGAACGCCTTTCATAGTTTGATTACGCACAAAGCTCATAACAAGTGCATACATAACATATTTTATATCAAAGAAAATCCATACTATTGTATAAATTAATATATCTTGAACTAGAAAAACGGTCGGTAAGTTAAACTTCATCTTTTTCGAGATAAATTTACCTGTAATATCCGTTCCCCCTGTTGAGGCTCCTCCTACTAAAAAGAAAACACATTGCAAGACCTGATATTATTCCACAAAATATTGCTGCAACTAAAGAATCCCCTAGATAAACAGGTTTTATAATCTTTGGAAGATTATTTATAAGAAGTGATGATACACTGATAACAAATATAGTTAATAAAACAAATTTTCTACTTATATATCTATACCCAATATAAAAATAGAGGTACATTCAATAAAAAATTGAGCTGTCCCTATTTTTATCCCTATTACCTTATTTAAAACTAAACTTAACCCTAGTGCTCCCCCTGCTCCTATATTATTGACAGGGAAGTAATAGACCTGCATAAATAGAAAAACAAGATAGTTCCGATTATTAGAAGAAAAAAACATTCTTAAATTCTTTATGCACTTCTGTTGTGTATATAGCATCTGACAATTTCATGTATTTGTATCCTTTTTAATATTATCTACTTATTATTTTTAATACAAAAATAGAAATATTTCAAGGAATATGGAAAATGTTAATTTATAATTTAATTTATCCTTATTTTTGTGTTAAAAATTTAAGTAATGATTTTTTTATATTTAATTAATTTTTTTATTAGTCTTTATTTTTTTAAAAAAATGATTACTACTTAGTAAAGGAGTTATGTATGATTAAACTTTATAATACATTGACAAAACAAAAAGAAATTTTAAAAACAATTGAAGAAAAATAAAGTAAGAATGTATGTATGCGGCCCTACCGTTTATAATTACATTCATATCAGGGAATGCTCGTCCTATAATTGTGTTTGACGTTGTCCGTAAATATTTAGAACATAGTGGTTATGAAGTAGATTTTATTTCTAACTTTACAGATGTTGACGATAAAATTATCAAAGCAAGTAATGAAGAAGGTATTTCAACTTCTGAACTTACTGATAAATATATTGCAGCCTTTTTCAAAGATTATGATGCACTTGGTTGCAAACGTGCAACTAAAAACCCTCGCGTAACTGAATACATGCAAGAAATTATTGATTTCATCGCCAAACTTATTGAAGAAGGTTTCGCATATGAATCTAACGGTGATGTTTATTTCAGAACTCGTAAAAAAGAAGATTATGGCAAACTTAGCAAACAATCTATTGATGATTTAATTAGTGGAGCACGCATAGAAGTTGGTGAACATAAAGAAGATCCTCTTGATTTCGCCCTTTGGAAAAAAGCAAAGCCTGGTGAAGTAAAATGGGCTAGTCCATTTGGTGAAGGGCGTCCTGGTTGGCATATCGAATGCTCTGTTATGGCTAAAGAAACTCTTGGAGATACTATTGATATTCATGCTGGTGGACAAGACTTAACTTTCCCACATCACGAAAATGAAATCGCACAATCTGAATGTCACAATCACGCTCCGTTTAGTAATTACTGGATGCACAATGCGTTTATTAATATTGATAATGTTAAGATGAGTAAAAGCCTTGGCAATTTCCGCCTTGTTAAAGACATAATCTCTGAAATTGATCCAATGGTTCTACGTTTATTTATGCTAACTGTTCACTACAGAACACCAATCAACTATACATTAGAAAATATTGAATTAGCTAAAACTAACTTCGAAAAACTAAAAACTTCATACCAAAATTTAGAATTTAGATTAAATAATGAAATGACTGTTGAAAAATTAGATGATGAAGTTGTTGCTTTAGCCTCTAGAGAACTTGAAAAATTTGAAGAGTATATGCAAGATGATTTCAACACAGCTAACGCACTATCATCTTGGTACGAAGTTGTCAGAATAACTAATTCATACACAGCCCAAAATGAAGTTAATAAAGAGACTCTTGAACTTCTAAAAGCTGCTTTTGATACATATAGCTCTATTTTAGGAATTAATGTTAAAGGCGATAACTCTCTAGAGGATAGTCATATAGAAAAACTAATTGAAGAACGTGAAAATGCACGAAAAAATCGTGATTTTGCTTTAGCTGATAAAATACGTGATGATCTTAAAGAACAAGGAATTATCCTTGAAGATACAAAAACAAGGAGTAAGATGGAAAAATATAACTTTTAAATTTACTGAAAAAAACTTTCTCATCCCTGAACAAATGCAAGCATTAGCACTTGCGTATATCGGAGATAGTATCTACGATATTATGAGTAGAAAGTACGTTATGAAAAAAATCATCTTGGTAAAATTAATGATCTTCATCGCACAGTTTCAACACTAGTTTCTGCACGTGCTCAAGCTAGTTTTATGAAAGATATTCTGGAAAAATAATATTTTAACAGATATTGAGGAAAGCATATATATTCGTGGGAAAAAAACCAAAAAAATAATTCTAAAAGCAAAAAAATGCCAGTATTATGGAATATAAAGCTTGCAACTGGTTTTTAGAAGCTGTTTTTTTGGTTACCTATATTTAGAAAAACTTTGAAAGATTGGAGGAAATGTTTAATTACATCATAAATCTGTATGAAGAAAAAAACAATAAATACTACAAAGAATTACGCTCTAAAAAAATAAAGAAGAAAAAGAATAATCAAAAATATAGAAGTAGACGCCGACAAAGAAGTTATCGCTGGTCGAAATGCAATTTTGGAAGCAATAAAATCTGGGCGTGAAATAAATAAAATTCTTTTCCAAGAAGGAATTGAAAAAGGACGTCTTAAAGCTATTTTCTCTATTGCAAATGAGAAAAAAATCGTCTGTCAGGAAGTACCAAAAAGAAAACTTGACAATTCTACAACAGAACGCCATCAAGGAGTTATAGCCTTCGTCGCTCCTTACAATTATTTTGAATTGGATGAAGTTTTAAATAAAATAGAAATCAATAAAAATACTACATTGTTACTATTAGACCATATTGAAGATCCACATAATCTTGGAGCAATTATTAGATCTGCAGAAGCTAGTGGGGTTAAAGGTGTAATTATTCCAAAACGTCGCGCAGCCGTAGTTAGTCAAACCGCTGTTAAAGCATCAGCCGGAGCAATAGAACATATGCCTGTCATCCGTGTTTCTAGCCTCATTGATGCAATTAAAAAATTAAAAGAAAAAGGATTTTGGATTGCAGGTACTACCCTTACAGAACGTTCAGAAGACTATACTAAAATTGCAAAAGATGTACCTCTAGTTATTGTTGTTGGTAATGAAGGAGAAGGAATGAGTAAAGTTGTAACTAATGAATGTGACTTCTTATATCATCTTCCTATGCTAGGAAAAGTTCAAAGTCTAAATGTGTCTGTAGCAGCTGGAATTGTAATGTATGAAAGAATTAAATTCAATGATTAAAATTTTAAATAACGAAAAAGATTTAAAATCAGGTTTCGCTCTTCGTAAAGAAGTTTTTGTAAAAGAGCAAAACGTTCCGCTTGAAATAGAAATTGATGAAAAAGATTATCTTAGTAGTACTGTTCATATCGGTTACTACGATAATGAAAAACTTGTTGGTGTTGCTCGTATTACCGATTTAGATACAAATGTTATTCATATTGGGCGCGTAGCAATAGCTAAATCGCATCGAGGTCTAGGATTAGGAGCTGAACTTATTTCTTCTTGTGAAAGTGTTATAACATTAATTACAAGTAAATCTACTGTACCTGCTCCTTTCACTATAGAACTTAGCTCTCAACTTCATGCTGAAAAGTTTTATGAGAAGCTGGGTTATACGCGTGCTAACAACACCGTCTACCTAGAAGCTGAAATACAACATATTGATATGAAAAAAACAATCTCATAGGAGGTGTTTATATGAAAAAAACAATATTTATTTATCGATGGTTATAATCTCCTTTTTCGTATGAAAGAATATGGGCTTATAAAAAGTTCTACTTTCCCTGCTGAACGAGATATGCTTATTGATATTTTGCGCGAATACGCAGGAGGAAATAATTATATTGTTTATTGTATTTTTGATGCTTACTTAACAAGATCAAAAGAATATATAAAAGAAGAACCTCCTATTACTATTGTTTATACAAAAACTGGAGAAAAAAGCTGATCAATGGATTGAAAAAGAAAACAAAAGAACTTAGAATTGAACATTTTATTGATATTATTGTTGTAAGTGATGATAATGATGAACGAGATATGGCGCTTGGTTATGGAGCAATACTTCGTGATTGCCATAGATTCATTAAAGAATTAAAAGAAAGAAAACAAACTGTTTCAAAACTAACTAAAAATCATAATTCCAGAAATTTAAAAAAATCGTCATATAAGAATGAGTGAAGAAACTCAGAAAAAACTGAAAAATTTCCTAGAAAAATGGTGAATTTTAAACTCTATCTCTTAATCTCTATAAAATAGACTAAAGATAGGTTTTCTCCTATAAAAAAATAAACTAACTATTATAGTTTTGCAAACTAAAATAGTTAGTTTGTTTATTTATCTCATTGTTACAAATTCTTCTGAACCTGTTGGATGTATTGCTACTGTATTATCAAAATCACGTTTTGTTGCCCCCATTTTAATAGCGACAGCAAACCCTTGAATCATTTCATCAACGCCATATCCAATTCCATGAAGCCCAATTACTTTTTCTTCTTTTCCTAAAGTAATAAGCTTCATAACGCTTGGCTGACGATTAGATGTTACTGCAGAGTACATAGGAGTAAATGTAGATTTATAAACCTTAATATTTTCTTCTCCAAACTCTTTTATTGCCTCTTCTTCTGTATATCCAATTGATCCAATTGCTGGATGTGAGAATACTACAGTTGCAACATTAGTATAATCTAAATGTTCATCTACTTTACCGTTAAATAATCTTTCTGACAATCTACGACCTGCTGCTACAGCTACTGGTGTTAATGCAAGACGCCCAGTAACATCTCCTACTGCATAAATTCCTTCTACATTTGTATTTTGATATTTATCAGTCGGAATATATCCTCGTGAATCCACTTTTACGCCCGCTGCTTCAAGGTTTAATTCACTTGATAATGGGCTTCTTCCTATTGCCCACACCAACATATCGACTGTAGTTTCACGGCCATCTTCAAGAACTAATATTAAACTATCATCTTCATTTTTAATCACTTTTTTAGGGATTGCTTGTGTGTGGAGTTTTGGTCCTTCTTTTTCCATAACCTCTACCAAAGTATTAACAATATCACGATCAAATGTTCTAAGTGGTCGATCACGTCGAACAAACAAGTGTGTATCTACTCCTAATCCATTAAATACTCCTGCAAGCTCAACAGCTATATATCCCGCACCAACTACTGCTATACGGTTTGGAAGTTTTTTCAAAGCGAATACTTCATTTGATGTAATACCATACTCCGCTCCCTCAATATTAGGAATCGTTGGTTTCCCACCTGTAGCAATTAGTATATGATCTGCACTATATTGTTCACCATTTACTTCAACAGTGTTTTTATTAATAAACTTAGCGTAGCCTTTTACTACATCTATCTTATTGTTACTAAGTCCTCGTTCATATGCACCATGAATACGGTCAATATACGCCGAACGATTCCCTATTAATTTTGAAAAATCAAATTCAACATTATCAAAACTAAAACCATAATCAGCTGCATAAAGTTTTAAACTCTCTGATATTTGTGAGGCATGCCACATAACTTTTTTAGGTACACATCCTACATTGACACATGTCCCACCTAATTCATTTCCTTCTATTAGTAATCCTTTTGCACCATACATTGCTGCACGATTTATAGAAGCGATACCACCGCTCCCTCCTCCTATTGCTATATAGTCATAATGTTTAACCATATTTTTCACCTCTTTTGTTTAATATGTCTCTTTATACTCTCTATAAACTATTACATTTATATTTAATATGCAATAGCATTTTTATTCATAATAATTTTTATAAAGTAGAAGATTAGAAACGTGTCCAATCTTTATACGATTATTATGCATTATTCAGTGTATTAATTCAATAAATCTGTAATTATAAAATTAAAAATCAGAGTACATCCATACTCTGACTTTTAATTTATATTATATATTTATCTTAAATAGTAAAGTGGCCCTAATATATTTCTTATATTTCTCTGCTGACTCTAACTCTAAATTAAGTGCATCCTCCACTGTTTTTTTATTTTATTATTTTCTATCATATCCTCTAATTTTTCCAGAAGATAACGTCCATTTAAAAAAACAGGTGTTATTTTTCAAGTTTGTTGTTGGAACTATATTATAAAGATCTTTTTCTTCTATTCTTTGTCCTGAGAAAATTTCTTTCGTCCCATTTCCTGTATTAACCTTAATATTTTTTTATCAGCGACGAAATATGATAAACTATAACCCGCTCTCGGTACTACTATTATTTTTATTATTTTTTTAGTAGCGTCCCCAATACTATTAAATTCATCAACTGCTAATATATTTTCCGTTTCTTTTTGATAGAGTAATACTTCCCACTGGTGTTTTTTCAAATTCAACATTAAACAATTTTCTATACACAGCCGTAAATTCTAAATCTTTACCCTTTTCTGTTACTACTGCTCCTAATTCATTTGTTTGAAGTAATACATTTTTTGAAACACGATGTTTAGTAGAAACCTCTCTTGCAACTAAGTAATCCCTATTCGCTTGCCAACCTAAAAATTCTCTTGAAGTTTCACCTGTAGCAGTAGGTAAATTAATCATGCTATCAATCCTAGAATTTGCAAGAACTTCCTGACCATCAGATAAAAAAATTTATCAATTCCCTTTTCCTACAAATTTAACAGTTACCCATTCTTCCTCTATTTTTTTAAAATAGATTTCAAGAACAATATCATTTGTTAAATATTCTTCTTCATTTACTATTTTTTTACTTATTCTGAAAAACGTTTTATATCCTGTATTAGGCTTTTATTTTTTTCCCTAAGTTGTGTTAATAATTCACCAATTTTTTTAGTTTGTGCCCAATCTATATCTTTATCTTTTAATAGAATCATCTACTTTTCCAAAGCGCTTGTTATATTCATCTTGGCGAATACTAACAATATTAGTATTTTTCTTTGTAATTTGCTTTTGATTATTACACTCTCATCAACAACTTCGTCATTTAATTTTTTTCTACATCTTTAATTTTTTTATTGTCTTTTTACTGTAAATTGTATAGTTTTTCTACATGATATTTAGGGCTTATCAAAAAGCTTTCATCTACACCTGACAATTTATCTCCAGTTGATAATGTCACTTCTTTTTATTTTTCACCATTATCTAATATTATTTTTGTCTTGAATTTAGCATTTATCTCTGTATCATCTGTAATTTTTGATTTAAGTACTGTTTTAAGCTCCTTATTATTCATGTAATATCCCAATAAACTCATAGTCATTATTACTATCAAATTTTTTTCTTTTTAGAGCATTCTCTTTTAAAAATTCGCCTAAACTAGTATCTTTCTTAACATCATATGTAGTATTTTCTTTACTATATTCTGTTGGGTATACTATTTTCACATTTTTTTCCAATACTCTTTGTTTTTACTAAGACTTACTTCTATCTTTTTAGCTGTATATCCTACCTCTAATTTATTTGGCTCTTTCTGCTCTCCATCAACAAATATCTCTTCATTTGTATATGAATAATATTTATCAGGACGATAATATTGTTCTAGTTCATAAGGATAAACAAGAACTTTTATTATCTTTTTGCTTCATTCCCCAAACTTATGATTCTATTGACTACCTCTTTATTCCCCTCTTTTATAACTAAATTTAATGTCTTTTTTTAGTATAATATTCCTTACTAGTCGGTGAATGTTTCAGATTTTCTATATTTCCCTTATCATCAATATCAAAACTCATAACATTCATTATTATAGTATTATTAGGTTTTCAAAAGTTTTTTTTAATAACTTCTTATCTACTATTTTTCCATCTCCACTATTAACTATTGGAACCCTAAAAAAGCTCATTTGGTATATTATTATCATCCAATGAATAGAATATTAAATAATTATAAGAATTTTTCTTATAGCTAAGTAACTCTGCATTATAATCAATTTCATTTATATTTTCTGAGTACATACTATTTTTTTATTTCAGGAGGAGTGTATCTACTACTTTTTAGAGAAAAATATCAAAGTCAAAAATATTTGGCTTCATAATACTGTCTAAAACAGTTGTATTATAATCTGTAAAAGTAATCTGCTTTTATAATATGGTTATCCGAAAGGTGATAGAAAACCGCAACACATTAAGCATCCTACCAAAAATTTTTTTATAACGCATTTTTCTCCTCCTTTCTTTTTTTATCTCTATTTCTATCATAGTTTACTTATAATCCATTCTGCAATCAAATTATACTAAAACTTGCTAAAATTAAACTTAATTATCGTATATTTTCTACAAAAATTGACCTATAAGGAAAAAAACTTTTTTTAAAAATTTTTTTGCTTATAAGCCAATCTCCTTTTTATTATTAATGTTAACTAAATCTCACCGATATTTTCTAACATTATTTGATCATTAGATATACTAACTTCATCATATTCGTAGTCATCTGCAAAATCATACGAATATTCCTTATAAAGGAACATCTCATTAGAGTAATCTAAAAAAACTCCTCATCTGGAGTAGAAAATTCTATCTCATTATATCCTTCATCTGCATAATCTGATAAAAATTTCGTTTTCATAGTCTATTTCTGTATTGAAGTCCTGGGAATATTCATCGTCTTGCGCGAACCTGGGATCCGGGGACTCCAAACTAGATAAGTTCATTGTATACATAAAAAAATCTCCTTTAAATTCTTTTTTTATTAATTATACAAAAAAAGTACATTATTTTTACAAGAGAAAACTATAAGCTTTTTAAAATAATTTTTCTCAATTCATCTAACGCTCTAGTACACGTTCTTGTACGTATTAATTCTCTATCTCCAGTAAATAGACATTCTACCACATCTACTTTTCCTTTACTATATAATCCAATGTACACTAGTCCTACTGGTTTATTGCTGCCATCCCTATTTGGTCCAGCTATACCTGTTGTTACTACTGCAAAATCACTATTTAAACGGCGAGCAACACCTTCAGCCATCTCACGAGCGGTTTGCTCACTTACTGCACCAAATCTCTCTAGTGTTTGCTCTTTAACACCTAAGGCATTAATCTTCGAGTCATTAGAATAACAAACAATTCCCTCTAACAACGAATTTGAGATACCACTCTTTTCCACTAACATTGATGTCAACAACCCACCTGTTAAAGACTCTGCAATTGATAATGTTAAATTGTTTTCTATAAGTAGGTTCGCAACAACACTATGTAATTCAGTTTGACTACTAGATATATCTTCATCACCAATTAAATAAATATATTCTCCTACAAGCTCTTCTATTTCTTTTAGTTGTTGCACTATTAGTTCTTCTGCCTCTTCAAAAGTACTTGCACTGGCTGTGATTCGTAGTAATACCTCACCAGTTTTTGCATATAATGCCAATGTAGGATTAGTTTGATTATCTAAAATATGTTTAATTTTTAGTTTCTAATAATGATTCTCCTATGCCATAAAATCTTACATATTTAGAGACAAATTTGTTGGTACTTAATTTTTGTAAATATGGGCGAACACTTTTTTCAAACATATCTTTCATTTCGCGTGGTGGTCCTGGCATTAAAATAATCCTTCTATTATCTTCTTCTATTATTATACCTGGAGCTGTCCCACAAAAGTTTTCTAACACAATTGCTCCTTCGGGAATCATTGCTTGTTTTTTATTATTGTCTGTTATTATATTGCGACCTGAACGAGTTAATCTCTCTAATATTTTAACCCAAGAATATTCGTGGAAATAAAAATCGCGCCCAAAATATTGTCCTGCACATTCTTTTGTAATATCATCATCAGTTGGCCCAAGTCCACCAGTAATAATAACAGTATCATTTTCTGAAAATGCCGCATCTAAAGTTTGTAACAAACGCTCACTATTATCCCCTATTGTCGTTTGACGATAAACACTTATACCTAATGCAGCAAGTTCTTTTGATAAATAAGCTGTATTTGTATTAACTATATCCCCAAGTAACAATTCTGTCCCCACTGATATCAATTCGACTCTCATAACAATCTCCTCACATACTTAAAATAAATATATTTTTGTTATTACCTACTATTATTCTACATCAAAGTATAAAAAAAATAAAGACCACAACTCTGTGATCTTTATCAAATTTTTATTACTTGTTCTGCATTCTTCTACCTTTTTTGTCGAAGAATTTTTTATCTGGACTACGACGTTCGTTACGAGGTTTTCTATCGCGACTATCTCTTCTTTTTCTGTCATTTGAGCGCCCACTTCTACGAGATTTTTCTTGTTTGCGAGGAAGAGGTTTTTCAAATGATAATTCGACATCTACTTCTTTTTTATCATTAATCAATTTGCTTAAAAGCACCGTAATAATTTTTTCAGCATTAGCTTCTGCCATTAATTTATTTGCTAAACTATTAAACTCAACATGATTATTATCTAGTTCTGAAACTACTTCTTCAAACATTCTGTTGTATCGCGCTTTTTTTACTTCTTCACTAGTATAAGGTCGCAACATTTTCATTCTTTCGCCACGAGAAGCTTCTATATCTTTTAAATATGGCATTTCTATTGGATTTAAGAATGTTACAGCTACTCCTGATTTCCCTGCACGTCCTGTACGACCAATTCTATGTGTATAACTCTCTGTATCTTGAGGGATATCAAAATTATAAACGTGAGTCACATCACTAATGTCTATTCCCCTAGCTGCAACATCAGTCGCAACTAATATTTGCAATGAGTTATTTTTAAACTTACGAAGAATTTCTAAACGTTTTGACTGCGTTATATCTCCATGTAAGCCCTCAGCCAAATATCCTTTTGCGATTAATGCACTAGATAACTCATCAACACGACGCTTAGTACGCCCAAAAACTATCGCCAAATTAGGATTTTGCACATCTAAAAATCCTATTAATGTTTCTAATTTTTCATTCTCTCTTGCTATTGTTGCAAACTCAGTGATATCCGGATTAAGATCCTCATCACTCATCGTTTTAACTAGTTTATAATCTTTCATAAAGTCTTTTGAAAGTTCCATAATAGTTTTCGGCATTGTTGCTGAGAACAGCAGTGTTTGATGACGAGATGTTATTTTTGATAAAATAAATCTAACATCTTCGATGAATCCCATATTTAGCATTTCGTCTGCTTCATCTAATACTAAATGAGTCAATGTTTCTAATCTTATAGTTTTTCTATTAATATGGTCTATTACTCTACCAGGAGTTCCTACTATTATTTGAGGACGTTTTTTCAAATCTTGTATTTGTCTTTCAATACTTGTCCCACCAAAGATTATACTAACCTTAAGTCCTTTGACACGTGACATTAAACGAAGTTGCTCTCCTACCTGTTGAGCTAATTCTCTCGTTGGTGCCAAAATCAATGATTGTAGTTCCTCTGTTTTTCTTACTGTATCTACTATTGGTATCCCAAATGCTCCTGTTTTTCCTGAACCTGTTTGGGCTTGGGCTAATATATCAATTCCTGATAGTACATATGGAATTGTTTCTGTTTGGATACCAGTAGGAGATACAAAGTTCATGTTAGTTAGCGATTCTACTATCTTGCTGCTAACTCCTAATTCTTCAAATGTTGTCATTTGGTTCTCCTTCTATCTAGTTGTTTTACCATTTTTTCTGTAACCAAACAATTATAACATATTTATTTCTTCAAGTACATTATAAACACATCAAATAAGAAGAATAATTAGCAATATTAAAAACAACTACTAATTATCCTTCTTAAGTTTTTACATATTATTTTCTGTTAACTGATTTATTTCTCTTGAGATATCAATAATGCCTTTAGCAGAATTTTTTTAAGATCATTTGTGTATATTAACAACATGTAATCTTGGTTACCAAAGACAATAGCTGTATCGTGCATATTAGCATCTATTCCACCGTATTTACTAGCAATTTTTTTATTTGGAATCCCTTGTTTTTATCCATTCGTTATCACTAGATGCTTCTAGGTATTTTATTAAATCTTGATATTTATCTCTTTCATTATATAATTTTTGTCCATATTGCTTCCATCATTTTTGGAGTTATTCTATTTTTCTGCAGCCTCTGTCGGAGGTAAAGTTATACCTAATGTTGCAAAAATACTTAACAAGGACATCTGTCGCAGTCGCAGTATTTCCTATTAACATCTTAGTTGCAGTGTTATCTGAATATTGAATCATATTTTTGAATAACATAATCAAGTTTGTAACTATCTTTCTTCTCTTGATTAGTTATTTCTCCAGCTCCCTCTTCTAAATATTTAGGATCGTATTTAATATCATCATCTTTTGCGTATTTCTCCTGCATTTATTCGATCATATATTTTCATCGCATAGACTACCTTAATAGTACTTGCTGCTGCAAAATAACGTTCATCATCTTCTGAAAAACCTATATCCCGTTGAAAAGTTTTTATAAACTATTCCTATCTCATTATTTGCTTTATATTGAGATATAATATTCTTCATCGCCTTATCTAACTCAATTGTGTCTAACTTTTTTTCTTCTCTTCTGGTTTTTGTTCTTTATTTTTGGTTATTTTTCTGCCTGCTGTGTTGTTTCTTGATTTTTTTCGCATCTTTTTTTCGCTTTTAAATATCCACCTGCTGAAAAAAACTCCATAAATAACTAAAAACCACTACTAGTGATTCAATAAAAAAACTTTAATATTCTCTTTCATTAATCTTTTTCAATTTCTTATTCACATCCTTTCTAAAGCCCATCTACATATTTAGTTTACTACACATCTTCCAATTCATCAATATATTTAGCATTAATAATATATAACTTTATAAATTGAAAAACAGAAAAGAGCAAATTTCTCTTTTCTGTTTAATTTATCTAAAGTTTTGTTTTTAAATAAAAATCTTGTTCAGAAATTTTCTTAAATCCAATTTTTTTCATACATATATTTTTGGAGTATCATTAGCATCAGCAACTAATAAAACATTTTTCTGTTCATTTTTTTACAGCAAAATTAATCAGATGCATAGCAACTCCTTTTTCGCCTGTATTCATGTGATACATATAGATTGTCTATTTTCGAAAAAGTCAGCCTTTACGATAATATTCGCTGTCCCAATAATTTTATCTCCATCTTTGGCTATTAATTGTTTTATATTATCAGATCTAATATCTTCATAAAGAAGATCTTGATTATGTTCTGCCCACTCCTCATCACTAGATTCCAAGTCTATTTTTATATTGGAACTCCAAATAATTATTCAGATCTTTTTGTTAAATAACTATATCATAACCGCTATCTTCTTGTTCTACAAAATTATCAGTATCTAAATAATACAAATCTAAGTTTATCTCTGTATAATTCTCTTTTTAAGTGTTTTTCAACTTTTTAGAAGTGCTATATTCTCTTGAGAGGCCAAATGAATAAAATTTACACCTTTATCTCTAAAAAAATTTCTACACGCAGAAATGTAGTAATCTAATTCTTCTATTGTCTCTGGTGTTTTTTTCATAAGTAGGTAATTTCCACTAAAATACAGTTTTGATTTTAATGTTTGGTATACTACATACTTATCTGTTTCTGTTGCCACACGAGCTCTCGAATGAATATCTTTAAAACTGTAATTCAATATACCTACCTCCTTTTTTATGATTTAAATTTTAGTGACTATGTCCGTGAGGTCCATGATGGTGTTCAAAGTGTTGAATTATCTCTAACACTCTCTTACTAGCTGTTAAGTCATAGACATTTCTTAGCGTCTCCAAATATGTAGGTTCGTCATGAAGAACATTAAAGTAAGTTACAACCTCTTCTTCAACAAAATCAATGTAATCTTCTTCCTCAGATAATGCATTCAACACTGCACCTAAAAGAATAGGATCATCTTTAATTAATGAATGCTCATTGTATAGTTCATAAATTTTGTCATACTCATACAATGCTTTTAGTGCATTTATTGTAATAAACAATGTTTCTTCTGAAAGACCTAGAGTTGTTAAAATATTTTGCATCATAACGCGAATTTTATCATACTCTTGGTCATCTTTATAAAGAGAAATAAGATGTAAGTAGGCACTCATAGCCACTCCTTGAAGCTCTAAATATTTCTCAAGATAATTTTTTGCTTCCTCACCTTTTGACATATGCCCTAGGTGTAAATAAGCTTCCGTAAAATCAGCATCTAGTGCAATAGTTTTTAATAAATGCATTTTCGATTTTTCTAAATTTTGTATTTGATTATACGCAAAGGCTAATGAGAACAATATACCAGCATCTTCATAACCTTTACCATGTTGATTATAAAATTCAATAGCATCATCAAAACGTCCTAAAGCAAATAAATTATCAAAAGCTATTTTGAAGTTTTCTAGCGTCTGTTCTTCATGGAAAAATTCTTTCGCTTAACTCTTTTTGCCTTTTCTTCTTGACCTGTTGTTAAATAAATTGCAACAAGTTCCTTATCGATAGCGCGAATTGCTTCATCGAAAATCTGTTCCGCGACGAGCTTGAAGAAATTTTTCTTCCGCAATCTCATACAATCCATCTTCCATATAGATTAGCCCTTCTTGGTATAAAATAGATGGTGTTTTAGGGGCGTTATACAGTACAACTAAGGCATCATCTTTTCTATCTAAATATTGTAAATTATGTACATACCCTTCTATTGCATCATCATCTTCTTTATTTTGTTCATAAATTATTTTTAGACAGCTCCAAGCACTCTTCAAATAATCCATTGTCAAATAAGATAGAACGAAAATTTTCCTGTTGTTCTCTATCTAAGACACTAAAGTCTATCTCTTTTAATTCTTCTAAAAATTGTTCAATATCCATTTAATTTTCTCTCCTTGCTAGCTTATCCATAACGAATACTAATTCTTCTTTTTACATTGTCATTTCCTAAATTTTTCTATATTAAGCAATGCTTTTTCTAAATAACGTTGACTTATCTCTAAAGTTTCATCCAAAAATACTTTCAGTATTTTTTTATAAATTTAATTAGATTTTTGCTTTTTCTTCTAAACTAGAATCTTTCGAAAAAATTCTTAAACAAAGCTGAATTATGCTCTCTTGCGATAATTGCTGGTAAAGTTATATTTCCGTTTATTAAATCTTGACCTATTTCTTTACCTAAAGTTTCACTTCCTCCAGCAAAATCTAAATAATCATCAATTATTTGATAGCTCATACCTAAATAATAACCAAAAGCATAACTACGTTGAATATTTTCATTAGATGCACAAGAAACTATACTACCTGCACTTGTGGCAAAAGCAATAAGAATAGCTGTTTTCCTTTTTATCTTCTTCAAGTAATCTATTCTTCTTGTTCTTATATTATATAACCCTTCTTCTTGAATAATCTCTCCTATACAAAGTTCTTTCAAAGTATTAGATAAATACATATGCAGTCTTTCATCCTTAAATTCTGCAATCTCTCTTAGCACCGTTGCAAATAGATAATCACCTACGTAAAGAGCATATTCTTCTCCATAAGCCCTACTCATAGTTGTCTGTCCACGACGAGTTTTCGCTTTATCAATAATATCATCATGTATAAGACTAGCTGTGTGAATAATCTCAACTATACTTGCTATTCTTATAATATTTTTATTTTTTCAAAATCACCTAGATTTGCACATATCAAAAGTAATAATACACGTACTCGCTTACCACCATTTAAAAAAATATTCCTTAATTATTGTATTTAGTTTCTTATCATCACTGCGAGTGATTTTGAAAATATCTTCTAGTACCTCTTGTACTAAAGTATCATATTGTTTTAACATTTTTCACCATCACAAACTTATAAGAGCTTGGCTATCTTTTTCATCAAAAAGTTAAGTTATAAAAAAATCAAACCATTGACTTATAATAGTTCTATTAAAAAGAGTTTATATCCATAGTTAATTTTGTCAATCCTAGGTAGCCTGTTTTCATCACATCTGTTAATAATATTAATTTATCCAAATCATACTTTAATAAACTATAATAAACAAAGCTATAATAATCACCAAAAAGAAGATTTTTTTAGTAGGTATCTTTTTGCTCTACTCTACAATGATGCTCATAAACAGAGCTGAGCGCATAAAAAAATTGCCAAATTATGCTTCTCATTGTTTTAAATTATACTTTTCAATAAAGTATTTTTATATTCAATTTTTTTCTATTAATCTTTATTATAAGTATATCTTTCCATAGCATATCCTTTTGCAAATTGTCTGTTACAATTATACCACATTATGAAAAATTTATAAAAATCTTCTCACCTTGCTTTCACATAAATTATTTAAAAGAAAAATGAAGTTAATTAATTTTTACTACTTAATTAACCTCATTTTATAAATAATTCTATAGATAACTTATTGTTTCTTGTTGTTCTTGTTGTTCTGGAAACTCTGTTGGTGGTTCTTTTCTAACAAACAACATAATTGCAACGATAAAATGCAGTAAGTACACAGGTAATAATATTCCGACAGTAGTTACACCTACAGCAATCGCTACTAATAAGAAAAATATTCCTGATAAGATACGTTTACCCATTAGCAATGTTGCCAAAACAGCTAATATCGCTAGAATGATATAAATAACAGCGTAAACTTTAAATGCAACTACAATCAAATTAATAAATTGTTCCGGCGAATAAATCGCTACTTGCGGGTCTCTAGCAAGAATTTCTCTTACTTGCTTAATTAACTCTGGATTATTTTTTACTAAATCCAATTGGAAAAAAGCGCCATAAGTTAAATATCCAGTTAAAATTATCAATAGGACATTAGCTATCCACGCTAAAACTTTTTCTACTGTTCTATTAAATGGTCTCATAATAAATCCTCCTAATTTCATAATAGAGACAAGATAAAAATTATCTTGTCTCTATTATATCATAAGTTTGTCTTTTTTTATAAATTTTTTTAATTAATCTCGTACTATCCCTTCGCTAGCTACTTCTTCTCATCTAGCGTAAAACGCGTTTCTATACTGAAAATTCCATCTTTAGGAGCATACGCTTTTATTACTTCTTTATGTTTTTCAGCAATTACTTGAGCCATAGATAAACCAATACCGTATCCTTTAACGTGGCTATTTCTTGATTCATCTAAACGATAAAATCTATCGAATACTTTTCGTAAATCTCCTTTTTTTACATTAGCTTTATTTGAAATTTTCATAGTTGCATAGCGACGATTTTTTTTAAGACTAATATTTATATCACTATTTTTGCGGTGCATATTTTTATCGCATTTTTCCAATAAAAATATCCATTAGTTGAATTATTGCTTGTTGATCTCCATTATAATAAAGATTATTATCAATATCTGTAGCAATGAATTTCTTTTTGGAAAATTAGCTAATTCATTAAAAATCATTTATACGAGATTTTTAACGTATTTGTCAAGTCGAACTTCACTCTTTCTACTGTATCTTTTTCTTCCATTCTACTAAAAAGCTACCAAACTATTAACAAGACTAGTTAGACGTTCTACTTGATTTTGGATATTTTTTGTCCACTTCGAATTACCATGTTCAAGTTCTAATACATCGGTATTGGAACTAATAATAGCTAATGGTGTTTTTTTAATTCATGACTAGCATCCGTAATAAATTGTTTTTGCTTTACATAACTCTGTTGGATTGGCGCTATTACTTTTTGATACCATTACAATAATTATAAGTACAGATAAGATAACTATAGAAGATATGATTATTGTATTTCTAACAAATGAATAATAAGACTCTAAGTCTCGTTGACAATTTAAAAACAATATAACATTTCCAGTCTTAGTTTCTGCTTTTAAATATCGATAACTTCCTATAAAACCACTCTCTTGTCCATTAGTATATATTTTATCAATATAACTTTGCAAATCTTTCTGCGACGAAATCAAAGCATCATCTCGATAAGATCTTTCGATCTTCCCTTCAGAATTTACTTTCGCTGCAGAAAAACCTGTTGAATCAGTAGCACTAGATGTATTTTTAGTTATCACTAAATCATTTTCTGCACCTTCTTTAAACAGGGCAACTAATGTTTGTGATTTTTGCCGTTTCATGTAGTGTTTCATCTATTCGTTGCTCCAACTTATAATAGTTAATAAAATTTAGAGTTACTGCCATTAAGGTTATAACTACTGCCACACTAACTACTGCCGAAGCAACAAATTTTCTTCTAAGACTCTTGAACATCGACTATCTCCAATGTATATCCAACATTTCTAGTTGCTTTAATTTGAATATTAGCATCTAATGCTTTCAGTTTTTCTTAAGTAAGAAATGTTAACCCAAACTACATTAATCTCTGAATCACTATCATAACTCCCAAATTCTTTCTAGGAATTGTTCTGTTTGAATAACATTTCCTGGATTACGCATTAGCATTTCCATCATTTGATATTCTTTATTTGATAGTCTTACTTTATCTTTATCAGTAGACAACTCAAAAGTATATTTACTCAAACTAACATTTCCTAATTCAAGAACATTACTTGTAAATGTTGCCTGTCTTCTTGTCATAGATCTTACACGTGCTAGTAATTCTTTAATAACAAATGGTTTTGTTAAATAATCGTCAGCCCCACTGTCAAGACCATATACTTTATCTTCTACTTCTGATTTCGCCGTTAATAGTAGTACAGGTGTATTATTTTCTCTCTCAATTTTTAACTACTGTTACTCCATCCATCTTCGGCATCATAACATCCAATATAGCTCCATCATAGTCATCAAGCATCAGATAATCTAATGCATCCTGACCATTATCAACTGTATCTACCGAATAATTATTATGCTTTAGCATCGCTTCTAGAGCATCTGCTAAGTCTCTTTCATCTTCTGCTAGTAATAGTCTCATTTCTCAACACTCCTTACTTTAGTTTATTTCATCATTAATTATATAAAAAGTAACTAAAATCTAGTTTAAACATAGACTTTAGCTACTTTTTATTTTTTTGACATTATCTAATTTATATTGCTTATAAAAAAATTTTTAAAAGTTGGTTTATTATTTAGATACTGCTTTTATATTATTTTTCTACCTATTAATAACCCGCTTTTTATATAGTCTTTCATTCCCTTACCATAACCCCATTTTTTTCAGCATATTCTTCTGTAACATCTGAATTAATAATCTGGAATTTTGTAAAGCCTGCTTTTTTTATAATATCGACCATCTCTTCTTCCAGAAGAGCACCAGCCACTCAAGTACAATATAGTTTTTCGGAATTTTTCCACTTTTCTGGTAAGCTTTGTTTTTAAAAGTTATATCAGAAATAACAAACATACCATCATCTTTTAATATACGATAGATTTCATTGTAAACTTGTTGTTTATCTGGTTCAAGGTTAATAACACAGTTACTAATAACTCTATCCACCGATTTCTCCTCTAAAGGAATATCGATTAGTTCACCCTTAATAAATTCTATATTATCAAAGTTCTTGCTTTCAACTACTTTACGAGCTTTTTGCAACATAGAGTCCAATCTATCTAAACCGTAAAGAGTTCCAACTTTTAGGATTTTTTTCATCTTTGTAACGAAAAATATCCATACCTGCACCACAACCCTAAATCAATTAGAGTTTGTCCTTCTTTAATTTTTTTAAGTGGTTAATTGGATTCCCACAAGAAAGCCCCATATTAATCTCATCAGGAAATTCATTGATAATATCTTCATCATAACCTAATGACATACTAAAGTGCTTTAGAATCCACTTTGGTCTTTTTGTTTATTTTTGATATATCATCATAGAATTTTCCTACAGACACTCTTATTTTAATATTATTTAGTGACACCTTGCTCTTCCCTTTCTTAACTTTTTCTAGAAAATTTAGTTGCTTGAATTTTTACAACTCAAGCAACTAAGTTCATATTATTTTATCATAGATTAATAATTTTTTTACTAAAATTATAGTTTTACGATTTCTCTGTATCTAAATGTTGGATTTGGTCTTCCTGGAATTAAAGCATTTAATTTTTTTCTTCTTTATATCCAACTTCTTTAAATATTCTATCAATTTCCTCTTTAATAATTTTTAGTAAGATTATCTGGATGTACTTCTACACGAGCATTTTACAGTTAAGAAAAATAGGTGCAGTATTATCATTAGGTCTTCCAACATTAGCACCTTCAGTAAATAAGAAAATAATAAGTACTAAAAAAATAAAAAAAGTAACTTTAGACCTGCTAAAATTACTTTTTATGAGAAATTATATTAAAAGCTTTTATACTCTTCTTCTGTAAGGTAACTAGAAATAGCTCCTGTTTTTGTAGTTGTAAGACTTGCATAGTTTGTTGCAAATGCTGACATCTCTCCTAGTTCTTCTGTTGATATATCATCAATATTTTTTTGATTTAATAACTTAGATAAGAATGAGCCTGCAAAAGCATCTCCTGCTCCAGTTGTATCTACTGCTTTTATATCAGGAGTTGTTGTTACTACTTTTTTATCTTTGTAGTAAACTTCTGCCCCATGCTCACCTTTAGTATAAAGAACAACTTTTAAGTGTTTAAAATCTTTTTCTAAAGCAACATTAATATCTGTTGTCCCCGTTAAAAACTCAAGCTCATTATCCGCTACTTTGATAACATCTACATAAGGAAGAAATTCTTTTATAGTTTCTAAATAAACTTTGTGGTCATCCCAAAGGTTAAAGCGCAGATTTACATCAAACGATATTAAAAACTCCTGCTTCTTTTTGCTTTCTTCAAAAGAAGGTGATGACTATCTTTTGATTCTTCTTGAATAGCGATACTTGCAAAGTGAATAGCATTAATTTCTGATAAATCTACCTTTTCTACATCTTCTTTACTGATTCGTAGTGCTGATGACCCCTTAAAGTAAAAACTAAATGAACGGTCTCCAGTTTCATCTAAGGAAACAAATGCTAATGGTGTAAAACTGTCTCCCTTTTTCGTGACACATATTTACAATCTATATCTTCTTTTTTTCAAAAGTATTTTCTAAGAAATCTCCAAAACCATCTTGTCCTAATGAAGTAAGCAAATAACTTTTATGTCCTAATTTTTGTGTAACACAAGCTACATTAGCAACACATCCTCCTGCTTCTTTTTTAAATGATTTTACTGTGTCAATTGTTCCAACACCTTCTCCGATAAAATCTATTAGCATTTCTCCTATACATAAAACTGCCATTCTAGTTCTCCTCTCTTACGTTAATTACTCCTAATTTTTTCACAACAAACTTATTCGCTGAAATTTTAACACTGTGATTATTTGGGTAAAATCTATTAGAAATAACAAAACTACCATCGTTCGCAAATAGTTCTACTGATGAACTATCAAAAACTATCTCAACATTTTCTAAATCTAATTTGTACTTTCTATTGTCTCTACCATAACCAGTTGTGCCATAATCAACTTTAAGTTCACCTTCTAAATAGCTTAGTCTGAAATCATCTACAATGATTTCAAAACTTTCACCATCTTCTTGTTTATAGTACCACGTTTTTTCATTAAATTCACTTGTTTTTATCTCTTCTCCAAGTAATGATTGAACGGACTTATGAAGTGTTTGGCATAACTTCCCATCACGATAATTTACAACACGTGGGATAGTTAAACAATTTTGGTAACCGAAGTTCGTAGTTGGGTTTGTATAGCAACTATCTGGCACTGCCATCCAACCGATTAGCACACGTTCACCATCTTCATCAATAAAAGTTTGAGCTGCATAAAAATCATGACCATAGTCTAATAGACTATAATTATTTATCTTTTCTACATTCTCTATTCCTTCTTCAACAACCGAATACACTATTTGATACATATTTTGGAAATTAGCGTACATTCTTGATATACCTTGTGGAGAGAATATAAATATTTCTTTACCATCTACTTCAAAATAATCTGGACATTCCCACATAAAACCTAGATTTTTTTCAGAGTAGATTGTTTTATAGTGATTGAGCGTGTCTTTATCATAGACGACTAGACAACCATAATCATTCTTATCACGAGCACCTAAAACTAAGTAACTCTTTCCATTTTTTTCAAATACTTTTGGATCTCTAACATGATTTGACATATTAGGATAATCATCTGTAGTTAGTAGACATTTCTTCTCAGTAAAGTTGATTCCATCCTCTGTTGAGAATGTTATGGTATTATGACCACGCCCAGCATGAACGTAGTCATAATCTCCTTTATGTTTCACATTTCCTGTATAGTAGAAAACTAATTTCCCGTTTTCTACATTGGCGCTTCCTGAGTAAACACCATGCGTTTCTTCCGCAATTGTTGGTGATACGAAAACACCTTTGTCTTCATAGTTTACTAAATCACTGCTAGTATAATAATACCAATGTTTTAAACCACCGTTTACTTCGTATGAATATTGATGAAAAATATGATATTTCCCATTAAAGTAAGCTAACCCATTTGGATCATTTAACCAGCCATGTCTAGGCTCTAAATGAAGATTTTGTTTCCAGTTATTAACTAGCATTAACTAATTCCTTCTTAGTTTTGAAGAAGTATGCTGTTACTGAGAATGCTACGATGAATGATAATGCTAAACCAATTGCAAATGTTGACCAGTGGTTCGCAGGAATTGATATAAATCCTGGAATACCTGCTGCACCTAGTGCTGATGCAAATACTTTGTTAAGACCAATCCATGCACTTCCAACCGCACTTCCTGCAATTGCTCCATAGAATGGGTATTTAAGTCTTAAGTTAACCCCGAACATCGCCGGTTCTGTAATACCTAGTAATGCAGAAATACCTGATGCTGAAGAAATTGATTTCATTTTTGTATTTTTAGAGAATACTAATACTGCAAGAACAGCTGCACCTTGAGCTACGTTTGACATAGATGCTATTGGGAAAATAAATGTAAGACCTGTTGCTGCAAGTAATTGAGTTTCGATAGCTGCGAAACTTTGGTGAAGACCAGTAATAACGATTGGTGCATATAATAGACCAAAAATACCAGCTCCTACAAATCCACCATTAGTGTATAACCACTGTAATCCTTCTCCAAGAAGAGTACCTGCTTCACGAAGTACAGGTCCCATCCAAGCGAATGTTACAAATCCTGTTACAAATAACGATACTAATGGTGTAGTTAAGTTATCTAACCATGATGGAGTAACACGACGTAAAAATTTTTCAATAGTCGCAAGAACCCAAGCTGCTGCTAAAATCGGTAAAACAGTACCTTGGTACCCTACTTTAGCAATTTTAAATCCAAATACATCCCAGTATCCAAGAGATGTTACTCGTTGCAGACCATCTACAGCTTGACCACTTTGATTAACGATGTCCAAAGCAGGTGCTAACAATTGGTTAGTAGCTGGATCTAATTTACCAAATACATAGAAGTTCATTACATCTGGGTGAACCATTAACATTGCAAGAGCTGCCCCAAGATATGGATTACCACCAAAACGTTTAGTAGCAGAGAATCCAATTAATACTGGTAAGAATACGAACGGTGCATTGGCAAACACGTTAACCATATCAGCTAAGCCAGCGATACTTGGATTCGCCTCAATAACTGATTTTCCAGTATAGAATAAATCTTTTGCTGTAAGAACGTTGTTGATACCCATTAATAGCCCTCCAGCAACAATTGCCGGAATAATTGGTACGAAGATATCACTTAGCATTTTTACAAAACGTTGAAGTGGATTTCCTTTTGGTCGCTTAGTCTCATCTTTTGTAGAAGACTCATCTGAAGTTTCCCCTTTATATACTTCGTTATAAGCTGCATATACTTGCTGAACAAGTCCACTTCCAAAGATTAATTGAAGTTGTCCGTTATTAAAAAATACTCCTTTAACTCCTTCAATATCTTCTAATTTATCTTTGTCATATTTATTCTCATTGTTTAATTCCAAACGAAGACGCGTAGCACAGTGGACAACACTGCGAATATTATCGACACCACCGCTGTGTTCCACAACTTCATTAACAACTTTTTTTAAATCCATTACTTTGTTTCTCCTTTAAATTTAATTTTTTATAAAAACACCTTTAATTTTAGAATAATAAAAAAATACAAATGGTAACGTTACTTTTTTTATATTTTACATTACTTTAAACAGTTTGTCAACAGAAAAAGTAACGTTACCTTGTTTTTACATTAATTTTTTTGATTATAGTATTTATTTTTGCTATAATCTTTTTGATTATATTAATTCTTGGCGATATCTTCTGTAGAAAGGAGTAAATAATGGATATTTTCTATCAGAAATCTTTTTAAAAGCAATTTGGAGTAATATTTATAAACACATTTTTCACTTATATTTTTATTGCAACGCTATTACAGTTAGCTATGCTTGCTGGACTTTTGGTTTTGTTGGTCGTGTTTTTCCAATTTTCTCTTAGTTTAGCTGGCGAAACCAATCTTGACAAAAATAATATAGCTAGCATTCTAGGAAATCCATACAGTTTAATAATTTTACTCCTACTCATTTTTAATCGTAGCATTCCTTATGTTTATAGAATTTTCTACCTTGACATTTTACTATCTATGGTCAATTAACAGAAAATAGTTATTCTCTTAGAACTATTATTTCTAACGCTTGGGAAAAAAATGCGTAGCTTGGTTTGGATTCAAATATTATTTTTTTATTGGCTACTTTATATTAACGATTCCTGCAGCAAACTTCGGAGTTAAATCAATAGTTACTAAAAATTTATATATTCCCAAATTTGTTACTGGTGAAATAATGAAAAACTAACACTGGCTTTATAATTTGGAGCTTAGTTGTTGTTCTTTTTGCCTATATAAATTTAAGACTCATATTTACTTTACCCCTTACTGTTGTGAGGCGATACAAAAAAATAGGTGCTAGTATTAAAAACAAGTTGGAAATTTACACAGAAAGGAAAAATTCAAATTTTTTTACTAACGCTGAGGTTTATTCGAACTTATTTATAGTGTTATCGTTATAACAATTATACTTGCTACAACTGCAATTTTTTTCTTTATATTGATCCCACTGGAAATAATTTAATAATTCAAACTTTATTTTTCACTATCGTTAGTTCTATAATCTTTTTCTTTGGTATTATATCAAAAATAACGATCATTTACTGCCCTTATTACCGTACTTATTGATAAAAAATAATATTTGAAAAAAATACTAAATCCTCCTGTGAAAAAAATAAGAAAAAAAGGCTAAACGTTCACTTGCATTATCTCTAGCATTAGTACTTAGTATTACTTTGTATAATGGTTCAATTATTTATACAAATGGAATTAATAAAGATATAAAGACTATATCTCATAGAGGTTATACTTCCAAAGGAGTTGAAAACTCTATCGAATCACTCGAAGCTGCAGCTAATACCGGTGTTGATTATGTTGAGGTAGATATTCTTTTGACTAAAGACAATAAATTTATTGTTATGCATGACTACAATCTCAAACGTCTTGCTGGAATCAATAGACGCGTGCAAGATATGAACTATAATGAAGTTGTAGGTCTCCCTATTAAACAAGGAGGACATAGAAGCAAGATCCCATCATTTGAAGAATTTGTAACACGTGCAAAGCAGCTTAATATAAAGCTTCTTATTGAATTAAAACCTCATGGGGGAGAACCAAGTGATTATATTGAGATTTTTATTAATAAAATAAAAGAGCTAGGCATTGAAAAAAAGAATACAAATATATGTCAGCTTAATCTTAAAAATAATAGAAGAATTAGAAACTAAGTTCCCAGAACTTAATACTGGTTATGTAATTCCTCTACAACTTGGGAAATTTTCTAATAATAAAGTTGATTTCTACGTTATTGAAGATTTTTTTCTTATCGCGACTCATTAGTAGAGCAAGCTCGCACGCAAAAATAAAAGAAGTTTATGTATGGACTATTAACGATTTAACTCTTATTAGAAGATATCTTCAAAGTCCTGCAGCTGCAATTATTACTGATGAACCAGAAGTAGTAAAAGAAGAAAAACAAGAACTCCAAAAATAATAACACCTATCTGGATAGAGTCGTAAGACTTATTGATACAAAAACTAAAAAATCAACCCTAACTAAATGTAATTTATAGCTAGGGTTGTTGTTAATCTACAGCCTTAATAATTAATTCTATAGTTCCATGAATATTTGGGGATGATTCTAAATAATACCTTTAGTCTCAACCCCACCTATTATTACTTATTACGCTATTTTTAAAAATTAATAGCTCCATTTGCTTTTATCGTTTGATTTTTTTATATTTTGATGAAATTTTTATATGTAGCCGTTGAATTTCTTAACTCCTCTGGAACAACAAACTCTAAAACAATTTTGTTAGAATCTTCACTGATTACTTTCAAAGTAACATCTTTCCAAGAGTTACCATCATGGAATCTAAAGCTTAAATCACTCGCTTTTAGATTTTTCCCATTAACTATCACCAATAGTTTTCCATCTACTTTTGAGATTACAGCTTTATCTCCAGTATAACTTGTGACTTCTGATACTTTTTCTTCTGGTGCTGATGATTCTGGTGTTATATTTGGTTTATCAGCTTTGTCATTAGCAAGTTTATTTTCTTCTTCCAAAGTTTCTAATGCTCTAGTAAGTTTCCCAACTTGTTCTTCTAGAACTTCTACAGTAGCCTCGCCTTGTAATAATGCTTGCGCTTTTGCTCTAGCTGTTTTCCATGCTTTTTCTTGAAGGCTATCTTTTAATTTATAGTTATCTTCTTTTGTTGGATCTTGTTCTACCAGCTTTTGTAGTTCTGTTTTCAACTTGTCTACACTTTTTGTTGGTTTTGTTGTATTTCCTGCGTTACCTTCTTCTTTAGGTTTTTCTTCACTTGGTTTCGAAGCTTCTGTAGAATTTTCTATCGCAGCAATCACTTTTTCAAGAGCTACAATTTGATTATCTACCTCTTCTTTATTATTACTTTCCGCTAGTACACGATTCGCTAATGCTCTTACTTTTCTCCAGTTTATTTGGAGTTCTGAACTAGCTTTTTTATAACTATCTTCTAGTTTTAAATCTCTATCTGCTAATTCTTTTAACTTAGCTTTTGAAGTTGCTAAAGTATCTTCTTGCGGAGCAGGTTTTTCAGTTTCTGAAGGTTGAGCCACTTCTTTGTTTGTATAAACAAGAACTATTTCTTGATCCTTTGTTCCAAATTTTCCTGATAATGCCTTATTGTCTTTAACAATGACATTTTTGTAACCATCTATTGTATCTTTTTCTACACTATAGTTAAACCATGAATAACCCGTCAATACTTTATCATCTTTTAATGTTTTACCATTTTCATCTTGATATTTCACAGTAATAGTTTGTTTAATTGCTGGTCTTACGTTAGTAGTTTTTTCTACCACCGCAGTTACTTTATGTGCTTCATCAAAGTTTACACCATCTGGAGCAAATACATATGTAAAGGTCATATCTGTATCTAAATGGTTAGGTAAAACTATCTCAGCTTCTTGGTAAGTACCATTTCCAGAAATACCATTTCCTAATTTTCCGATAACCATCATTGGATAATCAGATGCTTCTATATTACTTCCTGTAGTGTGAATTGGCCACTCTACACCATTTTGATCAATAATTTTAACTTTTGTAATATTTGCTTTTAAATTAGCTCCATATAAATGAGCAACTGTTTTTTTACTAACATTTCCTTTGTCAGTTGTTGTAGTTGTTAAATCAGTGCTATGATGTGCTTGATAAGAGCTTATTGTCACAAAACTCAATACTGAATCTTGTTTAGTTTTTCCTGCTGGTAAAACTGTTATTACACGACCATTTTCTCCACGCTCTTCTGTGTACGTTACTTTAGCCTTCATACCTAATGCATCGGTAAATACTAAATTAAATGATTTTGCTGTTGAAGTTGTATTAGCTGGTAGTTTAATAGTTGCTACTACATCATCGCCTACTTTTTTGTATGTAATTGAATTTGATAATTCTTCCTCTTTTGCTGCTGTAAAAGGATTTAAAACTTTAATCTTAACATTGTCAGCAGTTAAGTTTTCCCCTTTTATAGTAACATTAACTTCTCCTCCGGCTGATTCTACCACTTTATCATCAAAACTATAACTATTAATTACTGGCTTTTCTGATGGTAGTGGCTTATTTCCATTTTCATCATTTCCTGGTTTTTCTGGAGTTGTTCCTGGTGTTCCTCCAGGTGTCCCCTCTGGTTTACCTGGTTTTTCCTCTGGTTTATTAGATCCTTCAGGAGTTGCTTCACCTTCTGGTTTAACTAATTTTTTTAATTCTAAAACTGCTTCTAAAGTTTTTGCTTTTCTTAACTTAGGAATCAAGTCTAATCTGTTTTCTGCTCTTATAAGTTTTTCAACTTTTACTTTTTCACTTCCTAAAACAGCCTCATATATTTTTTCTCCCAAGTTTTTAATAGCTGCTTCTAATTCTTCTTTTGTTGCCGAATCGTTTTTTAATACTCGTTCGGCATCTGTTTTAGCAACTATCCACGCATTATTAGCTATTTGGTTCCCTTGGTTGGCTATATATCCAGCTTCCGTTCTTAGTTCTCTTTTAGTTAATTCCTCTAACTTAGTACGTAATGCTTGATTTGATGGTCCTTCTGGCTTCACATCTGGTTTTGATGGTCCTTCTGGCTTCACATCTGGTTTACCTGGATTTGATGGCCCTTCTGGCTTAACCTCTGGTTTATTAGGAACTACTGTTCCTTCTTCTATATCATATGAAACTGCAACTTTTAGATTACTTTTATCTATACTGAATGTTTGTTCCACACTTTTTCTTACTACCGCTGTATTTGGTAATGTTTTTTTATTTTTAGCTAGACTTTCTTTTTACTTTATCTAGTTGCACTTTTGTTAGTTCTTTTTGTTATGCTTTTCCCTGCTTTTTAATTTATCTACATGATATGTTGCTACTTTTTGTCCTTCTAATGTAATTTTTATATCAACATTACTTATATCTTTTTGTAGCAGTTATTTCTATTAACGCTCCACCTTGATGTTCTACTAGTTTTATTTCTACATCTTTAGTTGCTTCTACTTCTATTTTATCTTTTGCTTGTACTTCCATTTTTCCCTAATGGTTGTACTCCACTCAACATACTAGCTCCTATCATTACTGAGCTACTCCTACACTTATTTTTCTTATTGAAAATAATTCTTTTTCCTAAATAAGTTTTTATCATGCTTTAAAATCTCCTATAAAATATATCTTTATTATTTTTAATTCTTATTTTTCTTTATTTAAATTGTAACCGTATAAATATTGTTAGTAATTTTTGTTAATTTCTATGTTTTTGCTACAAGATCAGTTGGAAAACAGGTTCCTCTGTTCCCACTTTAAATGCAACAGTATCTCCATCCATATCTCTAATTTCTATATCTTGTTCAAAGACATAGTTATCATTATTTTTAACTCTTATAGTGTAAATATCACCTATATTAAGCTCAACACCTGTTAACATACCATTTGAACTTCTTTTTGTAATAATATCTTTAGGATCTTTTTTATTTACAAACTCAAACTCTATCTCATCTAATGCAGGACTACCATTTTTAGAGACTATCATTTGAGAAATAATGCCTTTCTTTTTATCCTTTTCTTCTACTGGATTTTCAGACCCTTGTGTTTTTTCTTTTACCAACAGAGTTTCAATAGTTTCATCAGTCTTAGCATCATGCAGTACCATGAAACCATCTAGGTTTTTCACTTTTACTAATCTTTCACCAAAAGTATAACCAGCATTATCTTTAAGTGTAAGTTTGTATTCTTCGTCTAGATACAATTCTTCTCCACCTAGCATAGCAAGTTCTGTTGTTTTTTCTACTACTTCATTTGGATGTTTTACATTAGTAAATTGGAAAGTTAGACTATCTAACACTGGTTCTTTATCATTTTTAACAAATGCTGGTTCAACTGTAACTTTTTGTTCTTTGTTCAGGTTGATTTTTAATTTTTCCAAGGCTTTTGTTAAATCATTTAAATATCCACCTACATATATAGGTAATGTTTCTGGTTTTGCTAATTCTTCTTTTGCAGAATTTAATATATCGCGAAGTTCTTTTTATTTCTCTTGTTTTTAATACTTCTTCTGCTTCTTTTATTTTTCTTGTAATTCAGTTTTTAAGTGATTAAGATCTATTTTCTTAACAACAAATACTGGGATATTTTTCTCCATTATAATTGAACGTATTATAATCTCCGCTAATATACTTTACTTTACCTTCTTCTGTTACAAATAATGATACTGCCTCTGGTTTGGTGCCAGTTAAACTGATCGTTTTTGATACGTTTACTATATAATTAACTCCATTTACCTTACTTTCTAAGTCAAGTGTAACTATTCCATTTTCATCTGAACGAGAATTTTTAATGTAGTTATTTTTGTTTTTATTCCACTTGCTGAAAGTTCTACACCTTTACTGGGTTTCCTTGCTCATCTACTACTTTAAAACGAGCTTTTAGTCATTTTCACTTCATTATCATTAACTTTTTCTTCTCTAAACTCGATTATTCCTGTAGTTGTCTGAGTTACTGCTTTATTATCAATTGTTTTTAATTTTTCCGTCTTTATCAGTTGTAGAATACAACATTGTCTCTTAAGAATGGTGTGTTTTTCTTTTGAATTCTTAAGTCGTATTTTGTATTTGGTTTTAAGCTTTTCGCATCAAGCGTTAGTTCCCCTAAGCATTTGTTTTAGCTTCTTTTTACTATATTTGGAATATTACTATCGAATTCAAAATAATCTAAATGGAACATCTCCAAAAAGGTTTATCATCTTTTGTTATTACTTTAGCTTCTAAGTTTATCTAATGTGATTTCTCCTGGATTTTTCAGAACCTGATGTTTTTCCTTTTACCAATAGTGTTTCAATAGTTTCGTTAGTATTGGCATCGTGTAATACTACGAAGTCACCTTGTTTCTTAGCTTTTACTAATCTTTCGCTAAAAGTATAACCTGCATTATCTTTAAGTGTAAGCTTGTATTCTTCATCTAAATACAATTCTTCTCCGCCTAACATCGCTAGGTTTGTTGTTTGTTCTACTACTTCTTCCGGATGTTTTACATTCGTAAATTGGAAAGTTAAATTCGCTAATACTGGCTCTGTCCCTTTAGTCACAAATACTGGTTCTACTGTAGCTTTTGTTCTTTTTACTTCTGGTTTAGTCCCTGGATTTGATGGTTCTTCAGGTTTTGTATCTGGATTTGATGGCCCTTCTGGTTTAACATCTGGTTGCCCTGGTTTCAATGGCTCTTCTGGCTTAACCTCTGGTTTATTAGGAGCTACTGTTCCTTCTTCTACATCATACGAAACTACAACTTTTAGATTACTTTTATCTAACCTGAATGTTTTCTCAATATTTTTTTCTCACTACCGCTGTATTTGGTAGTGTTTTTTTATTTTTTTAGCTAGACTTTCTTTTACTTTATCTAGTTGCGCTTTTTGTTAGTTCTTTTTGTTATGCTTTCCCTGCTTTTAATTTATCTACATGATATGTTGCTACTTTTTGTCCTTCTAATGTAATTTTTTTATATCAACATTACTTATATCTTTTGTAGCAATTATTTCTATTAACGCTCCACCTTCATGTTCTACTAGTTTTATTTCTACATCTTTAGTTGCTTCTACTTCTATTTTGTCTTTTGCTTGTACTTCCGTTTTTACTAATGGCTGTGCTCCACTCAACATACTAGCTCCTATTATTACTGAAGCTACTCCTACACTTATTTTTCTTATTGAAAATAATTCTTTTTGTTTTAACATATTTCTCTTCTTCTCCATTTATGTTTTATAAGAATATTTTTATTAATACCTATGCCTTAGAAATAATTCTTTCACCCTTTGTCAGACCTGTATCTCATAGTTATCCCCCTCGAAAATTGTTATAATACATATCTATAATACTATAAAAAAATATATTGTTTACAATAAGATCTATAAAGCTTTACTTCTGATTGGTATAAATAATTTTCCTATTAAATTTTTTTATTAAACTGATATACTAATATCTATTCCAAATATAATTTTATTATCCATATATTTCAAAAAAATAATAATTTTTGAGATAAAAATAAATCTGACGCCTATTTCTAAAATAAACGTCAGATTCTTATATTATAATTCTATTTAACTAATTTTACAAAAGTATTTTCAATGTTTTGATTAATTGAGCTGTATACGACATTTCATTATCATACCATGACACAACTTTCACCATTTGTTTTTCACCTTTTCCTATAACTTTAGTTTGAGTGGCATCAAACAATGAACCAAAACTCATTCCAATAATATCAGATGATACTATCGGATCTTCTGTATATCCATATGAATCATTTGCCGCTTTTTTCATCACAGCATTGATTTCTTCTACTGTTGTAGTTTTTTCAATATTTACATATAACTCTGTAAGTGAACCTGTAGGAACTGGAACCCTTTGTGCAGCTCCATCTAATTTTCCGTTTAATTCTGGTATAACAAGTCCAATAGCTTTAGCTGCTCCTGTTGTATTTGGAACAATATTTTCTGCAGCTGCTCTTCCTCGTCTAAAATCACCTTTTTTATGAGAACCATCTAATGTATGTTGGTCTGCTGTATAACCATGAATTGTAGTCATAAGCCCTTGTGTTATTCCAAAATTATCATGAAGAACTTTAGCCATAGGTGCCAAGCAGTTTGTTGTACAAGATGCCCCAGAAATAACAGTCTCCTCTCCTGTTAATATCTCGTGGTTTACATTATAAACTATTGTTTTTACATCTGTTCCACCTGGTGCAGATAACAACACTTTTTTCGCCCCAGCTCTTATATGAGCTTCAGCTTTTTCTTTGCTGTTAAATCTACCACTACATTCTAATACAATGTCAACACCTAATTCTTTCCATGGTAATTTTTCTGGTTCTGGTTCCCCAAATACCTTTATTTCTTTACCATTAACGATAAACGCTCCTTCTCCTTCTTCTACTGTTCCAGGAAAAGGTCCTTGCGTAGTATCATATTTTAACAGATATACTATTTGATCAATAGGTCGCATTCTTGATCTATTAACAGCAACAACCTCAATATCATCTACATGCTGAGCTTGAATTTGTCTTAAGACCAATCTCCCAATACGTCCAAAACCATTAATAGCAACTTTTATTGTCATGTGTTTTTCCCCCTGATAATTATTTTACTTCTACAAGACAACATATAAAAATTATCTCAAAAATAAAAATTTATGACAAATATAACTTTTTAATTTTTAATTTTATATTTAATTTTAATAATCTACAAGCAGCCTTGTAGTAAGCGTTTTAAACACCTACTTTGAGTATATCACAATTATGTAAAACTAACAATTTTTATTTAAGTTCCTAAAAATAGATGAAAAATAAAATTTTTATTTTATTTCATTTTTATTTTTGATTTATGTTAATATAACAAATATTTAACTTTATCTTATTATTACGTCTACTCAATTTTTACTATATTATTCTTTAAAAATTTAAAATAATTTTTTTATATTTTACTATAAGTTTTATAACTTTAAAAATAACGAACTAACGATGTATAATTATTATCAGTAATTATTTTGTAAACAATACTGTTACACTAAAGGAGTCAACATGAAAAAAACTAATTTAAAATATGTCCTTATCCCTGCATTTGCAGCGACTGCATTTTTACCTATTTTAGATAATTCTAATTCTGCAAAAAGCAAACGAAGAAATTGCAGCTGAACCAACTTCTCAAAAATGCAAATACCACAAAAATAGATAACCCTTCTTCGATTAATAATAAAGAGGTACCTAACAAATTACCATTATCTTTAGTTGAATACAAGCAAGTGCTTTAGAATTAGCAAAACTTATCCGTGAGAAAAAAGTAACTAGCACAGAATTAGTTGATTTAGCTTATAAAGTTATAGAAAGAGGAAAAATAAAAATTAAATGCTGTTTTAACTACAGAAAACGGAAAAAAATCCCACAGGCCATAGTTGATGAAGCCTATAAAAAAGCTAAAGAAATTGATAATAGAATTACTGCTGGTAATGCATCTGCTAATCCTATTAATTAGGATGAACAACCTTTTTAGGGTGTTCCTACATTAATTAAAGTTGAGATCGAATAAAAATGGTGATGCTTCTAATGGAGTTTATTTTTAATAAAAATAAAGTTTCTAAAAAGTGATTTAATGGTCGCAAAAAAATTTAAAAAAACTAGGGGTTTTGTTATTCTTGGGCAAACAAACTACCCTGAACTTGGTACTAGAAATATTACCGACTCAAAAACTATTTGGTCCTGCTGAAATCCTGGGGATTCTACTCGTAACGCAGGTGGTTCATCAGGAGGATCTGCTAGTGCTGTTTCTAGTGGTATGGTCGCTATTGCTGGCGGGAGTGATGCTGGTGGTTCTATCCGTATCCCAGCTTCTTGGACAGGTTTAATAGGCTTAAAACCTACAGGCCATGTGGTAAAAATTTCCATTGGTAAAAGATATTAATGACGCAAAAGTTTATTTTGATAAAACAAAAAAATCAATAAACCAAAAACACTTATTGATGTTCCTAAAAATCTAAAAACTCTAAAAATTGCATACTCGTTGAAAACTCCGCTTAAAGATGTGGAATTGAGTGAAGATGGAAAAAAAGCTGTTTTTAAAAGCAGTTGCTTTTCTAAGAGAACAAGGCTTTACTGTTGAAGAAGTTAATGAATTTCCTATAGATGGCTATGAAGGCATTCGTACTTATACAGTAGGTGCTATAGGCGGTGCTTATGCTCAAGCTGCCAAATTAGCAGATGAAAATACTAAATACAATCTAGATCCTGCTACTTACGCATTAGGAACTTCTGTAACTAAAAGGGCCAAATGCCAACACAGAATATTTCGGATGTAAAACCTGCGTCTGTCTATAAAAACAAATGGATGAATTTTATAAAAATATGATTTATTCTTAATGTCGACTAATGCAGTTACCGCTCCTTCAAATGATAAGAAAGTCGACCCTTATGTTGATCCAGAAATAGAGAAGAAACTTTATAATATTAACGACATTAAAAGATCCCTAAAGAAAGATTTAATCTTCTTGTTAAACAATGGGAGCCTATGATGAAGAGACTCCATATACATGGCTATTTAACTTAACTGGAAATCCAGCAATCACTCTTCCTGTTTATAAAAAGTGCAAATAATTTACCTTTAGGAGTAATGTTTTGCTGCTCAAGATAACTCTGAGAAAATTCTTTTGGAGATGGAAACTTTTCAAGACAATAACCAATTCGTAATGCATGAAAATATAAAAATTCTACATCAACTATTAATGGAAATAAAATTGCAGAAAAATACCTATGGTACTAAGTTTGAATACAATGTACCCTAGCAGAAGCACCTAGTGTACCAACCCTACCTGAATTAGAACTAAATGATTCTAGGAATACTGTTACTATTAAATTAGCTAATGGTACAAGTGTCGAACTTGATAATAAACTAGCAAACGGTTTGAATTTTTGAAGCAAAAGATATTACTAACAATCTTAATTTAGACGAGATAATAAATAAAATTTTAGAGGATAAAAACGGCCGTATTAAAAATAAAGGTGAAATTTCTACTATTCGTATATTAGATTTGAACTTAACTAAACATAATAAAGAATTTATTTCGGATACTCAGCGTATCGTCCATATAAAACTTCTTGAAAATGAAAAGAATAAAAGATATTTTAGTCTATCACATAAAAAGATGATAATTCTCTAGAGTTAATCAAATCAACTGTTTTCAAATGGTATATTAACATATACTATTAATCATTTTAGTAAATTCGTCATTATCGGCAAAAACAAAAATATCTCACCAAATAGATTCAACTAGCACTGATAATGGTAAAAATTCTCACTATTAGATAATAAAGGTGCTAAAAGTAATTCAAAAATAATATTTTACCTAAAACTGGTATAACATCTAGTAGTAATGTTTCATTAGGTCTAATTTTTATTTTTAATAACTTCTGCTCTTTTTAAGATTTAAAAAAATCATTAAAATAATACTTTTTAAAAGTAAAAAGCTATGTAGTGCTGAAGCAAATCTTCAATTCTACATAGCTTTTTATTTTATTTCTCTGCAACTTTCAAGCGAGCCATCGCTCTTGCTAAAGCTAGTTGAGCACGACGAACATCAAGAGAATCTTCTTTTTTCTGAAGACGTTCTTCTGCACGCTGTTTTGCTCTTTTAGCACGCTCTACATCTATATCTTTATCTAGCTCAGCAGTTTGAACTATTACAGTGATTTTATCTTTATGCGTTTCTACGAAACCTTTACTTATAGCTAGACTTTCCTCTCGACCATCTGGAAAAACTACCTTCAATGGACCTATTTTCAATGATGCAACCATAGGTACGTGATTTGCCATTATCCCTAGTTGACCACCTGTAGTATCCAGAACTACCATAGAAGCATTTTCAGCGCTATAAGCTTCTCCATTAGGAGTAACAATACTTACATCTAAAGTATTCATCTATTTACCTCCTATTGTATTATACTTCTACTCCCAGTTTACGAGCTTTTTCTAATACATCTTCAATTCCACCTACAAGACGGAAGCAATCTTCTGGAATGTGGTCATATTTACCATCTAAAATTCCTTTAAATGCCTCTACTGATTCTGATACTGGAACGTAAGAACCAGGTTGTCCTGTAAATTGCTCTGCAACGTGGAAGTTTTGTGATAAGAAGAATTGAACACGACGTGCTCTATCAACTGTTTTCTTATCTTCATCACTAAGCTCATCCATACCTAGGATAGCAATGATATCTTGTAACTCACGATATTTTTGAAGAGTTCTTTGAATTGTTGTCGCAACTTTGTAATGCTCTTCTCCTACGATTTCAGGAGCTAATGCTCTTGAAGTAGAAGCTAGTGGGTCAACGGCTGGATAAATACCCATCTCTGTTAACGCACGTTCAAGGTTTGTTGTTTGCGTCTAAGTGAGCGAATGTTGTCGCTGGCGCCGGGTCAAAGTATAGTCATCGGCTGGTACGTAAATCGCTTGAATAGATGTAACAGAACCTTTTTTAGTTGATGTAATACGTTCTTGAAGACGTCCCATTTCTGTTGCAAGAGTTGGTTGATATCCAACGGCTGAAGGCATACGCCCTAATAATGCAGATACCTCAGACCCTGCTTGTGTGAAACGGAAGATATTATCGATAAATAATAGTACGTCTTGTCCTTCTTCATCACGGAAGTACTCTGCCATTGTTAATCCTGTTAAAGGCAACTACGCATACGTGCACCTGGTGGCTCATTCATTTGACCAAATACCATGGCTGTTTTATTAATAACTCCAGAGTCTTTCATTTCATAGTACAAGTCGTTACCCTCACGAGTACGCTCACCTACCCCAGTAAATACTGAAAGTCCTCCGTGTTGTTGTGCTACGTTGTTAATAAGTTCTTGGATAAGAACTGTTTTCCCAACTCCAGCACCACCGAATAGTCCAATCTTACCACCTTTAATATATGGTGCAAGAAGGTCGATAACTTTAATACCTGTTTCTAATACCTCAACATGTGTTGATAATTCTTCGAAAGTTGGAGCTTCTTTATGAATAGATTCTTTTTGAACTTCTGCTCCAGCTTCTTCTCCGTGGTCAACTGCTTCACCTAATACGTTGAACACACGTCCCTAATGTATAGTTACCTACTGGCACTGTAATTGGCGCTCCAGTATCAACTACTTCTGCCCCTCTGTTTAATCCATCAGTAGATGACATCGCAATAGTTCTTACGACATTATCCCCGATTTCAAGAGAAACTTCAAGAACTAATTTTTCTTTTTTTCCATCGCCTTTTTCTATATAAACTTCTAAAGCGTTTAGTAGATTAGGCATATGCCCTGATTCGAATTTAACGTCTACTACAGGTCCCATAACTTGGAGAATATAACCTTTATTCATATGTTGTTTGCTAACTTAATAGCTTCTCCTTTCTTATTTACTATTTTGTAGCTGCCGCTCCACTTACAATCTCAGTGATTTCTTGTGTAATTGCAGCTTGTCTTGCACGATTGTATTTAATCGTAAGTGTATCAATAATATTTCCTGCGTTATCAGTCGAATTTTTCATCGCTGTTTTTCTTGCAGAATGCTCACTAGCTTTACTATCCAATATACTTCCATAAATCATACTTTCTGCATATTGAGGTAGCAAGACATCTAGTACAGCTGCCTCACCAGGTTCAAACTCATAAGCACCAAGCACTTTTGTTTCTGAATTTGTAAATTCTTCTGTGTTCTCAACTGGAAGCACTTGGCTTTCCGTTACAACTTGTTGAATCATACTAACAAAGTGATTGTAGTGGATATAAATTTTATCGTATTCTTTATCTATATAATATCCCACTATCTTGTTAGTTATTTCTTTAACCTGCGTGAAACTTGGCTCATCTGGTATATCTCTATAACTATCAATTACGTTATAGCCATTTTTCTAAAGAACTCTGCACCGTAATTACCAATAGCAACTATACCATAATCGCTATCTTTGTGACGAGTACTAACAGTATTAACAAAATTTCTAATAATATTAGAATTAAAAACCTCCACATAAACCACTATCACTAGTAATTACTACATAAAGAGTTTTCTTAGCTTCTCTTTTTTCTAACATAGGATGTTTTATATTAGCATTCCCACCAAAAATAGTTCCCATAACCTCTTGCATTTTTCGCATATAAGGACTAAATTTTTGGGTATTAGTCTGAATAACTTTTTAAAAGTTTTTGATGTTGATACCATCTCCATCGCTTTTAGTTATATGACTAGTTTTTCGTAGAATTGATTTTTATTTTTAATATCTCTAAGTGACGCCAATTAGTTCACCACCTTTACTCTACTTATCATACTAGGCAAAAGTTTTTTTGAATGCAGCTATTACTCCATCCATAACTTCTGTCGCTGGTAAGTCTTTTGTTTCAATTATATGCTTAACTGCTTCTGTTTCATGCGCATCTAAATATGCGTATAATTCTTCATTCAAATCTATGAATATCTTTCACTTCAACGTCATCTAAGAATCCATGAGTTAAAAGCATAAAGAATCATTACTTGTTTTTCTACTGGAATTGGTTTATGTAAGTCTTGTTTTAGAACTTCAACTGTACGTTTACCACGTTCTAATTTTTTCACGTGTTGCTGGATCCAAGTCTGATCCGAGATTGTGCAAAACTTTCTAACTCACGGTAAGATGCCAAGTCAAGACGAAGTGTCCCTGAAACTTTTTCATAGCTTTAATTTGTGCAGATCACTCCTACCCTAGATACTGATAACCCAGCATTAATCGCTGGTCTAATACCTGAGAAGAATAAATCTGATTGTAAGAAGATTTGTCCATCTGTAATTGAAATTACGTTTGTTGGAATATACGCTGAAATATCTCCGGCTTGTGTTTCTACGAAAGGTAGTGCCGTAATACTTCCTCCTCCAAAATCTTCATTAACACGAGCTGCACGTTCTAATAAACGACTGTGTAGATAGAATACATCCCCTGGATATGCTTCACGACCCGGTGGACGTTTTAGTAATAATGACAATTCACGATAAGCTGCTGCTTGTTTTGATAAGTCATCATAAACGATTACTACATCTTTGCCATTAAACATGAATTCCTCTGCCATAGCAACCCCTGCATAAGGTGCAATATATAAAAGTGGAGCTGGTTGAGACGCTGATGCAGTAACTACGATTGTATAATCTAATGCACCATGTTCTTTTAATGTTTCTACAACACTACGTACTGTAGATTCTTTTTGTCCTATTGCCACATAAATACAAATTACATCTTGTCCTTTTTGTGCTAAAATCGAGTCAATAGCAACAGCTGTTTTACCAGTTTGTCTATCTCCGATAATAAGCTCACGTTGACCACGCCCGATTGGTACTAAAGCATCAATTGCTTTAATCCCTGTTTGGAATGGAACAGATACTGATTTACGTCCCATAACCCCAACTGCAGGAGATTCGATTGGACGACGTTTTGTAGTATTAATTGGTCCGCGACCATCTACAGGTTGTCCTAATGGATCAACTACACGTCCAATTAATTCTTCTCCAACAGGAACGTCCATAACGCGTCCTGTACGGCGCACTTCGTCGCCTTCTTTAATATCAGTAGTTGGACCTAAAATTACGATACCAACATTAGTGTCTTCAAGGTTTTGAGCAAGTCCCATAACCCCTGTTTTAGTGAACTCAACTAACTCACCACTCATTATTTCATTAAGACCGTATACACGAGCAATACCGTCCCCTACTTCTATAACTGTACCGACATCTGTTGACTTAACTTCAAACTGATAATTTTCTATTTGTGATTTTAGTAATGAACTAATTTCTTCAGCTTTAATAGCCATTTATGTCCCTCCTTGTTTCAACTTCTTCTAGATTGTAGAAATTTTTGCCTTTATAGCACTTAATTTTGCCTTGATGCTTGCATCAACTACCTTATTATTATAAGTTAGTTTGAAGCCACCAAGAAGACTTTCATCTACAAAGTTATTAAGTTCTACTTTTTCTAGTTGTAACTCATTCTTAAGTTTTTTTCTTTTAGATTTTTCTAACTGTAATTCAGTTAATGGCGAAGCTGATTCAACTTTTTACAACAACGCTATTTGAATATCTATTAAATAATTCAGTAAATTGCTCTAAAACAAAATTTATTAATGAGAGTTTTGCAGATTACCTGCTAATATCTTTACTACATTAACAACGTATTTATTAACACCTGAAAAATGAAGCATCAATCAAGTTAATTTTTAATTTTTTTCTATATTAGGGTTGTTCATCAATGTAACAAAATCAGAGTTTTCATTAATTACTTTTTGCAACTTCATTCAACTCGTAGAAACTTGTTCCAAAGAATTATTTTCTTTTTGCAACTTCAAATAATGAATATCCAATTTTTATTAGCTAATACTGATTTACTCATTATTTCACCCCTACCTCTTCGATAACTTTATCCACATATTCACTATGTGCTGAGCCATCTAATTCTTTTTCTAAAATTTTCGAAGCTACAAGCACTGATAATTCAGCAATTTGTTTGTTGATTTCTTCAAGTGCTCTTTTCTTCTCATCCTCAATATCTCTTTGAGCATTTACTTTTAATTGTTCTGCTTGTTTGCGAGCTTCATCAAGAATAGCTTGTTTTTCAATTTTCGATTGTTCACGAGCATCTTCCATCATAACTTTAATTTCTTTTTGAGCATTTTTTAATTTTTCTTGATTTTCTTCAAGTAAAATCAATGCTTCTTTTTGATTTTTAGCAGCATCATCAAGTTGTCCTTCAACTAACCTTTGACGCTCATCTAACATATCAATAAGTTTATCCCAAGCAAATTTTTTCAGTAATACTAATAAGATTATTACAGCTATTAAGTTAATAGCCATATTTCCTAGATTAAAACCTTGATGAGAAGCGTGTTCAGTAGCTAAAAAAATACTAAATTTTCCATTTACTAACTGCTCCTATTCTTCTTAGTTATTTTATTACAGTATTAAACTAAATTATTTTGCTAAAATAATGAATGCTATAACTATCGCTAAGATAGGCACCGCTTCAACAAGCGCGAACATTACGAATGCATTAGATTTTAATTTAGGTTCAACTTCTGGTTGGCGAGATACACCTTCCATAAATTTACCGAATAAATATCCGTTACCGATACCAGCTCCAATCGCTGCTAATCCTGCTGCTAATCCTGCTCCAATTAATTCTACCATAATTATATTTTCCTCCTTAGGTAATAAATGAATTTTATTAATTTTTTTAATTTACACTTAATAAAGTGTGTTGTTTGTATAAATTAATGTTCATCATTAATTTTATGTGATAAATAAATAAATGATAATATTGTAAAGATGTACGCTTGGATAAACCCTATAAATAATGAGAATCCTTTCCATACTACTAAACCTGTAATACCTGTAATAGCACCAAAGACACCTGCTGTAGCTAGTGTTGCTAAAAGTGCTAACAGTACTTCACCTGCATAAATATTACCGAATAAACGCATTGATAGTGTCAACAGGTTTGTAAACTCTTCAATAATTTTAAACGGTGCAATACCTATACCCGAAGAAGTATAAGTTCCTACATAATGCTTAGGCCCTTTATACTTAAGCCCAGCATAGTGAGTAAATACAATAACTAAAACTGCTAGCGTGAAAGTAAACGTTGGATCTGCCGTTATAGAGTTTACATAAACCACTCCATCATAACTTACTTCTATAAGTACGCCTATAGTATTTGCAATAGCTATAAATGATATAAGTGTTAAAGCAGTAGCCCATAATCCTTTCCCGTATTTTTTCCAGTCAACATTACCTTTTATAATATTGTCACTAACAAAAAACGCGAGCAATTCTGCCATATTTTGTCGTTTACTATCTGGTCTTAGTTTTATTCTACTAGTAATAAACATAACAAAAATAAAGGTTAAAACAACCGTTATTAGTGTTGTTATTGCACTAGGAATATTTACTGTTATATCATATCCAAATAGTTTGGAAATTAGATATGTATGATTTTTCCATGTGAGTTTCTCACCTCTTCTCATAAGATAGTGTTTATAAATACTTCAAAAATCTGTATTAGTGCAAAATTAAGAAATATCTATTTAACATTATATTACTTTTTTTAGTGATTTTTCTAGTTATTTCTAAGATTTTCTACAAATTTATGAAAGTGCTTTTATATTATTTAGTTCCGAAGATTCGATCTCCCGCATCCCCTAATCCTGGCACAATATAACCATGATCATTAAGTCTTTCATCTAAGCCTGCAATATAAATATCCACATCTGGATGAGCTGTGTGTAATGCTTCTACCCCTTCTGGAGCTGCTATTAAACACATAAATTTAATTTCTGTTACTCCTCGTTGTTTTTAATGAATCTATCGCAGCGATTGCCGATCCTCCTGTTGCTAACATTGGATCCACAACAATAAATAATCTTTCTTCTGGATTGCTAGGTATCTTCACAAAATACTCATGTGGTTGAAGAGTTTCAGGATCGCGATATAATCCTACATGCCCAACTCTTGCTGATGGTATTAAATTCATTAATCCATCTACCATTCCTAGTCCAGCTCTTAAAATAGGAACAAACACAACTTTTTTCCCAGCAAGACGTTTACAAGTAGTTGTTTGAATCGGTGTTTCTACTTGAATATCTTCTAATGGTAAGTCTCTTGTGATTTCATAAGCCATAAGAGATCCTACTTCATTAGTTAGCTGTCTAAAGTCTTTTGAACCTGTATTTTTATCTCTTATAAAAAGATAATTTATGTTGAATCAATGGATGATCAAATACATGAACTTTTGACATAATTTTATAGTCTCCTTCTTTATTTTGTTATATTTATTTTACTCTAATTATTTCATTTTTAACAAGCGTTATCTAAAAATATTTTTAGGATTTAAAAAAATATTTTTTTATAATTTTTCTATATTACTAGACTTACTAATGAGAAAAATATTACAATAGATAGCATACTATATTTACGGAGTTATTATTATGAATAAAAAGTCTACTTGCTACATTTATTTTTAACAAGTATTTTGTACTATATTATCCCTTTAATCTTTCTGAAATTTTATTCAGGAAGCTCTGATAAAAGCAGGATTTATTTTAATATTATTTTATATTTGTTCTGCTTTTTCAATTACTATGTTAATATCCTATTTTATAGAAAAGAAAAGTATATATTCCTTTATTTAGTATTATTTTTATCAATACCACTTATTTATGTTTTTAATTCAAGTGCTTTTTGTTATAATAATTCTAATCGCCATTTTTCTTTTCTTATCTTATGAGCTTATCAGCTATACTAAAATAAAATTTAAGGAGAAATATATGTCTATGTTAAAAAGAAATTTTTTTAATTGCTAGTGTTATCTATGTACTATTTTATCTAGGGTCCTATTTTAGTAAATCCACTTGCTATGTTAAACTTGGCAGAAGCGACTACTATTGGACTTCTAGTCTTTGGTGGTTTCTATCTTAGTTATATCTTTTTTTATACAAATAAAATTAAGCTTAGTGAACAAACAAAAAAATACTATTATAACTCTTATTGTTATGCTCGTTGCTTTATTTATTTATTATAATCCAATAACATTTCCATCTTCATTAAATGTTGTTGTTAATAAATATTTAGCTATTGTTCTTTTTAATTGGAATTTTTAATAGGATTAATGCTTATTGCAAAAAAATATGAAAAAAATTCTATTATATTTATTATCTTATTTGCTCCATCAATTATTCAAGGAATATTAATGCGTATTTCTTATAAGGCTATGCTTTTTTTATCTAGCTAATCCTAACGTTACACTTTATATTATCCTTGGAGGATTTGCTGTATATTATATTTATAATCAAAAATAAATAGCAAAAAAGATCTATTGAATTTTTTTCTTCAATAGACCTTTTTTTATTAAAATATTAACTATCAATTTTCACTTTCAAAACTTTCCCTGTTACAGCATCTATTTCGATATCATATTCTAACCCATTTGCACGGACTTCTATATCATAAATAAGTAATGGCGCTCCATTATTTTTGATATGCATAGTCGTCTTCATATTCCGTACGAATTTTTGAAATAAATATCTCCTTCTTGTGTCGAAATAGCTTGCGCCACAATTCTTTGAACCTCTTCTTGCGACTTTTATGTTTTGAGTAGAATTTTTGTTGAACATTGTTTGTTGCTTGTTGGGTATTATTTGTATTACTAACGCTAGCATTATTATTTGAATTATTTTGTTGAGTAGATTCATTATTTTGGGGATTCGTACTTTGATTACTTTTGACTTTGATTATCTACATTCATTTTTTTATTTTAGAATATGCTTCTTGAACCTTCGCTCTTTTTCCCCTGCTCATATTTATTATACGCATATGAACCCGCACCACCAGTCACAGCAACAGCTAACGCTCCTATAATAAGTGGTTTTTAGAAAATTTTTCTTTGGTTTATTCGGTTGAGAATAATTTTTCTTCTTGATGCTCTGTCTCAGTAGTTTGCGTGTAAACTCCTTCTAGTGTTTCAATCTCGTTATTATCAATATTTTTTTGTCATTGTAATTACCTCTCTTACTTTATATTTTCATTATACTTAAGTTTAATGAATATTAGATGAAAAATTTTTACCTCTCCATCTGTTCTTTGTACTTTTATTATATCTATGTTTTATGAATATTAAATGAAGATTAAAAATTGAAGATAAATTTTATAAAAAAATGTTACCTTCAATTTTTCTTTATAAGATTATTACAAACTTTGCACCTTGCGGTTTTATTATCTAAAGGCTACTATTTTTCCCACCATGTAATTCGACTATTTTTAGAAATAGGTAACCCTAATCCTGAAGAATTATCTTCTGATATACTTCTTGATTTGTCCACTTTGTAGAATCTATCCCAAATATATGCTTTCTCATCATCAGCTATTCCTCTACCATCATCACTAACTTCAATAATTATATTATTTCTTTTTGGCTATAGAAATCCATATCTTAGAATTAGCATATTTTAAGGCATTAGATACTAAATTATCTATTAAACGTATTAGTAATACTTGATTCCCAAATAATGTTATATTATCCTCTATATTGAGTTATCAATTGAATATCTTTAGTCTCAAATAACTTCTTATAATCTTCTAATGTCTCTTCTAAGCAGCTGGATAAATCAAAAAAATTCTTTAGGAATTTCTAATCTATTGTCTAATCTTGCCATTTCTAAAATTTGGTTTATCATAATTGTCATTCTCTTACTTTGACGCTCAATTACCGCAAATGATTCCTTTGCCTCATCAACTGTATCTATGTATTTCGTACCATATTCACTCTCAGCAACAATAACCGATATTGGTGTTCGCAATTCATGGGATACATCTGAACTAAACTGTCGTTCTCTCATAGAGGCACGCTCTAACGATTCTAACATTTCATTGAAAACTAGAGCTAGTTTATGAACTTCATCTTTTCCATCTTCTATCGTTATTCTTTTACTTAAATCTGCACTATTACTTATTGTTTCTGCCGTTTCTATCATTTCGCGTACAGGTTTTAAAGAACTTCTAATTATCAAATAACCCCCATATGTTATGATTAAAATAATTATTGGGCTCCCTGCAATTATAGCAAAAGGAAGATACCAACTTGTTTGACCGCTTGATATTTGAACAATACCACGAACATACTTACCATTGGCAAATTTTTCCGAATTCGTTTCTATATCGTAATACATATATTTATTATTGTTAGAATCTGTATAATATGTAACAACACCCAAACTAAAAATCTCGAACATCAAAAATTTTTTTCGGTATACTACCCGCAATTAAATTTCCATCTTTATCGTATAATGACAAAGTTACACCATCTTCAAATGCTGTAAAATTTTCTTTCCCATTAGAAATCTCCGTAACTTCTTCTATTAACTTCTTTTTACCTGAGCTTTCTACAACACTATCACTAACAAAAAAATGTCCCTAAAATAATAGAGGTTAATAATATTACTATAAACATTGTATACCATAGAGTAATTTTAAACGTTAAAGTAATTCTCTTAAACGGCTTAAATATAATTTCTTTAATCTTCTTTAACAAAATAACCTAACCCTCTCTTCGTGTGAATAATCGGTTTTTCGAACCTACATCTAACTTTTTCTAATATTTTTTTACAATAACATCGATTATATTAGATACCCCTTCGTAATCATAGTCCCACACATGATTTAAAATTTGTTTCCCGACTAATAATCCCCGTCTTATTTTTTTAAATAAATATTCCAATACTTCGTATTCTTTTCCTGTTAAAAACTATACTTTCACTAGATCGCGTTACCTGCTTTTTAGAAATATCTAAAAACAACATCATCTACTTGAATAATATTTGTTGCAAACCCATAATTTCTACGCATAAGTACTCTTATACGTGCTAAAAGTTCATCAAATTCAAATGGTTTTACAATATAATCATCAGCACCACTATCTAGACCTAAAATTTTTATCATCTAAACTATCTTTTGCTGTAAGCATTATTACCGGTGTTGAATTTCCCTTAACTCTTAGCTGTTTTATAAGTTCATAACCATCTATCTTGGGCATCATAATATCAGTTATAATCAGATCGTATTCCCCATATAAAAACATAATCTAGTGCTTGCTCCCCGTCAAAACAACTATCAACGCTATAATTATTCTTTTTCAAATGTTTTGTTATTACTCTATTCAAATCTTTTTCATCTTCAACAACAAGTATTTTCATAATTCTCTCCTAACATTAAAAATTCTACTTTATTTTACTCAAGATATATATAAATGTAAAAATATTTTTATAATAAATTATATCAACTATAAATGAATATAAAATGAACAATCTTTTTTACCTAAAGAAAAATCAGCTTTGACTTGCATCAAAACTGATCTTTAGTTTATTCACTTTCTTCTAGATTATACAATAACTCGTATAATTCTTTAGCACTTAACTTTTCTTTTTCCTCACGATTTATATCGCGAACTAACTGTCCTCTATGAAGAATAATAATTCTATTACCATATTTCACAGCATCTTGAATATTATGAGTAATCATTAATGCGGTTAAATTCTTCTCTTCAATTTTTTTGCGTGTTAATTCCATAATTTTTTTCTGTGTTTTTGGATCTAACGCTGCTGTATGTTCATCAAGAAGTAGAAGTTTTGGTGCAGTCATCGTTGCCATAAGAAGCGCAATTGCTTGGCGCTGTCCACCTGATAATAGTCCCATCTCGCTATCGAGTCTATCCTCAAGTCCCAAATCTAATGTCGCAAGTAATTCTTTAAAAAATTTTCTATCCTCTTTTGTAGTACCTAATTTAAATCCACGGTTTTTACCACGGCGCAGTGCTAATGACATATTTTGTGCAACAGTCATACGCGGAGCAGTCCCATCCAAAGGATTTTGAAAGACGCGACTTATGAACTCTGCTCTCTTATGTTCAACGATATTGCTAACATCTTTTCCCTCAATTAAAATCTCACCATTGTCTAGAGAAAAAGAACCCGCAAGCGCATTTAGAAAAGTAGATTTACCTGCTCCATTTCCTCCTAAAATCGTAATAAAATCTCCATCCTTAATATCCAAACTTACATTTTTTAAAGCATATTGTTCTCTATTTGTTCCAGGGAAAAAAAGTTTTATCTAAATTTTTTTATTTCTATAAAGGTCATCTACTTCACACCCTTTCTCTTAGTTCTAAGTTTCAACTGTGGTAATGTTAAGAACAACGCAATAACTAATGCAGATACTAATTTAAAATCATTTGCACCAATAATGTTCAATTTCAGTACTCCTACTAGTAGTAAACGGTAAATAATCGCGCCAAAAATTACACAAACTAGACGCTGAGTAAAACTCATATCTTTGAAAATAACTTCTCCAATAATAATCGCCGCAAGTGCCACTACAATAACACCAATACCACTATTCACATCAGAATATCCGTTATTTTTGTGCCAAAATAGCTCCAGCTAGTGAAATAATTCCATTTGCAAGCATAAGACCTAAAATAGTCATAGCTTTTGTTGAAATACCAAGTGCCGTTGCCATTTTCTGATTATCTCCTGTAGCTATTAAACTTTGACCAAGCTCTGTAGAGAAAAATAACGACATTAGTGCAATAATAATCACTGAAAGAATAAATCCTAATAATACAGTATTGTAATGATTAGGTAAATTTAGGCTTTGAAATTTGCTGAAAATAGTCTCCTTATTCAATAAACTTAAATTAGGCCTTCCCATAATTCTTAAGTTAACAGATAATAATGCTGTCATTGTCAAAATACCTGCTAATAAACTTGGAATTTTGCAAATAGTGATTAAAAAACCTGTAACTAATCCTGCTATCATTCCTGCAACGATAGCTATTATTGTTGCAAGAATTGGATTAATCCCATTATGAATGCAAATAACACAAACACCTGCACCTAATGGATAAGCACCTTCCGTCGTCATATCTGCTATATTTAGTACTCTAAAACTTATAAATAATCCTAGTGACAATAATCCCCAAAGCATACCTTGGGCTATTGCCGAAATAATCAAATCCATAAAACACCTCTTTTATTATTTTTGCATTGTGCAAAAATAATAATTTTTAATTATTATTCATAATAATATCAAGAAAATTATTTTTATCTACTACTTTTTGCTTTATCTTTTAATATCTTGCGGAATTTCTATTCCTAACTGTTTTTGCTTTTGCTTCATTTAGATAGATAACTCCTTCATTAGCAAGAACAATCGGCATTGTTTTTGAGTATCTGCACCTTTTTAATACTTTAGCTATTACTTTTGCAGTTTCAATTCCTATTTTATATTGATCTACTCCTATTCCAAGTAACCCACCATCTGCAACCATTGTATCAGAAGATGGGAATACTGGAACTTTTTTCGCATCAGTTACTTTTACAACTGTAGCCATTGCGCTAGCAATTGTATTATCAATTGGCACGAATATTGCATCAGTTTCTGCTGCAAGAGTTTCAGTAACTTGTTGAATATCATTAGTGTTTGCTACTGTTGAAACTTTTACTTCTAGTCCTAATTCTTTCGCTAACTTTTCAGCTTCTTGTGCTTGTTTTACAGAATTATCTTCGCTTGCTGTATAAAGAATTCCTACTTTTTTCATTTTTGGTAAGATTTGTTTCATAACTTCAAGTTGTTGCTTAATCGGTGTTCTATCACTTACGCCTGTAATGTTATTTCCTGGGTTATTTTCACTCTTAATCAACCCTGCTTCTACAGGATAAGTAATTCCCGCCATAATTATTGGCTTATCTTTTGTCGCATTAGATAGTGATAATGTTGCTGGCGTAGTGATTCCAACTAAAAGATCATTATTGTCACTTACTAACTTTTGCCCCATACTTACAAGGTTACTTTGATCCCCTTGAGCATTTTGAAGATCTAGCTGTAAGTTTTTCCCAACTGTGTATCCTTCTTTAGCTAATCCATCTTCTAACCCTTTATAGATTTGATCTAGTGCTGGATGACTAAAGTAATTGCAGTACACCAACTTTAACTTTCTTTTCTTCTACATTCTTTTCTTCGCCCTTATTACTTGAATATAAGCCATAACCTAAAACACATACTAATAATACTATAAAAACCTATAAAAAATCTTATTAATTTTTCATTTTAAAATCTCCTTAATATATACATTTATTTTGTTAATTGATAATAGTCACTAATAATTTTAGAAGCGTATCTATATACAAAAGACCACTAGCTTTTTATCCCTAGTGGTCTTTAATTTTTAATTTAAATTATAATAAAATAAATATAAAAGGCCACCTAGATAACTCCATGTGGTCATTTTTCAATCATCACAAATAATCCACATAGATACTAACTTCTTGAAGTCGTATCTATGCTAAAAAGACTAAGATCGACTCCGTATCTGAGTGGCTTTTGCCAACGAATATTCAGTTGTAATGTGTCAACTCGATACAGCTTCATAAATTTGTTCTCCTTTACTTTTTACTTTTATTACTTGGCTACAATTATATCAACTATATTGTCAAGATATTTTTACAAAAGAAAACGAAAAATTCTGACAATTCGATGCTTCATTAGCGTGGTTGCTTAGATTATAACCTTTATTATAGAAAAATAATTAAAAAAATATTAGGCTCTTTCTTATTTTTATAATCGATATTTATTGATCTTTTATTTTTCATTTTCCACTTATGAAAATAATTCGTTTTTCATTTTTGTGTAAAGCATTTTTCGAAAAAAATTATTTTTTTCAACATACAATGAAAATACTATCAATTAAAACTTTTACAGAGGTGTAATTATTTCATTATATTTTGGAAATAAAATTGAATATATATCATTTTTGAAAAAAATTTTCACTTGAAAATGTGTTTTCATAGGAGTATTATATTATATATATTTTAAATTTATGTTAGGAGATTTTCATGGATAGTCACTCAGACATCAAAAAGAAGAAAAAAATTATTTAACTCGGGTTTTTATTACAATAACTACAATTAACTTTATAGTATTTTTTTAATATACTATTGCTTTGTTGTTATTACAGCAAAATTTGCAACAAGTGAGCTTGGCGCTACTGCTGCACAAAGCCGGATTTGCTGCAGGTATTTATATTATCGGTACACTTGTTGCTCGTCTTTATATCGGAAAAATTAGAATTAATTGGACGTAAACAAATTTTTACGTTTTGGAGCAGTAATTTGTTTACTTACAACAGCTGCATATTTAATTTCAGCTAATATTATTATTTTAGACACTGTTAGATTTTTAAATGGTTTTGCATACGGAACTATTTCTACTGCAGCAAACGCAATTGTAACAACTTATATTCCAAAATCACGCAATGGTGAAGGAATTAACTATTACGGTTTAAGTACAAGTTTAGCTGCTGCTATAGGGTCCATTTATCAGGGATGTTACTTCTTCCTATTACTGGATTTAACGCAGTAATTATTTTAGCAATAGTGTTATCAGTTGCTGTAGCCGTAGCTTGTTTCTTATTCCCTGTTCAAAATATCGAATTAACCGATAAACAAAAACAACTTCTAAATAGTTGGTCATTGAATACATTTATTGAATACAAAGTTTTATTTATTTCAATAGTTGCTTTCCTTATCGGTCTTTCATATTCTAGCGTTCTTGGATTTTTATCTATTTATGCTGACAGCCTAGGTCTTGCTACAGCAGGGGCATTCTTCTTCGTAGTTTATGCTCTTATTATTACAGTAACTCGTCCTTTTGCTGGACGTATATTTGATGCACGTGGAGAAAATGCCGTAATGTATCCAAGTTTTATATTTTTAACTTTAGGTCTGCTAATGTTAAGTTTCACTAACGGTAGCTTCATGTTATTATTCTCTGGTGCCTTAATCGGTCTTGGTTATGGTACATTTTATGTCAAATGGTCAAAGCTGTTTGTTTAAAACTTGTAGAACCTGAAAAAGTAGGTATCGCACTATCTACCTATTTTATCGGACTTGACTTAGGTTTAGGATTTGGTCCTTATGCACTAGGAACCTTACACGGCATTTTATCTTATAGCGGAATTTATATTCTCTGCGCTGTTTTAACAGTCGGTGTTACAGTGCTTTATGCAATGTTTTATAAAGGAAAAAAATATTAAAGTATTAAAACCAAAAACTACTAGATAATATAAAAAGGAAATCTTAAAAAAATTAAGATTTCCTTTTTTTATAATATCTTTCTGAATAACGACGAGCAACGTCTTTTTAGCTTTTCTTTTTATAATTTCTTTAGGGTCTTCTCCAAGATGATAACACATTGCTAATGAGTAAATCAGTACATCTGCAAGCTCATCTTTTATCTCCTGCATATTATCTCCACTTTCATCCCATTGAAAATGTTCTAATAATTCTGCCGCTTCTATTGAGATGCTTTTAGAAAATCTTTCCAAAGTATCGTACTCTCCCCAATCACGTTTAGCTCTGAATTCTGTTATTATTCTTTTTAATTCCTCCATGATTTTCCCCTTTTGCTAAATTAAATTATTATTCTTTAGATTATTATACAAATTATAAAACTCTGTTAATGTTAAAGTTTCACTTCTACGTGTAGCTTCTATTTCACTATCAAAACACGACGCTTGAAGATCTTGCTTTTTATCTTTTCCATAGCTCGAGATAAGATTGTTAAGTAACGTCTTTCTTCTTTGTACAAAGCATGAGCGAACAAATTTAAAGAATTTTTGATCTACTTCAAATTCTTTTTTTCTCCTTTGTCATAATTTTTCACAACAGCACTTTCTACATTTGGAGCTGGTACAAAAACCTTTTTTTCGGAACCGTAAATAAATACTCTACATCCGTATAATAATTTAATAAAATAGTCAATGAATTATAATCTTTTTGTACCAACTTTTTGCATTTAACCTATTAGCTACTTCTCGTTGCATCATTACAACATAACCGTCTATTTTCTCAGTATTTTTCTATCAAATGAGTAAGTATCGGTGTCGTAATATAATATGGCAAGTTAGCCACTACCATAATTTTGTCGCAATCACTCATTTTTTCAGCAATAATATTATCTACATCAACCTTTAATATATCGTTATTAATAATTTCAACATTATTATAATCCGCTAGTGTCTCTGCTAAAATCGGTAATAATCTTCCATCTATTTCAAACGAAATAACTTTTTTAGCTTTTTTAGCAAGTGCTTCTGTTAGTGAACCAATACCAGGTCCAATCTCAATAACACCAACTGTTTTATCTACACCGGCACCATCTACTATTCTATTCAAAATATTTGAGTCTATTAAAAAGTTTTGTCCTAAACTTTTCTTAAAAAGTAAATCCATGTTTTTAGTATTTCAAAAAGTTTTTTTAGGTGTTCCTATCATCTCTTATGTCCTTTATTTATTTTTATTCATTTCATCTAATAAGCGCTCACAGCTTATATTGTACATATTCAATTTATTTAGCAACTGTTTAGCATTAGTATAGCCTATATTTAATCTTTCACAAAGCTCTTCTCTTAAAATTTTTTTGAAGTATTGCCACCGACTAAACCTAACTCTAACAATAAGTCATTAGTTATATCATTTTTAACTTCTATCATTGGAGTATAATAATTTTCTAATGCTTTTAATAATGTCTTCTTTACTAGCTGCTTCAATCCCGATTTTCCCTTTACTATCGACAGCTTTTTATTAGAAATATAAGCGTGTTTTGCAGTCGGGATATTTTTTTCAATAATATTTCTTATTCTCTTCCCAGCATAATCAGGATCTGTTAAAACAATTATCCCTCGTGTCTTTTCTAAATAAATTAATCTTTCAATTTTTTTCTTTGTTAAGGCAGAACCATTAGTTTCAAATGTATCACAATCAACGGCTTCTTTAACCCTATTCGTATCATCGCGTCCTTCCACGACAATTATTTCTTTAATCTTCATTTTTGTATCCTTTTAAAAAAATTCATCAGTCTATTATAACATATTTAAAAAAATTTTTTTGCTTATACTAGCATGAATGTATTAAATAATCTAGTAAATTGTAGGGTGATTTCTTGGTAAAGACTATATTGATGGCTATCACACACAAATTTATTTTTTTCAGCTCAAATTTATCTTTAAGTTTTATTAATTCTTCTACAATTTGTCAGTCCCTTTATTATCGTAATATCACAAAAAAAGACCTCGCAGAATAATTCTGTGAGGATATTTTTTTCTAGTGAATATCTTTTTCTTAAAGTTTCCACCACTTACTTCACTAACTGTTCCAATTGATAGAAAAAGCACTTCTATCATTTTTTTGAATACAATTTTCTTTAGTTTTGATTCTTCTATACGAGTAATAACACAGAAAACTATTTTAGTTTCGTGCCCTGAATACCCCCTTCTCCATGAAGAAGTGTTACACCTCTTCCTAACCTATCTTGGATTTCTTGACTTATTACTTGGTAATTACTTGAAATAATCATTACAGATTTAGAGTCGTTAAGTCCTTCGATAACAATATCCATTACTTTAGAAGCAATAAAATAACTTATCATAGAATAAAGTGCTGCTTCCCATGTGAAAACAAATCCAGATACGATAAAAATTACAACATTTATCCCAAGAACCATCTCACCTACTGAGATTGGTAGTTTTTTCGTTGCATAAATAGAAAAAGTTTCACTTCCATCCAATGTCCCACCATTTCTTATAACAAGTCCTACTCCAACTCCTAAGATAATCCCACCGAAAATACACGCTAAAAACGGATCTGTTACAAGTGGTGAACTATTGTGAAGCCATACTGTAGCAAGAGATAATACCGAAATACCAAATATAGAAGCAACAGCAAATCCCCTACCTATTTGCTTATATCCTAAATATAAAAATGGAATATTTAGAATAAAGATAAATATCCCTAATGGCAATCCTAAATAATGGCGAACTATAATAGAAATACCGATTACCCCACCATCAAGAATATTATTTGGAATTAGAAAAAAATTCTAACCCCGCAGCAAAAATTAACGACCCTATAATTATACTTATATACTTTTTCAAAAAAATTCAATTGTATTTTTCCATACAATCCCCCTTCTTATCTTATTTTCTCTTTTGACAAATCGGACAAAAATGACTAGCACGTGTTTTTATAACAACGTTATCCGTCTTATGCCCCAAAGGACAAGTTTTTTTCCCATAGATTTTATGGAAATTTTGCATATTTCCTTCTCCACCATCAGAATGAACAAAGTCTGAAATAGTAGAGCCTCCTTGCTCTATCGCAAAAGTTAATATATTTACCAGCTCATCAAAAAGGTTTTCTTTTTGTTTTTTTGTGAGCTCGGAAGCCTTAGTCAAAGGATGAATTTTTTGGTGATATAAAACTTCACAATCATAAATATTTCCACAACCACAAAAATACATTTCCTTCTAGTAACAATGCCTTTTATAGGTTGATCTTTTATATTTAGGTAATTTTAGTTTTTCTAAGAAATAGCTCTTTTGCAGTCTGTGAAAAAAAGGTTCTGGCGCCAAATCAATAAATGGTTTGAACATATTTATTTCATCGGTGTATCGTAATTCTCCAAAACGACGGATGTCACTGTAAACCAACTTCTCTTTCGTATCTAATTCAAAAATAATATGACGATGATTATAGTAATTTTTTTATTAGTAATCTCCGCGATATCTTTTACAACAAAAAAATGCTCCAGTCATACCGAAATGCGCAATTATATAACCATTACTTAACGTGAAATATAGATATTTTTCCTCTACGAGTTAATCCTTCTATATTCTTATTTATAACATTATTAGCAAAATAGTCTAAGTCTTGCTTTACTATAGTCATTTTATTTTCACTATGGCCTAATTTTACTATTTCTGAGTAACTTACTCCTACTATTTTTGTTTAAAAACTTGATCTACAAGTCCTAATTTTTATATTTTTCAACCTCTGGCAATTCTGGCATAATATACTCCTATTTTTTTAAAAAGATATTAATTATATTTTTAATATATATGTATGAAAATTTCAAAAAAATTTTTTTCTTTATTCTCCTCTAATTTCCATTAAATTTCATTTTATTATTAATGTTTTTTTCTAGCATAAAAGAAAAAAATATAGTATAATGGAAAAAGTTAAATGTTTTTACAAACGAGGTTTAAAAATATTATGGACGAAAAAAATGTCAAGAAGAAATAGAGTAAGCCGCTCTAGACATCCTCATAGCGGTCGCTCTCAACGAAATAACAACAATAATATAGAAGTAAATTTAAAAACTATTCTGCTATCAATTTTTAAGTCTTGTACTTTTTGGGACTGTTGCTTTTGCAGGATATACAATATATAATTTTTCATCTTCTGCTAAAAAAGGATACAAAGAAACTGATTTCCTTAAAGAAGTAGATCCTAATTTCAAAAAATTCTCTATCTTAATTCTGGGAATTGACGAAAAATGATCGACGTAAAAGCCGAAGGGCAAACACGCCAAGATAGCCGAACAGACTCGATTATTCTTGCAACAGTAAATAAAGAAAAAAAACGTATGGATATGGTTAGTATCCCTCGTGATTCACTTACACTTATGCGTGAAAAAGCTGATGATAACAAAAATAATGCTTATTTCTACGATAAGATTACCCACGCTCATTCTTATAATGACGTAAAAAGGTACTGTTAATGCTGTAGAAAATCTACTTAATACGCCGATTAACTTCTATGTATTAATAAACTTTAAAGCATTTGAAAAAACTGTTGATGCTTTTGGTGGTATTGACCTTTATGTTCCTTTTGATATGAATGAACAAAATGCCAACGGTGAGATGCATACTGTAAAACTTACTAAAGGTTGGCATACATTAAATGGGGAGCAAGCTTTAGCCTTTGCTCGTAGTAGATATTATGATAGCGATATAGAACGTGGTCAACGTCAACTGCAAGTTATTCATGCTCTTATCGATAAAGCTAAAAGTTTAAACGCCTTATCAAAAATCAATGATGTTATAAATATTGCTGGAGATAATGTAGAGCATAATCTTACTACTACACAAATCTCTACTGCAATAAAAATGTTTATTAACGATGATATTAAAATAGTATCACATCGAATTAATGGATATGATGTTATGTACGGTGGTGTTTACTACTACTACCCTAAACCATTATCACTTCTGTATGTATCTTCTGCATTAAGAAGTAACCTAGACTTAGACTTACCTAAGGCGACAGATTTACTTAATATTTACTATCAAGGACATATTAATATAGGATTGAAAAACATATAGAATAAATAATCTTCTACCTGCAACAAGATTCCCAGCTGTTAATCTCGCTGCCATGGAACCTGCAGACTTATTAGTTAACTTACCTGAACAGTTAACAAAAGAAGATTTGAAAAAAATGATATTACAGTAAGTAATGAAAATCGTCCAACGGATAATTCTTATAACAAACAACAATAATATAACTTAACTCAGAGAAATAAATTTTTCTCTGAGTTTTAGTAATTATTGACTTTTTATAAATCATATATAATAATTATAACTGAAAAATAAAAATCCAAGGAGGTTTTATAATGAAAAAAATTTATCACTATAAAAAGAAAATAGTTATGATGAATTTGTTGAAAAGAAATCTACTTTTATAACACATCTTATCAGAGTAACTAGTGAAGAAGAAGCTAGAGAATTTATACAAAAAATGAAAAAGAAACATTATGACGCTACTCATGTTTGCTCTTGTTATGTTGTTGGTGACAATAACGAAATAACACGTGCTAATGACGACGGCGAACCTAGCGGAACTGCAGGAGCTCCCATGCTTGATGTTCTTGTTAAAAATGAAATAAAAAATGTTTGTGCAACTGTTATTAGATATTTTGGTGGTACTAAGCTTGGAACAGGAGGATTAGTTCGTGCCTACGGCGGCGGCGTAATCAACGCCTTAAAAAATGCAACCTTAGTCGAACGCAAGGACGCTCTTGAAATAAGATTGGAATTAGATTATAGCCTTAACGGAAAAATAGAGTATGAAATAGAAAAAACAAATTTCATCGTAAACAATTTAGAATATACCGACAAAATAATTTATACTATTTATGTTATGGAAGAAGACTATGACTCTTTCCAAAGTTGGATTGCAAATCTGACTAACGGACAATTTAAGATACTATCAACACATGAAAAAAACAACTCGAGTTTGACATAAAAGACTAAACAAAAAAACACTCTTTCTCCTTTTATAAAGAAAGAATGTTTTTTTATTTTATTATAATACTATATTCTTATGTTTTAAAAAATGCTCAAACTCTTCTTTACTCATATCTAAAAAGCTGCAATTCCCATATACCTACCATATCTGAAAGTACAGAATCACAAATATATTCATCCTCGTTATCTGCATATTTGCAAGAAAAAAATTGGTTCTCTACTTGCAGATTTATAAAAACGCCATTACTAACCTACTCAACTTATCTGGCTCAAAAGAAAGTCCTAATTTATTTGCAATATCTCCACGGATTTTATCCCAATCCTCACTTTTATCTTTATAACTCGTACGAACTCTTGAAAGATAGCCATTGCAATAAACTTCTAATAGCTGTTCTTTTTTTATAAATATATTTACAACTAAAATCAGAAATACATCCTACATGTATTAAAAAGTTAATAAATCCTCCAAACTCTCTGCTACTCTTCCTACTTCACCCTCACTACTTATAAAGCCGATACTGCCATCTTCAAGAAAAACATACTCGCTTCCAGTTCCATCTTGAGCAAAATGCCATACACCCAAGAGAATACACTTCATTATTACTTGAAAACTCAATCTCTTGTTCTTCCTTGTAAAAATAAATATCACATTCTCTCATAAGAAGTTCATTTAATTCTTTATTTGCTCTAATATTCTCCAGTAAATTCATCTTATCTACCCTCTATAACTACTAGACTATTTAACGATTAATTACATTTTTAAAATATAATTACCATTCATTAATAGAATATAAAATTGCTAAGCGAATATTTTTTAATAGTTCATCAGATAAAATATCATATTCTTCCCCTAGCCCTTTATCCTGAGCCATATATGGTGGACTGTCATTCCAAGATCCCATAGCACCAAAAACATCTGCTCGACTCGCTGCTTCAAAAAGGTTTAGATTTTGTGATGGAATTTGGGGTAATTCCAAACCATACTCCTTATCTATTCCTTCATTTTTCCCATCCAAACTTTGTATTGCAAATTCAAAAATATTAGCAAAATTTTCACAATCTATTTTGGCAGCCAAATCTTTAATCTGAAGTAACACCTTTCTAAATGAATCACTGTTATTCTCATAACGGGGTTTACCTTCTGGTGGATTAGTCCACTCGTACTCCTTATACATAATATTCCATTGTTGATGTTTATTATCAAATTCCCAATTCGGTATAAAATACGTTACCTTCCCATTTTCAAAAAAGCAAAGAATTGAACTTTGCGTAGTATTAGAAAAACCTAAAATACTTCTATCTTTTTACAGAAATTGGACAAAGTAATTTTTATGTCCACTAGACCAAATTCTTTTTAGTTTTTCAAACCACTCCGATGAATTATATGCAATATAATCCTCTGTTCCTAAAGTTAAAAAATTTAAAAGCTAATGCTATTTACATATTTTTCTGGATTATATTTAATTTGATTATTACTTTGTAGTGCATTCTTAGCTGCTGCCACTAGTCCTGCAATTTGAAACATTTGTCCGTTCACTATTATTCCTCCTTACAAATCAATTCTAATTATTTTTCTTTGAAAATTCAGCTATCCAAGATTTTAAGTCTTCTTTTGACTTCTCTACTATTGCATCTTTGTTATTATGCGCTAAGTCCAGACCTTGAACACGAATCAACTTCATTTTTTCAATACCTAGAAGGCTCAGTATTCCGCGAACATATTGAACTGTAAAATCTAAATTGACATATTGTATATGACTATCAAATTCCCCTCCACTAGTTAAAATAAACGTAACCTGCTTATCAGGATTATCCAGACCTAACATTGTTTCTACTTCGCATTTAAAAGTTTCATTAACTATCATAATATTATCGATATAATCTTTAAATTTCGACACTACATTAAAATTATGAAGCGGCATATAAATAAAAATAGCTTCCGCATTTTTTTCCACTGTTTAAGTAACTCTTTTTGACGAAGTTTGTCCTGTTGCTCGCCTTTTAGTTAGCTCCTTACCATCATAATTAAACATATTTTTTTATCCATTATAGGAATATAGCATTCTGGATTGTATAAGTTTAAAAGTTTCAATATCTATAAAATTATTTTTTTCTAAGTTCTTTTTCTCCAAGATTTTGCTAATAAATTAGCTATTCTATTGTTATTATCATAATCTGGATGACAAAAGTATTTGTAATATTTTTCATAAAAATCTTCCTCACAAAATTTAATAGATTTCTTAATAATCTTTACTTTTTCATTATATCATGTTCTAAAAAAACTTCCCAACTAAATCTAGTTAGGAAGTCTGAAACTTTATTTAAATTCTTGATATATAGTATTTATTGTTTTTCATAGTCACTATTATGAACACCGACAATAATATTAATCTCATCATTAGTTTGTGAAATTAGTGCGATATTTACACCCGCTTCTCCTAATGCTTTAAATAAACGCCCAGATAATCCTTTAGAGTTTTTCATATTTTCCCCTACTGTCGCAATTAACGAAATATCATGGGTAACATTTATTTCATCAGGTTTTATAACACTTTTTATTTTTGCAACAAGCTCATAGATAAAAGGACGTATATTACTAGTCTCTACTACAACCGAGAATGAATCTATTCCACTTGGAATATGCTCAATACTAACATTAAAGTCTTCAAAGATTTTCAACGTTCTCGCGATTAAGCCCACTTCATTAGCCATATGATGCTTTTTAATTGTTATAATTGAAAAATCTTTTTTCCCTGCAATTCCCGTAACAATCTGTTTATCTCCGATTTGTTTATTGTCACTAATAATTGTTCCTTCAACATGAGGGGCATTTGTATTTTTTTAATTTGGATAGGAATATCTTTATCACGAACCGGGAAGATTGCTTCTTCATGTAGCACACTTGCTCCCATATATGATAATTCGCGAAGTTCTGAATAACTAATCACCTTGATTTCATGTGGATTAGAAATAATACGAGGATCTGCCATCAAAATACCAGAAACATCTGTCCAATTTTCGTAAACTTTTGCATTGGCAATATTTGCTATAATAGCTCCACTAACATCTCCCCCACCACGTGTCATTATCTTCACTTCTCCATTTGGAAGACTACCATAAAACCCTGGAATAAGAACTCTGTCGTACTCCCTAACAATTTTATCAAACGCCTTTTGTGTTTTTGGAAAATCAATCTCACCTTGATAATTGTAGAAAATTAAATCTTTTGCATCAACAAAATGATAATCCAAGTATTCAGCCATTAAAAGCCCTGTCAAATACTCACCACGACTAACCAAATACTCTTCATCAATACCTTTACCAATTTCTGATTTTAACTTCGCTAGTTCGCCTTCTATATCAAAATTAAGTCCTAGCTCTTCTTTAATACCTATAAACTTATCTTCAATCATCTTAAAAAAATATTGTCGAAGTTAATATTATATTTTTGTATGTGCATAGCAAAGATATAATAAATCTGTAACTTTATTATCTTCTTTATTTGCCTTTTCCTACCGCACTTACTACTACAAAACGGCGTGCATCATCTAATCCTACTATATTTTTTTAACCTTTTTAAACTGTTCAGCGCTAGCTACCGAACTACCACCAAATTTCGCTACTTTTACCATCTTATCTCCTCTTCAAAGTTACAATTTCTTGCATATCCCTCATAAACTATCTTTTATTAAAATAATTATTAGTGGAATTTTTGCTACTAAATATTTTTCATCCTTTAGTTTCTACTTCTGCTACTAAAGATTTAAGTTGTTTTAATGTAATTTCTTTAGTTTCTATATAGAAGCTTCCTTCATATTGTTCTTCTTTTTCTATTAATTCACTATTAAGCTTTTCTTCCGTTCTAATCAAATATTTTTTTCTTAGTAAGTTCATCTGAATAACTCAATTCATTTTTTTATAACCATATCTTTTCTTGGCACATCTAAATAAATATCTACTATATCTTGTACAATCGCATTACCAGTTGGAAGTTTGCCGGCACCTTGTCCAAAAGAACTTCAATTCACCAATAAATGAACCATCTAACGTTATAATATTATTATTAAGTGGCACAGCTGCTTCTTGAGAATCTTTACCGAAAATAGATAGCATAACAGAAGTTTCATATTTATTATCTTCTACATTAGTCTCACCGATATACTTAACCGCATAATCATATTTTTTTCAAGTAATCTATGTCATTTTTCACAATATTTCTCATAGAATATGTTGGAAAATTATTATCTATATGGATATCAAAAGCCAAAGCGTTGCTTAAAATTATTTTGTTAACAACATCCCCACCATCAATATCAGCACTTGGATCAGCTTCTGCGTAACCTAACTCTTGCGCAGTTTTTTTAGTGTAGAAGCAAATTCTGCATTATTTCTATACATATTATCTAAAATGTAATTGCTAGTTCCGTTAAAAATTCCATAAACACGTTTGATTACATCAACACGACGTGTTCTTTCTAGATTAACTAACCATGGAATACCACCACCAACACTTGCTTCAAAAATAAATTTTACATTATTTTCTTCTGCTAATGTTAAAAACTCGTCCAAATACTTCGCAGCTACCGCTTTATTTGCAGTAACGACATGCTTTTTATTTTCTAATGCTTTTTTAATAAACTCATAAGCTGGATTAATTCCACCTAAGCACTCAACAACAACAGAAATTTCATTATCTTCTATAATCTCATTGTAATCGTCTGTTGCTAAATGCATCTTATCACGACTTCTCGCAAAGACACTTTTTACTTTAATATTTTTTAATTCCGCTGTTTTACCGTTAGTAATAATATCGTAAACACCACTACCAACTGTTCCATATCCTAATATCGCTATTTTCATAATATTCTTCCTCTCTTCCCAAAAAATTTTTCTAACTAAATTTTTAAGCGGTATTAATTAAAAACTCTACTCAGTTTTTAAAGAAAAATTATTTACCTAAAATTATATGGTTTTTATACAATAAAAACTATATAATTTCTAACTTTCTGCTGTTTTTATTATAAAATTTAGTGTAAAATTAATGTTATATAATTTTTTTATGTTCTTTTTACAAAAAAACACTTGTATTTTTACAAAGAACATTGTATCATATATACAACGATAAAAGCAAGGAGATTTTATATGTTTTACGAAAGTACGAGAAATAGAAATAGAAAAAAATAAATCCTAGTGAAGCCATTCTTCAAGGACTTAGCGAAGAAGGTGGTTTATTTGTTTTAAGAAATCTAGGAGAAAATTAGATTTAAACAACTTTAATAGACAAAAAAATTATTATCAAGTAGCAGAGCTGTAGTAAAACTTTTTGTTGATTTTACAGATGAAGAAATTAAAAATTGTGTAGAAAAATGCCTATCGTGGAAAAATTTTCTCATGAAAAAAATTACACCATTAGTAGAACTAAGTGATGGATATGTCCTTGAGTTATTCAAAGGCCCAACAAGTGCTTTCAAAGATGTTGGATTATCACTTTTACCACAACTTACTAAAATAGCCTTAACAAAAGTTAACGATAAAAATGACATACTTATCTTAACGGCAACAAGTGGCGATACTGGTAAGGCTGCATTAGAAGGTTTCAAAGATGTAGATAGAACAAAAATCATGGTATTCTACCCTAACGACGGAGTAAGTGTAGTTCAAAAGACCCAAATGCAAACACAAGAAGGAAAAAATACAAAAGTTTGTGCCATTCATGGAAACTTCGATGATGCTCAAAGTGGTATTAAAGAATTGTTGTAGATAATGAGTTCAAAAAAACAACTACTAGAAAAAAATATAAAAACTATCTAGTGCAAACTCAATCAATATCGGTCGACTTATTCCTCAAGTAGTTTACTATGTAGTGGCTTATCTTGATCTAGTTAATAATAAGAAAATAAACCTAGGAGATAAAGTGAATTTCGTAGTACCTACCGGAAACTTTGGTAATATTTTAGCTGGTTACTACGCAGAGCAAATAGGCTTACCTATTAATAAACTAATTTGTGCAAGTAACAATAACAACGTACTATACGACTTTTTAACTACAGGCGTATATGATAAAAATCGTGATTTCCTTAAAACAGTTTCACCAAGTATGGACATTCTTATTTCAAGTAACTTGGAAAGACTACTTTACTATGTAAGTGGACGTGATAATGAATATATAGCACGTCTTATGAAAGACTTAAAAGAAACTGGACGTTTCGAAGTTACACCAGAAATTCTTTCTATTATAAAAAGAAAAATTCCAAGCAGGATATACTACTGACGAAGATACAAAAAGAAATTATTAAGAAAAATATACAATAAAGATAATTATCTACTTGATACACATACCGCTGTTGCTTATAAAGTATTATTAGACAATTTGGATAAAAAAATCATGCTAATATCGTCTTATCAACAGCATCTCCATACAAATTCACAGAAAGTGTATATTCTTCATTAAACACTCCTTCTAACGAAGATGAATTTACTTTAATGGGAAAAATTACACGAACAAACTAAAAGTAGATATTCCTGAAAATCTACAAGGTTTAGATAAAAAAGAAATTAGACATAAAGATGTAATTAATAAAGAAGATATGAAAAAATACATATTAGAGAAATTAGGTGAACTATAATGGCAAAAGTAAGAGTACCTGCTACATCGGCAAATGTTGGTTGTGGCTTTGATAGCTTGGGTATTGCATTAAATCTTTACACAACCTTTGACTTCAAATTGCTAGAAGATGGTGTCGAATTCGTTGGGTTTGAAGAACGCTTCGCCAACGAAAACAATTTAGTTTATAAGTCCCTTCTTTTCACATTAGATAGACTTGGAAAAAATATTTCTGGCGTGAAAATTTCTATTCAAAATGATGTCCCTATTTCGCGTGGTTTAGGTAGTAGTTCAACTTGTGTTGTTGGTGGTATTTATGGAGCATACTTACTTACAAATACACCAATAGATAGACAAGAAATCTTTACTATCGCTAATGATATAGAAGGCCATCCTGATAACGTATCACCTGCAATTTTCGGTAACTTAAGCGCTTCTTGCACAACCGATAATAAAGAAGCGGTAACCGTTACTTACAATGTTGATGAACGCTTTAATTTTTTAGTACTTATTCCAAACTTCGAAACTTCAACAGAAGAAGCTCGCAAAGTTATGCCGAAAGAAATATTGCTAAAAGATGCTTTATACTCACTATCACGCTTAGGCGCAGTAGTTAAAGCATTTGAAACTTATGATCTTAGTTTGCTAAAAAAGGTTATGGGCGATAAAATTCATGAACCTTACCGCAAAGAAATTATTCATGAATACGACGAAGTACGCAATATCTGCCAAGAAATAGATAGCTCAGCATTCTTTATCTCAGGCAGTGGCTCAACACTTATGAATATTATTGCTGATAAAAATAATATAGAAAAAATTAAAACGAAACTTGCCAAACTTAAGTATAAATGGCAACCTATACTACTAAAAGTAGATACGAAAGGAACTCTAGTATTAGATTAATATATTTAAAAAGAGTTTTTCAAAAATATTCGATATAAAGGAGAAATTACAATGAAAAAATCAAAAGTAGCTGTATTAGGTGCAACAGGAATGGTAGGTCAACGCCTATTACTATTATTAGAAAATCATCCATACTTTGATGTTGTAAAATTAGCAGCATCACCTCGTTCTGCAGGAAAAAAATACGCAGAACTAATGGATGGGCGCTGGAAACTAGACCAAGCTATTCCAGAATATGCAAAAGAATTACTAGTAGAAGACTTATATAAAATTGATGAAGTTGCTGATGGTATCGACATGGTATTTTGTGCAATCAACTTAGACAAAGAAGCATTAATCAAACTAGAAGAAGATTACGCTAAACGTGAAGTAGTTATTGTATCTAACAACTCAGCAAATAGAAATAAAGATGATGTGCCGATGATTATTCCAGAAATTAACTCAGCACATCTTGATGTTTTACCAGCTCAAAGAAAACGTCTTGGAACTGAAAAAGGATTTATAGTAACAAAACCTAACTGTTCAATCCAAAGTTACGTTCCAATCTTTAATGCACTTAAAGAATACGGAGTTAAAGAAGCTTCAATCTGTACTTATCAAGCAATTTCAGGAAGCGGAAAAACTTTTAATGAATGGCCAGAAATGGTAGAAAACATCATTCCTTATATCGGAGGAGAAGAAGAAAAAAGTGAAAAAGAACCACTTAAAATTTTTGGTAAAGTAGTTGATGGAAAAATCGTTCCTGATGATTCTATGAAACTATCAGCTCAATGTATTCGTGTTCCAGTTCTTGATGGGCACCTTGCTTGTGTATCATTCAACTTAGAAAATGATCCAGGGTTAGAGACTTTAATTGAAAAAATTAAAAAATATGTTCCTGAAATTTCTAAACATGAACTACCATTAGCACCTACTCCATTTATTAAATACTATAAAAGAAAAACGATCGTCCTCAACCTGTTTTTAGACCGTAATAACGAAAAAGGAATGCAAATCACAGTAGGTCGCCTACGCGAAGATAATCTGTTCGACTACAAATTTGTAGGCCTATCTCACAATACACTTCGTGGCGCTGCAGGTGGTGCTGTTCTAACAGCAGAGCTAATTAAAAAAATTAGGGATACTTAGATTAATAATAATCTTTACTAAGATTTTATAAGTATGATCGACTAAAATCACAGAGATTTTTGTCTCTGTGGTTTTATTGTTAAATAATAACCAACTTATTACTATGTGTGTATTTAAAAATAGTTTGAATACTTCACAAAAATCTACAATCAAATTCTATAAATTAAAAAAATCACTCTCGAAAAATATCAAGAGTGATTTCCCATTATTTTACTAAATTGTTAATTTTAGTCTTCTTTTTACGTTTTTCTTATTACTGCTGCAATACCCACAAGCAACATCCCAAATCCTGTTGTTACATTAGTTGTTTTGCTACCTGTATTAGCTAAACGTTTAACTTGAATTTTAGGCTCTGCTAATTTTACCTTTCTGAAGATATGGTGAATATTTCCATTTGCATCTACCACTGTTCGTACAAATTCATATCCTGGAATTGTTCCTGAATCTTTAGCTCCATTTTCAGAGGGTTTTTAATGGGTTCCCATTTTCATCTCTCCATACTGTAGTTCTTTTAATAACTTTTTCGTAGACATGCTCTGTGTCTCCATTTGGCAGTTTTTTAGTTTCTACAAATCTGTACTCTGGTACTTCTTTCTTGTCTACTGTTCCTTCTTCTGGATCAAATCCTGGAATTATATTTCCTTCTTTATCTTTGAAGTAAGTCTTAACTTTTTCGTAGACATGCTCTGTGTCTCCATTTGGCAGTTTTTAGTTTCTACAAATCTGTACTCTGGTACTTCTTTCTTGTCTACTGTTCCTTCTTCTGGATCGAAATCCTGGAATTATATTTCCTTCTTTATCTTTGAAGTAAGTCTTAACTTTTTCGTAGACATGCTCTGTGTCTCCATTTGGTAGTTTTTTTAGTTTCTACAAATCTGTACTCTGGTACTTCTTTCTTGTCTACTGTTCCTTCTTCTGGATTAAATCCTGGAATTATATTTCCTTCTTTATCTTTGAAGTAAGTCTTAACTTTTTCGTAGACATGCTCTGTGTCTCCATTTGGCAGTTTTTTTAGTTTCTACAAATCTGTACTCTGGTACTTCTTTCTTGTCTACTGTTCCTTCTTCTGGATCGAATCCTGGAATTATATTTCCTTCTTTTATCTTTGAAGTAAGTCTTAACTTTTTCGTAGACATGCTCTGTGTCTCCATTTGGCAGTTTTTTAGTTTCTACAAATCTGTACTCTGGTACTTCTTTCTTGTCTACTGTTCCTTCTTCTGGATCAAATCCTGGAATTATATTTCCTTCTTTGTCTTTGAAGTAAGTCTTAACTTTTTCGTAGAAGTGTTTTGTATTACCTTTTTCATCCGTTTCAGTCTTAATAACTCTATATCCTTCTATTTTTTCCTCTGGATACTTACCATCTTTTGTAGGGATTAACTCTGTTTCTTTTCCATTATTTTCTACAGTAACGTATTTAGTTTCTGGACGAACAGTCGGTGTATACGTTGCTTTAATAGTTCTTCCATTTTTATCCTTACGAACTACCTCTACTGCAGTTGCTGTTCCCACATAATCTTTTTCTGGTGTAAATGTTACTACACCTTCATCATTAATAGTATATGTTCCTTGACCTGAAATTACTTTTTCTTTAGTTTTATCTTCGAATGTAGGAGGTACTGTTGTATCGATATCCCCTTTAAATAATGGAGTATTAGACTGAGGTTGATTTTTAGCACCTTCTGATATTACATTTTCTGTAGTAGTTTTTCCTAGTACTGTCGGTGTATACGTAGCTGTTACTAATGTTCCATTTTTATCTACACGTTTAACAGTTACTCCTGTTGCTACTCCTACAAAATCATTTTCTGGTGTAAATGTTACTTTACCAGTCGCATCGATAGTGTATATACCTTCTTTTGGTATTACAACTTTTCCTTCTTCATCTGCACCTTCAAGTCTTGGAGCAACATTTTCATCAATTGGAACTTCTACTTTTTCATTATTAATAGTTGTACTTCCCGCTTTAAATACAGGTGTTCCAAATTGTTTTTCTCCTTTATCCCCAATTGATGTTACATCCTTAGATGTTGGTGTTACACCTTTTACAGTTGGTGTATATTTAGCATTAACTGATGTACCATTTTGATCTTCACGCTGAACTTCAACACCGTTCGCTACTCCTGTAAATTGCGGCTCTGGCGTAAATGTTACTTTACCATTTTCATCAATTGTATAAGTTCCCTCATTTGGCACTTTTATAGCTTTTTCATCCATCGGTAGCCCTGTCTCAGGATTCACTAATTTTGGTGCTTTAGTACTAAGTGGTACCTCTACCTCTTTACCATTAAGCATAGCTTTTCCTGCCGTAAATATTGGAGTCCCTTCTTGAGGTAATCCTTGAACCCCTATTGATCTTACTGGAGTTGATATTGGTCTAACAGGTACTATTGTAGGTGTATATGTTGTTGTCACTTTTGAACCATTTGTATCTTTCACCTGAATAGTTACTTCTCTAACTTCTCCCGTATATGTTTTATCTGACGGAGTAAATACTACTACAGGTTTATTATCTACTACACTTATCCTGTAAGTCCCTATTTCTTTTAATCCATCTGAAGATTTTGCTGGAACAGAATCTCTCTCCTGTCCATTTTCATCTAGCAACTTAAAGGTACTACTATCTAATGGAACTTCTTTATCTACACCATCAATAGTCGTTTTACCGGGTTTAAACAATACTTCTTTCGTTTGTTCCTTCCCTTGTATATCTTTTGAGACAGCGGGTTTTGCCGTTGGAGAAACACCTAAAATATGTGGAGTATATGTTGTTCTTACTTTTGTTCCATTTTCATCTTCAGCTTGTACATTAGCTGGTAATACGACTCCTGTATATGTTTTATCTGTTGGTGTAAAGATTACTTTATTAGTTCCAGGAGTAATACTATAAGTTCCTACTTGTTTTACACCATCATTTGCATACGCTGGAACTTCCGTTACTTCCGTTCCATCGCTACCTATTAACTTACTTGAACCAACTTTAATCGGTACAGATTTCTCTACATCTCCAATTACTGCTTTTCCTACGGTAAATGTCACTGTTCCTTCTTGAATTTCTCCTTGAATTCCAGTTGAAGTAGCCGGCGATGCTTGTGGTTTTACTCCTACAATGGATGGTGTATATTTTGTTTCTGTTTTTGTTCCATTTATATCTTTTGCCTGAACACGAACTGGGGTAACTACCCCTACATATAATTTATCTTTAGGAATAAATGTTACAATACCAGTACTAGAGTCTACTGTGTATTTCCCTACTTCCTTGTTCCCTTCTCCTAATGCAGGAGTCTCTGTTACTTCATCACCATCCAAGTTTAGTAATTTAACTGAATTTTCTTTAATTGGAACTTCTTCATGACCTTTCTTAAATATTGGTTTCCCCGTTTGAACTTCACCTTGAATTCCAGTTGAAGTAGCTGCTTCAGCAGTTGGACTAACAGCAATTACTGTTGGTATATATTTTGCTCTCGCTGTTGATAAAGAAGGAACTCCATCTTTATCAAATCCCACAGGTCCTGTCAATTCTACAGTAACTCCTCCTGCAGTACCTTTAAATGATAATAGTGGTTGAAATTTCACTTCTCCAGTCTCAGGTACAATTGTATATGTTCCCTCATTCTCTACAGTGATAGAAGTTTCATTAATTATACTTCCTGATTTTGGATCTACTAACTTAGCTATATACTGAGTACTTGGACTAACTATTCTCTCTGCAGCTCTTCCTGCATTTACCTTGAATAACGGTATTCCTTTTTGTTCTTTACCTTGAAGTCCTGTTGTCTCTTTCGAATGCCCTGTCATTTCTTTTGGTTCTACAATCGGCACATATACTGCATCCATAGATTTATTATTTCCTGCAGAATGCCCCCCATTATTAGTGTTTATTAATACATCCCCATCTGTTACTGCTTCCCAACCAGTACTTTGTCCATTTGCATCTACAGCACGTAATACAACTCCACTTGCTTTCCCTACAAATGCTGGATCCGGCGTAAATGTAACACCTGTATCCGAAACTTCATATATACCTTGACCTGGAACATTTAGGTTAGTAACAAGTTGTCCTGTTTCATTAACAATTCTTACCCCACCTTGTGCTGTTTTAGTTGTTTCAGCCGTAATAGAATTTCGTTCCTGTGTATAGTCTATTTTTCCATATGAATTAAATGTAACACTACCATTTTTAGATCCCAGTTCCCCTGGTTCATCACCTTTATTATGACTTATGAATTCAAAATTGATACTTTGTTTTTCACCTTGTTTCCCTGTGGTTTCCTCATAGTCTCCTCGTGGTGGATTAGAAACCTGAACTTGATTATCTTCTACTTCTCCTGTGTAAGCAATTCCTGTAGGTTTTTCAATTTGGTTTCTATCGTTAGCAATACGTACTCTAAATTTCACAATATCATTATTTTCATCAATTACATGGGTATTATGAAAAGTAAGCTCTACTATTTGATTATTCTCTGTCACTTCTTTTATATCTGATTCTTCTCCTGGATCAAACTTACCATTATTATTAAAATCAATAAATCCACGAACATAAGCTTTTTCTAATGGTCCTTTATAATCCTGGTTACCATTTACTGAGGCCAACACTCTGATTTTATGGGTATTATTTGGGCCTAAAATTGGCTTAACTTCCGATAAGCCTGTAACTTTATTTTTTATTATATGTTCTGGAGCCACTAGCTGATCTACACCTTCATCAGCTATATCATTCTCATCATCTGAATTTTTTTCCAAATACACTTGTTCCTGGAACAGGATCAACATCTGCTTTAACTTTTCCTAAATATGGCTGTTGAATTTCCTTCTCTTCTCTTGTTTTGTAATCTATAGTTCTTGTTTTTAAATAATGTTCTGCTATACCATATGATTCTGGTAAATCTCCAAAATCAGAAATCTTAATACCAAGCATAGATGATTGTTGTCCAGTTGTAAAAATATAAAAGCCTACTTCTGTTACATTATATGAGGTAACTATTGGTGTAGCTCTTTTACCATTGTTACTATATCCTCCAAACACTTGTGAGCCCAATCCTGCAGTAGCTGAATCTGGTGTAGCAAACATTCTTGCTGCCAAAGCATCTACAAAGGATTTATCCCCAAGTCTCTTCATACTAACAGGCGAATATAGTCCCGTAAGATTATCCAGAGGTGTATAAGCTTGAGCTTGTCCATGACCTATCATAGCAACCAGATCCCATGGAGTACCATTGGTTGTATAAATTTCTGTTTCTTTATCAGCTACTTCTTCTCCTGATGTCATAACTATACTAGGCTTCACAGATTTCCCATTGTATACAGCCTCAATTGAAAATTTAACACCTAGAACTGCTCCATCTTGGCCTACACCATTGTCGCCTACTCCTCCTATTGTTGTTTTAGCTACTCCTGTGTCTAAACCAGATCTTTTAGTTTCTGCCCAATACCCTTGAGGAACTCCTGATATACCAGTTACTGGGGGTTTCCCTGTATGCATATCCACCCTATTCTCTCCGTTAGGCTTATAGCTACCTTCATGAGCAGTACCAGCAACACGTCTTTTATACACATCAGTAGAATCAAATGGTTTTAATTCCTTCACAGTAAATTTAACTGTATATCCTGGAATTAATTCTTTTTCATACACTGATCCAACTTGAAGCTGACCATTCGCCTTTAGTTTTAGTCCATGCTTTTTATCTCCAAAATCTAACCATTGAATTTGGCTATTAAGTTTTTTTAATTTCTTCACTATTTCTTTCTTTAGTTTTAATTGGAATATCTGCTAAAGAAGTATATCCATGATCTTTTAACCATTTTTCCCCACGCTCAGTAGATGCATCAATTAGTGCTTCTTCTGTATTTTCTGCTAAATTAACTTCAAATCTTCCATTACGTTTTGCTCCTGCATTTTCCAATTCTGTGTATACAGCTTTAATAGCATTCTTTAATTCCTCTAAACTTTTAGCAATTTGTTCTTTTGTTGCTTTGGTATTACCTAACAATTCTTTAGCAAATCCTAGAGCCTCTTCGCTTTTTTCTATAGTTTTCTGAATTGCTGGTTTTATTTCTGTTTTAAGACGGTTTTTATTCAACTCTGCTTTAGCAAATGCATTTGTTACTTCTGCTTCAGAAGCTACTTGCGTTAATTCTGCTTTAGCTACGTCTACTGCTTTTCCTTCATTTGTAACCTCTTCTTTTTCTTTTTGCCCTTCAACCTTTTTCTCTTCTATTTTTTTATCGAATGCTCTAGTTTTAGCTTCAGTTACTACTGTACTAAGTGCTTGTACTATTTGAACCTGTTCATCTACTTCAGTTTGTCTAGCTGCCTCATTCGCTAATACACTTTTTGCTGTGGCTAATACTTCATGCGCAGTAGCTATTGCTATTCCTTCTGAATCTTGAACTAATTTTAATTTTTCTTCTAAAGTAGTAATGCTAGCTTTTAAAATATCTTTATCAACTTTTATCCCTACTTTTGATACATCACTCTCTTTAGTGTTTTTCTCTACTAGCTTAGAAAACTCTTTTTGTGGCCTCTGGTATTTTTCCAGTAGTTATTGTATTATCTATTACTTTGTTATTTGATACTCTTTCACTAGCTTGTGCTACCGATCCTACTCCAAAAAAAATACTTGCACCTATCACTATCGATACTGCTCCTACTTTAAACTTCTTAATAGAATACGTTTCTTTTTATACCTCTTTTTATTTCACTTAAATAATTATTATTTTTACCTATCATATATTTCCCCTTTGTATTTAATATACCCAACAATAAAATATAGGAGATTATACCTCTATATTTTTATATTAAATACTTCTTTCTTATAATATTTCTTTTAATTTTTTTAAAATAAACCATTTTTTTATTTTTTATACATATCCTAAATATAATTTTATTATTAAAAATAGATTTAATACTTTTTGTTATGAAGAATTTTATATTTTTTTCTATTAAGGATTAATTATTATTTTTACTAAATTAAAAAAACTATTTGTCTAGGAGTAAATTTGTTTATCTAGGGGAATATACCTAAAATCACTAAATATATCTTAGTGCTCGCTCATACATATTTTTTTAGTAACACTAATTATTCTGCAAATACACTTAATTACTCTCTGCTAAATAATAAATAAAACAATTACATTTTGGATATTGTATACATATTTTTTTATCTATATAACTTTATAACTATAACAAATCTGAATCTCTGTAGGCTATAACTCCTCTCCTTGGACCTCAATTGGATATTAAGCTATAAATTTTTATAATTTTTAAAAATATAATTAAATTTATTGTGCATAAAAAACCTAAGGACACCTCCTTAGGTTTTGGTAATATTTAAATTATTTAACGTCTAGAACTTGTCTACCTTTATACATACCAGTTTTTCTATCAACGCGGTGACCCATTACGTAGTTACCAGTTGCTGCATCGATAGTGATTGATGGTGCAGATAGTTTTTTGTGAGTTCTTCTTTTTCTTTTAGCTGTTTTTGATGTTCTTCTAAAAGGAACTGCCATAGTTAATTTCCTCCAATTATTTTAAATAATTCTTACTATTCTTTGAATAAACCATTAAGAGCTGCGAATGGTGACTCTTTTGTTTCTTCTTTAACACTAGTTAAAGACTCTTCAGAAAGGAGTTCCCAATCTTTTCCAGAAACAAGTTCTGCCTCTTCATCATCTAATGACGATGTAATTGGTATATTCAAAATTATAAGCTCATTTACTAAAGGTGCTAAGTCAATATACATGTCCATAAGACTAACATCAAATGCATCTTCATCTGCAAAAAACAGATTTATCAATGTATTCTTCTTTTTCTTCGATTTCAAATGGGATAACTACATCTTTTAAGTGTTTTCCCAGAAATCATCTCAAAAAAATACCATTAATCTTTAAGCTGACATATATTTTATCTTGGCCACCTCGAGTTAATATTCCACTCACAACAACATCTTTAATATCTTTTTAAAGAGTTATCATAGTGTTCTACTTTAACATTTATTTTTTTCTTCAAAAAAATAAAAAGTATCACTATTATTTTTTTGAATAACGAAGATCTTAACCATTTCATTAAATATCACCTCATAAACACATTATTTATTATATATCTTTTTATCTTAAGATGTCAACAAAAAAATGTTGACATTATTTGTTATTTTTTTAATACACTATAAATTTTTAAAAATATTAGCAAGCGCCATAATAAATCCTACAAAAAAATAGTCAATTTAGCTGTAAGAACCATAAATGGTGCCATCGTTTTTTTATCAGTATTTTTTTCTAAAAACCTTTTTATTATTTTTAAGCGCTAATGGAATAGTAAGCAACACTAATAAATTAAATAAACTACCTAACTTAGTAAAAGGCAAAAATAATATTTAATATATACATAATGCTTATACCTATAGCTAATGATTTAATAGCGTACTCCCTACCTACTAATATTGCATATGTTCTTCTTCCAGAAACTTTGTCATTTTCCAAATCTCTAATATTGTTTTGCTAGAAGTATCGCTCCTATCATTAGAAATAGTGGCAGTGAGACAATTATTATATCGAGATTAATATATTCCGTCTGGAAATAAAAACGATAAAAGCAATTATAACCGTACCCATAAAAAATCCTGAAACAATCTCACCAAATGGCGAATAAGCTATCGGATAACTACCACCAGTATAAAAGTAGCCAGCCAGCATACAAATAAGCCCAATTATTAAAATATAATAACTAGTTAGCATAGTTAAAACAATTCCTAAAACAAAAGCCAAGAAATACAACAATATAGCCCCTTGCATAACTTCTCTACTACTTAAATGTCCTTTAACTATCGAGCCAGAAATCCCTTCAGAATCTATTTTGTCCAGACCTTTTTTATAATCATAATACTCATTAAATAAATTTGTTGCAGCTTGTATTAACAAACATGCTACTAAAAAAATAAAATAAATTTCAAATACGAAAAATTGCACATTATAACCTAAAGCAAATGTCGTTCCAACTAGAACCGGTGCTACTGATGCTGGATAACTATGTGGTCTTGTGCACAAGAAAAATTCTTTTAGTTTACTTTTATCCACTACTACCTCCTAAAAAAATTTTCTCTGTCTCAAATATTATATCATAAGTTATATCGTTTTATATAGTTTGCGTTTGATACATCACTTATTTTTTTATTTCTTATTATATTTCAGTAGAACGCTTACAGAGCTTATGGTATAATAAAATAAACAGTAATTTATAAACGGAGGAGCGAATTATGAAAATTGCATGGATTGGTATTGGTGTTATGGGAGAAAGCATGGCAGGACATTTGTTAGATGCTGGTCATGAACTGTTTGTTTACAACAGAACTGTGTCTAAAACTGACGGTTTAGTTAAACGTGGTGCTACCTTACTAAAAGAAGTAAAAGATGCTCCACTTAATGCTGATGTTATCTTCTCTATGGTCGGATATCCTAAAGATGTTGAAGAAGTATATCTTGGAGAAAATGGCCTAATAAAAACTGCAAAAGAAGGACAAGTTTTTGTGGATATGACTACATCTTCTCCTACATTAGCAAAAAAAATAAGTGAAGAATTCGCAAAAGTTGGTGCCACTGCATTAGACTTACCTGTTACCGGTGGTGATATTGGCGCAAAAAATGGAACGCTGTCTATTATGGCAGGTGGTGACAAAAAAGTTTTCGAAGAAACTGTTCTACCTCTAGTGAAAAACTTCGGGAAAAACATCACATATTTTGGTGAAGCTGGCAAAGGGCAATATACAAAACTTGCAAATCAAATCGCTATTGCTACTACAATGATTTCAGTAGCTGAAAGCTTCAAATTTGCAAAAGAAGTAGGACTTAATTTAGATGATTTCTTCAACATTGTTTCTACTGGTTCAGGTGGAAGTTTTTCTATGACTTCTTATGGCCCACGTATTCTAAAAGGTGATTTCAAACCAGGATTCTTTATTCATCACTTTATAAAAGATATGCGCCTTGCTCTAGAAGAATGTGAAAAAATGAATATCAAATTACCAGGTTTAGAAACTGCTTATGAAGTTTATAATGAACTTGAAGAAGAAGTTCGTAACACTAACGGTACTCAAGCTATTTCTAAATGGTATAAACTTTAAGATTTTTTGCGGAAAATCTGTTATTAAAAACTCTATAAAATTAAAAGCTTTCAAAGGAAGATATACTTCTCTTTAAAAAGCTTTTTTTAATTTTATAGTTTTTATTTTTGCCCGATAACAAGAATTTTAGAATCTTTACTATGGCCTACTTCAGTAGTTTTTTTGCGATAGGAATATTTTCAGGAACAAAATCTTTTAATAGCTCATAAATATCTTCGTTCTGCAAATTCTGTTCTATTTTTGGTAAATGTTCCTAATAACAATCCTGATATTTTGTTAAAAAAACTCCTATTTGCTTTAACTGTGTTAAAAGAGTAATTAGCCCCTCAATCGTAGTGCTCATTCCTTCTAAAAATAAAACTTTATTATCCAGATTTGGAAAATATTCTGTTCCAGCAAGTTTTTAAAAAACATCTAATATTTCCACCAACTACAATTCCCTCAATACTTTCTCCTTGAAGAAAGTGCCAAGAAATATCTACCAAATTACTTTTATTATGCAATAATGTTCCTTTAAAAATCAGCACGTCTTTTCTACATTATCAAGTATATTCATAATTTGATACAAATATGTTGCCTGCTGAGTTTTTAGTTATAACGTTAAGAACAGTCGTTAAATCACTATATCCGAAAAAAATGGCTTATTCTTCTTACGAATAATATCATAATCCAAATAATCAAGTACCTCATTAGCCAAATCTCCACCAGAAATATCGAAAATAGCTTTTTATACTATCATCTTCATAAAATTTCATAAGTTCATTTTGCTCGATATTTAGCTGAAGAGCTTCTTCCAAATTTGTCCTCATAGATATAATTACTAAAAACAGGAACTAAGCTCATTTCTTTTAATACTACTTCTAGTTTTTTTCTAATCGTGCTCTGTCTTCTATTTTTACCATTAGAACACACTGCTAAGGCAATTCTATCATTTTTACTAATCATTTTTATACTTCCTAGTTTGCAGTATTACTATTGATAAGAGAATAATTATTCTTCTTTATCAAAAGTCGGCACATAGAAATGACGACCTTCTAAACCAAATAATTTATCACTAAATGTTCCTGGTTCAACATTAGTAAGATTTTTTTCAAACATCATCATACGAGCGTCTATATTATCGATAAAATTGATAATCTCCGCTTCTTTTATCATCGGTAACTTTGGAGAACCAAATTCATACTTACCATGGTGTGCCAAAATAATATGACGTAGTAAAATAATTTCTTCTCCATCTATGCCAAGCTTATCAGCAGTTTTTGCTACTTCGTCACTCATAATAACTATATGACCTAGCAATTCTCCTTCTAATGTATATGACGTCCCGATAGGCCCGCTTAATTCAATAGTTTTACCTAAATCATGAAGAATTATCCCACTGTATAATAAATCTTTATTTAATGATGGATAAATCTCTAACAACGCCTTAGCTACTTTCAACATCGTTGTAGTGTGATAAATAAGACCTGAATAAAAAAATCATGATGCATAGATTTCGCCGCTGGATAACTAACAAACTGTTTTTTTATATTTATTTAAAAAGTTCTATCGTAACAGCTTTTTAACTTTTTGATTACCTATTTCCTTTAAAAACTGATTAAGTTCACTTATCATAACTTCTTTAGGAATAGGTGCAGTTTGAATATAATCTTGGATATCTATTTCATCATTTTCTGTAGCCATACGATAATTTTTTATCTTAAGTTGTAACTTTCCACGATAATCTAACACCGTTCCATCTATAAAAACCATATTCCCTGGTTTTAAATTTTTCAGTGTCTTCGTCCTTTACTTCCCAAATTTTCCCATCAATACTTCCTGTCTTATCTTTTTAAATATAATGTTAAATAAGGTTTCCCGCTAGTCGCAATACCTCTTACCACATTATCTAATAAGAAGAACATACTAACTTCTTGATCTGTTTTAAATTCACTAATAAACATTTTATTCTCCTTTTTCAATAAATTTAATCCACTATGCTTTTCATATACTATTTTTACTAGGGATTTTTCAAAAAAATTCAAATGAATTTAGGGCTCTATAGTCAAATCCGGGGCATGGAAAAAACCATGCTCCGGATTTTAATCTATATACAAAAAGACAAATATCCAATAAAATATAAAGTGAGCCTAAATACTTAAGAAAGGACATTTGTCATGAATAATTGTATCACAGAATTACTACAAATAAAAAGATAAAAAAATATAATATTAGATCCTACCTTCAAAAAAGAAAAAAATAAAAGGACAAACACACTTATATTTAAAGGTGTTCTATCGTATAAACCAACAAAATGCGAATGTTGTAATAGTAATAAAGTAGTAAAAAAATGGATTTAATGAACCTACTACAATAAATCTACTGAAACTATCAGGTATACCCTCGCGATTAACTCTAAAAAAACAACGGTTTAAATGTAAACAATGCAATAAAAAGTTTGTAGCTAGAACATCTCTTGTACTCAAATATTGTCACATCTCTCAAAATGTAAAACTATCAATCTTAAAAGCTCTAACAGCTACATTATCATTTAAACAAATATCTAAAGAACATAACGTATCAGAAAATACAACAATAAGAGTACTTAAATCTTGCAGAAAACAAGTAGAAGTAAATTGTTATAAAAGCCTTCCGCAACACTTATGCTTTGATGAAATAAAATCAACAAAAGATAGTAAACATTCAATGAGCTTTGTATTTCTGGATGCTAAAACACATGATTTTTATAGATATAGTAGAAGGTAGAACAAAAATATATCCTAAATAGTTACTTCTTTAGATTTAAAAAGAAAAACGAAAAAAACAAAGTTAAAACAATCTGTATAGATATATACCCACCATATATGGATATAATAAAAAAACACTTCCCAAATGCCAGAATAATAATTGATAGATTCCATATAATTCAAAAATATAAATAGAGAGTTAAATAAAGAAAGCGTAAGACTGATGAATATCTACAGAGGCAAAAAAAGGAAAAAGAAGGTAGAAATTATACAATACTAAAGAACTTTTGGAGATTAGTATTAGCTGATGAGGATAAGATAGATTGTGAAAAAGTATTTTTTTACAATAGGAGTTTTTAGTAAATTAGTAACTAGACGAGATGTATTAAATTATATATTGTCATTAGATAAGTCGTTTAGAGCTAGTTATGAGATAACACAAGAAGTAAGAAAAGCGGTAAAGGACAGAGATGAAGTAAGTTTAAAAGAACTAATGGATATGGACACAACTAGTTTACCTAGAGGTATGGCTAAAGCGATTAAGACGATGAAAAGATATAGAGAATATATGGTTAATAGTGTTAAGTATGAGTATTCTAATGGTCCGTTAGAGGGTTTTAATAATAAGATTAAGTTAGTTAAAAGAGTTTCTTATGGTTATAATAGTTTTGATAATTTTAGATTACGCATTTTGATTATGTCTAGGTTATTTGTTTCTAAGTATAAGAATAATGAAAGAGTTGGTAAGCATAGTAAAAATGCCAAGCAGCTTGAAGCTGCTTAGCATTTTATAGAGTTATTTTCTCATGCCCCGTATTTGACATAGAGCCTTTTTCTTCATCAACCGAATTTGACAAAGAACCATTATTATACCCCCGTTTATTCTAGCCCCTTTTCTCTTAAGAAGTTATTTATTTAAAATATGTTATTATATTCTAAATTTTTCTTTTGCGGTAGTATAACACTGCACCTAGACCGGCTAGTACAACTCCTAAACCTGTAACATCCATTCCAGCTAATCCTGTATTTGGTAGTGGAGGATTATTATTTGGTTCATTTGGTACAGAAGGATTATCAGGTGGTGTCCCTGGTGTACTTGGTGTTGGATTGTGCGTTTCGTTTGTTGTATACTCGTTTTTACCGTTGTTTACTTTCGCTACATTATCCACTCTGTTTCCATTCACATCTCCGTTTACTTTGACTTTGAATTTGAATGTGAAACTTTCTCCATTTTTAACATTTCTATTCCATGTTACTGTTCCATTTTCATTTCTTCCACCGTCTTCTGCTGATACAAATGTTGTGTATGCCGGTATCTTATCTGTTACAGTTACATCTCTGTCTTCACCTGTTGTATTTTGGTATGTAATTGCGTATGTTAATTCTTGTCCCGCTTTTACTTCTTGTCCGTCTATATTTGTTGTTGTACTTCCTGTATAGACTTCTTTCTTAGGTTCCGGATTTGTTGGATTATGCGTTTCGTTTGTTATGTACTCATTTTTATCATTATTTACTTTTGCTACATTGTCAATTCGTTGTCCGTTAACGTCATCGTTTACTTTTACTTTGAATTTGAATGTGAAACTTTCTCCATTTTTAACATTTCTATTCCATGTTACTGTTCCATTTTCATTTCTTCCACCGTCTTCTGCTGATACAAATGTTGTGTATGCCGGTATCTTATCTGTTACAGTTACATCTCTGTCTTCACCTGTTGTATTTTGGTATGTAATTGCGTATGTTAATTCTTGTCCCTCTTTTACTTCTTGTCCGTCTATATTTGTTGTTGTACTTCCTGTATAGACTTCTTTCTTAGGTTCCGGATTTGTTGGATTATGCGTTTCGTTTGTTATGTACTCATTTTTACCATTATTTACTTTTGCTACATTGTCAATTCGTTGTCCGTTAACGTCATCGTTTACTTTTACTTTGAATTTGAATGTGAAACTTTCTCCATTTTTAACATTTCTATTCCATGTTACTGTTCCATTTTCATTTCTTCCACCGTCTTCTGCTGATACAAATGTTGTGTATGCCGGTATCTTATCTGTTACAGTTACATCTCTGTCTTCACCTGTTGTATTTTGGTATGTAATTGCGTATGTTAATTCTTGTCCCGCTTTTACTTCTTGTCCGTCTATATTTGTTGTTGTACTTCCTGTATAGACTTCTTTCTTAGGTTCCGGATTTGTTGGATTATGCGTTTCGTTTGTTATGTACTCATTTTTATCATTATTTACTTTTGCTACATTGTCAATTCGTTGTCCGTTAACGTCATCGTTTACTTTTACTTTGAATTTGAATGTGAAACTTTCTCCATTTTTTTAACATTTCTATTCCATGTTACTGTTCCATTTTTCATTTCTTCCACCGTCTTCTGCTGATACAAATGTTGTGTATGCCGGTATCTTATCTGTTACAGTTACATCTCTGTCTTCACCTGTTGTATTTTGGTATGTAATTGCGTATGTTAATTCTTGTCCCGCTTTTACTTCTTGTCCGTCTATATTTGTTGTTGTACTTCCTGTATAGACTTCTTTCTTAGGTTGTGTATGTGGTGTAAAATTCCAATATCCTATAAAGTGAACATCCGCCCCTTTTACTACTTTTTGGTTTTGGTCATAATTTTTAAATTCCCAAATACCATCTGTTGTTACAACACTTGTTTTTGTAGGCATAACCGGTTTTGCTACTGTTCCATTTTTAAGTCCTTTTACTGCCCCTGGCGTTAAGTCAATTACTTCTTTTGGTAAATCTTTATTAGGAACTAAGCTCTTAAATTCATGAGTTTGTTTGTACAATAACTCCGTTTTCACATAATTCGAATGTAATTCCACATTATCAACAATCATTGTAACGCGGTTTTGGATATCTTTTCCAGAATTTTTAATCTTATCATTTGTTTTTGTATGATATTTGATTTCATATTCCTTCCCTTGTGATGATCGACCTAATAGTTCTTTATTAATAATTTCTACAACTACCGTTTGACCATTTTTACTTATAGAGTAATCTTTCTCAAAAGTTAGTGTTCGTCCCTCAAGTTTAACATCTAAACTTTTGAAATCAAGTCTTTCATCAAATGTATCGGACATTTTTAGACTACGAAGATCACCTATTACATCAATTCCGGGCCTTGGCGATGTGAATTTACCAGTATAAGTGATTTCTTGATCTTTTTCAGCTGGTATAGTTTCTTGATCAACAGTTTTTTTAGGTGCTTTTTCTGGTAACTCTGTATAGAAACCAAACAATCCGCCACTTACAGCAGCACTTGTATAAGAAAACTGAATAGTATTGTCAATTGACCTAACTGCAAAACCTGTTTCGTTGTGTTCTTTCCATTTTTCTTCTGTAGTAATGTTCCTACTGTGTTCCCAATATGTCCATCCACCTTCTTGTAATTCTGTCAACTTATTAGCATTATTCATAACTAATTTATCTATTTTAGTCTCAGGTTGACTAAGCCAGAATTTTTCTTTTACGCCTGTATTACTGTTTGTTACATCAATATCCGATGGTTGCATAACAACTTTAAGATCCATAGGAGTACCATCTGCATATTTATATGTTACTTTTGTTGCTACGCTAATATTAAATGCACGCTCAAGGCTATATTTAAGGTTCGGGTGATTAGGCCAAATATAATCTTGAATTTGGATAGACTTTGCCCCCAGTTTTCATCAACTGTTAAGAACGGAACTGCAGTTTTGCTAGAATCTTTAAATGCAGCATCACCACCACCGTTATCATTAGATGAACGAATAAATCTTGCTTCTAAAATATCAATATAAACATCTACCTGTTTACCATTTACTGTTCCTGCATTAAAAAATTTTAATTTAAGTGGATTACTAAATACCTGTTCCTGTCTTCCTTTTGATTTATCAATTTTCATTAGAAATACAGTTGATTTAGTCCATTTTCTTCCACTTGAATCAGTGTTTGGCTCAACAATACCTTGTATAACTGAATCACCTCTATTAATAATTTGCATATTCTCTTGTTTAAGTGAGAATTGATACAATTGTAATTTTGACAAATCTAAATCTGTCTTTACTCTTTCTATTCTGTTTTTGCTGGGCATGCGCATCTTTTTGCCTTAGCTGTATTACTAGTAGCAAGACTACTTACAATACTCCAAACAATAATGCTCAAAGCCATAAACATTTTGAGTAAAATATTTATCTTTTTCTTCATTAATTTAATATCCTCCTTAAAGTTATTTTTATAATAGCTGGAAAAAAACAAATTTTTCAAATATAGATTGACCCTTTTTCTGTATTTTTTTAAAAACTACCTTCCATCTTAGATTATAACATTTTTAGAAAAAATCTATCTATAACTGAAACCAACGGGATAAAAAAAGAGTAAAATGTTTATCTTTTTTTCATTAATACAATATCTTTCTCAATAATCGCTACAATATTTTTTTGAAAAAAAGAAATCTTTTAATATATGTTCTATAATTATTGTTTTTTTCAATAAATTTATATTTAAAAGACACAGATGAACTAACAGTCAATATAATATATATAAAAAAATATATAAAAAAATGATAATACAAAAAAACAATTTATACTAGAACTAGTAAAAAACTATAAATTAAAAAAATATCCTATGTAGGATATAAGGAAAAAACATAAAGAAAAAAATATAAAAAAATATTATGATAAATTTAAAGAAATAGTACATGAGGAAAGAACATTACCTGGATGTATAAGAAAGTCACTTAATACATCTAAAAAAAGTATTCTAGTTATATTGAAAATACGATATCATACCTTAAATATACAAATGGTCATTTAGAGGGTATCAATAATAAATTAAAATTAATAAAACGAGTAGCGTTTAGTTATAAAAAAATTTAAAAAACTTTAAAAATAAGAGTATTAAATCAATCAGGGCAGGTAAATAGAGTAAAAAGAAAAAGTCTTGTTGCAACATAGTCAAGAAAATGGACACAGTTTTACAACAAGAGTTTAAGTGAAGGTAGATTTAAACGAGCCTTTGCATATATAATTCTTCTACTTCATTCGAAGTATAATCACCAACTGCACGGTGAGGGCGTTTTGAATTGTAACGGTTTATGTACTCAAAGCAACAAAGACGTAATTCGTCTAATGAGCGAAAGGATTTGCGATTAATACATTCTCGTTTCATATGATGGAAGAAGCTTTCGCAACAGGCATTATCATAGGGGTAGCCCTTTCTAGAAAAAGATTGTACAGTGTTGCAAGCTTCAAGTGCTTGGCGAAATGCAAATGCAGTATACTCAGAGCCTTGGTCGGAGTGGAACAGTAGATAACTAGGCTTGTCTCTAGCAGAATAAGCTTTTTGAAAAGCTTGGAGAGTTAAGTTAACATCATGATGTTTAGATAAGCTCCAACCTATTACTTTTCGCGAGAATAAATCAATTACCACGCAAAGGTAGTGGAAGATACCATTTACTCTAATATAAGTGAAGTCACTAACCCAAACAGAGTTTGGAGAAGACGGATTGAACTGTTGATTTAGATGATTGATACATAATTCATTGGTTTTTATAAAACTTTTAAACTTTGGTTTTTCCGTAGAACGCTTAGATAGGTTCATAGTGTTCATTAGTCGGTACACTCTTCCGAGGCTAATTTGGATGCCATAATCACGCTCTAAAACACGACGAATTTTGTAAGCGCCAAGTGAATTATCATAGTCCAAGTAGATTTGAAGAATATATTGACGAATTATTTGATTTTTACAAGTTTGAAGTGCAGGATTAGAATAAAAATGTTTGTAATAAGTGCTACGATTAACCTTAAGAACTCTACAAAGAGTTTTAACTTTATGTTGGTGACGCAACTTAAATACAGCTTCTAATCGTTGGTTGAGTGTGGCGTGAAGATGGCAATCGCTTTTTTTAATATTAGATTTCCTCTTCAAGTTGAGCCATACGTTTTTGAAGCTCTTTGACTTGTTTGGCAGTAAGGATTTCACCGGCATCGGTTTTAACAGTGGAATACTGTTTAATCCACTTTGTGAGAGCAGATTGATATACTCCGTATTCTTTGACGAGAGAGGTTTGAGTTTTACCATTGTGGTAAAGTTCTACGAGTGTTTGTTTGAAAGTTTCATCATAGCGATTTTTAGCAGACATAAAAGATACCTCCTTATGGCGTCTATAAATATAATAATACTATTTGTTTAATATGTCCACTTTTTATAAGTATAGTGCACCTGAAATGAACCCTATAGAACAAATTTGGAAAGAAATTAGAAAAAAGGTTTCGCTAATCTAATCTTTTTCATCTTTAGAAAAAGTTATAGATAGATTATGTGAAACCATTAGAGATTTATCAAAAGATACTGTTAAAAAGTATCACTGGAAGAAAGTGGTTAGATTTCTTATAATAATTTATCCTTTTTGGCTGTATAATAAATCCGGGGCATGGAAAAACCATGCTCCGGATTTTAATTAATGACTTTAGTCAGTTGAGGAGGCAAAAGGCTACGAAACAAAAAACCACCCGCTATGCGGGTGAGAGGTAAAAATTAAACAATAGAAAAACATCCTTTCTTGATAAAATAAGAGTAGTTCAAGCTCAAAAATAAAGAAAGGATGATTTTTAATTATGGCAAATAAACATAATAGTTTATCGCATACAAAGTGGTATGTAAATACCATATTGTATTTACACCTAAGTATAGACGAAAAAAATAGAATATAATCAATACAAACTAGATATAGTAAATATAATAAAAAGATTGTGTAAGTATAAAGGAGCAGAAATAATAGAAGGGCATATAATGCCAGATCATATACATTTGTTACTATCAATACCACCAAAATACAGTGTATCAAGTATAATGGGATATTTGAAAGGAAAAAGTTCGTTGATGATATTTGATATGCATTCAAACTTGAAATATAAGTATGGGAATAGAAAGTTTTGGGCAGAAGGATATTATGTGAGTACAGTAGGATTGAATGAAAGTACGATAAAAAAATATATAAGAGAACAAGAATCGCATGACATTGCACTGGATAAACTCACAACAAAAGAATATACCAATCCATTTGGAAATAAGAAGAATAAATAAACCCGTTTAACGGGTAGCGGGCGTCAAAATACAATAGGGCTTGAACGGATGTGAAAGCCAGCACCTTGAGGTGCGTGTTAGTAACAAAGGGTTATACCCGCAGAGAAAACCACCCCTTTTCAGGGGTGGTCCTTATTCTATATACAAAAAGACAAATATCCAATAAAATATAAAGTGAGCCTAAATACTTAAGAAAGGACATTTGTCATGAATAATTGTATCACAGAATTACTACAAATAAAAGATAAAAAAATATAATATTAGATCCTACCTTCAAAAAGAAAAAAATAAAAGGACAAACACACTTATATTTAAAGGTGTTCTATCGTATAAACCAACAAAAATGCGAATGTTGTAATAGTAATAAAGTAGTAAAAAAATGGATTTAATGAACCTACTACAATAAATCTACTGAAACTATCAGGTATACCCTCGCGATTAACTCTAAAAAAACAACGGTTTAAATGTAAACAATGCAATAAAAAAAGTTTGTAGCTAGAACATCTCTTGTACTCAAATATTGTCACATCTCTCAAAAATGTAAAAACTATCAATCTTAAAAAGCTCTAACAGCTACATTATCATTTAAACAAATATCTAAAGAACATAACGTATCAGAAAATACAACAATAAGAGTACTTAAATCTTGCAGAAAACAAGTAGAAGTAAATTGTTATAAAAAGCCTTCCGCAACACTTATGCTTTGATGAAATAAAAATCAACAAAAGATAGTAAACATTCAATGAGCTTTGTATTTCTGGATGCTAAAAACACATGATTTTATAGATATAGTAGAAGGTAGAACAAAATATATCCTAAATAGTTACTTCTTTAGATTTAAAAGAAAAAAACGAAAAAAACAAAGTTAAAAACAATCTGTATAGATATATACCCACCATATATGGATATAATAAAAAACACTTCCCAAATGCCAGAATAATAATTGATAGATTCCATATAATTCAAAAATATAAATAGAGAGTTAAATAAAGAAAGCGTAAGACTGATGAATATCTACAGAGGCAAAAAAAGGAAAAGAAGGTAGAAATTATACAATACTAAAGAACTTTTTGGAGATTAGTATTAGCTGATGAGGATAAGATAGATTGTGAAAAAGTATTTTTACAATAGGAGTTTTAGTAAATTAGTAACTAGACGAGATGTATTAAATTATATATTGTCATTAGATAAGTCGTTTAGAGCTAGTTATGAGATAACACAAGAAGTAAGAAAAAGCGGTAAAGGACAGAGATGAAGTAAGTTTAAAAGAACTAATGGATATGGACACAACTAGTTTACCTAGAGGTATGGCTAAAAGCGATTAAGACGATGAAAAGATATAGAGAATATATGGTTAATAGTGTTAAGTATGAGTATTCTAATGGTCCGTTAGAGGGTTTTAATAATAAGATTAAGTTAGTTAAAAGAGTTTCTTATGGTTATAATAGTTTTGATAATTTTTAGATTACGCATTTTGATTATGTCTAGGTTATTTGTTTCTAAGTATAAGAATAATGAAAGAGTTGGTAAGCATAGTAAAAATGCCAAGCAGCTTGAAGCTGCTTAGCATTTTATAGAGTTATTTTTCTCATGCCCCGTATTTGACATAGAGCCCAAAAAAATCTATATAATCTAAACTCTAAAGGTTAGTCTTCCTCTACTTAAGGTTTATTATTTTAGTCAAATAAATCTTTAGCTTTTCTGCTTACTTTATCTAAAAAGCTCTCATCTTCATTTACTTTTTCATTTTTCAATTTTGCTAGTTCCATATATAATTCTCTCTCACGTGTTGAAAGATTTTTAGGAATTTCGATAGATACTACGATGTAATGATCACCCTGACCATAACCCATAACATTTTTTACACCTTTTCCTGCCAATCGGAATTTTCTTCCATGTTGCGTTCCTGCTGGAACAGTTAGTTCAATCTCTCCTGTTAAAGTACGAACATCTATTTTTGTTCCTAGAGCAGCTTGCGCTGGTGATAATGTTAATTTTGTGTAGATATCATCATCTTCTCTTTGGAAATATGAATCTTCAGGCACACTTACTTCGATAAATAAATCTCCTGCTGGACCTCCATTTTCTCCTGCTCCACCTTTTCCTTGAAGGCGAACACGTTGTCCAGAACTGATACCTGCTGGAATCTCTACTTCATACTCTACTTCGCGGTTATTATATCCTTTACCGAAGCAATGAGCACATTTGTCTTTTATAATTTTACCACGTCCTTGGCATTCCGAACATGTTCTTTGACTTTGCATTCTTCCAAATGGTGTATCTTGAATAACAGTTTCTTGCCCAGTTCCATGACATCTTTGGCAAGTAGTAACAGATGAGCTATCTTTCGCTCCAGTTCCATGACAATGATCGCACTCTACATCTTTGCGAAGTTTAATAGTTTTTTTCGTACCAAAAACTGATTCTTCAAATGTAATATGTATTCTATGAAGTAAATCTTCACCTTGACGAGGAGCATTAGGATTACGTCGTCCACCGCCTCCTCCAAAGAAACTTGAGAAGATATCTCCTAAATCATCAAATCCACCAGAGAATCCTTGGAAATCCTCCACCAAAGCCTCCTGCTCCGCCGAAGCCTCCTTGACCTCCATTACCGAAAGCAGCATGGCCGAATTGATCATATTGAGCTTTTTTATTGTCATCACTTAGAACTTCATATGCTTCTGTGATTTCTTTGAATTTTTCTTCAGCACCTTCCTCTTTATTTATATCCGGATGATACTGTTTTGATAGCTTACGATATGCTTTTTTTATTTCTGCTGCACTTGCTCCTTTACTAAGACCAAGCACTTCATAATAATCTCTTTTAGCCATTATTACCTCTCCTATAATTTCAAATGAGGGAGCGAACCTAAGTCCAGCTCCCCTCTTTTACTTTATATTTTATTATTTTTTCTCAGTGAAATCTGCATCGATTGTATCATCATCTTGTTTTGATGAAGTTGCTCCTGCATCTGCACCTTGAGCTCCTGCTGCTGCAGCATTAGCTTGTTCATAAAGTTTCATTGTCATTTCTTGAACAGCTTTGTTTAAATCATCTTTTGCTGCTTTGATTTCTTCTAAGTTGTTGTTTTTAATAGCTTCTTTTAGAGCTTCATTTTTTGTTTTGATTGTATCGATTAAAGCTTGGTCTACTTTTCCTTCTGCTTCTTCTACTGCTTTATCAGCTTGGAATGAAAGTTGATCCGCTTCGTTACGAATATCAGCTTCTTCTTTACGTTTAGCATCAGCATCAGCATTAGCTTCTGCTTCTTTAACCATTCTATCAATATCTTCATCACTTAATGAGCTACTAGATTCAATAGTAATTTTTTGTTGTTTTTGTGTTCCTAAATCTTTTGCAGTAACATTTACGATACCGTTTTTATCGATATCAAATGTAACTTCGATTTGAGGTACTCCACGTGGTGCTGGTGGTATATCTGAAAGCTGGAATCTTCCTAGTGTTTTGTTATCAGATGCCATTGGTCTTTCACCTTGAAGCACATGGATATCAACAGCTGGTTGGTTATCTGCTGCAGTTGAGAATACTTGAGATTTAGATGTTGGAATAGTAGTATTTCTTGGGATTAATACTGTCATTACAGATCCCATAGTTTCGATACCTAATGATAAAGGTGTAACGTCTAATAATACTACGTCTTTAACATCCCCTGTGATAACTCCACCTTGAATAGCAGCACCCATAGCTACTACTTCATCTGGGTTTACTCCTTTATGAGGCTCTTGGCCCATTTCTTTTTTGATTGCTTCTTGAACAGCAGGGATACGAGTTGAACCACCTACTAATATTACTTGATCGATTTCACTTGGGTTAAGCCCAGCATCGCTTAATGCTTGACGAGTTGGCGCTAAAGTTTTTTCTACTAAATTACGAGTTAATTCATCAAATTTAGCACGTGTTAAAGTATTTTCTAAGTGAACTGGTCCATTAGCTCCTGCAGAGATAAATGGTAGAGAAATTTGTGTTGATGTTACACCAGATAAATCTTTTTTAGCTTTTTCTGCTGCATCTTTAAGACGTTGCATTGCCATTTTATCTTGTGATAAATCAATACCTTGTTCTTTTTTGAATTCTGCTACTAAGTAATCGATAATAGCTTGGTCAAAGTCATCTCCACCTAATAAGTTATCTCCTGATGTAGCTAATACTTCAAATACACCATCTCCTAATTCAAGGATAGATACGTCGAATGTACCACCACCAAGGTCAAATACTAATACTTTTTGATCGATATCAGTTTTGTCTAAACCATAAGCTAGCGCTGCTGCTGTTGGTTCGTTGATAATTCTTTCTACTTCTAATCCAGCGATTTTCCCAGCGTCTTTTGTTGCTTGACGTTGAGCATCGTTGAAGTATGCAGGTACTGTGATTACCGCTCTGCTAACTTTTTCTCCAAGATAAGCTTCAGCTGTTGCTTTTAAGTTTTGTAAAATCATAGCTGAAATTTCTTGTGGAGAATAGTCACGACCATTTACATTTTCTTTATAATCTGTTCCCATGTGACGTTTGATTGACATTACTGTATTTGGGTTAGTAATTGCTTGACGTTTCGCTACTTCCCCTACTTGAATTTCGTCACCTTTAAATGCTACTACAGAAGGAGTTGTTCTGTTACCTTCTGGGTTAGGGATAATTTTAGCTTCCCCACCTTCTAAAACTGCTACTGCACTATAAGTTGTACCTAAGTCGATACCAATAATTTTTTTGACATATTTTTGTCCTCCGTTTTCTATAATTTATTCAAAAAATTCATGTCTATTTGTTAAAAATAATTTTATTCTAACAAAATTTCTAATTGCTTAATTTAATCTTTTAATCCGTCTACCTATTGGTTTTACTTTTAACCATTGCTGGACGAATTACTCTATCTTTTTAATTTATATCCTTTTTGGAAAGTATCTAAAATCACTCCACTTTCCTTATCGCTTTCTTCACCTTGCATTACCGCATGATGAATATTTTTGGATCAAACTGAACATTTTCAGTTTCCACTACTTCTACACCTTCAGTTTTTAGAACGTTTAGCATTCCTTCGTAGACCATTTCTACACCTTTACGAAGAGCTTTTTACCTCTTCATTATCGCTGTCTACTTGTAATGCTCTTTCCAAATTATCTAAGCTTGGTAAAATCTCTGTAATAACTTTTTGACTTTTTATAAATATTATTCGTTTCAATTTCTTGATTTTTACGACGTTTTAAAGTTTTCAAACTCCGCATAAAGTCGTAAATATTTATCTTCAGAAGCTTTTTACCTCTTCTTCTAATTTTTCTATTTTTCTTGAAGCAGTTCTTCTGCTGTTTTTTTCTTCTACTACTTCTGCAGTCTCTTCAGCATTTTCAACACTCTCTTCAACTACTTCTTCTTGTAGATTTTCATTTTTTTCTTCAGTAGTCATCTCTACCTCCTAAATTATTTCAAATTATTATTTAAATTATCTCTGACACAACCAATTAGTGTCATAATTTTTGAATAGTCCATTCTCTTCGGTCCGAATACGGCGATAACACCTTGACCTTTTTGATGTATTATATTTACTAGATACCAGCGATAAGTCTGCCAAATTATCTAATGCAAGTTCCTTTCCTATTTTTATACAAGTATCTGAACTATTAGCATCTATGCTACTATCTAGTAATTCGACTATTTTATCATCTTCTAAGAGCGATACTACTTCTTTTAATTTTTCTACATTATCTATATCAGGTTGCTTTTAATAAATTATACTTACCACCCAACGCTACAGTCTTCTTTAATTTTATGTTGAAGTAATCTATTTAGTGCAACAACTATCATGTCATAATTATTAACCCGAGTTTTCAAATATTTTTCAAGCTCTCCGTGGATAATTACGTGGGCTGTTGCCATATCAACATCATAAAAATAACTTTGAAGAAGTTTATTAACCTCTGCTATATCATTTTCAGTAAAATCTGCATCCAGTTTATAGTTTTGTTGAAAAACTTCTCCTATATTAGTTATCAATATAACAAGAATACTTCTACTACTAAGGAGTATAACTTCTATTTTATTTATCCGCCTATCTGTCTTTTTGTCGGAGCGAGTATAACCGCCGTACAATCAGTTAAATCAGATAAAAATTATAGCATTTTTCTAAATAGTTATCCTCTGAAACATAATCACCGCTTATAAGTTCCTTTAATTTTTTCATTATCATTATTAGTAAGCTCATATTCTTTCTTTTATATAATCTACATAATAACGATAACCTTTTTTTCCGACGGAACACGCCCTGATGAAATATGTGTTTTCTTTATCAACCCTTCTTTCTCAAGTTTGCTCATATCGTTTCTGATAGTCGCCGAACTAAAAATCGATATTCTCAGCTAGTTGCTTGGATCCAACAGGTTGATTAGTAGTTATAAAATTTTCTACTATAGATTGAAGAATAAGTACTTGTCTGTCTATTAACATTTTCATCACCTATCTTCATTTGTGATTTTAGCACTCAAGACACTCAAGTGCTAATCACATTATTAATATATCATTTTAGTCAAAAAAAGTCAATAGATTTTCGAAAAGTTTTTTTGACTTTTTTTGACTTTTTTTGTTTTTTTATGCAACAAACACTTGAAGTAACTGTTCTTGTAATTTTTAATTTATATTATTAAATTAAAGTTAAAAAAAGTAAATTAACGTTTTAACTTATTATTTTCACTTATTATTTTCACTTATTATTTTAGTGTGATATAATGGATACTAATACAATAGAATAAGAGGTGTTATAATGAAAAAAATATTTAAATTCTGTGCCTTACTTTTTATCTGTTACACTATTATTAACAGCTTGTGGTAGCGAGGAAAAGACAAAAAGTTTATACAGAAACAAGTAATAATCAAGAACATGTATCTACTATTTATTATAAGGGCGATACGGTAACAAAGTCATTACTGTTTCAACTCTAAATAATAATGTTTCAAACCTAGATAGCGCTCTAGAAACAGTCAAAAAAATCTTTTTAAAAGAAAACCAAACTTTGATGGCTATACGCGCTCTGCTGAAATTAAAGATGGAAAAAAATTGTTCTTACTACTGAAACTGACTACAATAAACTAGATTTTTGAAACATATAGAGGAAGAATCCATCTATCAGGTTCTGCCACACTTGAAAATGAAAGAAAGTTAAGTAACGTAGAAAAATAATCTTAAAAAGAAGGAGCTACTGAGAAAAAAATAATACAAATTATATTGAGGTGAAAAAAATGAAAAATATTAAAATTAATTACACCATTACTTGCAACATTATTCTTACTTACAGCATGTTCTAGTGAAAAACAAAAGTATATACTTCAACTTTTAATAATAATCAAGAAAATGAAACAACTATTACTTATAAAGATGACGTTGTAAATAAAAATAAAAAACTGTAGCTAATATTAAAGATCTTGGTACAGATACAGAGTCTGCTTTTTGAATATATCAAAAAAACAGTTGATGAAAAACAAAGATATCAAAGGTGTTACATACAATATAGAAAGAAAAGGTGACAAGGTCATAATCACTTTGAATTTAGACTTTTGACAAAAATAGACTTCGATAAAGATAAGGATCGTCTAGAATTTAAAAACTTCTTCTTTAGATGAAGCAAGAAAATTAAGTTATGTTGAGGAAAAATATCAAAAAAAGAAGGCGCTACTGAGAAAAAAATAATACAAATTATATTGAGGTGAAAAAAATGAAAAAAATATTAAAATTAATTACGCCATTACTTGCAACACTATTCTTACTTACAGCATGTTCTAGCGAAAAACAAAAAGTATATACTACAACTTTTGGAAATGGTCAAGAAAAATGAAACAACTATTATTTATAAAGGAGATGTCGTAAAACAAGATAAAAAAACTATATCTAATATTAAAGATCTTGGTGCGGATAGTAATTTTTGCTTTTGAATCTATCAAAAAAATCAATTGATGAAAAATAAAGATATCAAAGGTCTTACGTATAATGTAGAGAAAAAAAGACGACAAAGTAGTAATTACATGGGATTTAGATTTTGATAAAGTAGATTTTGATAAAGACAAAGATCGTCTACATCTTAAAGGTTCTTCTTTAGGTGAAGAAAGAAAATTAAGCTACGTTGAGGAAAATATCAAAAAAAGCTGGTGGAGTAGAGAAAAAAATAACAATTTATTAGCGTTTGAAAAGTTAGAATTAATAGTCTAATTTTTGAACGCTTTTCTAATTCTTGTATAAGCAAAAAAATAGTTTTTATTCTCGGCATTCTTGTATATTCAGAAAAATTCTTGTATAATATTAAAACGAAATACAGTGAGGTAAACAAATTTGGAACTTATAGAACTAAAAAAAGAATTAGAAGAAGTAAATAAACAAATAACAGAGTTCAAAAACTTCATTAAAGATAGAAGAAAAAAAGAGCAAAGAGTAGCTGAAATAGAAAAATATGATGCTTGATGCTGATTTTTGGAATGATAGTGAGACTGCTAGTACATTAGTTACTGAATCAAAAAAAGTATAAAAAAAGAACTTGACGAATTTAGCGCAATGCTTGACTATCTAAATCACTCCGAAGAAATGATAGAATTTTTAAAATGATGAAGATGATGAAGAAATTTATCAAGAACTTATAGAAACTGTTCGAGACTTGAAACAACAGGTAGAAGATTTTAGCTTTAGACTATTATTCGCTGAAGAATATGATAACAATACTGCCATCTTAGAAATTCATGCAGGAGCTGGCGGAACTGACGCTACAGACTGGGCAGAAATTATGCTTCGTATGTATGAACGATTTTTCTCAAAACAAGGACTTACATACAGTTATCTAAACTATCAATCTGGTGATATTACTGGTGTTAAGTCTGCCACATTAAAAATAGAAGGTGATTTTGCCTATGGTTTATTGAAAGGAGAAAAAGGAGTTCACCGTGTAGTACGTATTTCTCCTTTCGACCCATCAGGCAAACGTCATACATCATTCGCCTCAATCGATGTTATTCCAGAATTCTCTGATGAAGAAGCAAATATTGAAATTAATATAGAAGATTTAAAAATAGATACCTATCGTGCACAAGGTGCTGGAGGCCAGCATATCAACACGACAGACTCTGCTGTCCGTATTACTCACCTACCTACTGGTATTGTAGTTCAATCTCAAGCAGAACGTAGCCAAATAAAAAACCGTGACTTTGCGATGAAAAACTTAAAATCAAAATTACATCAACTGGAATTAGAAGAAAAAGAACGCGAGCTTGCATCTATCCGTGGTGAACAAAAAGATATTGGTTGGGGCTCGCAAATACGTTCTTATGTATTTACCCCATATACGATGGTAAAGATCATAGAACTAACTATGAAGTATCTACCATAGATAAAGTAATGGATGGAGAAATTATCGATTTTATTGATGCTTATCTTCACTACAATATGAAACAAAAGGAAATATTATAAAAGTATAGACCTCTCTGATATTGAGAGGTCTATACTTTTATTTTTTTCTCAGCGAACCCTTTGTTGCTTAAGCAGTTCTTCTGATTTTTCATACTTACATCTTGGCCATCTTCTGCTTCTATAGTTATACCAGGTATTCCTTTTTAATTGACTTAACTTAGCTTTTGTATAATCTATAGTTAAATTCTCTACTACTTGAGTCTCTTGGAAATCTAGCTTATCCTCTAAGCCTTCTATTCCTTGATATTTTTTTAGCAACTGGATCTAATTGTTTTTTTCACCTGCTCTTTAGTTAGACCTAAATCAGCATAAACAATCGTATTTTTTTGAAGTTTGTTTTACCACTTTATCACCTTTTATAATAAAAATGTTAATTCCATCGTTACACCTTTTTGTTGTTTAGTGTAGACTTTTGTTTCTTCTTTAGTTCCAGAGCATCCTACTAAAAACGCAAGTAACAAAAATAGAAATTGCCTTTAATATTCTTTTTCATGAGTAAATCTCCTTCCTTGTGTTATATATATTTTAAGTATAACACTCTTTTTTTGAAAAAGACAATTACCACAAGAAATTTTTACATAAAAGAAGAACAATATAAAGTAACTTCTTTATATCGTCCTTTTTAATATTTATTATAGTTTTTTTCGTATTCTGCTGGTACGTCAAATGGATTTTTCTTTATTAATATGATCATAAAAACATTATTCCATTTAAATGGTCTATTTCATGTTGGAAACAAATTGATGGTAAATCAGTTAATGTTAAAGTTATTTTTTCATCATTTTCATTATAACCAACAACCTTAATTTTAGAATATCTTGGTACATATCCTTGTATTTCCTTATCTACCGATAGACATCCTTCCCCTCCTGCTAAATAACATTTAGCTACAGAATTTGAGATAATTTTCGGGTTATACAAAGCATAAGATACTGTATTTTCTGGGTTTTCATCATCTGGAATATGAACAGCAATCATACGCTTAGAAACATTAATTTGAGGTGCAGCTAACCCTATTCCTGGTTTCAACCCCTAATTTTTCCGCTTTCTCATCATCTTGAGAAGCAATAACATACTCCAATAAACCTCTCAGAGTCGCTTTATCTTCGTCCGAAATAGGCGCTTTTACTTCTTCAGCTCTTGCGCGCAAAGTATCATGTGGATCTATAATTATATCTTTTGTTGTAATCAAAATTTTTTTCTCCTTTTATTTCTTTTTTTACTATACTAAATACTTCTTTTATATCATAGTACAATTATTTCATAAATAACAATGAATGTCAAAAGGCAAAGATTCCATTATTAGGTTGCTGCTAATAATGAAAAGTTGGAACATTACTTTCGACTACTTCAAAAATCAAAAAAATATAATTCCAACTATAAAACTTACTTTATATGCTTTTTCTACCCTGAAAAATTCATTATCCTAATTATTATTAATATCTAAATCTTCTGCATTAAAAATAGCGTATCCCTCATAATAATAACTCGTATCTAATCCTTTTTATAAAAAAATTTCCTACTATATTACAAAAATTAACTACTCATTATTCTTTATGGTATTACTTATTATTTATAAATCTCCTGAAAGCTATTTTTGTGTTTTTTCACCTTTCATGGTATCATATTATTATTGATAATTAATAAATTAATTTAGGAGGTTGATTATGACTTTTTGAAAATTACCAATATACTAGACCTAATGTAGATGAGGTAAAAGGGCAATTATCTAATCTTGTGACACGTCTTACCTCAGCTAATAGTACAAAAGAAACTTTAGAAATTTTTAATGAATACAATAAACTTCGTGAACACCTAGAAACTATGTCAACTTTAGTAGAAATTCGTGCTACTATTGATACAACTGACAAATTCTACGAAGAAGAAAGAGAATTTTGGGATGAATTTTCTCCTGAACTATCATCTCTACAAAGTAAATTTAATAAAGAGATGTATAATTCTAAATTTAAAGATGAATTAAAAAAAGAAATTGGTGAACATTACTTTAATCTTATTGAAACTACATTAAAAGTATTTAGTGATGAAATCATCGATGATTTAAAAAGAAGAAAAAATAAACTTTCATCAGAATATACAAAACTTACATCAAGTGCAAAAATTCCGTTTGATAATAGTGTACATAATCTTAGCGCAATGGCTAAATATACACAAGATGCAAATCGTGAAGTACGACATGCAGCAGCAAAAGCAGTTGCTAAATTTTTCAAAGACAACCTTGAACAATACGACAGTATTTATGACCGTATGGTAAAAGTTCGTACACGTATCGCGAAAAAACTTGGTTTTGAAAATTTCATTGAAGTAGCCTACCTACGCCTACGTCGTACTGACTACAATGCCAAAGATGTTGCTAATTATAGAAAGCAAATTTTTGAAGAAATAGTTCCGTTAGTAGAAAAAATCAAAAAAGACCAAGCTAAGCGTTTAGGACTTGAAAGTTTATCATTTCATGATGAAGGTGTTAACTTCAAATCAGGTAACCCTACTCCTAAAGGAAATCGCCCTTACTTAGTTGATGCGGCAAAAACTATGTATAAAGAATTGTCACCAGAAACTGATGAATTCTTTACATTTATGACCGAAAACAATTTATTAGACCTTGATACTAAACCTGGAAAAGCAGGTGGTGGTTACTGTACCTTCCTTGCAGATTATAAAGCACCATTTATTTTTGCAAACTTCAATGGTACTCCACATGATGCAGAAGTATTAACTCATGAAGCAGGACATGCATTCCAAGTTTATGAAAGTCGTAACTATATGCCAGATTACATTTGGCCAACATTCGAAGCATGTGAGATTCATTCTATGAGTATGGAATATTTAACTTGGCCTTGGATGAACTTATTCTTCAAAGAAGACACAGAAAAATTCAAGTACTATCACCTTACAGGTTCTCTTAAATTCCTACCTTACGGTGTAACAGTAGACGAATTCCAACATATAATTTATGAAAATCCAGAGCTTTCTCCATTAGAACGTCGTAAGAAATGGTTAGAAGTAGAGAAAAAATATCTTCCTTCTCGTTACTATGAAGATATTCCAGAACTTGATGAAGGATTATTCTTCTATCGCCAAGGACATTTATTTGGTATGCCATTTTACTACATTGATTATACACTTGCACAAGTTTGTGCCTTCCAATTTTGGAAAAAAGCAAACGACAATCGTGAGAAAGCATGGGAAGAATATTTACACCTATGTAGACTTGGGGGAACTAAACCATTTACAGAACTTGTAAAAGAAGCAAACTTAGAAAATCCATTTGAAAGTGGAACAATCTCAAATATCGTTCCAGAACTAAAAAAATATATTGACTCTGTTGATACATCAAAATTCTAAAATAACCATGGGGATGGTATTAATCTTGCCATTCCCTTAACTATAATTAAATTAACTGAAATAAAATAGAATAGAATATATAAAAAAAGTTAGCACTTGATATATTTAAAACTTTTTATTAAGGAGATAAAAAAATATGAACGATAAAAATAGCCGCTTTCTTTGATATAGATGGCACATTATATAGGGATTCATTAATGACTGAACATTTTAAGAAATTAATAAAATATGAAGCAGTCGACGAGCGTTATTGGATAAATGGAGTAAAAGAAACTTATATTAACTGGGATAAACGTTTTGAAGACTACGATAACTATCTGTTTGATGTATCAAAAGCTTATGTAGATGCCATAACAGGACTAGATAAAAAAATATCGACTTTGCCACTGAACAAGTGATAAAACTAAAAAGCAGACCGCGTTTACAAATATACACGAAGCGTTATAGAAAAGCATAAAAAAGAAGGACATTTGATTATCTTTATTTCAGGAAGCCCTGACTTCCTTGTTGAAGCAATGGGGAAAAAACATCATGCTTTCCTAGCTATAGGTAGTACATATATAATGAAAAAAACAATAAATTTACTGGCAAGTAATTCCAATGTGGGATTCAGACAGTAAAAAAATAAAATGATTGATGAACTTGTTAATAAATATAATATCAACCTTGACCAATCTTTTTGCATACGGTGATACAAACGGAGATTACAATATGCTTAGAAGAGTTGGAAATCCAGTCGCTATGAATCCTAGTCATGAACTTCTTAACAAAAATAAAAAGACAGTAAAGAGCTATCAAAAAGTTACTATTTTTAATAGAAAGAAAAGATGTAATCTATAAATCAAAAAGCTGATATAGAAATATTAGAAGTATAGAAAATATCCTCGAGAAAAAAATTCTCGAGGTTTTTCTTTATGTTCTATATAATAATTCTGAACCTTCACTGCTTGACACACGAACAGCTGTTACAAGTCTATCTTTTACTCTTGCATAAAAGCTGTGCCTGAGCTGTGAATTTTACTGATTTTCCATTTGCTTTTATAAGTCTAAATGATTTCCCAGAGGAATCCCATTCTATAGAATTACCATCATATTTTCTTAGTAAATATCCTTGATAACGATTGACCATTTCTTTATTCAGCTTAATAATTCCTGCCTCATCAATAGCTCCACCTATTCCTTGAGCATTAGCTGGTAATGAATTGCTATCATTTAATAGATCTGGATTAGGTCCGCCTAACTCAACATCTGATTTTTTTCTTTTTGGCTTCTTCTGCAGCTCTTTCAGCAGCTTCTTTTTCTTTTTAGCTTTCTCATCAGCCTTTTTCTTGAATCTTGTTTCCAAGTTCTTTTTAACGCTTGTTCTAGCGAATTATAGTTAAATTTATATTTTTCTAAAATTTGATTAACATTTTTACTAAAGTTAGAATCTTGTTTTAAATTATTTATTTCATCCTCAGCTTTTTTTGTAATTATCAATATCACTACGAAGCCATTTTTTTCTGCTTCAGCAAATGTCTTTGCTGTATCTAGCTTTTTCCGCTCTATCCAAACTTCCTTTCGCATCATCAACCTTTTTATCTTCTAGACTAATAGATGTATTTTTTAATTCTTTAGATACTTTTTATATCCGTCTTTATTGTCGGAATTAATTTATTGGCAGCATCTGTCGTCATTTTATCCAAACCTTTTGCTACCAGCATCAAAATTATGATTTATATTAATCATATCAACATATTTTTGATACTCTTCCTTAACTTTTTGTCACTACCTCCACCGAACATGAAGTAATAACCAATAGCACAGGCAATTAAAAAGACTGCTAGCACTGAAATTTTTTTCCTATCGTTGCCTTTTTTTCATGAAAAACCTCCTTAAGAGTGATTTTTTTCTTATAATTTCATTAGTTAACAATAATATTATCTCATAGATTATAAAAAAATTTACTAGCGGAATATTTTAGCTACTCTTTAATATATGAATATAAAACTTTTCGCTAATAAATTATATGCTTCATGTGATGAAATGAACTTAGATTTCTTCTTTCCTTACTTTCCTAACTCTCTTAGATTATATGGAGTCTGTTGATATACCTGATTTAACCAGTTATGATAAAAATAAATAAGCTATCCCTCTCCATCTATTTTTAGGAATTTTTGTATCATCATTTCCCGGATAATAATTTACAGGGATTCCTATAGGCAAGTTACTACTTTTATCTCGTATATATTCATTATGAAGTGTATCCGCATCATACTCGATATGGCCTGTTACAAATATTTTTCTTAAATCTTTAGTTGCTAAAAGAAGCGTTCCAACATCTTCTGACTTAGCTAATATATCTAACTCAGAGATATTAGGTAATTTCTCTTCTTCTATTTTTGTATGTCTAGAATGCGGCGCTAAAAAAGTATCCGTAAATCCTCGTGTTAAAACATGATTTTCAATAAGAACATCATGTTCAAATACTCCAAACACTTTATCTTCAACCTGCTCTTTTTTTATCCCAAAGTGATAATATAAACTAGCTTGTGCCGCCCAACAAATATTTATTGTTGAAAATACATGCATTTTACTCCATTCAAAAACCTCATTCAACTCAGCCCAATAATTCACCTCTTCAAACTCTAAATGTTCTATAGGTGCACCTGTAATAATAAGTCCATCATAATACTTATCTCTCACTTCATCAAAAGTATTGTAAAACTTTTTCAAGTATGATTGAGTTGTATTTTTCTGCAATATGGCTGGTCATATGTAAGAATTCTACAGTTATTTGAAGTGGAGAATTTCCTAAAAGTCTTAGTAATTGACGTTCAGTATCTTCTTTTTTTAGGCATTAAATTTAAAATCAATATTTTTTTAAAGGCCTAATATCTTGATTTTTTTAGCCCTATTTTCCTCTATTACTACTACTCCTCTTCTAATAATTTATTTTTACTGGCAATTCATTTTTGTATACATATTGGCATTTTTTTCGTTCTCCTTAACTTTTCTAAAATAAAAACTCGTCCCTATTACAATTAATTGCAATAGGGACGAGTCTATCGTGTTACCACCCATGTTTATGAATATAAATTCACCTTATTCGATACTAATTCATATCGTTGTGCTATATCGTGCACCCTACGTAATTATCTATTAGATAACTATTGCTCTAAGACCATTTTTCAATTATATCTTTTCTTACTTTCTTACACCAGCCGAAAGTTCTCTGTTTTGAATAAATAATAACTTACTTATCTCTTCAATGCTTTTTTCATATTAATTTACTTAATAGTATAAAGAATCTAATAATATTTGTCAACAGAGATTCTTTTTTTAAAATTGTAATTTTATGCGACGTGATTTTTTTAAACGCATGCTCATATAATTTTTCAAAAATAACAAAAAAATCTTATAAAAGTTTTATTATTTATTAAATTCTATAAGTTCAAACTTATCCCCATTATATTCAAGAACACTAACTGAAGTATTTATAATCACTCCACGTCCTACTTTTTTTAATTCCCTTTTTCTGTTAAAAATGAACGAATTAGTCCACCATGACATACAGCCAATATAGTCTTTATCAGGGTTCTCTCTATATTTTCTTTTGAAAAAAATTCTTCTATTCTATCCGCTGCATCAGCATCTAACTCCATTCCGCGTGTTTCTCCATTTTTCTAATCCTGCTGCATATTCAGTCAAAATGATATTCCTCATAGTCTCCATATGATTTTTCTATTAAACGTTTATCTTTTTATGACATCTAATGCTTTATTTACCTTTGTTATTAGAATTATCCAACATATATCTAGCAGTATCGAAAAGCACGCCCCCAAAGTACTGCTATAGGCTACATCTATATTGTAATCCGTTATTTTCTTCCCCGCTTCTTTCCCCTGTTTTATTCCTTCTTCATTTAACGGTATATCGCTATGACCTTGTACTTTTTGTTTTTATTATAATCCGTTTCTCCATGTCGTGCTAAAAATTATACGCATATTAATTTCTCCTTCTATAATTAACTATACACCTTATTATAAAAATATTCATTTTTTTAAAAAATAAAGCTTTAATCTGTTTATATTTATAATTATCGTTAAATATAGATTTCAGTATAAAATTTTTTATTATCGAAAAAAATAATAAGAGATACTTATAATTTATAAAGTACCTCTTATTTATCATATTATTGATTTTTTTAGTTTCTACGTCTAGCAATCAACAGTGTTCCTAACAACACTAATACTCCAACTATTAAACTTAAAGCCCTGATGTAAGCCCTGTTTTTAGGCAATATACCAAAAATTATTTTTTTGAATTATTATTATTTTGATTTAAATTATTGTTTTTTTGTTATTATCAAAATTATTATTTCCACCGTTGTTAGGTTTATTATTGTTATTATTGTTATTATTGTTATTAGTTGTTATTGTTGTTATTGTTGTTATTAATTTTAGATTTTTACAATAGTAAATGTACTAAAGTGATTTGTAAAGAATGTTAATTTCCCATCTTTATAAGCGCTCGGTATAAATTCTAGAGCATTGTTATTAACATAGTAAACTTCTACTTTTTCATCATCACTTTTTCTCAACATCTAGAGTAACTGCTCGCGTGTCCCCATTTTTTTGCAATTCCATTATTATTTTTTTATCAACAAGATGAATATCAAAAGTATTAATGATTGTTGCCTGCGCTGATACCTTACTTGCAACAAGTTTTTTTACTTTATCAACAATATCTACACTTGAATTTTTCACTACAACTTCGTTAGCTTTAATAACTGAATTATCAAGTGATACTGTAATATCCTTATTATCCAGTTTTGCAGAAAGTTCATCTTTAGAAGTTGCTTTTTCTATTATATCTATCAGCCTTGCTTTCTCTTCTATAGAAATACCCTGTTTATTAGCAACCTCTGTTTTTGCTATTTTTTTCAACTCAGTTTAAGCTTCTCTAATTTTTTTCTCGTTGACGCGCATCTTCTTCATCACTAGGAACTTCTGGACGTTCTATTTTTGTTGAAATAACTAATTTAGCTTCTGGTCTAGCTGTTCCCATACCATCATTGGCAACTCGGATATTATAAGTATTTTTTTAACATCTTTTTCCAACTCTACCAATAATTTTTTTCTTAAAGTTTGTTATTTCTCCAGTTAATGAGCTGATATCATCATATTTATTTACCACATGATAAGGTAATTTTTTTCTTTATCAATTTCATCTTTAAATACATCTAAATCAAGTAAGTGTGCATGTAATTTACCAAAAAAAGCATAGTTTTTTTAAATCAATATCTAAGTATGTTTTTGTTTGGTGTATAGATAAGTTTTTGCTTTATTAACAAATACATTATTCGCCATAGATGTATCTGCTGGATTATAGAATTTTTTTCACCGAAAATTCTACATCTTGTGTAGGATACTTGTATTCAAGGTTATTAAGTTCATTTTGTAATTCTTTTTATATTCTTAGCTAGTTGTTCACCATCATTGTAAGAAGAATTTACTTTTGTCAAATCTTCAAGCTTCGCAAGTTTTTTTGATGTCAATAAAGAATGTAAAACATCAGAGTTTACGATACCAATAAGTGATTTAGCATTATCTTGTAGATATTTTTAGATTAGCTGTCTTATTCGATTTTTATAGCTTTAAGATTAGTATCTAAAACTTCCAGATGCATAATAATCGTATTTAAGCTTTGGTTTTTTTGTCGTTTAAGTGTTTTTCAATCTTCACTAACTCTGCTTCTAAATTCGATTTTGCAACAGAAACATCTGAAGTTTCTGAAATAACTTTTTTTCACCTCATTAACTTTATTTTTTTAGTTCGTCTATTTTTTTCTTTTGTAAGTGTTTCAGTATTTTTTTGCGCTATAACAAAGTAAGCTTCATCACTATTAACATTAAATTCATAACCAGAATTACTTGTGTTAGATGGTATTAATCTCAAACGACCATTTTCGTAAATATATGTATGTGTATTATTATCAGCTGAAAAATTAGATAATTTTCAACTTAAATATTGGGATTCTCTGAGATATTCCATCCTTCTTTGTCAATAGGAGCAAACTTAGAACCATCTTTTTTTGTGATATTTCAGTTTAAATGTTTTGGCATTAGAAAGCCCCATGTCCTTAATTTGACTTTCTAATATTTTTATTTAAGCTTTCTTCATCAATATTAGAAGTTTTCATACTAACATTATCATCTAATAAGAATTTTTTTGTTAGATGAAAGTGTTGCATTATACTCTTTCTCTGATATTGTAATCTTAGAATTAACGTTATCTAAAGTCATCTTATCAAAAGGAAGCTTATATGTTTTGGTTTCACTAGAAATACTACCATCCGCATTAAAACTTTTCACTTTAAGAGTTAGTTCCCCACCTTCAGCGGGCACTTTTGATTCGCCAGAAAATGGATTTATCGTTAAACTATAATAAAATTCTGGTTTGTACGGATCTGCATTAGCAAATCTTATTGTAGCATCTTTAGAAGAAAACGTCGGTTCACTTCCATCAAGGGTATATTTAATATGACGTGTTTGTGTATTAATAAGATTTTTTCTCTCAAAAGCAACATCTATATTAAAGAAATAATTATCAGCTAACTTAAATTTATCACCATTGATACCATTATATGGTGAATAAGAAATTCCATTTTTAGAAAAATCAAGCGGTTGTTTCTTATCTCCTGCTTTCTTAACGGTAACCCCTCGTAAAACTGGTTTAATAGCTACTAAGTTTGGAGCGTCAACAGTCGTATCTTTTTGAACAATATTTTCTTTATCACTCCAAGTAATTGTCCCGTATTGTGTCACCATTCTTGCTGGATACTGAAAATCTCCAAAAACGATTACTTGATTTTTTCCTGTTACAGGTATTTTAGCTTCAGAAATTTCATAAATAGTGTCCTTTTCCCCTTTGGCAACAACTGTTTCTAGGACTTTTGTTTCAGGAGTTTTTCTGTCACTCGGGCTTGCATTTTCAGAGAAAGCATATTTTATATTTTGCAGTCCATCATTATCTCGACCTTCCCCAACTTTACTATAGTATCTTAACAACAAATATTGCTCATTACCTTTTGTAACTAATTGTCCAATAGTATCAACATTTTTACGTACTTTAGGTGTTGTTACTGTATCATCCTTAACCTTTATTTCTACATATTTACTTTTTTCAGTATTTGGTACACTAGGTTTTTCATCTAAATGTATAGTTTTAAGATTATTAAAATCATATGTAAGGGTAACGTTTTGTGTACCTGAACCAAAAAGTTTCCATAACAGGTACAAAAGACTTGTCCATATGTAGTCAATTTCTTATTGTTATCAATTTTCCCTTTATCTACTTGATACTCAATAGTTTTTTTGGATAGGCTGTACGATCCGGATATTTTTTTCTTATATGTTTCAAAAAAATTCATCCTTTTTATCTGCAGAATAATATTCCGTTTATTGTCGTCTCTTTAAATTCATCGTCACGAATGTCATCTAAAGGATTTTGATGTTTCCCTCCTGTTTTATCTCCATAATAATACTTAAGATTACCCAAATATCCGGTAAGATTGTTTAATGTAATAGGTTTAAAATTTAAACTAACTGTATACTTTCCATCTTTCACAGTTAATGTTGCATTCCTGAAACTGCGACATTAGCCATAGAGGGCCCCCTGTATAAAAAAATTCGTCAAATTCACAGGTACAGAGTATTTTTCCGTTCTTAAGATTTTTTTACATCTGCTTCGCCCTGGGTTCTACTTTTCCAGAATTATTATCTGATAATGTTTCCAGAGCTAGCTATAGTCGAAGACTCGATTTGTTTTTGAGCAAATGCTAAATTATGATTAGAAATAGACTGCGGCATCGCTGTAATAATAACTCCAGCAAATATCATGGGCAATATGTTATTCTTTTTCATGTTTTTCACCTCTTATAAATTATTTGAAAAAGACTGTTTTAGCGATTCTTTATATCCTTGATAATAATCTTTATATCCTTGATAATAATAAAGTTTAATTGATAGAGATAACTATTATCAATGTAAAAAGATTAAAAATTGCTATAAGCTCTCTTCTATTCTATCATATTATAAAGATAGCTTCAACAGAAAATAAAAATTAGTTAATATAGTAGGTTTTACCTGTACTATTACTAACAAAAAGTTCTAAAACAATATATTATAGAATAATATATTGTTTA